>OBJR01000016.1_pt1 | contig 23908 bp, 20 predicted proteins | sample 1519711 | NCBI WGS metagenome assembly OBJR01 (sample SAMEA3235155, study PRJEB22506) | soil metagenome | biome: Forest; feature: Temperate coniferous forest; material: soil | place: Canada | collected 2011-06-18 | depth 0.2 m | reverse complement strand
ACCCATAGGCGCCGCGACCACCGCGCAAATAGCTGAGTGCCCCTCTCGCGTCATGCGGATGATTGGGAAGGATTGTCTGATAAACAGGCACGCCATTCAGCAACATTCGCAACGTTGTGGGCTGAGCGAAGGAGTCGGTTTGCGGTGTGCCTTCACGGAATGCCGATGCCTCACAAAGAAGAGTGATGCGTGAACGACGGCGCAATTCAGCGGCGGTGAACGGGAAGTTCCACTCGAAAAATCCACGGCTGACCCCATGAGCGGCGCCGCTCATAACCGCTTCATCACGGGTTGATGATCCTTGTTTCCACTCCGCCATCTCCCATGAGTGGGTTTCGAGGCGAAGGACCGTCCGGCCTTGGACGTCTTCGCGCGGAGCACATCCTCCATCGACGAAAAACTGAACGTAATTACGTGCCACGAGCGTTCCGTCGGACACATAGGCGCGCACCCACAGAGTGCAGAGCATCGTTTCCGCCGGCATGCGCAACCGCAGACGCCTGGCCAGTTCGACGCGCAAATGCGAAAAAGTAATTGGGTCGCTTCCAGAGGCTAAATCGTCGTGCCTCCAGCCTAACGAGTCGATGCCGCTAAGGCGCCACTGCAGAATCACGTTGTGCCTTGTTCGACGCGAAAAATGCGATGAAAAAACATCGATCGTTATTTCTTCACCCGGAGTGCATGGACGGATCGGCGGCGAATCAATCGGCAGGACATCACCTTGATTAACAATTGTCGGATCGTAGCCAAATTCCTTGGGAGTACGGTCATAATTGAGAAAACCGTTCCGCTCCCATTCCACGTCGTGAAGTTCGGTATAGATATAAGCGGAGAGTTTTCCATGAAGGCGGAGCTCGTTGGTGAGGAATTTGAAGCTCCAGCTTGTATCGATATCACCATCAAGCGCGCCGACTCCACCATACTCGCTATTAATCAAAGGCTGTCCGGCTTGCTCAAATCCTGGCACGTAATTGAAGGTCGAGCCCGCGTAAGTTTTTTCGACTACGTCAATGATTTGGCGTCGTGCCTTTTCATAACTCTCACTGTAAAAATGCCACGAGTTTACGTCTGTATCCCCATGTCCGTAATATTCTAAATGGTCCCACGCAACCACGCTCATGTCTTCGACCAGGCGCGTGGGGTCGAGCGCCTTGGCCAATTGCCACATCGATTGGACCCAGGCGTAAGCTTGTTCATTACTTAATTTTTTTCCGGCAGCGCGCGGCTCAGAGTTGCCGCCGTTTGGCGGCGACGGATTGATCAGCCTAACAAATTCGGACTGACCGCCGAATCCCCACGTTTCATTGAAAAGACACCAAGCCACGATCGACGGATGATTGAAGTCGCGTTCAATCGTTCGTCGCATCATCGTTTCGTAACGACGCCGGCCCACATCGGTATCGCCGCCTTCGCCGAAATTAGGCAGGTCCGACATTATAAGGATACCCATGGTGTCGGCATAATAAAGAACGAGCGGGTCATCCACTTTGATGTGGATGCGCAGTAGATCGAATCCGGCGCGCTTCGCGCATGTTATGTCATCTTGGATCGATTCGATGTCACCCGCGGTGTAGACACCTTCCGGGTGATAAGACTGGTAAAGAGCGCCTCGCAGATAAATAGGTTCGCCGTTAAGGCTGAGTGTTCCGGGCGCTCCGGATTCCGCGACCGCGATCGCCGCCAGACTGCGCATTCCAAAGTACCCGTGCACGACGTCAGGAGCATTGGAACCATCGCGCAATATAAACTGCACCCGATAGAGTTGTGGCGCATTCGGGTCCCATAGAGTGGCCGCGGCAAGCCGACATTTTTTATCGGCCACGCCGTCGTGAATCGTCAGGCGTTCGATAAATTTCTCCGCACTCGGGGCCGTGATCTGAACAAGAACGTCGGTTCCGCCGGAAACAAAGACCTTGAAGCGCACCTGCGACTTCTCGATGTCAGTGGTGATTTCAAAGCGCTGGATGTGATTTTCCGCGCGTGGTTCCACAAAAACCGTCTGCCAAATCCCGCTCGCGCTGCTATACCAACCCCATTGTTTTCCGACCGGTTGATCGTGATTGCACATGGGATCCTCCACCCGAAAGACAATCGTGCCGCAACGCTCACCACTCGCGTCGCGTTTGAGTGTGTCGGTGATATCGAATTCGAATGGAGTGAATCCTTCCTCATTTGTGCCAAGATCCTGTCCGTTGCACCACGCCTGCGTAAAGAAATCGGCCGCGCCGACGGTAAGAATGACGCGTCGGCCTCGCCATGCTTCTTCTTCCGGTATCCGGATCGCACGGCGGTACCAACCCACCTCGTGACGCGCCGCACTGCGGTAATTGGAGCGGTTAACGTCGAGCGGATTCCGATAAACGCGCGTCGAAAAAAAATTGTCGTTGCCCGCAGCATCAGCCTCGCCCCAGGCCGCGAGGGATTCCCAACAAAACGGCACGATAATTTGGTCCGGCCACTGGCGCGCACTGGGCACGAACCACTTTTCCGCCAGCCCAACCCGCTCCGGATCAAAGCGAAATTCCCATGCGCCGTTGAGATTCAGCCAATCAACACCTTGGACGAAACTGCGTTGCCGATCAGGCCGCGGGTATTCGGGGCGGGGAAGGAAGGTTCGAGTACGCATCGTGTGAGAGATCAGCCGCGCGAACCGATCAACTTCTCAACTTGCTTACCGAAATGTCGTCCTCTCAAATGAAAAGTTTTACGATTCGGGCGAGTATGTGCATTCTTCATGCCAGTCTAAAAATGTTCTTTCTCATGATCTGAATGGGTATGGCGCACAAATCCCGCTACCGTTCAAGAGCGAGGCGGCTGACGGCAGCATCGGTCGCGGTCCAGGTCAACACGTTTAACAGTTCACGCAACAGTTCCTTGGCGCGCCGCCTCCGGCAGCAGGGACAAACAACTCAAGACTTGATTTTGGCCGGGCCTCTTTGAAGCGGCGCTTAGCCAGTCACTTCGCGCGCAACGCTTCGGGGAAGGGAGACGCGACCGGGTTGGAACGCAACATCGCGCACGTCCTGAATCGCGCCGACGTATTGGCACGATGTTGTGCTCCGAGCGACGGCCGTTTCCACATCGGCTCCGGGCTACTGATCCGAGAAAGCGATTGCGAACCAAAAGGCTAGTCATGTGTCAGCAGGTACGAGAGAGCCGGGGCAACAGAAGTCCTGATGCTCGACCTTTGACTCACAGCATAGGTTTTTCGCCGACCCACCGGTCAACCGGTTTTCTGAGAGTTTCTATACTACTAGTTCGCGGGCCAACTGCGAATCTTTCGGGAAAAGGACAATTATGAAACATAAAGACATCGACCAGGCCATGGCAGCAAAAGAACGAGCAGAGCTATATTTTGCTGCGCATCCGGAAAGTCCGGCCGCAGTGCGCCGACCCGAATTGTCAATCCGGTCCGGGAGGTGGGTCGCGCTACTCGGGAGGGCCATGGAAGACGGCATAGTCGGCGTGGGATCGACCGCGGAAACGGCGTTGCGCGCCTTTGATACGCAATATCTGGCTGCGGCCGGTCGCGCGCTACATGTTCAGCCCGCCTCTCACCCATCTCGGGAGCGAGCCATTAGGGATATCACAAGAACATGAAGCGGAACAACGACCACCCAGATCGGTGGCGAAATGGGAGATATACGGCTGCGGCTAGTCCGCAAAGCGCTTCTCGTAGTCGAGTGATTTCTTGCTGCGCACCCTGGCGCCAGGACTTTGAACGCGTTGAAAAAGAAGGCCGTAAATCCAATATGAGTATCGACCCTTTTCAAATCTTGGCTCAAAAGCGGCGCGAAAATCGAAGCCAACGAGAACTTCCACCACGCGCACGAGGATTCGGTTCTCGTCCAACCCGACTCGAACCTTCTCTTTTAGTTCCATGAATAGCGATTCGTTTTTCAGCATTCACCACGATCTTTCCGGTCGGAGATCTCGCTGGTCACCAAGTAAATCGTTCGGTGCCTGATGTGCCGTGCCAGCAACATCCGCGACACCGAGAAGATTAGGCGCGAGGATGCTAGCCCTGTCAGCAGAAATCGACTTGCGCTTTGCACCGGTGCTACAAATAAAGAGGGTGACTGTGGATGATCCGTCTACTTGCGCTTCCTCTTCCTTTCACCCCGGTGGACCAACCGCTTCGCTCTTTTCGGGCCAAATCGTCCAATCGGTTTAAACTTTTTGCCTTTCTGAGCATTGTAAGACACGAAAAAATGCTCAATTTCATCAAGAAGCGTCGCGTTGAGATCCGTCAAAGTCTTTACATCGCGATGCGTAGGGGCCTTTGCAGAGACCGCTATCAATCGGTCGTTCCGTTCCGTTTTTCCGTCCTCGGTTTGCCTCGCTTCGATAACGCCTAATAAACGCGCCGCCACAAAGCATCCACTGAACACCGGCTCATCCATAAGGACAAGAACGTCCAGTGGATCGCCGTCGTCGCCGACTGTCTGAGGAATAAATCCAAAATCAAAAGGAAATACCGCCCCCGCAGGTAGCACTCCCGAAAGCTTGAAAACGCCACGCTTCTCGTCGTAGGAATATTTGTTGCGGCAGCCTCGCGGGGTTTCGATGATTACGTTTAGATCCCCAGAGTCCTGATCAAAGGGAGATAACTTTTCGACTACGCTCATCTTCGCGCTAGTTGCTGTCACGCGGCCACGCGTGCAGCAGCGTCCCGATGGCATGGTTGATCCGCTAACGATTTGTCCAGATAAACCCAGTCGGCGACCACTGAGGGACAATCTTCAGTGGGGCAAATAAGCCGCAATGGACCCAGCGGCCGGGTTCCTCCCGCGATCTCAACCTGACGTCCGTTAAAGAACCTTTTGCAGCACAAGCAAAATCGCCGGTCATCTAATGATTTCCATTTCCTTCGATGATCGAGTTTGCGCAACACATGCAACTTGTCATCGAGCGTCACATGATTTGAAATGGTTTTCGTCATAATAAAGTTTGCCGGCCCACAGTGGTAACCGCAATCGGTCTTCGCTCTGATTGTGTTGTCCGAAAAAATCGGAGCGTATATAATGCAATAACCAGCCCAGACCAGCGCGAGGTGGTCTACTCTCATTAACCGCTCGTTTTAGTCACACTATCGCGCACAATTCTCTTTGAAGAAGAGATGCGCGGTGCAGGCGAGCCGCAACCAATCGCCGCCGACTGCGGCTCGCGCTCATCCAAAGCGACTTAACGCGAACGGCTTTCGGTCATTCCGTTATTCATGACGGCCTCAGCATTGACCGTCGTTTCAGCTAACTGGTTAAGGAGCTCATTTGCTTTCGATTCTTCGTCCAGTGTGGTTTGCAAAAGCTGCGCGGCTTCTTCCTGCCCGAGCAGCTGCGCAAACGCACGGACACTGCCGTAACCTGCCATCTCGTAATGCTCTACTTTCTGCGCCGCCACGATAATGCCGGCGTCTAGGACGGACTCTTCCCCTTCTTCCTCAAGAATCTCCGAGCCCTCTTCAATTAGTCCTTTCATGCCATGACATGTCTTGCCCTTCGGATTCTCTTCCAAGTCTTTGAAGATTTGCTCCAGCCTTTCAACGTGGGTTTCCGTTTCTGCGAGGTGGTTCTCAAAGGCCTCCTTCAGTTCAGCGGACGAGGCGCCCTTTGCCATTTTTGGCAATGCCTTCAGCAACTGATTTTCCGCGCTGTATAAATCGCGTAACTCATTAATGTAAAGTTTTTCTAATGTCTCCATCTAGGTCTCCTATTTGTTGTGGTTGTTATTAATTTCCGGCGACTGCGAGCTTTTTACGCAATGCCGGCAAGACGAAATCGCTGGCGAGCTTCATGACGCGTGTCTCTGAATTCGGTGTCGCATAGTATTTAAATTCGCGAAACGTTTCGGCTCGCGCGCTCTGTCTCTTCGCGCATGCCATCACCGCTTTGGTGGTAAGACCGGTGGAGCACCATGTGCACATACTTTGTACCGACCTGGTAGTTGTGCAGGCGCCCATCGGGCGGGCAAGGCGAGATTTAAAGAACTGAATGGCGACCCGCAACCGATACCTAGTTGTCAGCGAGATCCATCAACCGTCCAATTATTATGATTAATCCAAGCAGCAGCATACCCTCCGAGCGCACAACGGTGCGCACCGCCGCCACTTATCCTGTTTATGATCGACCGTTCGCGCGCATCTCCTGGGGAGCGGTGTTCGCGGGCGCCATCATCGCGCTCGCCACCCAAATCGTTCTCGCCCTCATTGGCATGGCGATCGGCCTCGCTACCCTTAATCCAGCCACAGGTGATAGCCCGAGCGGCACGGCCCTGGGGACTGGCGCAGCCATCTGGCTCGTCGTCAGTAGCCTTATTTCTCTCTTTATTGGCGGTTACATCGCGGCGCGGCTTGCCGGCAGATTTAACGGATGGCTGCATGGTCTCGTTACCTGGGGCACGCTTACCCTTCTGACGCTTATGTTGTTAACTACTGCGGCTGGTCAACTCATCGGGGCGGCTTCCGGCTTGACCAACTTCGCCGTCAGTAATAGCGACAAGACTTCGCGGCTGCCCGCTGCTTTGCAGCAGCCAATCGAGCAATTGAAGAATCAGGCGAGTCAAACCGCGGATCAGGCTGCCGCACAAGCGCAGACTACCGACCCTCAAACGCGCGAGGCCCAGGCGCGCGACGCCGGAGAGAAAGCCGCCAAGGGAGGCGCAGTCGGCACTGGAGCAGCAGCGTTCGCGATGATTCTCGGCGCAATCGCCGCTGCCCTGGGTGGCAGAACAGGTGAGCGCAACCCTCGGCACGATGTCGCCGCCGAGGAGCGCACTGTCTCGGAGCGCATCGAGCGTTAGTCGATTGGCGATGCTTGTTTGAAGTAGAAGCTCGTAGGCTGGCAAGTCTAAATTCTTTAACACTTCGCGGGCGCCGGCTCGAACTAAATTGGACGCTCGAACCGCGGAACTGATTCGAGCGGTATGTAGCGCTCCCGTGGCACTTACCACATTTCACCGCAGATTTCGTGGTGCTGCGTGGTGTGAAACCACCGGCAGCTTCGGACGAGATAGAAGCACATTCGGTGGCCCGATTGAACCAGGCCGTAGCAGGATCCGACGTTCAGCCAGCGGTGTTCGTTGCCAAATAGAAGCACGGTCAGCGCACTAGAGACAAGCGGACCCTGCTAGTTCCTAAATCGCTAAGCGCGCCCGTGGACTAGGCATCCATGGTCTGCATCAGCAGCGTATTGTTGGACCATGATCCAACGTTTCGACAACATCGCAGTTGAGTTGCCCGTTCCCGATAGCGCGAATCCCGCGGCGGCAGCGGCGGTGCAGGAGCTCATGGGAGGGAAGTTCGGCGAGATGTCAACATTGATGAACTACACCTTCCAGTCCTTTAACTTTCGTGGGAAGGCGCAGTATCGGCCGTTCTACGACCTCCTATGTAACATCGCAACCGAGGAGTACAGTCACATCGAAGCAGTTGCCGCCGCAATTAACCTCCTTCTGACAGGAGCCACCACCCGCATTGATCGCAATAAGCCAATGGGCAAAACTGCGAAATCAAAGGCAACGAAAGGGAAAAATGTCGGGACCTCACGAGGGACGGATCCCGCACCGCTCGCCGATGCTCTGGGTTCGACCTACCCGTATCATTTTCTTGCTGGAGCACAGTCCTCGATGCCATTCGATTCCATGGGCAATGCGTGGAATGGGAGTTACGTCACGGCCACTGGGAACTTAAAGATGGACCTCTTGCATAACTTCTTTCTCGAATGCGGCGCCCGGGCCGGCAAGATGCGCGTCTATGAAATGTGCCCCGACCCGACCGCGCGCGCAATGGTCGGTTATCTGCTCGTGCGGGGCGGCGTGCACATCGTTGCTTACGCAAAGGCGCTCGAGAAACTTACCGGCGCCAATGTCGGCCAGCTGCTTCCCATTCCAGATGTCAGCAACAAAAAATTCCCGGAAGCGATGAAGCATGAAGCTAAAGGCGTGCACCGAATCATGTGGCACTTCAGCCCTACAGACTACACGGAGCTGGACCAAATCTGGAATGGGCCGCATCCCGAGGACGGTATGGAGCTCGAGTTCCGCCGCAATGAGATGCCCGAGAGCTTCCCATGGCCGGAAGCGCCCGACGAGCCGCAGCTAGTCTCACCGGGCACGATTGATCCAGAGCTGATCAATTACTACGCCAAGAAGCTCGAATAGGATCCCGCTTGGACGTTCTAACATGGGGTATTAGAAGGATACGGGATAAGTCAGCGCTAACCGTGTTTGGAAGATCTTCTTGCCCTATTTACGAGTACGACACAACAGCAATGAGCGAGCACAGAAACACCGCAATTGCAAGCAGCGAAACCGCTACAATACCGATGCGTTTATGTGTTGCTTTAACGGGACGCGTTCAATGACGCCTTCCTTCTAAAGCAAGCGGGCAGATTGACGTCTAGTTCAAATCCCCACCCATCAGCGAGACGACTGATCCATGCGCCGGCAGCGAAACTATTGTAATGAATAATCAAAATAGAAAACTGTGCGCGTATGCTGCTATGGCTATCGCGCTTTCACTATCACCGTTAGCCGCGTACGGGCAAGCGTCCGCTTCGCCTGCGACCAACGCGACCACGTCCAGCCAAACAACTGTGGCTGATGATCGTGGAGACCGCCGCGAGCATCACAATTACGGCTGGATCGGCCTACTCGGCTTGCTTGGTCTGATGGGCTTGATGCGTAAACGCCAGGAGGATCGTCAAGTGGACTTGTCGGATCGGACGGACACTCGTCGGTCGGTGGCGGGCTCGCGTAACTAACAACGGATCACTCCGCGGCCACCTTTCGATTATGAGAGATGGCTCGAGAACCGTATGAACACGTAGCCCAAACGTTGACGGTTGTTTCCTACGGCTCAACAATTTTTGGCAGCAAGACCCGAAATTCTGCGACACGCGGCACTACGCGCTTTTGATGTTCAGTATCTACGCGCTGTCCGTCCGCCTCAAGGCTAGGATTTCCGGCCACCCGCCGCACAAAATAACTCACTATTAAATCGTCTGCGTCGAGGATCCACTCCCACATGTCCAATCCAATCACGGCAAAACCATCTTACCGCAAAGTTGTGGCAGCTCTGGTGGAGAGCGAGGAGCGGTATCGCACGCTTGTCGAGGGCGTCAGGCGATATGCCATTTTCATGCTAAATCCAAAGGGCATCATCATGACTTGGAATCGCGGCATCTATGAGCTGTTAGGATATAGTCGTGAAGAGGTGGTAGGCCGGTCTGGGGGGATGGTTTTCAACAAAAAAGACCGAGCGGCCGGCACCTTTGAAAAGGAGTTGGCGTGCGCGACGCGAGCCGGTGAAAGCGTTAGCGTAAGAACAAATCTCCATAAGAATGGGTCAGAACTTCAGGTTCACGACACTGCTTCCGCTTTGTTTGACACCGCAGGCGTTCTTATCGGCTTTGCGAAGGTTTCTCGCGCCGTCGATAGCAATAAGAAGGAGTCCGACGCAGATCCTTCCGGCGTTGAGCTCGCGAAGGCGCTTGCCGTGATCGCAGTCGAAGTGGAACACCGTCGACGGCTAGAGGAACAGTTACTGACAGCGATTGAGCAAGAGCGCGAACGGCTTGGTCGGGATTTACACGACGATCTTTCCCAACGTCTGGCCGCGGCGGGCATGACGTTGCAAATGACAGTAAAGAAGCTCCCGAGTGGCACGCCAGGCCGAACGCAGCTGGAAAAGGTGGGGAAATCGCTCGTCGATGCAATAGGTGTGGCTCGAAACCTCTCGCGGGGATTGCACCCCGTGACCTTAACAAACCAGGGACTTCCAGCCGCGCTCGAAGAATTGGCGGCAAGGGTTCCGACGCATGTTGAATTTACCTGGCCACGGACGGAAAGGTTAGATTTGAAAAAATCCGTTGCCTTACATGGCTACCGTATCGCGGAGGAGGCAGTCGGAAACGCGATCCAACATTCCGGAGCGAACAAGATCAAAATCGCATTGAAATCAACATCCCCCGGAAAAGGTGTTTTAACCATCCGCGACAACGGTAGGGGTTTTCGGCAGAGTGGCGCATGGTCGGGTATGGGACTTCAGAACATGAAATATCGAGCAAGCGTCATAGGAGGCAGGTTAACAATCTCGACCGTATTGAACCGCGGCACGCGTGTGGAATGCACGTTGCCCATTAGGCAAAAGTTAAAGAAAGGCTGACGCGTATAACGGAAGGCATAGAGAGGCCGGCTTTCCACCGGACCAATGCCATCTGAGGATGATCAATCGATGGTGCGTCGCTTGTAATTCTCTGAGTCCATGAAAAAACGTATTCTCATCATTTCTACCAGCGCCGGAACGGGACATGTCGCCGCAGCCACCGCGCTTGGAAAAGCTTTTCACAGCGACAACCGCGTTGCGGAAGTTCACCATGAGGACGCACTTACCTTTACTAATAAACTTTTCCGCGACTTTTATTCGAAGCTCTACGAGACGATGATCCACGCCACGCCGGGCTTGCTTGGGTGGTTTTACAAAAATAGTGATGAGCCGTGGAAAACAGATGCCGTTCGAATACGACTCGACCGCTTAAATACCGGCCCGTTGGTAACGTTGATTCAGGAATTCAAACCTGACTTTATCGTATGCACGCATTTTATGCCCGCCGGCATCATCTCGCATCTTATCCAAAGTGGAAAACTCGGCGCTCACCTTTCGATCGTCGTCACTGATTTCGATTTTCACGCGATGTGGCTATCGCGAGTATTTCATCGTTACTTCGTCGCGCGCGACGAAACCAAAGCCCACCTCGAAGCAATAGGATTGCCCGGCGGCCGGATCACCGTGTCTGGAATTCCCATCGATTCGAAGTTCGCGGAACCGATCGACATCGCCGGCGTGCGTCAAAGCTATGGGCTCAGGCCGAACCTCACGACGTTGCTTGTGTCGGCGGGGGCCCTGGGCGTGGGTCCCACGGAAATGGTTGTGACACGTCTAAAGCAATTGCGGCATCAAACGCAATCCATCGTTATCTGCGGTCGCAACGATGCCCTTCGCGAAAAAGTTGAAGAGATAGTTGAAGGCGATGACAATTTTTGTGTCCTTGGCTACAGCGATCGGATGGCGGAATTGATGCGGACATCGGACTTATTTATCGGCAAACCAGGAGGTCTAACGACCTCGGAGGCGTTGGTATGTGGCTTGCCGATGGTGATCGTCTCGCCCGTCCCAGGGCAGGAGGAGCGAAATAGTGACCACCTACTTGAGGAAGGCGTAGCAATTAAATGTAACGATCTAGTAACTCTGCCCTATAAGATCGACAAGTTGCTCGATCATCCAACTCGCCTTAAACGAATGCGGACCTTGGCGGGCAAGCTCGGGAGACCCGATTCCGCGCGAGTGATCGTGAATACTCTCCTTAGCGACAATCTACGTCCCTTGCACTTGAGTGCGAAAAAAAGAGAAGCGATTGCTCAAGCCGCTTCCAGCGAAGTCGCGGTCTAATCGAGCAGCCATGGAAGAGATCGCCGGAGGCGAATTTCTTTGGGGCGTAGCTACTTCCGCCTATCAATCGGAGGGCGGTTACAACGGCGCAGGCGAACCGCAAACAAATTGGGCGGAAGCTGAGCGCTGTGGTGACGTCGCGCCCGTTGGTCGAGCGGTGGAATTTTGGAGTCGTTATGCAGAAGATTTCCGGCTCGCGAGGAGGTTAGGATTAAACGCATTCCGTCTCGGCATCGAGTGGAGCCGAGTTCAGCCCACAATCACCGCCGCGCCGGGTGCCCCGCCCCCATTCGATTTCGCCGCACTCGACCATTACGCCGAAATGCTAGCGGCGTGCCGCATGTCGGACATGGAACCGGTTGTCACCTTGCATCATTTCGTGCATCCCGCCTGGCTCGGCGACGATCCTTGGTTGTCTCCGGAAACTGCCGGCTTGTTCGTTGAGTTTGTTCGGACAAGCCTTCTTCATCTTAACTCCCGACTGGTCGGGCGACATCAGTCGAAACCGATTCGCTTCCTTATTACGATCAACGAGCCAAACATGCTTGTGCTAAATACCTATCTCGGGAACCAGTTTCCTAGCAAGGCACGCCGAGGCCTCGGAAATGTGATGCTGGCGTTCAACCACTTGTTTCGTGCACATATCTTCGCCTATAACGCCATTCGCGAGTTGTATGAAGAACGGGGATGGCCGCCGCCCGCCGTCAGCGTGAACAACTACTGCAGTGATCTTTATTGGTCCGATAAACTCTGGTTGGATCTTTTGAATCTGCCCCGGAAAGGCGTACCGCGCGCCGAGGTAGGACAGTACGTCGTTGCGCAGGCGCGCGCGTTCGCCCTCGCTTTGAAGCAGGCTTCATTACCGCTTCATAAAGACCTTCCTTACTACTTCGGCACCGTTATCAAACGCATCAGCGATCAACTAGGTCGCCGCCTCTTCTCGCCAGCAAAAGTAGAGCCGCTTCTCGAAGCAATCTATGGTTCCAAAAGAAAGTGTCTTTTCGATTACATCGGCCTCGATTACTACGACCCGTTCGCGGCGCATCTTTTTCGTCTGCCGGTCTGGTGGGATCATGAACTGAACGACAGATCACTTCGTGCTCGCTTGATGAACGCGATCACCAGTAAGTGGTGGGATTGGCGTATCCTTCCTCGCGGTCTACAATTTTTTTGCGAGACTTATTACGAGGAGTACGACCGACCGGTTCTCATTGCGGAGAGTGGAATGGCACTGCGACATAGACAGGGCGAAAGTAAATCGCCGCGACGCGATGGCATGACGCGCAGTCAATTCTTGCGTCTGCATGTTCACGAAGTAGATCGGATTCGCAAGCGCGGCATACCCCTCATTGGGTATTTGTATTGGTCGCTATTCGACAACTACGAATGGGGTACCTACACGCCGCGGTTTGGATTGTTCTCAATTGATTACGATCAAGGGACAGCTCGAATAGCATGCGACGAACACGGTGATGAGCCTTCGCGAACCTACGCTGAATTGATCGCCGATTCGCGCGCACACTAACCAGGCCGGTCTAACTGCCGCCGCACGTTGTTATGGTGGGCCGATCACGCACGCGACATCGCGATATCCAGCTCTAGAAATGCGGGGCGCAACCAGTTTCAGGATTGGCCGACTTCAGATTTTGTAAGCCACGAGGCTATTTTTAAACCGTTGGCGACTAATTGTGGGGCTGGTTGGCTGAGGGCGACTTGCTCGCTTGATTTTCTGGACAACGCAGTAAGAGCTTCAATTTGCTTCTACTGCTGCGCGATCGTCGCATAAATCTCCTCCTTTGCCGCGCGACGGTTGCCTTCAACTGCTGCACTTGGCCATGTTCTTTAAGAAGCTCGTTGAGCAACCTCCCGTTCACCGCCTACGGGCCGGGACATTCCCAAGCAAGCGGAGTCGTTAGTTTGCGCTTCTCATGAAACGATACTTCTTCCTGTCAACTGCTCTCGCTTGCCTGTTCACCATCACCAAGGTTGCACTTGCCTCCGAGGTGACAACTACGCCGCAAGGATCGACGAGCAAACGCTCTGGAAGCTTGACATCGCAATGAGAAGGTCTAACTAGCCGATGCAGCCAACCGCTGGTAACCAGCGTTTCTTAGGGGGCCCCCCTGCCAGCGAGCGGGCGATAATTGTGCGATCGAGATGAAAAAACGTAAAGCGGCTCGAGGAGAAAAGCCTTTTCCAGACCGCAGCGGCAAAAACATCTCGCAAGAAGAGCGATTCCGGCTGCTTGTCGAGGGGGCAGAACAGTACGCGATGCTGCTCCTCGATGAAGACAATTTCATCACATTCTGGAGTAGGGGCGCGAAGAAGCTGTTCGGCTGGAGCAGCAAGCAGGTGGAGGGAAAAAAAGGCGATATCATTTTCACCCCTGAGGACCGGAAGGCCGGTAGGGAGAAAAAGGAATTTGACACCGCTCGGCGGGAAGGCTGCGCCGTGGATCGTTGTTGGCACATGCACAAGGACGGTTCACGCGTTTTTGTGGACGGGTTGCTCTTGGCGCTCGAGGATCCTGATACCAGAGAAACGCGCGGTTTTGCCAAAATCGGTCGCGATGCGTCGGAACAACATGAAGCATCGGAGGCCTTGCGATGCGCTCATGCCGAACTCGAACAAAGGGTAGCCGACCGAACAACGGAATTGGCCCAGATAAACGCGGCCCTCAAACGCGAGATCGAACGGCTGGAAGAACTCGAGCGCGAAATCCTCGCCGTGACCGAGCGCGAGCGCGGCCGCATAAGCCAGGATTTGCATGATACGCTCTGTCAGGAATTGACAGCGACGGCTTTCCTTTTGAAATCTCGGGCGAAAAAAATCGGCGCTAATAATCCGAAATGCGTCCAATCCTTAGAAGAGGCAGCACAAACTGTAAATCAAAACGTGGGACTTGCCCGTGATTTGGCGTACAACCTTCGCCCATTTGATTTCCTGCCCGGCGGCCTCATTTCCGCGCTACGCCAGCTGGCCGCCCGCACAAATAAGAGAGTTCCCTGCCGCTGCGACTGCTCGCAGAGAATCTACGTGCGCGACCAAGATATTTCGGTCAATCTCTATCGCATTGCGCAAGAGGCGGTGAACAACAGCCTCAAACACGCAGAGGCAAGTCACGTCGTCATTGGCTTACGGCGACGCAATAATGCGCTTGTGCTTTACATCCGCGACGATGGTGCTGGTTTTCAGCCCTCAAAGAAAAGGCGCGGCCTCGGGATTCATTTGATGACGTATCGCGCCCATGTTGTCGATGGTAAGCTATCGATCGACACTCAGCCGGGACGCGGCACCACAATCACATGCCAAGTTCCACTAAGACATAGTCGGGATTCAGTCAGGGGTTTGGTCGGGAAGTAGGTAGCGGCGTTCTTTGACGGTCGTAATCATTTACCGAGCGCTGAGGATTTCTAATTCAAGGGAGAGCTTTTGCGCGGGGAAGTAGGTTCACTTGGAAACGACACACAAAAGCGGATCTTCGCCCGGGAAGAGCTGGAAAAATTCGAAGTGGCGCATTGGGCTTGGCAGCTTCAGCGCTTCGCTTCCTGCGCATAAAAAAACGCCCCGGGGTTTTGCCCGAGGCGTCTCTCTTTTTCGCTTAATTGCCGATCAGAAGATGAAGTCGCTCTCCTGGATCGAGGAGGCGCCAACCACGTAGAATTGCAACGGACCATGGCCTGTATTGACGGTAACCAGGTCGGTGGCATCATCGAACGAAACATCGGCCCAAGTTACCCCAAGGCTGCAGAGGGAGATCTTGTCGCCTTCGGTGCGATTGAAGTCCTCGATGTAGTCGACCGACGTGTCGTTGATTACTTTCCCGGCCAATGTAGTGCCGTCGTAATCTGCGATGATGAACGTGTCGGCGCCGCCATTACCCCAGAAATGGTTGACGGCCTGGTTGCCGTTAATGCGGTCGTTGCCTTGACCGCCCTTGGCGTTCTCGATAACCGCGCCGTAGGCGATGCCGATGTTGTTCTCCATCAAATAGTCGAAGCCCATGATCTGCGACCACGGAATCCCCTCGTTGACGCCCTCAATACCGCCAAAATAGAGATCGTACGTCGCGGGGAGGCGGTTAGGGAAGCCCGCGCCCGCGTTGTAAGCGTTCACGATCGCGAGATAGGCCTCCTTCGACAGCAGGGACGGATCGGTTCCGATTAGTGCCGCGTTATACGAGCCCCAGCCACCGGCGCTGCTATAAGCACCCTCCCGCAGATCGATGACCGACGGCGTGTAGTAGCCCGACAGGTCGAGAGTGTCGTTGCCGCCCGCATCCCAGATGGTGAAGATGGTGGCCATCTCGCCAACTTCGAAGCGCATGGCCTCGTTCGTGACACCGGCGGTCGCGTTGAAGCCATAGGTGTCGTCACCCGTCCGCGTGCCGGTCTCAGCACCGTAGATCTGCTGCGCCACCCAGATGTCGTGTACCATCGGCGTCGATGGATAGACGAAGCGCATGAAATTCCAATCGACCTGATTGTTCCCGACCTCGTACAAGTCGAAATAGGACATAATCGTGTACTGATTGTTGTCCTGGTAATAGAACGCGTCACCCACGTAGGTTATCGGATCGGGCAAACCGTCGCCGTCAGTGTCGTCACCGAAATTGTAATCGCCGGGGTGCGAAAGGCCGAGCGAGTGGCCAAGCTCGTGGTTCAACGTGAGCAGGCCATAGAAACCCGGCTCGAGCTGCGCATTGCTGGTGTTGAAGCGCGGGTCAGCGATCCAAACGTCACCGGCGAGGCGCTTATATTGGTGACCGTAGCCTGGGTAATAAGCCCAAGCCTGCGCGGGTCCTGTATATGTGTTCGCAAGCCAGATGTCGACCGTGTTATGAGCCCAAGTGCTGGCGCCCGGCCCATTCTGAACTTCCTGAAAGTCCGGGGCGATGATTTCGTCCCAGTTGTTAATCGCGATACGAGCCGCGGCCTTCTGCGCTTCGGTGAAAGGGGTGTAACCCTTGCCCTCGCCAAGATGCGGATTGTTGTTGATGCCAACCATGTGCCGGGCATCGAAGAAGCCGAAGGTGATAATGCCGTCAGAGACGTCGAGCCTCTGGCCCGAGTCGAGCTGGGTAAAAACATTGTTGTCGCCAGGGCGCGTCGGGTCCCAATCGCCGGTCAGACCATAGACAGTCTTGCCGCGAATCACTTCGCCCGGCTCGGCCAGATCCGGCTGACACGTCGAGTCATGAGGATCGGGCGCGGCGAGATTGTAGGTCGCCGCATCTTCGAGATCTCCGTCAAGCGCAAAGCTGTCGAGGTCGATGCTGACGGCAGTGTCCCTGGCCGCCGCTTTGACGGATCCTTGCATGCTCATCGGCACGTTTTGCGCAGCGCTCGCCGGAGGCGCGGCCGAGGCGGTCTGAATACTTCCGCACGAGACCACCGCCATGGCTACCGAGGCAGCCGAGGCGATTAATTTTCGGGCAATAGAAAACGGCCAGAGAGAATGGGACGTGAGGGGGTCAAGTTGGGTGGGATGGTTCATATTGTTGGAGAGTGGTTAGAAGTCCTTTTTTAACGTTACTGATTCGGAACTTTTCGTTGTGCTCAGGAATTCGCTTTGATTGATGACCACCACAATCGGAACGACGGATGATTGTTTAATCAGAAAAAATCTGATCCTACATCGAACGAGCGTCATCCTGGCCCGGCTTTTGTGAAACATCGGAGTTGATAGACGGAAGGATCGGCGGCAAGGGCCAGTGCAGACGGAGTAGCGCCGGAAGAAGTTATTTGTCCGAGCGCTTTTGTTTGTTGAGTGGGGCTGAACGCCCGAGGATCCTAATTTATTTTCAACAGTGGCGGCTATTATTTTTCTGACGCATTCAAAACCGTTGAGTCGGTCTTGTGCGATTAGCGACGAAGAAGGTTTTTATGATCTTCCTGATAAGAATTGGCGATGACTCCCACGCTCGTACTCTATGAAGAACGCTTTGATTTCTTACAACGCGTAATCGTAGAATAACTGAGCACTTTCTCTGATCACGACGTCGTTTTCCCAGTAACCGACATGCGCGCTCTGCGGCAAAGCGCCAGAGTTTACTTGGATGTCCATAATCGCATTGTTGGGGCTATAGAGATTGCGACTGGCAAACCCCAGCAAGTCGTCGATGTCGTAAAAGAATTTCCATTGTATTCCGGGAGACACGACGCCGATGTCCGCTGGATCAAGGCCCTCATGATTGAATAATTTATCAATCATCACCTGCTTTCGCATTACCATGAGTGGAAGCTGCGAGGCGGCGCATGCCAGCCCTCCCAAAGTTAGCTCACCATTCTGCGCCTTGTTCCGCCACTTTTGAAATTCCTGACTTGCCCAAACTCCTCCCTGATACCCTTCGACGAAGTCGGAAACATGCCCGCTCTTAAAGAGGCCAAACAGAAAATCGTGAACGATTGTAACGCCGAGACTGTGACCAAAAAGGTGGATCCGTACGTTGGGGTCGGCGACGTATTGTTGCATGGCAACCAACACCTGATTGTAAACTTGAGCGCGGACGTAGATTTCTCCATCGCCGGAGCAGTAGTAAACCACATCTGTGAGCCCAAATGAGATGACTCCCTCGCGCACGCTGGTTACAAGCTGTCGGACGCCGGGGATCCCCCAGTCCCCGGTCAGCACGTTATTCGGCCCCGGATGCTCTTTGATGTTGTGATATGCCACTTGATCATTCACGAATCGCTCTGCTTCGGTAATCCTGTGATCTTCTCTCACCGGATTTTCTGTTGATGAAAGCTGATGCCCCCACTCGACCAAGATGGGGCCATTGGGGAAAAGGTTCCTGAGTTCAGGTTTGTGCATCTGCAATGCCTTCCAGAACTTGTCATAAGTTCCGCCTGGGCTGCGTGGATCGCTTGGGACGACATTGGGTGTCATTCCATGGACAAAAACCAAGACGTTCATTTTAGTTGGCACTCACTGCGTTAATCGAGCCGACGCGATAGAGTGTGCAGGATTGCGCCGTCCGTACCAATCCCGAAGAATAGGTTTGGGAGTTGATCCAGGCTTTTGTTCCAGTATGTGCCTACCGCCAAGTCGCAGAGCGCAGCCGATCATAGAAGATTCATGCTCAATAAAATTCGCGCATTCATCTTCGATATCGATGGTACCCTGGTCGATTCCAACGAACTCCATGTTGATTCATGGGACCGCGCTTTCCGTCATTTCGGCAAACAATTTCCGAGAGATGCGTTACGCGCGCAGATCGGCAAAGGCACCGACCAATATCTGCCCGAGTTTCTTACGCCTGATGAAATCGACCGTTTCGGCAAAAAACTCGACGAATATCGCTCCGAAATTTTCCGAAAAGAATATCTTCCGCACGTACGCCCGTTCCCGAAGGTGCGCGAACTCTTTCGGCGAATTCGCGATGACGGCAAAGGGATCGTGCTCGCTAGTTCGGGTAAGGAAGAAGACACAAAGTATTACATCGAGAAACTGCTCAAGGTCGACGAGCTGATCGACGGCTATACCAGCGCCGACGACGCCGACCGTTCCAAGCCGGCGCCGGACATCTTCACCGCCTCTCTGGAGAAACTGGATGGCGTCGTGCCTGACGACGGGATCACGGTGGGCGACACGCGGTTCGACATCGAAGCTGCGGCCAAAGCTGGACTGAAAACGATCGCGTTGACCTGTGGAGGAACAACCGAAGGCGTCCTGCGCGCCGCAGGCGCCGTTGCCATTTACCGCGACCCCGCCGACCTCGTCGCTCGCTACGATTCGCTGCCTTGACCGCGTTCAGGTCTGATCAGACGGTCACTGTCAGGCCCCTCATACGTGAGTTTCCTCACAGCCGGATATGATCAATGATCTTTGGTATAAGAATGCACGAACCGCCTTGGTTTCGATCCTTAGAGCGCGTTGCCAATACCGATTACTTCCGGGCGGTTCTCTGACTGTGCGTTGAAACCCGGCATCCCCGTGCGCTTAGGTTTGGTGCTTTGAAGCGGCGGTTGCCTTTCGTTATTTTCCTCCTTGTTTTGCTCATCGCGGCGCTGGCTGTGCACATCGACTGGACCTGGACGAAAACTCGTGCCGCGCGGCGGGCGTTATTTTCGGGGGCTAGGGCGAAGGCGGAGCTAGGGGCGGCGCCACCCTTGCACCGCCGGAATGACGCAGGTAACGGAGCAAATCACTATCCGTCGAGAGGACGAGCGTCGACTCCTTCGTCAGCACTCTGCGATAGGTAGTCATGCTTTTGAGGAAGCTGTAGAATTCAGCTGCGTGCGGGCTTTGAGTGTAAGCACGCGCATAAATCTCGCTCGCTTTGGCATCGGCCTGGCCACGGATCTGCTGAACCTGACGGTAGGCTGTTGATTCAATTTCGTTCAGATCACGATCTCGTTGACCAGCGATGCGAGCCGCTTCGCCTTCTCCTTCGGACCGGAATCGCTGCGCGATCTGCTGACGTTCGCTGATCATGCGCTGGTAGATACGGTCGAGCACATCCGGGTTGTAGTTCACACGCTTGAGGCGCACATCGAGCAACGCGATGCCGAACTCCGCCATCTTCACCGAGGCTCCCGCCTTGATTTCCGCTTCAACCTTCGCGCGGCCGAAGGCGATCGGCGGCAACACGCCAAGTGCGCCGACGTAGCCTGCGGCGGCTTTGATGTTCTCATCCCGCAGAGGTTTTCTCGCTTTGTCCGAGCGTACGATCTCGATAAGATCATGTTTTGCCACTGCATTTCGCGTCTCGCTGCCGAGAATGTCGTCCAACCGTGATTGCGCACTCCGTTCGTCGTGTAACCGCACAAAGTATGTCTTCGGGTCGTCGATCCGCCAGCGCGCGAAGGTATCGACGTGGATGTAAGTCTTGTCCCTCGTCGGGATCGCAACCGGCGCCCCATCCCATTCGAGGAAACGCTTATCGATGCGGTTCACTTTCTGGATGAATGGGAGCTTGAGGTGCAACCCAGGCTCCGTCACGGGGTCCCCGACTGGTTTACCGAATTGTGTGACGATCACCTGCTGTGTCTGCTTAACCGTGTAGAGTGCAGTTCGCAGTACAATTAGGAGCACCAGGGCCGCTACGCCGGCAAAAATAAATCTCACGGTGCCGCTCATGGATTCTTGAGTGGTTGCGATCCAAGCGGAAGAATTGGCAGCAACTGGCGCATGGAATCATCAATGATGATCTTGTTGCCGACCTGCGGCAGAACGTCCCCCATCGTTTCGAGGTAAAGCCTCGTGCGCGTGATTTCGGGCGCTTTAGTGAACTGCTCGAGCATCGCGTTAAACGATGCCACGTCGCCCTCCGCTTCATTTACGCGCTTAAATTGGTAACCCTCCGCTCCCCGGATCGTCTGATCGGCCTGCCCCTTCGCCTTAGGCACCGCCTCGTTGTAGTTGCCGTTAGCGATATTAATTGCATTCTCGCGGTCCTGCTGCGCCCGATTGACTTCGTTGAAGGAAGCCTGCACTTGTTTTGGGGGATTGACATTCTTCAGCTGCACCTGATCCACGCGGATGCCGAGCTGATAAAGCTTTGCAAATTCCTGCATCCGGCTCAACACCGAGACCTCGATGTCCTGCCGCCCGATCGTGATCACTTCATCAACCGTGCGATCCCCGATCACTTCGCGCATCGCTGCCTCAGAAAGATCACGCAACGTCTGACCGGGGTTCCGGACGTCAAAGAGATACTGCTTCGGATCGGAGATCCGGTATTGTACCACCCACTCGACGGACGTGGCGTTAAGATCGCCGGTCACCATCGATTTTTCCTCGTCCTCGTCGCCTCGCGTCTGATCTGGATTTGTAGACCCTTGCGTCTGAAATCCGAACTCAAGCTTTAATTGGCGGCGCGTCGGAACCACGTTCACTTCGTCGATTCCGAGCGGCATCTTAAAGTGCAAACCGGGCTCGACCGTCTTCAGGAACTTTCCGAACCGCAGCACCACGCCTTCAGACTCTGCCGCGACAGTGTAGTACGACGTCAAAAACGTCCAGAGCAGAAAAAGGGAAACCGCCGCTGCCACGATCGAACGGACGAGCCGTGCAGAAGGTCGCGGAAAATCAACTTTCGTCAGCGCAGACTCGAGATCATCCATTTGGCGCGTTGACATTAGGCGCCGCGGCGGAGCGTTGCAACCAGCCGAGCCGTCGTTCACGGACCAGAGGTAAGCGCGAGGGCCGAGAGGCGCTATCGCAGGCGCGTCGGTGGCAAGGCAATTGATCCTTGCGGCCCACGAATAGTTGCAAAATCCGTAGCAACGTTCGGGGTGCGAAGAATCGCTGCTCGCTAAACATCTGACCCGAAATCAAGCAGGTGATTCCGCATCAGCTGATTGCGCATCAGCGGCGCCAGTGATTCCCCATCAGCTCTTCCAACCACCAGTTTGAGGATTAAGCTCCTGAATTAGATACGAATAGTTATGATCACGACATTAACGTTTCAAAACGGCGGCAATGTTCAATGCAACGGGCGAGAGCGGGTTGGAGATCTTAATCATTTCACATCACTAACAGCAGATAACGGGTAACTGATAACTCGCGAGCGCGCTCGTGCCATTATGCAAAAAAGTGAGGAGTGGCCCCCGAGCCCTTCCTCTACGATTTCTAAGATTTCCTGCTGGGATGATGTCCGGGGTCAGGCGGATCGGCGCTGGCCGCTCTTCGTATTTCGTTCGTGTGGTTTGGCATGGTGAAGAACGAGTTCCAGTGTTTCGCTGAACCACCTCTTTTCGTCCGCGACGTCACTCGCAAGGATTTTCACGATTAGATCATTGTATACCTGGGACGGTTCGACCTGACCTTGATGAATCCTCTTTCGAAGAGTTTGGATAGTTTTGTCCCGACGGCTAGCCAGCTTCTCGGCAAAAGAAAGCCAAACAGATAATTGCGGTTGTTTAGCATCTTTCGGCAAAAGATACCCAATCCAGCCTATGTAACCCCAGTCCTGGCCTAACCATTTTTTGAGCTGGCGTTGCTCGCTCGCCCGCGGACGAATGTACATTCCAATCGCCCACTCGTACATCTCGTCCCTCTCCACAACTAGTGTAGCCTTTTTGAAGTTCTCCAATGTGAATCGAAGAAGATCATGGATGTCCGCTGTTGTGCCAGCATGCTTTGCGTTTTTCATGTGCTTGATCTTTCGCATTCGTAAGATTGAAATCCCGAGCTCACCCAACGAGTCGAGCAAGTCTTCCAGCAGAAGACCTCCCTTGCCGCCCCGTGGAATTAATTCTTTCCAAGTGCGAGCACGGCGTAGGACGTCTCCTTTCGTGAAATCGTCAAACTCTCGTTGCTGCGAAAGGACCGTGTAAACGGTCACACCCGGGAAACGATCTTTAAATGCGCGGCCATAGCCTCCGAGCTCGTCGAACGTCTTGCGGGCGCCGTGTTGCTTCTCCATCACTCGGGCACCAACCTTAAATTCCACTACGTAACGCTTGTTAGTGATTTCGTCCGTGATCGCAAGATCGGCAAAGAATGCTTTTTGCGGTTCCAAATGGAATCCGTGGTCAAGGTCCGACGTGGGAACACCCGCTACACGATAAAGGAACTCGAGACAAAACGTTCGGTCGTGCTTCGCAACGAATGCCACGGCTGCGACTGCGAAAAGCTCGCGACGGTTTTGTCGTGGTGACTGCGTTTCGTCATCCGCTGCATACCGGCTTTGTCGAAATAGCCGCAAGAATGACGACTCGACCTTCACTCAGGTATTCCGTAGTTCGTCAATCGGCACCCAATCGCCGGGGCCGCGCTCGTAGTGCCAAAATGACCATCCATTCGTAGGTCCTTTTCGAATCGCCGAAGCGGCCGCAGAGGGCGAAGTGTAAAGCTTACCTTTCATGCGGACCCGGTTGTCGGGACGCAGCCTTGCCTTGACAAACTTTCCCTTGAATCTTCCACGAATTCGACGGCTTCAGGTGAGCCCTTGTTTAATCTCTCTCTCAATGACTCTCGGCCGAGAATTCTGTCGCGTTCGGTACGTTGCTTTCTCGCAATTTCTCCTCCAAAGGCGCGATTCAGATTTTGCGCGCCGGAAAACTTTCCTAGTTGGCGATTTCCCGGTGGCTGAGCGACACGAAGAATTAGCGATTCAAGTTCCCGCAGATGCTGATCACCAATGGTAAGATAAACGCTGAATGTATCCCAAAGTTTCTTATGACGGTCACGTGAATGATGTCTCAGACGCCCTCGAAGATCGGAAGCCAAGCCGGAGTAGTAAAGTTTTCCTCTTCGGTAGAGCGCGTAAACGCCGTTTCGCCCGCGTACGAATTTGCGTATCACGTCAGCGTGTTTTTCGAATGCTTCGCTCGAAATGCTCTCTAGGTATTGGCTGACTAGCTTCGGTTTTTTCGCACGACGCATATTCGATTACGCCGCCCATTCTGCGCAGAGAAGTTCGGCTTGGGCGAGGACCGTTTTTGTTGCTTCTTCTTGGAGGTCGGGTGGGTAGCCGTGCTTTCGGAGGATGCGCTTCACGAAGACTTTGATTTT
>OBJR01000015.1_pt1 | contig 24011 bp, 34 predicted proteins | sample 1519711 | NCBI WGS metagenome assembly OBJR01 (sample SAMEA3235155, study PRJEB22506) | soil metagenome | biome: Forest; feature: Temperate coniferous forest; material: soil | place: Canada | collected 2011-06-18 | depth 0.2 m | reverse complement strand
GCATCTGCATGGTGGGTTGAGAACGTGGAGTTAGTATCGGTCCACCGTCCGGTCACGGTGCCACCGCTCGCGTAGCGGTCCGCAACTCCACCAGCCGCAACCGTGAGCGCGAGCCGCGCCGCCATCTCGACCGTGGGGAACTGGTCCGCGGGTTCATCAAACACCACCGTGCCACCGTGCCACCGTTAGGGACTTCCACCCGCACGTGGATATCGTTTTTGTTACTGCGGATCGGAGCGCCGCGATATTTGAGATTCATGTGCGTGTGAAACCGCAAGCGGGGCCGCACCACAAGCTTGATGTTATACTGTCCCACCCAATCGACAACTTGTGACCATCGCTTCCACCTGTCGGTTCCAAGCGGTACACGGCACGTTGCATCGGCTAAGTCTACGCCACTATTGGGGGGACCTGTTGGGCCTGTCGCACCCGGCCGCCCGCCGCGGTATTGCGATTGGATAATGTCCGAATATGGTATTTCGGCCGAATAATTCCGATAGCCCATGCCGTTGTATTGCTCTCGGACCATATGTTCGATCGTACCGTGCCACAGCGCATGCGCCTCCAGCTTGGCAAAATCGCCTTTGAGCTTTTCCCAGATTGGTTTAGCCACCAAAGCCACCGGCGACTCCATCGCTGAACCGTTTGGTTTCATGCTGTCCGGCTCCGATTGCGAGCGCGACGTTCGCGAACAAGATCGCGCTCGGGAACACTCTGCCTTCCTCACTCCACATCATGTTGCCAACTCTCACCTTGACGTTCGCCGCATCGTTCAAAGATCGCAGTAGCTCAATATTGCTGTTGCCGGCTCCGTAATTGTTGATCTTGCCGACCATTAAGTACACGCCTTCAACCAAGCATTTCTTTTCTTTCGTCCACTCGCTAAACGTTCGCAACCGTCCTATGCGATCCGCGGTCGTGTTTGCGGCTAGCAAGTCCTCAGGCGACAACCGGGCTTCGTTATCCGCAACAGTACGTCGCCCCGCCGACATCTCCAACTCGCGTCGCTCACTCGGCTTCATGATTTACCGCCCCGGTATTGAACGATCACGCATCACTCTGGCGTCGAGCCGCGAGATATCGGTTGTTCGAGAGCTTGCTCCATCTCGATCTGGAGCATCGCTAATGCGCGCCACGCCAACTTGGCGCTATGTCGTTGCCCGTCTGTATCGAAGCCGCCGCGTTCCAGCAAATGCCGCGATATTGTGTTTTCAAAGTCGGTGCTCTTGCTACGCGTCCAATGAAGCGGCTGACCAGGATTGTGCTGCTGGTTGCCCGCATGACTCACCTTGGCGATTTCCACGAGCGCGAGCGGGAAGTAGTCGAACACACCCGTGCATAGCGGAATGCCCTTGCGCTCTGCCGGATCGGTCGGCAAGAGGGGCTTAGGTTCAAGCTCCATTGTTGCGCGCGCCGCTAAATACCCTGGCCCGTGTATCGTCGACTTGCTCATTTGCAATCCCCGTAGCTCTGTCCCGATTTCACTTCGGCACCAAGCGGAAAGTCGGGTGCCCACGAAGGCGGCCGCGTCATCTCGGTATAGATGATCGCCTTGGCGTTGTCCACGTCCTGATCCGGTATAGGGTTAAACACAAGCTCGTCATGTGCCTGTAGCCGGAACCGATAGCCTCGATCGTTTAACCGCAGAGCCGCGTTCATCACTATGATGCGCGCCAAGAACTGGATCACGTTCTCCAACATCTTCGCGCCATAAATCTTATGCACCGCGTGACCGCGGCGGTACATGTAGTCCTCACCGGGTCGCCATGGCAGCATTTCATAGTCGAGCCCGAGCCCGCCCGGACCCTCAACACGCATCGCCATCCCGCTTTGACTCGCAGGTCTGGAGAACGTCAGCGGCCCAAGCTTGATCTCTGACCCTTCGACGCCGGTCCACATCCGATGCACGATATGATCGAGGCGCCGCCATAGCTGCGGTATCTGCTGATAGTCCCGGCGATACGCGCGCACAGTGGTCGACGCCAACGCTTCGGTGAAGTTCGCTTCGGTGATGTCGATACCCATAAGGCGCGCGCCCGTCACCACCATCTTATAGAACTTTTCGTCGCCGCACCCATAGCCAAGTCCCAGCACCCCGGTCTTGCCGATGAACCGATGCACCGGGTGCTGTTTCTTGATCACCGGGAACCCGAACACTTTGGTCGCGAACGCACTATAGGGGTCCGGGTCCGGGTTCGACGGCGTAGCTCTGAATTCGTCGAGCAGTTGCCAGCACCCCGCAAGCCACGCGACCAGCCGCGCCTCGATCTGCGACAGGTCACCCGCGATCACCTTATGGTTCACTGACGCGAGCAAAGCCTTGCGCAGCTTAGAGCCGCGCGGCATGTTCTGCATGTTCATGCCCCACTCACCCGACAGACGGTGCGTGTGGGCACCGCCGTACCGGAGCGGAACCGGCATGTTGCCGGGGAAGCTGGCGAGTGATCCGGCTTGCGCCCACGGCAAGACGCTGATTCCGAGCAGCTTAAGTGTGCGGGTTTCCTCGATCGTGGACTTCACGCCAAGCCGGCACGCCGCCAATGTTTGCACCCGTGGATCAGGATGCTCCGCGAGGTCTGCCATGAACTGGTCGGTCTTGGCGAAGCACGGTGTCGGGTTGCCGGTCGCGGGCGAGGTCTTGTACTCAATCTCGACGCCCAACCGGGTCAATGTTTCGGCGAATTTATTCGACGATGTGATCTGCTTGATCCCGAACGCCTGCTTGGCGGTCTCCACCAATGTCGCGATGCTGTTGGGGGTCTGTCCGCCGCCCGCCCATTCGAGCGCCGCAACCGTGTCGGCGTAAAGCTTGTCGATATCGGGCCTCCCCTTGTGGGGCGACGCCTCGTAAAGAATGTTCACCTTGGCTTTCTGGAGATCGCGTAGGTGTTTCACAAGCAGTCGCTTGTCTACTTGGAACGACGGCTCTATCGCGCAACGCAACACCAAGTCCATGAGCCGGCGTTCGGACTTCGGAAACTCGCCGATCAGCATACCGAATAGACCTGCATTGAGTTCGTTGTCCTGGAGCGCGTAAGCGCCTAGCTCCGGGTAGAGCCCCGCCCGCAGGATGTCGGCACGCCGCATCCCTTTCACCTTGATCAGCGCCTTACCCTTCTGGCCTAGCCCCAAGGTTTCGGACACGTGCTCCAGCGAGAACCGGTCAAGCACGTGCCCGCGTAGCGCCCGCACCATCCCGAGTGAGTCGAGCATGAGTGCGGGAACGAATCCGTGATGCCACGTCAGAATGCTATTGTCGAATAAGCTGTTAAAAGTCACACTGATAGTATCTTTGGGATCGTGCTGCGCCAACCACGCGCCCATGTCGGGGCCGTCGATGATCTCGCCGGGTTGATTATTGATCTTGGTCGCCCACATGATTTCCTCGAATCGTTTGTCGAGGATGTAGCTCGGTGTAGGCATCTTACGCAGCGAATATTCGTCGCTGTAATATGTTTCCGCATCGAGAAAAATGATTTTCATTGGCGAGCTTCCAAATAATCAGCAAGCCGACGCAAACGAACGGGGTCATGCCGTATCATGAAGCCGGTCGGATAACATAATGTTACCCTACTCCATCACGGACTCAAGCACGTTGCCTTCGATCAGCAACACTTGAGTGTTGCGCGGGTCCATCGTCATCGTGCCGCTGTTGAACTCCAGGCCGATCCGGGAGCCCGGCAGCCAGACCTTGACTTCCTTGTCGTCGTTGGAGGTGGGTTGCGACGCAACCAGCAGTCGGAGTTGGTGAAGGGTCATTTATATTTCCTCATGTTCGTCTTGGTATACGCGCGAGCGTCCCGCGATTTTCTTGTAAACTGTTTCGGCATCCGCGGTCGCGAGCCACGCGTCCTCTTTCTCATGCCCGACCCGAAAGAAGGGCGCACGTGCGATCACGTATCGCTCTACGAACGAGCGGTATCGTTGATCTCCAAGGCCGGTACTTCCGCCGCCTGCTGGACCAGTCGCACCATGGGCACCGGGTGGACCAACAAAACCGATCGAACCACCCGGACTAACTATCACCATTCTACTCCCCGGCCCGGCGCAAGCCGCACTTCGGAGAACGTAATCCCGAACGCACGAACGGCCGCGCGCGTAGTGGCGTCGATTTCGTTGCTGTTGCACGTAAGCAGGAACTCGATTCGATCGTTGGACATCGGCATAAAAGTATCCTTTCGCTGGTTTCCATGAAGTGCACTAACCCAATGCAAAACGGGCATCAGTTGATCTCTACCACGTCGCCGAACGGGTAGTCTTTCTTATCGCTGACGCTCGCCCATATGACGGGATAGTGCGGCACTTCGTCGGGGAAGTCGACCGCGCCGTCAGTGAACCCGATGAACAGTTCGGGCTGTTCGGTTTGCTCTCTGATCCAGTCGAGCACCGGTTCAACCGAAGTCCCGCCGCCCCCGCCCGTCAGCCCGTTCGCCTTGATGTCGTACAGGTCGCTCGCGTCGGTGACCTCATGCGTGTCGTGGATCGCGGCGTCACACCATATTATGGTGACGCGGGTCGGCTTGACATCTTCGAGAATGCCCGCGAGTTCGCCGAGATACTTATTCATTTCTTCCTCGGCGATTGACCCTGAGGTGTCGCCCCACACCACGATCCATCCCGCGCCTTTACCCGTAGGTGCGGGCTCGAACCGATCATGTACGATGAATTCCTCGTCGGCGCGCGACCAGTCATAGCCACCCGAGCCAGTCGCCCGGTTGATCAAGGTCCTGATGAAGTCGGTCCATGGCACTTTGGGGTTGAGCATGTCCTCGAACATGCGGCGAAGCGCACCCGGCATCGAACCCTTGGAGCGAAGTTCCTCCAGCTTACGTGCGGCCGCGATGTCGAGCGCCCACTGTTGGGGGTTGCGTTGGGCCGCGGCTTGCTGCGGGTTCTGGCCCGTCGATACTCCGGGCGGCGCGAGCGTATCAAACCCTTCCTGGCCCGGCTTTCCGCCGCCCCCGCCATCATCGTCTTCGTAGAGCTTGCGGTAGACATCGAGCAGCGGCGTCTCCGCGGTCGCGATCTCGTCATCGAGCAGCGCGTTGGGAGGCGCCTCACCGATCCGGGAGTCGCGCAGGATCGCGTTGATCCGGTAGTCCATCGACTTCTGCATGATGTCGTCACGGAACGGAACCGAGGTGCCGTCCGACATCGGGACCGTACCGTTGCGCGCACACGCGTTGAGGAATTCGACATCCCCAAACATGTTGTGCACCACTTCGTGCGCGGTAATGAACACCCGTTGTTTCAGCGAGTAGTCAAAAAACTTGTCGGGGTTCACCATGATGTTGCGCGCGTCGGTTGCGGCCGCATTCGGGAACTTGCGGGTCGGCACGCAAAGGTATTCGCCGTCGTGGTTGACCAGTCTCTTATACAAAATGTGTTGGAACCCCGGCGCGGTCCACGCCATCATCGACATCGTGTCGGCCCACTGCTGGCGCTGCTTGTCGGTCAGTTCGCACTTGGGGATTGCGAGCTTGGGGGGTTCGGTCACGCGGCTTTCTCCGGGTCCCGCAACGCGTCGAGCAGTTCGTCCGACACGCCCGTGTTACCGTCCGCGGTATCGTGACCCGCGGCTTCAAGCGCCGCGATCCCCTGGTCGATCTTGTTATCGAGCAGGTCGATATCCTTGTGACCCTCGAAATAGTCATCCGAAAAGATCGCGATCTGAGGCTTGGTCTTGTCGCTGATAAGCTCCGCGGTCGCATAGAGGTGCTGAGCCGCGGTCCGACATGCGGTCCGCATCGCGGCGTATTTTTCGGGGTCGTTGTAGTCGACCCTGATCTCGATCGTGAATTGCTGCTGGGGCATTATGGTTCCACCGTTGTTCGCGTTACCGTACAAAAATTCTTGCTTGCCTTTATTCGGCGTCATCCTACGCCATTCGTATATCTGGTCAAGCAGTCCAGGGTTTTTCTCCAAATCTAGGTTAAGCCCGGTAGCGTCTTGGTATATAGTTTGGCCGCCGTATATAGGACGATACAACTGCCCCACCCTGGCCACGCGCATTTTTTCAGCCAAGGTTGGCAACGCCCGGCCCGTATAGGTTTTCACTTCGCGTTCGCGATGCTCGCGATCACGCTCACAAGCTGGGCGTTCTTGCTGATCCAGCCCTGCATCGCGGGTTGCATGATTATATTTTTGTAGTCGCGCCGCAATAGCGCGGTCACGAACGTGACGCTCATGTCCTTGGGCAGTTTTTTGGACACGTAAGTGATCACCTCGGCGAGGTGCTCCACTTTGCAGCGCGACGCAAGCTCATACGCCATGAGCAGCATCAGGTCGGCTCTCTTGGGCGCTGGCGTCCCGGTCGGGTCCGCGACAATGTCGTCGTAGGTCGGAAGCTCCAACCGGAACGTAAGGAACTGTGAGATCGATGTGGTGGCGGGTACCCCGACCGTGCCGTTGAGAACTTCGATCACTTCGTAAGCCGCCCCGGTGTTGCCGACCGGTATCTCGCCGCCGTTCTGGGCCGCGACCACTTGCAGGTACCGGTCCGCGTCACACGCGGTGCGCGGGTTGCACCACGGACTCTGTTCCTTCGGCTCGTCCTCGAACAGCACCGCGGCGTTTGCGGCCGCCCACGCCTTCATGATCGGGGAGACCTCCCAAGTCTGGCCACGGTGCACGTAGGGCTTATCCCAATGCGCGAGCGTCACGTCCACGTCGCCGTCGATCTTGATGCGGGTCCGCCGGCTCACGATGAAATCGAAATCTTTGGTGACGCCATAGCGCGATCCCTCATTCGAGGCCGCCACCACAACGCTACCGAACGGCAGATACCAGGGCGCGGTCCCGAGGTTGAGCAAAATCTCCGCGGACGCCCGCTTGGTATCGGGGTCGCCTTGTCCGTATTCGTCTAGGAACAGGTAAAACTTGTCGAAGCACCACGCGGGCAACCCGGTCGCGGTGTCGATCATCCAAAGCGGCACCGCGGGGTCGGTCACCGTGACGGTACGGAAGCCGCCATTGCCGTCCGGTATCTGCCGCTCGCCTTTCCACTGAATGCCGATCAGCGAGGTGGGGCGTTGGGTCGCCAAGAACATCGTGGCGCTTCCCCACCGCACGGTCTCGTCGAGTTGTTTCAGGCGATCGAGGTTCTGTTTCGCGATCGAGCTTTTGCCGATGCCAGACCTCGAAACCAGAAACGCACTGTTGCCCGCGATCGTGAGATCAAGCAGCGCCTTTTGAGCCGAGAGCAAATTCATATGTTCCACCTTGTTCGATTGTTGCGATTATGTTTTATCAGGTACCATTGGGCGTGTCAACGCCGATGGATCGTCAGGGTAAACGTCGCCGTTCTCAACGATCTTCTGGTCCTCATACGGCCGTGCGAGCCGCGCGTACATCTCCAGCTTGGCGCATTCGAGCGCGCCCACGACCGCGTTGATATTTCCATAGTTGATACCCTCCTGTTTTAAGAACCTGAGACAGAGGGATGTGATCATGTAATTCAATTCGCCTTCGTGTCTCGGCACGAAGGGTCCTTGCGTATCTTCATGCAACGCAATGGTAAGCCGATCTGCGTGCTTGATGTATGGCATTGGTTTTACCTTGTTACCGTGGCGGTTATAGCTATCAGGTGGAACGCAACCGGGCGGGTGATCACCCATCCCATTGTCTACTAATCACAATCGTCACCGCACCAGCAGACCTAGGATTCTCTGGCACAGTCGAGCATGTCCGACCCCACATTGGGAAGTGACGACTCGCCTTCGACCGTTGCGTCCCGCCTTATAACTATACGGGCCGGTGGGGTATCCACGGAACCTGTCCGTTTCCCGTCCTCCGTTTACTTTCCTTACCCGTTAAGTCGATGCGCCGCAGGACTCGAACCTGCTTAGTCCCCTTGTCGGGTTGCCTCACCCTTTGGCTTGGCGCACCTCCCGCGCGTGATGCTTACGCCCACAGAGTGGGGCACGCTGTCCTGCACGCGGTAATCACTCGCCGTGGTTCGGATGCGCCTTCGCCAGTTCGGTCACGACCACGGTCAGGACCGCTTTCAGCGCATCGTCTCCGGTACTGTCGCGCAAGTCGACGGCCTTTGCGATGATCGTTTCGAGCTTGTCGATCTCTTTCTTCGTCATAGGGACTCCTCTGTGTCCACTCGGGGAATGGCATCGCGCCCCTCGCCCTGAGTAACACAGGACACAGGGGCGCGCGCCATCAGCGACGTGCGGGTGGACGCGCCGCCGCCTAGGTCTTGGACTTGTGCCGCTTCGCCCGCGCCTTGAGCGGCCGGCCCTGGTAGATGTCCGCATCGGGCCGGTCGGGATGGGGCGGAAGCTCATGCGGCATTGGCATGCCGGTCTCGATCCCGAGTTCGCGCGGGTACCGATGGAAATTGTGCTCGCGCACTTCATCGAGTGCGCGCATGTGCATGCCCGATCCACGAGCCGCCCTGAACGCCACGTACCAGTACGCTTCGGCGTCGGTCGCGAACGCGTGGCGGGGCTTGTGGTGCGGCTTGTCCGCCTTCTCGACTTCCAGACCGCGCGGCGACATGAACAGGCCCCACCCTTCGTGGGACGCGACCGTCTGGTCGCGCGTCGACCAATTCAACTGGAACGGCCGCGGGCGCAATTTCTTGACCTTGGGCGCCGCCTTGCCCTTTTTGGCTTTGGGCTTGGCGAGCTTTTTGAGCTTCGCCCGCACGCGCTTGTGATCCGCCTTGGTAACACGGCGGGCCGGCAGGGGTTTCTTTCGCTTCGTCATGGGGACTTGCTCCGAGAGTTTGCGGGCATTAGCGCCCGCTTTGATTTCCGCATCTGTAACGAGGTGAAGTTTCACGGCGTGGTAGGAGGCTGCGCCGCATCGTCGAGACCGCGTTCCTCCGCGATCCTCGCGAGACGCACCGTCAGCCATTGGTGCGCGTTCGTGACTTCCTGCGAGTCATCCTTGGCGGTACCATCCGCGGCCTTGCCGCCGATAAGCGCCTGCAACGCGTCACGTGCGCGCGCGACCAGTTCCTCCGCGTCGGGAAGCTCACGGTCCTTGCGCAGCATGAATTCGCGGAACCGCGACGACGGGATCAGGCGATCGTCTTTTAGTTGCGCCCGCGCATATCTCATAAGGGTGTTGGTCGCGTCGTCGAGTCGCTTGGCGAGCTTGGCGTCCGACCCGTTGCGAATCTTGCGCCACTCGCCCATCAGGTCATTAACAGTGCGGACCGGCTCACCGGGGCCGCCGTTCGTCGCCCGAAAGTGCCCGAGCTTGATGCACGTGCGAACGAGTGACGTGGCCTTGCGCTGGTTCGGCGCCTTGGGGTCGAAGATCGTTGCGGTGTTTTGCGCCCGCACATATGCCTCCGACAGCACCAGTGCGTCGTCGCGATCTGGCCCGTGCCGGTTGGTGGTCAGGTCGATCGTGCCCGCATAGGCCGCATCCACCATCGCGAGATGGAACTGAATTTGCGTGTTGCGTCCCTTGCCCGCGGTCGTACCAAGCTCCGCGGCTTTGGACATCAGGTCCGCGAACGGGTTGGCGGCGCTGTTCATGAGCGGCGCGGTCGGCGCCTTGCTGACCGGCACGTTCTGGCGCGATCCCGCCGGAAGTTTCACATTCGGCACGGGGGCGGGCTTCGCCGCTGGCTTGGCGGCGGGTTGCACCGGCACGGTGCTGGCTTTGATCTTCGCGAGCGCGTCGGGCGAGACTATGACCGCGACAGTCCCCGCAGGACCCGGCTTGGCGGCCCCCGAGTTGTGCATGGCCGCTATCTTGGCCGCGATGCTGAGAGCCGAGTTCGGCGTCGCGTCAACGGGCTTCGCCGGTCCTGCGACCGGCTGAGTGGTTGGCTTAGGGGCCAGCACGCCTTTGCCGGGCGCCGGCTTCACATCGGGGGTCGATCCCGGCATGGTATCCGCAACCGTCGCGGCCGCTTCCGCCATGCTGGCGCCGTCTTTCATCAGAGCTTTGACCGCGGCGACTTGCGGTTTCAAGTCCGTGTTGCTCTTGCCGTCATTCGTCGACATGTGAGTCCACCTTTTGTTGCGGGCACGTTACCGTCGCGGTAGCGGCCCAACCACAGGATCATTTCAAGGGCGGCGGCGCTGGCGGCAACACAACAGGCATGGCCACGGGCTGACGCCGCTTGTCCCCTTTTTGCGAGTTCCCGCGAGCGGGAGAGAGCAAGGCTTGCGAGCGTGCCGGTACTTTTGCGGTACCGCCGGATTCCGGTCTCCCACGGAGTTCCGGCACGCTCGCCACGTTCGCAACCGCGGGGGGAACGGTTGCGACTCGTGATTGGGGCGCATCGCCTTGGGCGCGCGCATCTATTGGTTCGGCTTGAAGCTCCAAGATGTCGGGGTCCGAAATTGCGCGCGCATGATCTCGGAATTCCTTTTCCCGGATGCGCCGCAAAAGCTTTTCGTCCCGTATCCATGCCTTGGCTTTCTTGTCCCATCGTTCGCCGCGTTCCGCATGCTCGTCTTTGAACGAATTCAGAGACTCACGCTTAGCGGCCTTGATTGCTTCCTTACGCTGATTTTCGAGGTCGCGCAACTGTTCGGTCGCGGGATCGACCGTATTGGTAAACGTCGTCGATGGGGCGCGGGGCGGGTTCTTTATCCATTCGAGCCGACGCGCCTCCATGTCGGCCGCAGTCACCCGCAAGCCGGGCGGGATAGGGGGAACAACGCCCGCCCATCCGCACGGGATGCACCATTCGAGGGGATCAAGTCGCATCATGTTCCACCTTGTGTTGCTTCGCAAAACGTAGCGGTGCGATCGTGCACCGGAATCAGGCGCATGTAGCGCCTGAAACCATTATACCAATCTGGCGCTACGCGCAATTACGATCCGCAAGCTCCAGCCATTCGGCCTCATTCTCGGGCCGCCGACGCCCAACCGACTCGGGATACATCCGGGCAATCGCGCGACGGTCCCGCTCTTTGCGCAAGTCACGGGGCGGCGGGGGCGCGGCCGCGACCCATTGGGCGTGTATGCGGTCAAGCGCCGCGTTGGTTGCGATCCGGGCCGCTAAGTGTGATGCACGTGTCATTGTCCACCTGCTAGCTTAAGGCCGATGCGCCTTTAGATCGCGCACCCTACAGGGTCGACAACATGCCGGCCCTGAGGGGTTCGCCAATCAACCGCCTTGTTCGGTCGTTTCGGGATTGCACCGTTTCACCATATCGGGTGACTCCAATAAATCCGAGTGACGCAACACGTACAGCGGCACGCCAACCCGGTTTAGGTTGAACACGCAAACCGGCTTTCCGGTTCGGTTTGCGGTCCGTTGCGCGTCAAGGATTGCTTGTTCGCGCGTCACTTGCTGATGTCCTGCCGAACCACAAGTGACGGCACAGTGAGGGGTTCGATGTACCAATCGCGGCGGATCACAAGGTCATCGGTCTTGACCCATGCGACCGCGTCCGCATGCGACTCGAATGGTCCAATCATGTCGAAGTCCACCGGACTCCGCACAACCCGCACCACATATTGACGCTGACGCGCCACGGGTTGGTCAACCGGACCGTCATACAGCACACGCGACTCACCCGCACCTTTCCACGGGATCATGCGGACATGCGCGTTAGTGCTATTGTCCTGCGGCGTCAGCGTCACCTCGATTGCGCCTTGGTAGGACGCGGCTTGCGTTGTGATCGAGGTATGACCAAGCCGGGTCGCCATTCCGCGCTGACCGCGGATCGTTCCATAAAACCTTGCCATTGTTCCACCTTTTGCTTGCGCGCATATGCGCGCGGGAAAGAGCCAGACCTGGACTCGTCAGCACGCGCCTAACGCGTGTACGGGACACTTTGCGAACCCGCGTGAGCGCGGGAAGTGCCCGTTTCGTCCTACGTGCGGTCGCAAGCCCGGACCGCGGTCGGATCAGGGTCGCAACTCACTAGCCGATACTGGCCCGTCATGTTGCGCGGCACATAGCACATCATACGGGTGAACGCGTCGGCGCGATCCCTGAGCCAGAGTGTGCGCGTGTAGTCGGTCCCGGTTGCGAGACGGCGGATTGTGATCTTGAATGCGCTTCGCTTGTTCATGGTGCGCCTTGTCACGGGTTAGGGGGATTCGGTTTTGCTGGCACCCGTTGGGCCAGTCAAACCAGTGTCTGATCCAGGCGGCACAAGGCCGCTAGATATATGTTCGGACCGCGGCGCGAATACCGCCACAGTAATGGGTTCGGGGAACGCGTCGGTACCGTCCCACGCCGCAAGCGTAGGGACCGGTTCGCCACGCGCATCAAGCACAACACGGTTGCGCTCAAATGGACGTAGCGCACCACACGCAAGCCCAATCGTCACTAGCTGCGACGGCAAGTAGGGGCCAAGCGGGATACAATTCGGGTCAGGGATAAACCAGATGTACCAATACGCGTCCCGTGCGTGGCCCCATTGGTTGCCCGACCACGCGGTGGGCCGTAACACAAGATCATCCTTTGCGAGCGCGCGATTGATCCGCTTTGTCAGCGCGCGCTGGGTCATGCACAATGGGTCATGGGGCGTCATGTGTACGGTCATACTCCCATCGTGATTGGGTTGCAAGCTCTTTGCGTCGCATTGTTAACGTTTGGTGACGGTTGTGGGGTTTCACCTTGTCAGGGACCTAGCTAAATAGGCAATTAGACGCCAGTTTTGGATAAGGGCGGGACCTAATATGGTAGCGTACACATGAATGAGGGGATAAGCGTACAACAGTACAAGCGTACATCCGTTTCACCTTTACCCCCTTATGTTTATGATTTGTTCTATAGATAGGTGCTTTTTCTGCCGACCAGGGCGACGGCCTAGTGTACGGTCATACGCTTGTACGGTCATTCATGTGTACGCTAGCATAAAGTACCCTGCTTATATCGCCAAAAAGCGGTCTAACAGCCTAATTAACGGTAAAACGCTATCAATTTCAATCACTTATAATGGGCTACATAATTAGCCAGCAATTAGACCTCGCAACCAGGACGCGGCTAATTGCAGATAATCAGGCATTTCAGCTAGACAGTGGCTAGAGCCCGGCTAATTAATCGGCCTAATTGATTGTGGCATCCTGCTACCGTGAAACACGTTAACTTTTGCGCTTTTCGTGCGCTCGCAGATTTCTCCCGTATGAGTTGTAAACGGTGGAATTGTCTAACCTTTCCAATGGCTTGGCGACCCCCCGGTATGATGGACAAGGGTGGACACCTTCTGACCCTTCTACCCGCCTTAGTAACGTACCAGACCCAAAAAGCATTCTTAACCTTTTGGTAAGGTTTAAAGGTACTACATTCACCCGAGGTGGCGGGGGTTCGGGCTCGCCAACGCGAGCAAGAAAATCCGCGGCGCCGCGGACCCACCACCTGAATTTTTTGTTTGACACCAGCCAAAAAATCTGGGACCTTGCCAGGGTTGAGAAGCATCCACCGAACTGGACCGGGGCCGGCCTCCCAAGGGTGCCCCGGTTCTTTTTTGTCCGGTACCCCAGATAAAAAATCTGCGAGCCCACGCGAGCAAGATAAATGACTGAGGAAAAATATATCGCGGCGGTTCGCGCCGCGCTCAAAAAACAAAACCCAAAATGGAAACGGTTGCTGTCGTTTTCCGAATTGCAACTCGCGGGTCGGTACTACAGAGCGAAGTTTGCGGCGCGCCGGGCCGCCGCGGTGATCAAACGAGATCGCGCCCGCATCCCTGTCCTACGGGCTTGACGCGCTCCAAAAAATCCCCGAAAATAAAAGGTCCCGTCATTACCTTGAAGGTAACAATATGCGACGCCCCCGCGTTTCAAAGTTTGTCCCTGATCTACATCCACCAATGACGCGATCTGAAAAAATTCTTTGCGCCGCGATTGTAGTCGCGATCGTGTGGGTGTTGGCTTATCCGTTTGTTCGTGGTGTGTCGTCGATCGAGTCTTCGCCACGAGGTTCGTGCATCGAGCGCCACGAGTTGCTTCCATGGGAGACCGGAATATGCGGACGTTACGAAGCGAAGTAATGCGACGCTACGACTGGTGGAATCGATTCTGGAGCGACGTGCGGCTCACCGGTATCGTGGTCGGGCTCTGTATTTTATTTTCGAAGGTGCTTGACACCGGGCTGTGGATCGGCTGATAGTCGGGGGTACAGAAAACGCGCGAGCCACACGCGCGGGGGGAAATGCCCGATGACTCCCGAGATGACGCGCGCACTTGTGCGCAGTATATTGGCTAACCCAATTGACCACGACTGGTCGATCCAAGGGTTGGGAATGCTCCGAACCTACCTCACCGATATGTACCGGCTTCACGTCTGGAGCCCCGAGGACGCGACCCCGAACGTGTCCCGGCTGCACGATCATCCATGGGACTTCACCTCATACGTGGTCGCGGGTTATATTGTGAACACCCGATACTCACGGGTCCCTGCCGCAATCGACCACAAAACCTATCTGGCGCCGAGTGGTGCGACGAAGTGGCAGCACGTCCGCATCCGCTGTGGCCCTGACGGCGGTGTCGCGGGTGAGCCCGGCGAATTGCTTCTGGTCGCGAACGTGCCCGAGGAAATAAAAGAGGGTGAGTGGTACGCGCAACACGCGCACGAGATTCACGACACGGTGCCCGCGGGCGGCACGGTGACAATCATCCGGCGTACCAAGCTGCCCGACCCCGACCACGCGAACGTGTACTTCCCGATGGGTCAGCCGTGGGTGAGCGCGGGCGGTGCGGTGGTTGCGTCGTCCGACATCGTGAAACGGATTTGCGACCGCGCCTTGGAGAGGTGGTTCTGATGACCACGATCGCGTACCATAAGGGGATGTTGGCCGCGGATACGCGTGTGATCGAGGAAAACCTGATCACGCCCGAGACGTGCCGCAAGGTTCACCGGCTGCCCGATGGCTCGCTGTTTGCGTTTTGCGGGTGCCTCGAAGACGCATCGCTGATCAAGCAATCGTTGATCAAGCACATGCCACTTCCAAAAATTGAGCATCGTGACGACGAAACCGCGTGCTTGCATATCCGCCTGAATGGGACCGTGTACTTCACCACCGGCAAGGCGTGGGTGAAGGTCGAAGGCACCCGGATGGCGTCGATCGGGACCGGTTCGCCCTCGGCTTATGCGGCGATGCGTGCGGGTCTTAGCCCCGACAAAGCGGTCAGGATCGCGATGGCGCAGGACCCAAACAGCGGTGGACGCGTGCATGTTTTGCGGCTGCGCCAAAATATACGTCCTGGTAATGGTAGGGTGCGAGCGTTGCGCAAAAGGAAACCGTGATGCGGTCTTGGTTCGCGATGGGGCTCGCGTTGACGCTTGCGCCTTGCGGGCACACACCCGCGTTCGCGAATGTGAATTTCACATGTGCGCAAGTGCTATTTTTCAAGAGTCACTTTTCAACCGAGCGATTGGAATCGATGGCGGCTGTGTTTGGTCCGTCGCCCGAAGAACGCGCGTTCGCAGAGGAATGCGTCCGAAACGCCGCCAAGCCAAAATCGGAGATCGTTCATGCGCCGCTTGATATTCGGCCTGGGGTTGGCGGCCCTGTATTGCGTCGCGATTTGGGCGCTCAACCGCGATCCAATGTGGCGCGAGTTCGTCCCCGCAATCGTGATGTCGTCGTTGCTCCTGTGCCTCGTCCTCGTCCTGATGTTTCGAGCGATCCGGCGCCAGTCGAGCCAGTTCGGGCGATCGAGCTACCGCCGGTAGTGCCGACCCCGCTCCCCGAAATAAAGCAGGAGGTTCCAATGGACAGCGATCTACTGATCAAGGTGATGGCGTTTATCGGCACGGTCGCGTCCGTGGTCTTCGTCGTCAAGCACAGCGCACAGTTCGCGAAGTGGATCGCGGCGGCGCGTGCCAGAGCGAAGTCATCGGGTCTCACCAGCGAGGTCGAGACGCGGCTTCGTGAGTTGGAGCGCATCGTCAAGCAGCACGATGGTTTGCTCGCGACCGCGGCCGCACAGCCGATCGTGCCATCGCAACCGAATACAGCGTCGCAACTGAACGCAATTTCGCAGCCCGCCACACCGGCGGCAACGCCCCAGGCTCCGGCCTGAGGCGCGGTCTACCGAGCGGAAAGCCTTAGGGTAGACCTTGAACTCGGAACCGGCTGCGGAATAACTAGAGGGGGAGCGCACGAGCGGTAGCATAATCGCAACCGTTCGCCGCTACACGGGGGAAGGGAACGGGCCGGCAGTTCGGGTCACATGTGGCGAAGGCCATGAGTTTGATCCGGGGGGCGCTGCCGGCCCGGTCTCTCCCGCGGGCCACCACGGGAGTACGAGTGTGGAGCAAAATCTCACCGACATAGTGGAGCGGCTCGCGGACGAAGGCGTGCCGGTTGCGGCCCTGGCCCGAGCGGTCCAGATCGACCGTGTCAAGGTGAACCGGGTTCTCAAGAACGCGCTGGAGGCGGGCCGGCTGATCGAGTTGCCCGCGTCCGACTGGCCTCCGGGTCAATCCCGCAAAGCCCGCATGGGCTCGGGGCGCACCTCCCAGGTCGACCCCAAAGTGGTGCTGCTGCTCCTGATGAAATCATATGACATCACGCGCCAGCAAGCGTTGCTGATGCGCGAAATGCTGGTGCGGCCGCAGGCGACGCGCGAACAGCTATATGAGGCGGCTCAACTCGCGCATGAGCACGGCGAGGACACCGAACCGAAGATCGTCCAGGTGGTGATCTGCAAGTTGCGCCGTCGCCTCAAAAAACATAGGATCGTGATCCACACGATTTGGAGCGGTGGTTACTACATCGAGCGCGACCATCGGATCAAGATTTTTGATCACATAAATCTGGACGGAAGTATCGAGCCCGCTCATGCGGCGTGATACGTAACGGGGAGCCCCACCATGAAAACGCTATATCTCGCCGGCCCGATCGCGGGCTGCACCGATCGCGAAGCCAACGATTGGCGCAAGGATGTCGGGAGGCGGTTGCGCACCTACAACATTATGGGGATCAGTCCGCTTCGGTGCGAGCCGTTGCACGGTGAGCGGTACGCAACGCCGATCGACATGGCGGGACTCAAGACCGAACAGGCGGACCCGCGCTTCGGTACCGCTCGCGCGATTGCGTCCAAGAACATGTTCGACGTGATGAACTGCGACATGACGCTGTGCTTCCTTCCGCTTGCGATCTGTGCGCAGCGGCCGAGCTACGGCACCGTGATCGAGCTTGCGTGGGCCAAGATGTACGGCAAGCCCGCGATCCTGGTTACGGACGATCCATACCTCGGCAATCACCCGGTGGTGGGCGCGTGCGCGAGTTGGATTCTCCCCACGCTTGACGATGCGGTCGACGTGGTGACGGGCATTCTCGGCGACTACGCGCGGACCACGTTTTAACACACCCGCAACGCCTGACCTGTAGGCCCGTTACTGTACCGGTAACGGGAGCCCTTGTTATGCCTGACGAACATAGTCATTTGAGCCAGATGGCGATTGATTCTCGGCCGACCTCTGAGTTCGACGCGGACGCCAAGGTGATGCTTGGCCGGCTGATTGGGCTGGTCGAGACATTCCCGCTACGGTTTGATCGGATCGAAGCGAACGCGGTTGCGGAGCGAGCCTCCATGGAGCGTCGTCTATCGACAGTCGAGGAAGGTCTCGGCAAGGTGAAAAACAAGCAGTATTGGCTGACCGGCGCGCACGCGGCCGCGGGGGTGTTTATCGGATTTATCGCGGCTCACTGGCAGAGTTTTTGGAAGCCATAAGGGGAGGACACCATGTGGAGTGTATTGATTGTAATCTTGATTTTGGGGCACGCCCCAACGGTGGCGCAGTCGAATAAATCGTGGGTCACCGAGGACGAATGCGTGGAGCACGCGCCCGAAATATTAAACACGGTTCGGGCGTCTTTTGCGGCGCAACTGGGACCAGAAGTTTCTTTTGGCTGGTGATTGCTTTCAGACTGAGCCAGCCGAAAAGTCTTAAGTCCAGCCGCCTTTTGAAACTGTCTTTTTGCGGAAGGTTCGCGGCCCGCCCATACGGCGTGCGATTTCCTGCACCATGCCGCCATGGCACACCAAGCAAACGTACTGGAGCGCGTCGTTGACGTGCGAATACTGATCTTTGTCGGGCTTGGCGCGACGCTCGCCCGAGTGCATTTTCGTGAACCTGTAGCCGCCCGCGAGCCCGCGGATCAGCTTAGGGCAGCCTTCGCGGTTGAACATGATCGCGGGGCCGCCGTTGACTTGACGTCCGAGATAGCTTTCGACCGCGCGTAGCCTTGGGTCAATGTCGTTGGTGACCGCTGGGAACGCGGAGAACCCCATGCGCTTGAGCGCGTCGAAGTTGGATTCCTCGGATAGATTGTTCTTGGCGATGCCGCTCGGGTCGCCCACCACTGCGACTTTCATCCCCATGTACTTTTCGTGCATCAGACGGGGACGTAGGTTTTGCTGGACATGCTTCTCCAGGCCGCCGCCGCCCAACGGAGCCGCGACTTCCTCATGCACGACCAGCCGTCCCATATGGTCGCATTGGCAGATTATGCTCCACGGATCACGGCCGAAGTCTTGTCCGACGATCAACGGGAATCCCGGTATCACATCGGTGGAGCCGACGACGTGGAAGTGGCTGCGGAAGCTTTCGCGGAACACCGCTTGGCCGCTCGGGTCATCGCCGTATTCGGCTTTGACGTAGCGTTTGACATATGGATGATCGATTCCGTATGTCTCCACGATGCGGTCGTAATACAGGCGCCCTTGCGCGATGCGTCGCGGGTGATCGAGGGGCAGCAGTTTTGTCTCGTCGGTCTGCAACAGAAAGTTCAAGTTCTCGGCGTTGTGGGCGAGCCCGGACGGTTGAAAAAATGTCTGCCAACTCGCCGGTGGATTGTTCATAAACTCATGCCACGGCGTAAGCTCGGTTGGCATGTTGGTGTCCGCGATGATGCCGTACCACGTGGGCGAGCCGAGCACTCCAGACGGATACCGACCGCAGCGGCCCGTGAGCGGTGCCACGATGCCAAGGTCCATCTCGATCGACTCGGACATCCACGCGCCGGTCAACTGCATCGACAATAGGCGCCCTTGATCGTCTTCGTCTTCCAGCGGAATGAACATCCACTCGCTGCGAACGCGATCGAAGTTAAGCGTGAACGTGTTGTCGCTGACTTTGTATTCGCCGATCTTGTGCATCCATGACTTCACGTCTTTCAGCACGGTGTCTTTGAGTTGCTTCAACGTTTGTCGGACGATAGCGAATCGTGTGTGGCGTAGGCCATCCTCGCCCGGATTTTGGAGGATGCTGCGGCGTAGAAGCTCAAGGATGCACCCGGTTGTTTTGCCCGAACCGACCGGTCCCGCGATCATACGTCCGAACGCGTCGGACCGCATGAACCGTCCAACGGTTGGAAGTGTGGCGGCGCTGTAATCGATTATTGGCATTTGAGCACGTATGCTAACGCGTTGCGTAAGCCCTCTGCGTTGTCGCCAAGTGCGCCTAATGCACCGTTGTGAGAGCGGCAAAGAACGCCACGGAATTTATTGGTTTCGTGGCAATGGTCAGGGACAAGGTGCGTTGTTCTTTCACATAGCGCACAGTGACCATTTTGTTCAGCAAGCATTGTGCTGTATAGTTCTGGTGTTATCCCGTATTGACGCAATACTATTCGCCTGGAAGTGGCTTTCCCCTTGTCTGAGTGTTTATAACGTTTGTGTGCACGGGCAAAAACTTCGCACCCGCGCTTTGATTTTTTGTACCGATTGCGGGCCGCTTTACCAGCAGGTGAGTGGTCCCACTTTCTCGTTCTTATGCTTGCCACGACAGCCACTCTTTATTTTGGTGCGCGTGGAATTGTTTTTCCAGATACACTTGCCAGTGTGCCGTGATTCCGTGCTCGGGATGGCTGAACCAAAGAGCCTGCGACGGGCGGCTGTAGGGAGCCCGCAATGCGAGGCGGGCGTATTCGTCGTAGCCCTTGAGCGAGTTGTTGACGATCAGGCCCGGCAGCGTAAGGTATTGATGCCAGTGTCCAATCAACAAGGTGTCAAAGTCGCGGCCGATCTGGGACTCCGATCGCGCGATTTTGAGGCTGCCGCGCATGATGGGTCCAAGAGCCCCGATGATGCCGTCGCCGCCCTTGACGCCGAGAAGATCGCCGTGCGTCAGCAGATAGCGATGGCCGAACACGTGGAAGTGCACGTCGGTTTCCTCAGGCACGAATATCGAGACGTGCTTGTTACCGCGGAAGTAACGTTCCAGATTGCAGTACACAACCCAATCGGAGTTCGTATAGACGTGCTGCTTGAAGCGGATTTTTCGTGTGGTGCGTCCATGGTTGCCGACCACGCATGGTGCAAAGACGCGGCCGAACTTCGTCGCCATCTGGTCGATCGCACCCGCGAGCATGTCGGTTACGTCGTTGATGGACTGTTGGCACGTGCGATCGTTGGTTGCCATGAGTTCTTCGTGGAGATCGCCGCCCACCATGTCACCGCCCAAGCATATGACCACGCCAGGGTATTCGGTCTTGGCGCGGCCCATATGATTGAACGCGAGATCAATGGTGGTGTTTACGAGGCGCTTCACGCGTGATTTGGCGATCTTGTGATTGAATTCGTTCACGCCGCCGATCTCAGTCGGGTTTACGGATTCCCCGTAATGAAAATCGCTCCACATGGTCATTGGGGCACCGCGTGTACCGCTGGTGCCCCCGCTTCCGCTGATCCATGCGGGCGGTTTCGGCGAGCGAGCCTGGAGCCCGAATATCAGTGTGCGGATCGATTCCGCGGTATCGTTGACTTCGCTGGTGCGCGCGATCTCGCGCTTAAGGCTGGTGATTTCGGAATTGCGTTTGCGAATGATTGCGGACGCATCTGCGAGTCTTTCCGCATCCGTCTTAAGTTTGTTCGCCATAGATTTCCCCTCCAATGCCGGTCGGTTCCCCGAGGTGAATTATCGTAGCGGTGCCGTGCGAGCAACCGCTTCGCGGATTTGTCATATGCTAGGTTTGCGACGTATCCCTTTGGTGAATGTCGATACGTTTTTTGACGCGCTAGTCCTTTGGGAGAGTGATTGTAGCGAGCTTGGGCAGCACACTTCCGTCGTTTGCGATCGGCATCGCGCTGTGCACTACCGCGACTTTCTGGTTGTCGCCAATGTCTATGTTGATAATAAATTTTTCGCCCACGTCGGGTGGCCGATCGCTCTGGTCGATGCCGGCGACTTTTGCCAGCAGCTTGCCGCCTTCGACGACGTGGTTCAGGTTTTCTTTGCCGTCCATTAGACGGGCGTGCAACGTCGGCATCAGTTGCTCGAACGTCGCGGCGGCTTCGATTCGCACGCGCTCGGGCGTGTTCTTCGCGCTGGTCCATTGCTGAATTTCGACTTCAAGGATTTTTTGGAACGTGCTGCTTTCCCGTATGCGCTCATACTGCGCCGCGGTCAAGCTGTTGTTCTGGAGGATGATGGAAAGCTCGTTTATTTCCATCGCGATTTCGCGCGCCAGCGCATACATCTGATGCGCCGTCATTGCGGGCATCGCGATTGCGGCTGTGGAAGGAAAAACGAGCCCCCTGGGGAACGGCGGCATGACATGTCCTTTGTTAACGTGGCTTCTACCTTCATGCGCTTAAAGCTCTGTATATGGACACGGGGCTTGGTCAGAATGGGGTGCTGTCGGTTATTCCGCCGGCCGCCCTTGAATCATCGCTGGCGAAGCAAGCGGCCGAAAAGGCTGCGGCGGCGCAACCGGCGCAACCCGACGTGTCCAATCTGGTCTCGTTTATCAAAGGCCAGTTCGAAATTTTCCGCAATCATCGCAACACCGCGGCGGGTTGGTCCGAACGTTTGCTGATCGGGCTGCGGACATTCAACGGTCAGTATGATCCCAATAAACTGAACGAGATTCGTAAGTTTGGCGGGTCCGAGGTGTACGCGCGCACCACCGCACAGAAGTGTCGCGCCGCGAGTTCGCTGCTGCGTGACATTTATCTCGGGGCCGATCGCCCATGGGCGCTTCGCGCGAGCGCGGACCCAAAAATTCCTGACGGTATTCTCCAGCGCATCAAGCAGCTTGTGATGTCGGAAGCTTCACAGGTTGCGCAGCAATTGGGCAAGCCGCCGACCCAAGACGATTTGTTCATGCGCCTGTCCGCGCTGATGGACGGTGCGAAGGAAGCCGCGAAGAAAAAAGCCAAGGATCAGGCCAAGGACGCCGAAGACAAAGTCGAGGAAATGTTGCGCGAGGGTGGATTCTACCACGCGCTCGCCGAGTTCCTGGTTGATCTTCCGATCTTTCCGTTCGCGTGTATCAAGGGTCCGGTAGTTCGGGTCCAGCCTGAGGTTACGTGGCCATCCGGTGGCGGCATGCCAACGGTGCAGCAAAAGCCCAAGCTGACTTGGGGGCGGGTGTCGCCGTTTGATCTCTGGTGGACTCCCGGCGTGTCCGATATTGCGAACGCCAACGTGATCGAAAAGCTACGTGTCACGCGCGCCGAGGTGAACGATCTGCTCGATCTGCCCGGTTACGACCATGACGAAATTCGTATGGTGCTCGACGAGTATGGGCGTGGTGGCCTGTATGACAATTGGGATACCACGGATGCGGAGCGATCCACTTTGGAGAGTCGTGAGAACCCGGCGTGGAATCGTTCCGCGATGCTGTCCATGATGGAGTTCCACGGCAATGTCCAGGGCCGCATTCTCCAGGATCACGGACTTGCGGTCCAGGACGAGTTGCGTGATTACCATGTGCAGGTTTGGTGCATTGGCAGTCACGTCATCAAGGCACATCTCACTCCGAACCCGCGACAACGGCATCCATATTTCATTACGTCGTTTGAAAAAGTCCCCGGTACGCCGGTGGGTAACGGTCTGGTCGATCTGCTTGCCGACATTCAGGAGGTTGGGAACGCGACCTTGCGCGCGTTGGTCAATAACATTTCGATCGCGTCGGGTCCGCAGGTTGTGATCAACGATGAACGTCTTGTGCCGGAAGAAAACGGTGAGGACCTGTACCCGTGGAAGCGGTGGCACACGCGCAACGATCCGATCAGCAACAACGCGCAAGCTCCGATCAGCTTTTTCCAGCCGGTCAACAATTCCCAAGCGATGATCGCGGTGTTCCAAGAGTTCATGGGGATCGCTGATGATGTAAGCGCGATCCCGAAATACGTGGGCGGGCAAGCGGGAGGCGGGGGAGCGGGACGCACCGCGTCTGGGCTCGCGATGCTCATGGGAAATGCGTCCAAGATTCTCCAGACAGTTTCGGCCAACGTTGATCGTGACGTGTTGGAGGAAGCTCTTTTACAGCTATTTGATTTGATCTTGCTCACCGATTCGAGTGGCATTCTCAATGGTGAGGAAACGGTCAGCGTCCAGGGTGTCAACGTGGCGATCCAGCGCGAGACGTTGCGCCAGCGTCAGATTGAGTTCTTGCAGGCGACCGCGAACCCGCTTGATCAGCGGATCATGGGCATCCGCGGCCGTGGTGTTGTGCTCAAGTCGGTAGCGGGCACCATTGGACTTGACGGCGAGAACATCGTTCCGGGCGAGGACAAGCTGGATAAGATGCAAGCCGCCCAAGAGGCGGGTGCGGCGAGCGCGCCAATCGATGAAGCGGTCAAGAAAGCGGTCGCGCAAGGCGTGGCGCAAGGCGTGTCCTTGATTACGAAGGAATTGACCGCCGGTGTTCTTGCGGAACGTGCCCACATGCCCGAAGGGCCGCCCGCCCATATCGGGACGCCGCCTGACAATCCGAGTCCGAACGGTGGTCAAGTGGCGCATTCGAGCGGCGGCATCGATTTGGCGGCCGCGCAAGCTCAAGGAAGCCAGCCGGGTCAGTTGAGCCAAAACAGCGGACCAACCACGAATCTTACGGGGCATCCGCCGGGTCCGAATGCGATGCTGTCGGGTGGCGTGGAGTAACGTAAGAGCAATCCCTCCGCGCTAGATGTGGAGGGATGAATCAGTTCGCGGCCTAGGGGGCTTCGCCATGTCGACCTTCACGATTCCAAAACATATCGATGGCGCTTCGCAAAGCGTCACCGAACAAATCGCTTTGCTTGGCGGCGTGGTCAATTCAAATGGCAGCGGCGCCACCGGAGCTACCGGTACCACGGGTCCGACCGGTGCGGGCGGTGCGACCGGTCCGAGTGGC
>OBJR01000014.1_pt1 | contig 25781 bp, 33 predicted proteins | sample 1519711 | NCBI WGS metagenome assembly OBJR01 (sample SAMEA3235155, study PRJEB22506) | soil metagenome | biome: Forest; feature: Temperate coniferous forest; material: soil | place: Canada | collected 2011-06-18 | depth 0.2 m | reverse complement strand
ACGCCGCCTACGCCTACGCCGCCGCCTACGCCGCCGCCTACGCCTACGCCGCCTACGCCCCCTACGCCGCCGCCGAAGCCGACGCCGCCTACGCCGGTCCTTCGTGGTCAAGCCGTTATCAAGAAGCTCGCGGAAAAGCGTGGAGCGAGTTGCTCCCGTCTTTTCTTAAGCTGGTGGATTCCCTCTTAACCGTCGGGAAGTAAGGTGCGAGTCGGCTCTCTGTTCGCTGGGATCGGCGGGTTTGATCTCGCCGCCCAGTGGATGGGCTGGGAAACGATCTGGTATTCAGAGATCGACCCGTACGCGAGTGCGGTCATGAAAAAGAATTTTCCGACCGCGCTCAACCTCGGCGATATCACGCAGATCGACGGGAAACAGGCACCACCCGTGGATCTACTTTGTGGAGGATTCCCCTGCCAGGATATCAGCCTCGCCGGAAAAGGCGCGGGGCTTAGCGGAGAACGAAGCGGCCTCTGGTCGCACTACGCGCGCCTCATCGAAGAGATCCGGCCGCGCTACGTCGTCATCGAAAACGTCAGCGCCCTTCGCTCTCGCGGATTGGATCGCGTGCTCGGGGAAATCGCTGCGCTCGGCTACGATGCTGAATGGCATTGTATACCCGCTGCCTACGTTGGCGCCCCTCACAGGCGGGATCGCCTCTGGATCTTGGCCGACTCCCAACGTGAAGGGGAACTACAACAGGGCGGGAGCGTCGCCCACGAGCGGGGACGGACTTGCGACTGCGGTAGGGAAGGCAGCGGGCAGCGACCGGGCTGTTGGTGCGTTGAACCCGACGTGGGTCGAGTGGCTCATGGGGTTCCCTCTCGGGTGGACCGTCTTAAGTGCCTCGGAAATGCCATCGTCCCGCAAGTCGCGTTCGAGATCTTCAAAGCCATTGAAGAAAGAGAGCGCCTGAAATGAGCTTCTACACTGGCGACTACAAGATTATCGCTGACGGCCAGAGAGCCGGCGCGGAATCAAGCTACGTCGCCGCGCTGCAACACGCGAATCGCTACGCGCACAGCCACCCCGAAGCGCTGAGCGTCACAGTCGATCTGAACGGACACACCCTCTATAACGCGACACCCGAGCGCTACGGCCCCCAAACCACAAACCGAATCTGCGAGGCATGCATATGAGATTTACGTCAACGATCAAACGCCAGGTAGAAGGCAGCCAGAAAACCTACACCGTGGAGCTCACGGCGATCGGCGTCTTCATTCGCGAGAAGGGCACCCGCACCACCTACGGGCCGGTGAACTGGGATGTGATCTTCTTCAACGGCGCCAAGCTGCAGGCGATCTCTGACATGAAGGCGAGGGGAAAATGAACAACCCCCATTCCGCAGAGTGCTGCTACGAAGAGCCAGCGAGGCGAGTGCGGATCACTTTTGTCTGCTCTGACTTCCTCGGTGAGGTCTCAACGACCGTCGACGCGGAGAACGTGCCGGCAACGATCGCGAAGCTCGATGACGTCATCGCGGTTGAACTGCTCGAGGAGGGCGAGTGACCGGACACGGCTACCTAAGTTCAGTCCTGAATCCCAACTGGGCCCAGTTGAGTAAGGTCGTCTTCAGATCCAGCAAACGAATTGAGCCGAATACGCAGTATACGACTACGTACGTGGCTCCCTTCGGGTTAGCTCGACTAATCGCTGCTATCGGCGTGGACGGGGAGCTGACCCAGGAGTCCGCCGATATCCCCATCGACTATGAGATAGACGGGTTTGGGATGTTGAGCAAAATCACCCTTGACGAATAGCAGGAGGGTAAAACCGTGATCGCCGATTACAACTATCTTCTTGGACGTGCGCGACATGAGTGCCTCTTGGGCAATGGGGAGTATTAACCTATGGGTTATAACCTAAAGGTTAAGACGCCGCAAGGCTTTTTCTCTTAACTGGAAGCTGCTATGTCGTCTTTTCGGCTTAGAAAGGTACTGGAAGAGAAGGGCATGACTCAGACGGAGTTGGCTCGTCTTTCAGGGGTAAGTCAGGTCCGAATCAGCGAGATCTCTTCAGGTAAGGCGAGTGCTGTTTCCCTCGCCCTACTGGACAAGATCGCTGCAGCGCTCGATGTTTCAGTCCACGCCCTCATAGACGAGGGCAAACCAAGGAGGCGCAAATGATAAAGGTCGCCGGTGGTATCCTGCTTGCCCTAGTAGCGCTCGGCTTAATGGGCGTCGCCGTTCAGATCCTCCCTCTAGCGCTCAGTTACGGCCCACAAAGCTCCCCGCCCGTCAATGAACTACTGCCGGGGATTGTCGTGCTCATTGGGTTCGCAGCCCTAGTGCGGTATGCCTTGCGTTCGAGACTAGACCGCCGAAATCGGCTGCACTAGTTGTTCGCCTGCGCGCCCAGATCGATCCCGAATCCGCGCGCTGCGGTACCGAGCTGATTGCCCGCCTGCCTATCTAGCGCATTGACGTAGGGGGCAACCTTCGCTGCACCTCCCTTAATTGCGGAGAAGATGCCGCTGTTCTTGAGCCTTCCCATGACTCCGTCCAGTGCGGCTTTGGCTTCCTCCGGTGTCATTCTTTCGATTGACGACCGGAATGCCTCGGGGCTGTTCTGAGAGAGCTTCTTTCCAGCGACGGGCGTTCCTTTGACGATTCGACTCGTGGCGTCGGCGGCCGCGCGGAAAGCGTCGCGCTGTCTTGCCATCTGACTGGCAGTGCTCACCGCGTCCCGATACGAAGGCATGATCTTATCGGCAGCGTCGAGCAGTGTTTTCTTCGCCGCCGTGATCTCGCCCTTCTCGAGCGACGTCCCGGCCTTGAAGTCGGTCGACGCGGCCATGCGGGTACCGAGCGTGCCCTGTCTTTCTGACAGCAGCTTGTAAGTCTCGTTGAGCACGGTAGCGTCGTCCGCGCCCTTGAACGTCGAGCTGTTGCGAATCGCGTCTGCGTACGGCTTGATGTCCGGTGAGTCCATAGCAGCCGTCACGTCGGCGTGAGTGAGCCCCGCGCCTTCGGCGGCGGCCTTTCCATACTTGGCGTTGTTGATCGCCTTGATCGTGGCGTCACGCGCCAGCGATGCTTTTCCGAGCGACGTAGACAGTTTGGATCGGAGGAAGTTCGGAACAACCTCACCAGCCACCTTTCCAAATAGCGCGTCAACCGCTGCTTCCTTTGCTCCCGCGCCGACTCGATCGCCGAGAGAAGCAGGGTCAGCTTTCAGCAGCCCGGAAGCGGCTCCGAAAACACCACCCTGCATTGCTGCGCTGCTGCCTGGAGTCGCCAGTGCAGCGATGGCGGTTCCAGTCATTTTGTTGAGCGTGGCGACTCCCCCAGCCGACTCTTCAGCGCTACGAATGTCGGACAGCGCCTCGGTGTAGGGTTGGCGACGTACGAGCGAACGCATTGTGGCCTGCATCGCCTCCATACCGGGAATGCTGGCGTTGAACGCGGCCAAGCCCCCAAGCGCCTGCTGCATGTAGCTTGGCGGCGTGGCATCTTCCATATCTTCCGGGTGCGGAGCCGCGGCGATTCGCTGCGCTAATCCGAGTTTGTTAATGGAGCCAGGCGCTGGCCGTGCGCTCTTCAGTCCAAGCGGATCAGCTGATTCGACGGGCTTAATGAGTCCGAGCGGATCATCCGGGTTCACTTGGTTTTGACCTTGGATACGTCATAGTGCGCCGCGATTTCCGCTGGCTTGTGACCGGCAGCGATTCCAGCGTCGTATTGCGCCTGAGTAAGTGTCGGCTTGGTGCCAGTCGACGCGGCAGGCTGTGCGCCTGAACGCGACTTGTAGCCGTACCCCCGCAGCGATGCGAGCGTGCTCGGGTCCATTTGGCCCTCCTGCTCAGCGACGGCGTCTGGCGGTAGCGCGCCGCCTATGGAGTTCACGAGGTCAATCATATTCTTGCGCTTCTGCGCTCTGACTGCTGGTGAGTCACCCGGCTTGAACTCAATGCTGTGGCGGATCTGCTCTGTCTGGTCTGCGTTGATACGAGCTCCGGAAAGCGCGTGCGCCGCCGCGAGAATAAAGGGCGAGAGTCCAGCTTGATATTTCGCGTAAGCCGGCGACCGATTTAACCACATTGATCCGACACCCTGCGTGCCAGGGATATGTGTACCGAAGATCTTCACGCCATGTTCAGCAACGTCCTGAGCTGCCGATGGTACGAGCGCAACTTCGAGCGCGTCCATTTGCGGCAAGAGGTCCGACGCCTTTTTCACCATTTCGCCATACTGTCCAACCTTCGCTGCGATCGGACCAGAGAGCGCACCAACCCCGCCGGCCGCGCCAGGCTTAGCGACGCCAGAGGACTTCATCTCTCCGGTTTTCGTGTTGAACGTGAATACGGTAGGCTTGCCTGTCGTCGGATCTACGCCAGGCACGGCAGAAAAGTGATCCGCTGCTGCGGTCGCAGACGGGGTTTTGGGCGCGTGGAAGATCTCCTTCCCGGTGGAAGGATCAATCACGGTCCCGCCCTCAGGAACGGCCATCATTTTCGGCGTCTTGTTGGAGTTGATACTGAGCTGACGAATCACTGGCTCCAACTTACCCATCATTTCCGTATCGCCTGCTGCTGAATACGCGGTGAACATGGGTATGAGTCTCTGAGACGCCTGCTCGGGGGTTTCTCCCGGGGGCGCCTGTCCGTACTGTTTTGCAATCGCCGCTCGGGAGGCTAGCATTGCCTTCTTCTTGGCCTCAGCGTCACCGAGCGCCTTGTTGTGGATCGTGTCGGCGTTTCGGCCTTCGTATCCAGATCTCGCCGCGCCAAGTCCGCGCGACAGCGCCGATCCAAAGTTAGGATCATTGTCGCCGAGTAGAGAAAGTCCGAGATCGAGCAAACCCTGCTTGCGATTGGCAGCAAAGTCTTCCGGGCTCAGCAAACCCTGAAGCCCCGGAGTGTCCGGCATGAGATTGGACGCAGCCGTGCTCGCAGCGCCGCTGATCGCCGATTTGACCTTATCCCATTTGGACGTAGTCGGAGGCGGCGCGGGGTTGATCTGAGCGACCGGAGTCGGTGTCTTGTTGACGAGCGGCATCGGGTCGTCTTCTTCGTCAAAGAGACCCATTATACGCGACCCGCGAACATGTTCTGGCTTGGATCGTTCACGTCATAGCCCGCCGTCTGGTCACCGAATAGACCACCGAGCTTCGCTCCGGCAGCAGCTCCTAGAGGACCACCGAAAGCGCCGAGTCCAGCCGCTGCGATGCCGCCAATCGTGCTCCACGGACTCTTATTCGGCATCTTCTCCGTCGTGGTCGTGCTGTTGGGATTCGTCACGCCCTGCTGCAGCAACTGGAGTCGCGCAGCGTCTGGGTTCGCCTGTTGCTGTTGGATCGATCTCAGATAATCGCCCATGTTCGCCATCTGGCCCGTTGCTCCGAAGCCAAGATTCGCAGTCTGACCCGCGACGTTCTGCGCGTTCGAGTATCCCTGGTCGAGCAATCCGGCAATCTGCTGATCGTGCGCGGCCTGCGCCTGTCCCTGAGCTGCGCCCTTCTGGACCGCTGCTCGAGATCCACCAAAGGCGCCAGCGGCCGTTGCAGCACTGTCGGCTTGGTTTCCTACTATCTGGTTTGTCTGCTCGAAGTTCTTGTTCGAGGCGTCAACGACCTGCTGCTGATAGGGGTTTTGGAAGCGCTGCATTGCGGCCGCATCGCCGCCAAGAGCTGCGAGTCCGTTAAGGCCCGCCGCGCCATACTGCTGGTACTGGCCGAGAGCGTCCGTCGTCGCGCCGTTAGGACCGACAGTCGTATAGCCACCGGCAGCGTCGCCAGCGGTCTTGTGGATCTTGTTCTGATAATCCTGCGTCGCCTGGTCAACATTCGTCGTCGTGACCTTTTTACCGCCTCCCTTGCTCATTTTACGCTACCGCTCTCGCTGCGTGATCCTGTACGTAATTCGCAGCGAGTCTCAGCGACTCCGCGTTTTCCTTGAAGTGACCCAAACCAGCATTGCAACCGGAGCACAATATCGCGCGTACCCGCCCTGAATTATGGTCATGGTCAACGTGCGTGTACTTCCCTCGGTCTAGGACCGAACTGCAAATCGCGCAGAGTCCTTCCTGCTTGCCGAGCATAACGCCCCAGTCTTGGAGCGTAATGCCGTATTTGTTTCTGAGTTGACACTCCTTCGTCGATTCGCCGTTGTTGATTCTCCAGATTTTTCGCACGGCGCGTTTGTGCTCATGATCGGCGAAATACGTCGCGGACTCATACGCACTCTTACAGGCTTTGCAGCGCTTGCCCCAGCGAATTGAACCCGCACGCCGGCCGGATCGATATGTGGCTTTCGGGAACAGGTCATCAGGCTTCTCCTTACCGCACTTAGAACACGTCCTCATTAAAGGTGTTTTTCATATACAACCAGTGTAGGACTCCACCCTTTGCGAGCGATGAACGTCTTTTCCCAACCCTTCCTGCCTGTGAGCACCGCCCGGTCACAGCCTTGATTCTTCCCCCATTCTTCAATGGCAGAATACATCACTTCCAATTCGCTGAGAGTGCCTCCGGCGAGAAAGAAGTTCAGAACGCGATAGCGCGGGTATGCGATAATCTCCGTCAAGATCGCGGAGTTCGGGCCAGGCCAAAATTGCAGCAGGCCTTTCTCAACTAGGTCGCAGATATCGTCGAAGGAGTGGCTTTGATCTGCGTACTCTAGGGCGCTTTCAATATAAGTCTTATACTCTCGAATGTCACGTTTATGCTGGTCCGACAACGGTAACTGTCCCGGCCGTGCCTTTAACCTTCAGGACGCCCCCCTCGATGTAGAAGCGCGCCCCACCTATGTCTAACTCTGTCAGAGCTCGCGACAGTTCTTCCTCGACAATGCGCCGAAATGCGGCCTCGTTATCGTGGTCATACCTAGCGCTCGGAGCCGGTACCGTGACCAAACTCATCGACGCGAGCTCGGCCTTACTCCGAATCTCAGCGTACCGACTCTCCAATCAGCCATTCTTGCCTCATCGAGCCGAATGCGAACTTGTCTCGCCACGATCCGCACGGACGTGGGATTTGCCAGCGAATATGGGCCGTTCGTGATCTCTGGCTCAGTCGGATAGATCGCGCTGTGGATCGTTGCTGTGACATCGCCCAAGGTGCGCTCGTCTGGCACGATCCTCTGTACGCTCATGAGGACATCGCCCTCGCCAACCTGCACTGGGCCTGAGTCCAAATAGGGGACTAGTGGCGAAGTCTCGGAGAGGATCTGAAAGAGGGCCTCTGTAGTGATATCAACGCCCGTTTCGGTCATGATATTGATCCCTGCGCCATCGCCAGCAACACCGGGGCGATTCTGTAGCACTTCGTGCTCGAATACCGCGCCGGAGGGCGCGATCATTATCGGCTTCGCCAACGAACCCGCATCGCAGCCTGCTGATCGGCGCATGGCACCGACGGTCCAGTGGCCCTCGCGGTAGTTGTAAACGACGTAGCGATTGATTTCGGTCGAAGAGGCACTGGGGTAAAACCACCAAGCCTCACCATATTCCGCGATCGTGGTAGCCCAAATTTTCGCGGATTGGACGTCGTTGAGATCTCCAAAAACGAAATCTCTCACTTCACAAGGAAGTGGTTTTACAAAGCCGTCGTACATGTAGAAGTTGTGGCGGCCCATCCATAGCGCCTGAGTGTCGACTGTGACGGCGGCGCGGGGCGAAATCACGCCGCACTTTTCACCCGCTTGAGAGAATCGATAAACGAGCAGACCTCCGATGTAGGTCATCCGATGAAGGTCGACGTCGGTCCAGATCAGCGTTTCGTTCTTCGTTCTGTGGCCGCACATGATCTTGCCGGCGGTGGTGAGGTCGAAATCACCAGCCGAATTGGTGGTAAGCGGCGCCCAGACGGTGGAAGTCTCCTGCGACGCCCAGCTCACACGGCGTATGTTGCCCCCGGTTCCGAGGATTACAAGGAACCGTTCGGGGGTGACTACAACTCCGGTGCAAGTGGTTGGCGCGTCGACGCTAGTCGCGGAGAAATTGACCGACGCGGCTGGGACAACGACGTTGCCCGCCCAGAGATACAGTTTCTTGTCAGAAGTGCAGACGCCAACGAGGTAATCGCCGAAAGTATAGAGCTGCCAGTTGTCGGCTTCGACTAGGACCGCAGTGGCAGATCCGAGCCCGTAGGCGCCCGTTCCGTACACGCCAGCCCCGTAAGTGCCGCTTGGGGTGCTATATCCGGTGTCCTCTCGTCCTGCAACAAAGCCGACTGGCGTGATGTCACGGAGAATGCCGCCGGCGTAGAGTTGTAGCTTCTGCGTCGTACCCATTGCGAGGAAGGGATCTCCCGCAGTTCCGCGCCACCCAATCGCGCCCCGAGGAACTCCAGCAAGCAGCGATAGGTTCGCACCTGCGTCGTCCTGAGCGTAGCGCCAGCCACCGATAGGCTGCACGGCTCCCCCGGTGAAGCGGACGAGGTTCGCGTCATACCAACGACCCTTCGACTGATAGACAGTGCCGTTTCTGTAGAGACCGGGCGGCAACTCTAGGGGAATGAGTCGATCAGCCACCGGTGATGTCTTTCAGACTGCCAGCCAACTTCGTATCGAGCACCGCCGGCTTCGACGCGATGTACGACATGAAGGCCGATCGCCCAAATGCCCACGCGCCAAACAGCAATCCCCAGAAGATTGAGAACTGATGGTTCATGAGACACGCAATGAACACGGCCCACCAGCCAATCTTCGAGAAAGACGGGTTATCGTCGGTGCCCTTGAGGTCGAACACCAGGGCGATCAGATGAATTGGCCGGAACTTCAACGAGTGTTTGCTCTAGTCGCTCCGTTGCAAAAGGTTGGCACTTGAGTCACGGGGTGACTCTCGGCGAACGTGACGCAGGCCAGATAGAGAGTGCCCGCGGACTGAGTCTTTACGGCGGCGATATCGGCCTTCACGCTGTCGATCTGCGCGCTATGCAGCTTAGTGGTGACGACCGCGTCAGACACCTCACCGAGCGTATGATTAACAAAGGCGAAACCCGTCGCGACGGCTCCCGCGATTGCTATCAGTTTGACCGCGCGCCCAAGGAAAGCGTCGCCGTTGCGTTGCCCGTCTGGGGCAAAGGTTCTGCGTTCGGTCATTAGCTGCAGGTCCCGTAGTAGTGCGACCAGGTTGTTGAGCCTGAAGCGAGAGCAACTCCGTCGCTCTTCCGCACGATGTCCACGCGGAACACCCACGAGAAAAAGACCGGGTGGTAGAATCCATCGAGGATATAGCCGTTTACTTGCTTGTCGTACGGCGAAAACGCTTGCGTAGACACTAGGATTCCGTCTTGGTAGACGCGGTACTCGTGCAACGCTGGATCAAAATTCAACGCGGTCCAAGAAACCCGTACGCGAGCGGGAAAGGAAACCGCGCCACCATTGCAAATGCCGGAGAACTGGGAGGCAGACGCCGGAGCGACCGAGAAAGACGGATCTGGCGCTATAACTGGCGCCTGTCCTGCGAGCATTAAGATCATTCCCAGCACTAGCGGATATCCTTTCCGAGGACGAGTCCGCGCCACGTCACGCCGTTGTCATCTGTGGTGAATCCGAGGAGATCTATTCCCGCTGCGGTGAGCGTAGGCGCGGTGCCACTTACCCATTTGACGGCCGCCGGCCACGTAATGACGAAAGCGCCGCCGTTCGTGAGTCGAAGAATCAAACCAGAGGCGAAGGTCCCGGCCGGGGGGTTGATAAAGGACGGAGTTAGCGCACCACCAACGGTGACAGTGAAATATTGCGCCAAGGACAAATCGAAATTTTGAGCCCCGCTGATAGAGCCCTTGTCGATGCGCTTGGTTGTGGCTGTCCACAGATCCAAACGCCCGGTCATGACGCCGCCTGCGCGCGCCAGAGCTGCGTTCGCAATATCTGCGATCAGTTTGAGCGAAGCGTCAGCGGCGTCCCACGCGTTGTTCAGGATGGTGGCCCAGGCTCCGGTATCGCCTCCGACTGTGGGTTTTATCCAGCCGTAATTCGTTGTAGTTGCCATCTGCTAAAAAACTCTTGGGAGTCGTGCCGGATGTAGGCTCGCACTAAATTCTTCGCGTTCGCGAACAATGGCGAGTTGATTGAGCGCTGCTTCAAATTTTGCTTCCCAGAGAGGGACGCGCTCGTCATGCTCGAGGTAGGTGGCGGCTTCTTTAAGCGCGCCAAAGAGGTAGAGATCACTCGCCTCTGTCAGCACAATGTTTGTCAAATTCCCGGCGCCTAAAGGGATAAGTCGCGGGAAGTAGCTTATCTCCATTGTGTAGACTTGATCCGGCGCGGGCACGAGAAGCAGGCTACTGCCGACAACAGCCGCATATCGCGGCCGTCCAATGGCAGGCCATGTCGCACGGTGCTCGTTGAGGATCTCGGGCGTGCAAATCGCGATCGCAATATCCTTTCGCGTGTCGGCCGTAACGAGTCGGAGCGACCGCAGCTCGGCGACATCGGCTGAAAGGGCATATGCGGGATCTGAAATCGTAACCGATGCCCGAACGGTGCTCCGGCGCAGGCGACGCGATATTTGGGCTTCTGCCAGCGCGATAAAGTCGGGAATTGCGGCGACTAGATCAGTCCTATTGAGCCAAGTCGCAACGGCGGCCTGGAGCTCGGTGTAGTTGGAGAAGGCCATTTAGACCGTCCCCGACTTGGTGCGGAACTTTAGATGATCTCTGTCGTTCAGCCATGCCTTGAACTTCTTCTGGTCCTTTGTAATCCCCTGCGCGACGAGCTCTTGGTAGATGTCATTCGGGATAGAGGCAAACTTGTGCAGTTCGCCCTTCCACGACTCCGGCGCCGCATTGAACTGCTCTTGATTGAAGTCGATGATAGCCTGCGAGTCGTACCGCTTCTCGAAGCTGACGCTACCGTCCTCGTGGTAGTGGAATACCGTCTCGACGCCTGTCTCCGCGTTGTACTCAAAGGGGCGGGTGTCGATTATCGGACTCTTCGGAGCGATCGTCTGGATATACTTGGCGTCTGACACTAAAACGCCCACCCGAGAGTGGCACCAATGATTATCTGGGGCTGGCCAGCCGCATTGACACCAGCCGCTAGGCCAATCCCGGGGCGCGGAAGGATCGCGCGAAGCCGATCGCGGAATGACGGCTTCGTGGCGGCAACCAGAACGCCCGCCTTGCCGCTCAAATCGATCGCTGCGGCCTTTACTTCAGCTGCTGCGACTCTGGTGCTGTCGAGAGCCCTCTGCAGTCCTGAGGCCCCTTGAACGAGCTGGTAATTGGCTGATTTGAGACCCCCAATGACTGAATCGGCAGCCTGTAGCGCGACGTTGGCACTTGCAACCACGGAATCGCAGTCGGCGGGGGCGTTGCTGGAGAGAGATTCAAAACGGGCGCGGGCGGCGTCTGCGCGGCTCTGGGCCTTTACGGCGCTGGCGGTAGCGACAGCGGCGCGGGCGAGCGCGGCATGCGCGCTGTCCTCTACGAGGCTGGCCTGGCGGTCGACTGCGGTTTCGTGGGCCACGGCTCGGGCTACGAGCTCGCGGGAACCCTGAACGTCAGCTATTGCTGCAGCTGCGGGGTTGGCGGGGCGTCGCGAGACAATGGCGAAGACAAACGCCGCTGCCATGATTCCCAGTACAACGTAGATCTTGTTGATAAACGAGCCTACATAGGGTCCTTCCTGTAACTAAGGGTGGAAAACTGAGACGCCCCGCACTTACCTAATCTGGCAAGGCGGGGCCTCTTAGTCAATCACTTACTGACTACTCGTTGCCTTCGGGGTCGGTCAAATCAATGAGCGCCTGAACAACAGCGCCATTGATTTGATTCACCGCAATGAGGGCGCGGATATCGGTAAACAAGTCACCTAAGCCACCCGTAAGAAGCCCGCCACCGAACGATCCGTTGGTGAGAGTCTCGGTGGAAGCGATAAGATTACTGACCAAGCCAGCGATGCGCGCCACAAACTGAAGCGTTGTGGCGGTAATGGTGTTCGCAACAACTCCGGTGTTGGCCGTCATGGCCGCAGCGTACTGCGTACCCGGCGTACCCGTGAGGTTAACTGCGTCTTTCAGGTTCTGCAACGACGCAGCAGCGGTTGCTCCGATGAAAATGTTGCCATCGACGTTTGTAAGAACGGTCTGAAACGTGTAGACCTTTCCACCAATCGTGACGGTTTCCGTATTCAGCGGCTGTCCCGTTACTGTGAGCGTGCCCTGAGCAAAAACGACTGCCATAGAAAAAGACCCAAAACGTCCGACAGGAGGGGAATCTCTGGCCCATTCGGGCCAGAGACCTAACCCACAGTTGATTAGCTGGTTACGTCGGTAACGAGACCGAGACCGGCTTCCTGCTTGACCTTGAGCCCGTACTCGACGAGCATGAGGCGCTTGGACGAATCGCCAGTATCGGCGATCTTCTTGACGAACATGTGGCGCAGGAACACAACATCGATGAGCTCGAAGTTGAGTACCCACTGATCGATCGCGCGCTGGAAGCGGTTCGGAACAACGGCGAAGATTCCGAAATCGCTGACGTAAACGTCAGCCGCTCCGATGATCGCCGAGGCGACCTTCGCGGTCTGTTGGTACGTCTTGGTTGCGATACCAGCGTAGGCCGAAATCGCCTGCTTCTGGACACCACCAACCATGATTGTGTCGGACTCGCCACCCTGCGCCCACTGAAGCTGAATGACCGTCTTCAGAAGAGCTTCAGTGCCCGCGCGGCCTGTGCCGTCGGTACGAGCGTTGTTCGGCAGCGTGGTGTAGACCGGATCTGCTCCGGCACCTGCACCTTTGCTGGTGTTCGTCTTCACCCAAGCCGGCAAACCAGCCGTCTTGCGAGCCGTGCCCGCAGCGCCGGCGTTGGCCGCTGTATTGGAAAGCAACATGCCTTCCATATCGCGCTTGAGTTCAGCGCCTTTCTTGGACTGCTGGTACGCCAGCTCGCTCTTACGGCCAGCTTTGTCGACGACTTCCTCGGTACCCGAGATGCTGAGGGTCTTTCTGGAAATCTGCGCGTAGTTGGTCATACGAACGGTCGCGACGACCGAATCGAACGCTGCAGGATCGTCACCTTCGAGCTGCTGGTTAGCGGCGTCGGGGGCGGCGAGTGAATCCTGTTGAAACTCGAAAAGAACTGACGAAATCTTCCCGCGACCGGCGTTCGACATGAACGGGGTCTCTTCAGGAGAGATGTTGTAGATGATATTTGAGAGCTCTTCCTTGATACCCTTTGCTTCGTAGGTTTTGAAAGTGCCAGTAGCAACTGCCATTGGGACGGAATCTCTTGCTTACTCGCGCGCCGCCTACATGAGGTCGTCGTCTTCGAGTAACAGTGCGATTGCGGCTTCAGCGTCTTGACGCTTGCCAGTCTTCGCGAGCCTCTGCTTGGCTTGCACCAGCTCGGTTGGCTTCGCCTTTTTAGAGGCCGAGAGCGGTCCCGGTGTCGCTGCACGGACTTGCTCGATCTTCGCTTTAGCCTTCGGCAGGGCCGATTGGGCTTTGTCGTAGAGCCAAGCCTTTCTGAGGAGCTTTAGCACGCGGTGGTCGTAGATCTCTCGGAGCTGATCTTCGGTGTAGCCCTCTTTCTGGGCGAACTTGAAGATCTCTGCCTTCTCCTTCTTGGCGACTTCCGCGTTTTTCCACGCCGGAACTGCCTCGAGGAGTTGAGCTCTTTCTGACTCAAGATGCTGAATCAGATGACCCTTCTGATCGTCTGCTACCTTGTCGAGTGCAACCTTGTGGGCTTTTTCGACTTCGGCGAGACGCTTCTCATGCTGCTGCCAGGAAGCCCATTCTGCCGCAAACTCTGCCGGGTCTCCCTTTCGGAGCTCCTCCCAGTTCGGTTCGGCGGGGGTGATGGCCTTCAGTGCCTCAGAAATTTGTCCGAGTTGCGTTGCTAGTTGGGCGCGTTCTGCACGAACTGCGGGCAATACCTCGTCGTTGAACTTCTTGACCTCAACGGCGTGTGCCTGCGTCTTTCGCGTGTAGTCCGCAGTGCGGGAATAGCCTTTGACGAGTTCGTCCTCGGGTACCTCCAGCTCTTCGCCGTCAACCTTGACTTTGAATACGCGGGGCTCGGGTGTCTCTTCGTCTTCGGTCTCTTCCTGCTCCTCGGGATCGTCGCCTTCTAAAGCGGGCTCCTCTGGATCTTCGGACTCCACCTCAGTCTCGATCTGCTCGGGCGGATCTTCGACTTCGGCTGCTTCCTCAGCCTCAACTACTGGCTTTGGTCGCTTTACTTGCTTGGGCGGCTCCTGTGCCTCTTCTTCCGAAGAGAGAAGCGCTTCCATCGCAGAGGCGGCGGTATCTACGGTGAGCGGAGAGCTCGTGCCGGATTCCTGACCTGTTGGCATTAACTATACTCCCCCGGGGTATCCGGGTCAACTACCTTTTTTGCTTAGGTGCGGGCTGACGCCGTTGAACGGCTATCTTGGCCACTACACCGGCATCTACGACTTTCTTCAGCTCTAGGAGCAGATCGTCGAGGGCGCGTCCCTTCGAGCCGAACGAGTTCTGCTCGTCGACTGTCTTGGAGGATTTGAAACCGTCGAAATAGCTTTTATGCAGCTTTAGTACAGCATTCTCGACAGCAGGATGAGTGAGGAATCCCTCAATCACCTGCGCGTCGCTTATGATGTCCACTTCTTTTTGTGTGGGTTCGTCGCTCATCTAAATTCCGTAGAGTGAAGCCATGTATAAGAGGATGATCTCTTCGTCCTCATGGTAATTCGCGTGCGGCAGAACTATGCTCGGGTGCGACTGGTTGATTGCATCGGCAACCTGAGCGGCCGCTGCAGTCTCGTTTGCAGCGAAGTAGCGATCCTCGTGGAGCAAACCACCTCTGCGCCCGCGTGTTTTTGGAGCGTTCCCGCCTCCTGGCAGCAGTTCAATTACTGAGTCTGCCCAAACACCCGGCGCCCAGGCGTCAGCCCAAGCGGTCTGACTCCAGACCGTTCCTATCATGGGCCAAACGGCGTGGCCGATCCGTCGCCGAGGATTGTAGTGCCATTTATTCTGCTCAGATTTGAAGCGATTGGATTAGCAGCGGCGCTCGCGAGAACCTGCGTCGCAACAGCCACCGCCGACGGAGCCGACGGTATGGCCGCAATGTCAGCTCGGATAACGTCAGTCGCGCCGATAATGAGTGACTGATCCGCTGGGTCGCTCGGCAGATTGTCGGTCTTGGCCTTAATCGCGCCCACATCGGCTGCTGTAATTCCAGTGACACTCCCCACGGCGCCCGTTACGGACGCCACCGCGCCGCCCGCGAATGTTGATCGCGAGCTGATCGCCGCGTCCAAGTTGTCGAGAAGGGCGGCGCGGATCGCAGTTAGCCGAAAGCGCACCATGCCGTGGGCAGGTACGGTGATCGCGAGCCGCAGATTCGTGGTATCGAACGCGGTCATCGCCAGCAAGGCAGACGTCGCCTTACTTACAGCAGCGGCTGGGTCGTAGAGTTTGGCGCCGAGAAGATTCACTTACTCGGTGTCGTCGTGCTCGATTCCTGTGGCCGCGCCCTTCGCGTCGCGTGTGATCTTCGCCTTACCCGGCTTGGGTAGGTGAATGTGGTTATCTATCTGGATCGGCTGCGGCTTTGGCGCCGGTGCCTTTTTCTCCTTGGGAACTGGCGCCGGCTGCGGCTTGCTCGCTTCGATCTGTGCCAGGTGCTTCTCGTGCTCGTGAGTGATCTCGAGCTCGGTGATCTTGTTGGCGTGGGTCCGCTCGGTAACCTGCTGCTCGCGGATCATTTCCTGAGTCTGCCTTAGGTTCTCGCGCTCGGTCTCAGCGGTCTGCTGATCGCCCGAAATCATAGCGCGCAGATTCTCGATCGCGAGTTGAGTCTTGTACTTGAGTTCCAGCTCAGTCGCAGCCAGAGAAGTCTTCGCTTCCAGCTCAGCCATCGCGAGTTCGCGCGCCTGGTCTAGCTTCCGCTGCTCCATCGCGAGCGATTCAGCATGCTGCTGCGCTCGAGCGGCAAGATCGGCTTGGGCATTCTGGAACTCGCCCTGAGCCTTCTTGTCGTCTGCCTGGACCTTTGACTGCTGCACCTGCACCATGAGCATCTTCGGATCTGGCGCTGGCTGCGGCGCGGGCGGCTGCCAATCTGCGGGCACGTCGCTCAGGTAGTCGTCCACCTCGGCGATACCCTGCAGCTGTGTTGCCTTCTTCAGCAGCTTGACATACTGGCTGAGCGTTGCGGCCGGGTTGGCCGGGCCGTAGGTAGCGGTAATCAGCTCCATCTTGGCCGAGAGGCCAGCGAGCGCGCCGACTTTCTTCTCTACCAAGCTGGTACCGAGCGCGACGTTAACCTTCACGCCTACATTCACGTCCCATGCGGCCGGATCGACTTCGATATACTTGCCGCGCAGCGCCACGATCTTCTTTTTGGGCTTGTGCTCGGCATACATTTCCAGCAGTCCTCGGAACAGTGGCTTCATCGCCATTTCCACGAAGATTCTGACGAGCATTTCCTTCTGGCCCTGAGCAGCCGTGACAGCCTGGCCGGCGGCTGCCTTCTCGGTCGACTGCAGCGCATCTGCGTCGAGACCGTTCGCTCCGTCAGACTGTGAGGTGCGGCGCTCTTCGATCCCACGCATGTACTCAAGCAACGGGAATGACTCCTTGCCGACATACGGGTGCGTTATGACCTGGAGCACATTGGCTGGCACGCCCTGCGTTCTGATCGGGCCACCGATCTCAGTATTCAGCAGATCGCCGGGATTTACCTTGCCCTCGTCGTACGCCATGCGCGGAAACAGCGAAAGCGAGAGCGAATCAGAGTTGGCGCGGATGACGCTTGACTCGAACTTCTGCAGATCCATGAGCAGATCTGCCCATGACTGACCCGACATGGTATGCGGCTCCGGCACCGGGCACCAGCCCGAGAACGGACGCCTCTTAACCGGCGTGTTTGTCTTGGGGATAATCTGGTAAGTGGGGCCGAGTGTGCAAATGCGGCGCAGTTCTGACTCGTTGTCGCCGTCGAAGTCGACCTTTACATAGAGCTCGCAGTAGGTGTGCTTGTCATTCGACTCGCCCGAATCCACGTCGCGGGTATTGTCGGCGTTGTTGACTTGATCGCGTGCGAGCTTCTCCTGCTGAGAGAACAGGCCGTCGTCGAGCCCGCCGTGCTCCTTGATGAACGTCTCGGGGACGCCCATAGCGATAAGCTCGCCAGTCGTCTTCTCGGTGCGGTGCCCGAACAGAGTGGCCTCGTCAATGTCGCGGGCCTCTCGGTTGTAAAGCACTTCCTCGGGCGCAATGGCCCAAACGCGAGCCCGCCCATCAACGTCCTTATGTCGCAGCTCGGCGTTGTAGGTAGTCTCGACTGCCGGCTGCACTACGCCCTGCTGTGGGGCGGGGGCAATGCTGCCAGCAATCGCGGGGTCCTGCGGTGCAGCGGGAGCCTGCTGGGCTTGTGGCGGCAGCGGGGCGGTGACGGCAGGAGAGCCCGGCGTATTTTCCTCGAGCCGAAGCAGCTCGATGTTGTCGTCGGTGAGAATGAGAGCCAACTGGCTCTCAGCAATGTTTTCTATTGAGTAGTTATTGACTTCGGTTGTGTCGTCCCAGCCCCACTTGAACACGCCCATCTTCCGCACCATTCCGTCGAGCAGCACGGTGTGTACGTTCATGAAGCCGGGGTTATCCTCGGCGAAGACGTACTGGATGTAGTCGCTCATCTGAGCGGCTTCGGCGATCTTCTTGGGATTGGTCGCTTGGAACTCAACGACTCGCTCGGGGCCGAAAATGACCCGCATGATGTCAGGGATGACACCGCGAATGTTGTCGCGAACGACTGTGTGGACGAACTGGGAACGGCCCTCTTCCTCGTTGCCGAAGGGAAGCCCGAGCCAATACTCGGTGGCCTTGGCGCGGGCGGGGCTTAGCGTGCCGTCAACGTAGTTAACGGCGTCTTCAACCAGTGTCGAGACAATCTGCTGCAGCTCTTCTTGATCGAGCTTGTCCTTCTTTTGGCTCAACTTAGTTGTCTATATCGGGTCGCTCCTGTAGAAAGAGGTGGGGTCCTGCCGTGCTTAACAATACTACTGTCCCTTAGCACTTCTGGCAACGGCGGCTTAGCCCCCGTAGGCCAGTAGGACACGATCGCCTCGCGAGAGCACTGCACCATTGCGAAGGCGTTGCCGCTCCAATCGAGCGACTGGTAATCGGTGGGTGAAGCAAGGCACTGATACGCGTAAGGCCCCCCCGGGAAGCATTGCTCGTCGCCGAGGCAGCTATTCGCCGTGTGAATGTGAAGGGTGGCGCGCTTCGGTCCTTCCGGGCACCGGAACATGACGCCGTTCGGGCCAGCCGAATGGGCCTCCGCGCGCTCGATTTGGGTCACGCGGTAGACGATCTCGCTCGCCCAGAAATCCAACTGATACTGGAGGCAGTAGCCGCGCTCGAGGAGCACGGAGTCTTTGGCATGGAGATCCCAGTCGTCGATCAACAGCTGTCGGACGTAGTCGTCCATGATCGCGTAGCGGGGCTTGATCTCCTGAGCGGAGAGCGCAGTCCCGCTGAGAAACAGGATGAGGAAAAGGCGCTTCATTTCAGATCTCCAACGGGGTACCTCCAGTGGTTAAGAAATAGAACCCTTAACAGTAGTGCTAAGGGCTATACGTTGGCAAGAGAGAAGTTCCGAGTCACGACGAAGTCAGCGAGACTGACGCGGAGAACCTTGACTCCCCACTCCTTCACAACCGGAGTCATGGCCTTCTTCGCTGCCTTTTCGAATGTCGTCTGATCGTGCAGCAGCTCCTCGTAAACCTGCTCCCGCATCTGCGAGGCAATGTGCGAGCGTGCCTCGTCGGCGAGGTTGTTTATCAGATCCTGCACGTTGCAGTGCGCGGCAACCGCGTCGGTGATCTCGTAGCGAATGTTCGCCGAGATGAGCAGGCTTTTGCCGTCCTTGGTCGTCACGTTCTGGTTCAACAGCTTGATGACGTCGGGCATGACCGGCACCGTATAGACGCTGCCGAACCAAGGCACGAAGACCTTGAGGCCGGGGGGGGACGATTCCAGTGACGGCTTACCGAGCCAGAAGCGCACTCCGCGCTCGTAGCTGTGGACGATCTCGAAGGGCCAGAATCGCGTGAGGAAGTCGACGAGCGCCTGGAACCAGTTCAAGTATGCTCCCCGTTCACGACGCGTTTGATCCAGTTGCAGTTGGCACAAAGTAGTTGGAAGCGACCAGAATCGGCCTCCGCTACCACGCGCTTGTAATACGACCCCATATCGTGCTTTCTCCGATGTCCTTTCTTTAGTTCCGCGTGCCCGTCCCCGTTGACATGATCTATCTGCAACGCCCGACTATCCGAAAACCCGCAATGAACGCAAATGCTACCGAGCGCCGCATGTGCGGCGTCGCGCCAGCGCCTGTTCCATAAGACTTGGTAACTCGGCACCTAGACGATGCCCCGGATCGCGCGCCGCAGCGGAGTCGCCCAGCTGATTCGGTGGATCGTGCCATGCGTCGCGCTTACGGCGTCGACGGCGAGTGTGAGCAGGAAAGCGTCAGCGCGGTTCGGACTGTCGTGCCCGCGCTTCTTCATGTCTTCCTTGCTCTCGGCCTGCTGTTTTCCGTTCGAGGTGATCTTGTACTTGGTCGTGATTAGCTGCCCACCGAGCAGTTCGTCGCCGGCGAGGTTGCAGTCTCGAGCAGCCAGCCACTCACGTCCCTTGAACCAGAGCTCGGCTCGTAGGTTGAGGTATTGCTCCTTCAGGCTCGAGGACTCAGATACGTTGATTGCCCTGGCTGGCAAGCCAAGCTCACGCAGTCTGTCGGCTGCTCCGGCGCCCAAGCCGATCGCGTCGACGCAGATATCGCTCGGGCGATCGCTCGGCGGTGTCGTGTCCCACTCGTACTTGACGCGGCCGACGAGTTCCATGAGATCGAGCCCGCTCCACTCTTTCGTCTTCTCGATCAGCACGTTGCCCCTGCGCTTGGCGAGCGCACTGGCATCCATTCCGAACCGAGCGCAGTCGAGGCCCCAAATCGCTTTGACCATGAACGGAGCGACGTCGCGCTTGAGCGCGGCCTCCATGAGTTCGAAGGGGATGATCGTGTCGTCGTCAGCGAGAGGGAACTCGCCGAGCACGCGGACCCGGTACGCGTTCGACTTCTCGCCGTAGCGCTTCGCCATGTCGGGGGCGAAGTCAGGTGTTACTCTAGCGCTGTCGAGACACGAGATCTTGAAGGTTGTCCAGTCACCTCTCAGCTTATGGTGGGTGTCATAGAACAGACCCGAACTTCGCACCGGGTTTCCAGCCAGGATCATCGTTGCGAAGTGACCGGACATCGAACCGGACGCCGCCACGAAGACCTGCTCGGGGATACCTGACGCCTCGTCGGCGACGATGAACACGTTCTCGGAGTGAATACCGGCCAGCGCCTCTGGCATCTCCGGCCTGCTCGTACGAAATGAGCAGAATGACTCCTCAGGCGCGGCCAGCAGCTCGATTCGCTCGCTCTTGATATCGAGCAGCGCGAAGAGCGGGGGCGGCAACTTCTTGATCCAGACGACGACTTCTTTCTGAAGCGCGTCGAACAGCTGCGCGCTCGTTGGCGCCGTGCAGACTGTCTTCTGTGGGAAGCGAGTGAGGATGAACCAGACAATCAGCCAGGCGAGTACGGTCGTCTTACCGACTCCGTGCCCAGAACGCACCGAGATCTTCCGATCCCCGCGTGCCACCGCTTGCATTATCTCGTCTTGATAGGGCTCTGGCTCGGCACCGAACACCTCGCGCACCATGAGCGACGGATCGTCATGGTAGCGCTCGATGAAAGCGACGTAGGGGTTGTCCTGAACAACGGCCGTCAGACAGAGACAAACGGGCTAAGGCCGATTACATTTGCTCTCAATGACACTTTTCGCCCGCGTCCTGTGCGTGATACGAGACTACTTTCGGATCGTGTTCCCGCCGCCTGAGCCCGGCCACCCTGACAATTGCGGCTGCCCAGAGTGCGTGGAAGGAAGGGCCTGGTGAACGACAAAACCCCGGAGCCAATCGGTCTCGGCTGGGCACGGTATACGCGCAAACTGACTTGGGAGTGGTACTCACTCATAGCGCGCGCCGACGGGAAAGAGCCTACCCGGGAAGACTACGCGCTCTGGGTCGAACTGCAGCAGTCCGCAGACGCTGCCGCACTCGACCTCATGAGAAAACTCGAATCCGAGTAGCATTATAGATCAGTCAAATAGCTGAACTCGAAATCGATGACATCGTTGGCGTTAACGCCGGCGATGGGGACTTCAGTGCGAAATCCCGCGTTACTGAGTCCGTACATGAAGAGAGTGGATGTCGAAGTAGAAGTGATCCTCTCGACCACCAGCTGCGATCCCGTGAATGCGACCCCATTTACTGAGGCTGCGCCAAAACCCGTATACGAGTTTGCCGAGATTGCGAAGGGCAGGCCGCTAATCCGCACATTCCCCGTACCGCCTTCCGCCGCACCAGCAGCGACTGGAAAATGGCACCAGACCGTGACTTTGTTCCCAACCTTCTGATATGTGGCGCTGAAACTGACTGCTGCCGTGTAGACTCCAGCTCCGGTGGAGCCCGCGACTACCGGTGACCATGTACCTTCCTCGTAGTCATCGAGCGTATGTGCATCGGTGCTGAGAACGGCCGTCGTCGGGAACGTGAGCCCCGCATTCAGCCTCTTGACGAAGAACGGCAGCAACTCCGTCGGAGTCGCCGTCACGGCGAGCGACAGGTCGTCTTCGAACACGTATCTGAGGTTTCCGAGCGTCTGTGCCGGCAAGGCCGCGAGGTAAGTCGACAGAGTGAGACCGCCGCTGTTGTTTATCAGCGGCACGCCATCAATGCCCGCTGTCCCCCGCACTATTAAGAGCTGCGGAATGTTGGTAGCTAGATGGATAACGCCTGAGTCCGCATCGCCACCGGGCCCGGCCGCGACATACCCACCGTGGATCTCGATAATGCCACCGTTCAGCCACGGGAACACTACTTCCGGCGCGGTGAAGTGGTAGATAATCGCCATACCCGCGCCCTCGCCTCCGAACCGCGAGTTGTGGGAAACAAAGTTCCCCGCGTTGTCTATCCAACGGAGGTTAGCTGGGCGAGGTGCCGGGTCCAGGTAATTCATCAGCGGCACGCCAAACATGTTTCGGAACTCGAGATTGCCCTCGTTGTAAAAGGCCGCCGTGTCCGCGTCGAAGTTGCTGGTCGATACGAAAACCCATGAGTCCTCGAATACGCAATGGTCAGCCTGCGTGTGCAGTACGCGCTTCGGTCGATAGAAGCCACACTCGGAGATGACAGCTAGCGTACTTGATGCGTCGCCCCCGGCGTCGTGATCGCCGATACGGATTGCGTAGTCTTCCTGCGCGTGGAACTCGCTATGCGATACGCGAAGTGATCCTGTGTCGAGGTTGTTGTTGCGGAAACGGATAGCGTGGCGCCCGCCCAGAAACGTGAATCCGTAAACAATTACCCGAACGCCGCCGTCGAAGTTGAAAATGTCCGTCGCGGCGGTGTGCTGCACGATGCGCGCATTCCCGTCGGATCTAACGACGCAGTAGTTGGGGAAGTTAAGTTCGTCCGTGATCTTGTATATCCCGTGCGGGAACTCGATCAGCGGAGTCGTTCCAGACAGCGCGCCGGCAACGGTGCCGACCGGAGTAATCAGCGGCGTTTCAATAGAAACGAGCGCCCCAGCAGCCGTTAAGCACGCCTGAATCGCAGCGGTGTCGTTGGCAATTCCGTTGCCTATGGCGCCGAAGTCTTTGACGTTGAACGGGGTGTTATTGTCTGTAAACGCCGGGCCTAGCGCCGTTCGCCCGGGTAGGGGCGGGAGGCCGACTTTGGTGCGGAGATCGTTGAGCGAAACTCGGCTCGTGATCCCGTTCATGACGCCGGCTAGATAGTCGTCGTCGAGAAGATTGGCTGCGACGACAAGCGGCAACGCACTGATTTTTGAGGATGGGGTTTCTGACAAGCGGCTACATAGCCTTTTCTTCTACCTCCTTGAAAATTTTCCGGCCCAGAGCGAACTAGCCGCCCGCTGCCGAGAGTCACCGCCGAGGCGGGTTCGTGCTCAGAATCTACAACATCGCGTGTTCAAAAGCCATCTAGCCAAAATTTTTTGAGATCGCGAACGGTCTACCAGCCCCGCCCCGCGTGCCCCGGTCGCTCGGAAAAAGGGGGGGGCCTCGACCTCAGGCTCTTTTCCTACCCAACCTGGCCGAGCGGGGGACTTACAATCCGATGGTCAGCTAGGCTAACCCTATACTTGGCAACGCGATAGCTTCGCACGTTGCTAGGTCTATAGTCCTATCTATAGTGCTCACTTCATCGGCCAGCTCCTCGCGCGAGGCAGGATCTGAAGTTGGGATAATGAACGCGCGCGCGCCTGCGATAGGAACTGCACTCTCTTTCGCTGGAACTGCACTCTCTTTCGCTATCCGCTGCACTCTCATCGCGTCGAGATGAAGCGCGTTGATATTCAGCTGCAACGCTACCTCCGGCGCCTTACCTAACTCGTCACGATTCCAACGCTCTGCCGCCCAGAGGCGCGTGTCGACGCGCAGCTTGGCCTTTGCTATCTGCTCACGATCGGCTGGCACCTCGTCGGCGATCTGCATTGCCTGGGCTACCATACCATGCGCGCCCTCGCGCCGAGCTGCGGCGAGTGCAACTCCGGCCTCGTCGGGGAACTTGGCGTTCAAGTGCTTGGTAATCATGCGCGCCGTAATGTCCTCGAAGATCGATCCGTCGATGACGATCCGCATGTTGAGGCTGGAGCTGAGATCCGACGCGAGCTCGACAAGCGTCTTGCCGCCCTTCACCCAGTCAACGACATACTCAAGGTGAGCTTCAGCGTCCCCGCAATCCTCGAGCGCTCGCTTCGATAGTTCGGCGATCATCGCGCGCTTCTTAGGCTGACCGGCCACTATGTGCGCCTGCTATAGTCTTCGCCTGTTTGCTTCAGGATCTCGGCGCGTAGGAACCGCGTGACCTGGCACTGCATGCAACGACAGAAGGGCTGAGCAGCCCGGATCATGCGCCTGAGGTACGATCGGATCAACGGCGTATCTATTGTCTTGGTGTCAGCTGACAATCTCCCAACTCCCTAAACTATCCCTCCTGTTTGATGAGTTGCTGGATTCCCGAGACCACGGTAACCAACGGAACCACGGTACCCGAGATCCCAAAGTCCCGTCACTGAGAAACATTTGTCCTCTCAAGGTGACAACGAGTCATTCGGACTCGCCAGCGTGACTCCAAGGTAACTACTCACAAGTGGTAAGTCCAACGTGATACGAATCTGCACCCGAACACTCCAGAATCGGCCTCAAACGCACGTTTCATGATATGAAAACAGCACTCTGTCACCCGAAAGGGACATCACTTGTGGTGGGATAGGACAGCATCACCTGTATGCTAACGTACTATCACAAATATGCTACGCTTTCCAAGACTCGCTTACAGCCATTACATGCATTTTCTCGGAATTGGTGCGGGATCTGGGGAATGTGGATAAATACCGTTTCCTAGAAAATAGAGTCTAATTCTCGGAAATGCATGTAATGGATGTCGTTCTCAAATTTAGGACACTCTAACTGATTGATTCCATAGAGGGTTACAAGATGTGTCCTCTTTTTAGGAATGCATGTAAAATGGATGCAACATGCATGCGTCGCATCGGGTGTTTACTCCCGAGCTGGTCGTCCGAGCCGTAAACAGATACATCGATGCATGCATTTTACATGCATTCTGCATCGATCTGACCGCATGTTTACTCGGCTCCGCGTGTACACTTTCGCCGCCTCCCAGGCGGTGCTCGCCGAAACATCGTTGCATCACAATCGTACATCGGTTAGGATGCATTGGCGCTCCCGAAGGGGTTCTCATTATTGCCCCTTGACACAAGTGATAACTCCCTGCTACTGTGACTGCACACCCGGCACTTACCACTTCTGGTTAGTCCCGGCCAATTCCTTTTCTGGTCACCAGATGATCGCAGTCCAGATTCAGCAGACGAGTGGCGTCAAGCCCTCGCACCTCCGGTTGATACCCGGGAACAGGCAGGACCCGAGGCAGGGCATGAAGCGCATAAGCTTTGAGGTAGCAGATATCCACGCACCAGCTCTTCGCTCGGCAATCGAAGAGATCTCCAACGAAGTGGGAGGCCGGTTGACCGGACAGCACGCGTTCGCGAAGGAGCAGGCGCTCACCGACGCAGCGATTGGCCTCGGCACGCTGAGGAAGGCGATCAACAAGGTAGTATGCGCGGGAGACCCCAACTATGTATAGCCTCACTGCCTACCACGGCGACGCTTCGATCAAGCGTTCGCGTCTCGCTCAGGTCCGCGCGCACCGCGCTGCTGACGAAATCATTCACGGGATCTACTGGGAAAACGGACGCGGCTGCGCGGTTGGCTGCACGATCCATTCTGCGGATCACGGGGCTTATGAGACCGAGCTGGGCATTCCCCGCATTCTCGCTCGGCTCGAGGATCAGCTGTTCGAGAGCATGCCGCGCGAGGACGCGCAGACCTGGCCGCAGCATTTCCTTTCCGCGATCAAGGTAGGTGCGGATCTGTCGCGTGTGTGGCCTCAGTTCGCGATCTGGCTGCTGGTGAGCGACGAGTATGGAGTGCTGCGCCACGCGCGTAACGAGGCGAGCACCGAAGCGATCCTCCGCGTTGCCGACTTCTATACGGCGCAGCTCGAAGGAATCGAAGTCCCCGTAGAGGATTGGCAGCAGGCGCGCTCAGTGAGCTGGAGCGCCGCCGCCGCCGCCCACGCCACCTACGCCGCCTACGCCGCCGACGCCGCCGCCGCCGCCGCCGACGCCGCCGACGCCGCCTACGCCGCCTACGCCGCCGCCGACGCCGAAGCCGCCGCCGCCGCCGC
>OBJR01000013.1_pt1 | contig 25835 bp, 51 predicted proteins | sample 1519711 | NCBI WGS metagenome assembly OBJR01 (sample SAMEA3235155, study PRJEB22506) | soil metagenome | biome: Forest; feature: Temperate coniferous forest; material: soil | place: Canada | collected 2011-06-18 | depth 0.2 m | reverse complement strand
CCTCAGCACTCATACCAGTAGAAAGATTGCTTTTAGCCAACGCCAATTCATCCGCCACAATAGGGCTTGATTTTAATTTTGGTCGGCTTGCGGCTAATTTGGCAGCTTCTTTTTTGGCCTTTGCATTATTGATTAACCCTACCACTGTTTCAGCAGCACCGAAACCGGCTTGGGTAACGCCACTTCCTACATTACCTAATGCTTGTAAAGCCATTTCTTCCCCGGGCATATTGAAAAAGTTTTAAAATTTAATTTCTGCGTCCTGTAATTGACCTAACCACTCTAGTGAAAGCGGGTTAAGGAATTGCAATAATAAATTTTCTTCTTTATTGGCTAACCGCTCCGCTTCCTGCTTTTCGCCAATGCCATACCTTGCATTTCTGCGTGTTATTCGATGGAACATTCCCGCCCAAAGTGCGTCAAGTGCATATTCTGGAACTTGAACCGATTCGCCTATTGTTTCTCCATTAGTTTGAAAATTAACCAATAGAAAATCCGGAAATTTTATTTCCTCTGGTTTACAATGATGATGCCGTGGCTCGGGTTTATAATAAATTCGTGTTCCGCAGTCGGAGAGTTTAATTTCTCCACGATGGTTTGCGTTAATGTCTTTCAGGAATTGGTGGCAATGTTCTCGTCGGTGACGTGTATTCCAATTAAAAAAACATCCGCAGTGCTGTTGTACTAACGATTCGTTTTCTGGTGTATTCTCGGGGCAACCACAAGGACGAACGGTGAGCGCACAAATTTTCCGCTGTGCAATTTGGGTAACCACTTCAAAATTAGAGAGAGCACCGCTGCCGGTTGAATAGTCGTTGTTAAAATCATTATTGAAATCACCAGCATCGCCTATAAAATCATTATACTTTTTAGTGGGAGTTTCGGTATATTCTAAAATATCTCCGTTGGCACAGTATTTCAACCATTGCTTTTGAAAATAAGCAATTCCGTTAACGACGAATACTTGCTTGGTCGTAGCGGTCATATTGTTTAAATCGCCACAAAGCCCGTCACAATTACATTTGCCACAACTACAATTCCTAGTCATGGGTTTGGATATTACATCCAATTGAGAGTTATAAAACAGAGATTGAATATTCCCACAATGATCGTTTTCGCCAACAGATAAAAGTCTTACGGTTCCGGCGGGTAAATCAATATAATTGTACGGTGTTCCTTTTTTAAGTTCCATCCATCGGCTTTCCACTACATATAAAGTACTCCAAAATAGTTTCTTCCACGCTCGTTTAGCTACTGTAAGATAAGCGGGATAATACTTTTTCTTATTGATCATGTTCTCAATAAGGTATTCGTCAACGGCTTCGCTGAGGGTTACTATTGGGGAGCATATTTGGGGTTCGATTATCATTTCAATTGGCTAGTATCGATTTCCGTTTGCATGATTTTATTGGGATTTCCGTCGAGGCTCTTTTTCACTACTACAGCGTTCGCCCCTTGCTTGATCGTCATTGCCGCTGTGGTTACTACAAATTCATAAATTCCGTCGGGTACTTCAAAGTTGGGATCGTTGATAGATGGAACGTACAATATCTGAACCTCATTTAAATTACAGTTCCCTTTATTGATGAACTTTACTTTATCCCTCTGCAAGTACCACCATATAATATTTGTATATGGAACGTATTTTAGTTGCCATATAGAGGTTGAAGTAGTTCGCTCTAATGTCACGCCGTTGAATGGCCTCATGGGAATTATATCCTGCAACCCACATCCCTGCATATCAAAGGGGAAAGACATAATAGAATGCGCTAAACATGCGACTAGCTCCGATCCCCTCCGTTCCACTTTTACTATTTGTTCGTTCAGTGTTGCGGGATCAAACGAAACAACTTCGTCCCGTTTTTCCTGCCTGAACTCTGTGTACTGTTCCTTATACCCTTGTTGGTAAATGTTCCCTACAATTCCCGCACAATGGATAATGAAATCTTCAATCGTCCAAAATTCACTGCTGCTTTTATAGTTTTGATAAAAGAGATCAAGGCTTGCCTGCGCCGTCAATTGTATGGATACTCCCATTATCGTGATCCCATATAAAAGTGTTGCTTGATAGGACGGGGTTTACCCTGCAAGTCCTGTGGTGTTGGTCGTTGGGGGATTGGTTTTGGGGCCTGCTGGGCCTGTGCTAATCGTTGTTGATTGACTAGTACTTGGTTTTGAGCAGGTGGGTTGGGACGGGTATTTGCGTTTGTTTGCGGTATTGGGGCCTGAACCCGTGGAGGCTGGTTGTCATTGCCACAGCACATAGCTTATTGATTTATATTTTGTAATATAAGTCAAATTTAGTAAAAAATGCTGATTTACAAATTAATCTGCGTACGGGAATAGTTTAATGAAGACAACGACAATTCCAGATGCCACAAAAATGGTGGTTAGCCAATCCTGCCATGAGTTGTGAAAGATAATGAGGTATAAAATGCTGCCATACCACGGACTTTGACAAATGGGACATTTAAAAAGTACTTTTTTTAGCCCCTCATTAAGATTAGCGAACCAATCCCGGACAAACCCAAAGATCATGTTTGGCAGCATTGTCGCCCAGATAAACATTACCCCAAAGGCTATGACGAAAGCGTGTTCTAACATACGGCAAAGTTATTGTTTTGGAAGACGGCAAACATGAGGTCGGTTACTACTTTAATTCCAGCTCCGGTGATGGTATATTCATTTCTTTTGGTGAGGTAATTTTTTTGCAAATGGCCTGAAAAACACAGATTCCGTATCGACTTGAGTAGGACTATCCTTGGCATAGTTCCAGCTAAAGCAGTTTCCGCCTGTTCTACGGTAGCATAAGAGTTCATAACCGTATAATAGTGTAATAAAACCCTCATTTCCGTCTCCTTCATCTTAAACAATCCCTCGCACCGCTCCATTACACAAAAAACACTGGTTATCGTCTTTAGCAACAGTTTATCATTCTCCCGGCTTTCGTTAACTTCAGCGATTTTGGTGGAATTTAGCCGCCTATTCCATCTTTGAATATGATACCCTACGCGCGTATACTCCATACTCATCTTATACGACTGATTACTAATTGTTTGAGACAGTATCATTAGCATGGAAATGAACTGCTTGTTTGAGGTAACGTATAACTTGGAATCAACAATATCCTGTAAAGAAACTACATTCTTTTCTGACTTGTATTTAGCCAAAATTCCCTTAACGTGTTTGGGCGCTGTCATGCTGTTGTCCACTAGTACCACGCAGTGATTAATCCCCAAATAGGACAAAACATCTATTTTTTCGTCCATCGTTGATTTTTCTGAAAAACTTCGGGCGGCCCGTTCCGACTTTAGCAGTTTGTAATACTTTGGGGGGAGCCGGGCCTTATCATCAGTAGACGCGTTATACAGCACCGAATAAACGTATTCGTTCAAGGCCGGATCAATTATTCTGAGTTTTTGGCGCATATTTAGGTCAAAGTTAAACTTTTATTCAATAAAACATGCTATTTTTAGACAACATACGTAGACAACGTAAAACATAACTCATTATGGATTTGATAGTTGACGAAAATACCCCCCCCCGGGAAGTGATACGCCTGCATTTAAGCACAAAGGGAATACCTGTGGCATGGTTAGCCAGAAATCTGCATATATCCCGTTCTTATATGTTAAAAATGCTACAGGGAGAAAGGAAAATGACAGAGAAATTCAGGGAGCAAATAAATATTATACTGGAAACAAACTACTGAACACCGTTTATCCGGTGAACAGTGTACGGCCTTCTAAATAGTGATCATAATCTTCTACGAAAGTTTTCTTATTTTCAGAATAGCCGCCCCATTGACTACACACCATCTTATCACAGACAATATAGCGGCCTTTATGGGCTAGTTCCCGGTCTATGTTGTTCATCTCGTTTAAGGCTAGGAAAGTGTCGTAAAAGCCTTGTTTTGCGATATACATCGTTAAGCCTGCAAAGTCCTCCACAGAGCCGTCTGCTTTTATGTTGCCATGGAAGACGCTTCCCAAATAAAGGTCAAAATTTTTGGGTTTGTTCTCGATAAAATACTGAAATGCTCCTGCTCCCAAATATTTAATATCGTCTTCCAATATTAGAACTTCAGGTAACCCATTCATTTTTGCCCAGTTAATTATTTGTTTGTGGCTCCTAGCAACCCCCAAAAATGGGATGTTTTCAATAACTATACCTTCCCATATTTTATAATCGGATATTTTTTGTACTTCCAATTCTTTCATTAAGGTTTCCAGCCTATTGGTTTGCTTGGATACATGAATGATATTAGCTATCATATTAGTGTTTTAGTAAAGTGCCCCCAATTTCTGCCTGTCTTTATTTTATTAACTCCGGATTTTTCAATACCGTATTTTTCTGCTATTGCTTTGTGGGGTAACTGTGAGAAAAATATCTCTTTTACTTGATTTTCGTCTAATATCCTTCTAGGTGATTTCATGCCTGTGTTACTAATTAAGCCTAACGCCCACGCATGCTTTTGATTGTAGGAATTATCGCACCACTCCAAATTGTCCACTTTATTGTTTTTCTTATTGCCATCTTTATGGTTCACTTGTGGAAGATTGAGGGGGTTTGGGATAAACAAGATAGCGACTAATCTATGGATAGCCTTTAATCCTGACTTTAAATGCACAGTTAAATATCCCTTTTTGCTTTCGTGTTGTTTTAGTTCAACTTTATGGTGCCTATACCCAATGATTTCTGGTGAGAAGGTTCTTCCTAGATTAGAAATTAAATATTTAATACCGGCGTCTTCATATTCTTTCCACTCTTCGTTGTTAAGGCTATCAATGTCTACAACTGAAATATTTTCAAAGCGCCTTTGCTTATTGTATAAACTTAAACACTCTTTACAAGTGGTTTGAGAAACTAATTCACCGTTTTTGTTTCTCTTATTATAGAACGATGACCGATCTTTAGCCTCTTTGCATTTTATGCATTCCTGCTTATCGGAGTATATGACGTTAAGAATGGTCATTGCCGGTAAACGGGAAGTTTAGTAAACTCAATTCTGTTCGGGAACCTTTCTGATGTCTTTTTCATGATACAATAAACGTTAATACCAGTATCACAATTCCCTAATGCACAATTTTCACCAAGTTCTATAATCTCATATCCTGCATACTTTATGAACTCTTTATAAAACTCCCACGTTAGGTAGGAATAGCAATGCTCTGGCCAGTGCCCCGTTTTCGGGTTCACATTTATAATTATACCACCGACCTTTAAAAGATTATGTTTATTTGACCATCCGTAATAATAACCCGCATCAATGTCTTTTACTTTTGTGGGGTAGATGGAATTTATGTGTCCTTCGTGGAAAGCAACGCTTTCATATCCTTCCATCTGTACGATATGTTCCCCTGTTCCAAAATCTGTTACAAGGTCGTATTCCTTTTCTATCGGGAATGGGTGAGACATATCAATTTTAAACGCGCCGTCGTCGCCAGCTAGGTCGATTGAATCGCATTCTATACCTCTTGTCCGAAACCATTCCGACATAAACGGGGGCTTTTCGGCAGTCGTAGTGTAATTGTTCTGCGAACCTAATTGCATGACTGATTTTATATCCGGCTTTATTTTCAAAGCCTTTTCAATTAGCTGTATGTCGAATTGAGTTACTCCCATTGTAATGGAATGGTTATATATCTTTAAATAACTTTTTGCTTTTTATCTTATAAATGTAAGAATCACTAACGCCGTATTTATTGCCCAATATTTTATATTTTTCTTTAGATTCCCTAATTGCAATAACATCCGATTCAGTTAGTCTTGATGTTCTTCTATTGCGCGCCTGTTGCCCTTTAGTAGCCCACCTACAATTCCCCGGTTCATAATTCCCGTCGTTATTGGGCCATCGGTCTATACTATGCTTTTCACTAGGACTTGGTCCCACATCTTCAAAAAAGGATTCAAATGATTCCAACCATCTATCACAGACCATTATACCTCTCCCGCCGTAGTCGCAATATTTAGGGTAATCAACGTCATAGCATCTTGTCTTTATATGAGACCAAGCTGAATACTCTCTACTTCTTATTACTCCGCTTTGCCCATGTTTTTTTGCTCTTTTAGAAGCCAATTCTTTATTTAAACAGCCGCAAGAACCCGAAGCGCCCCTCTTTAAACTATCGCCTATTACCACCACTAATGTGCCGCAATCACATCTGCAATTCCACTTTGTATTATAATTCTTGTCTCTCCCATTTTTTGAAACAACGGTAAGTCGACCGAACTTAATGCCTGACAAATCAATTAATATGCTCATAATTAACCCCCACTATTAACAAAATAAATATTATCCCCGTATTTTTTATCTTGATCGTGGGGGGGATAACATAGGCCGCCATAGGGCAATAATTCAATACCCGCTTTGTACAATAACCCACTAAGAACAACTTGATCGTGCCGATGAGCAACAAACTCTGGCCTACTACTACCGTACCCATTTTGAAAAGAAACGCCATCTCTACTCGCCGCTAACCACTTTTCAAATACATCAAGCCCTTTTGGATTAGTAAAATCAAATATAACCATGCAGCACATTATTTGTTTCACTGCATCTAATTCGTTATCAGATATTTGTAATCTTTCTAAGGCAATATCTGAAATATACTTTCGGAAATCATGCCCTAAATTATGGAATGCGCAAACCCCCCGTTCTTTTGCAATTTCTAAAAGAGGTTGAATATCTTTTACCATCCTTATGGATGAATCACACCAAACGACGACCTCAAAACCACGCTCCATTGCTTCAAGAATAGCATATACTTTAAACTGGTAGGGCGCTTCGAATTGGTTATAGCATTGTCCGTACTTTTTGGTAACTGGATAACAGCCGTTGATTATCTTAACCCCTAAATATTCATCTACATATCCGTCAAGTGTGCGCATGTAGTAATCTCCACCGTTTCGTCTCCAATCGGCGACATTGCAGGAACGAATAAGCCCTAACAAAAACTTACAATAATTTTCGCGCCCATGACTAGCAAAGCTTACTACACACTTATTACTTTGCATAGATTACGTTTTCAGGATTGACGGCTATTTGTTTTAGCCCAAAGTCAATGGCATGACATTCTATCCTGTGAAATACTTCGGGGTTGCCATTGTGTTCAATACACAAACACTGACAGTCCAATTCTTTTAAATCCATTTGATACAATATTTTCAGGTCTAAACCTTCTGCATCCACATTTATAAACTGATATTTATTTGACCGGCCAGTATTGGTGACTTTCTTTTGCAGTTCATTAAAATCCCAAACTAGCACTTCCGTTTCTTCAAACTTGTTATTGGTTCCTTCCCATCGCTTCAGTTCGTTCTTATCCAATGTGGACAGTAAGGCCACGTCACCAACGCCTAGATGTTCTCCGCTTTCATAAAACGTTGCCTTCCCAGTATAGTCCGAAATAGCAGCATTGAAACACCATACTTTGGAATGGTTATAATATCTGTGAAATAATGATCTAAATGCTTTTGGTGAGGGCTCCACCAGAATGCCGCCCCAATCATTTTCTATCAATGCCCTGCAATTCGAGATAACCGTTCCTGTGTTTTCCCCGATAGAAAGCAGGCTACCCATAAATCCATTAAAGTATTCGTACACAATTCGATCTTCCTGATTTTGTCCATGCCATATATGGCTATTTGTTGCGGAAGTCATAATGATACATTGGTTTAGTAATTACTGCTTCGCCTTGAATAAGGCCCGAATCATGAACCCTTTTACTCCAATCGTAATCCTCGCCGTGGCATATATCCGGGAACTTAAATTGTATAGCTATGGTTCTACGAATAAATGAGATATGATTGTGCCAACGCAAATAAATTTCGTTTCCTTGTTCGTCTCTTGCTGCACAATACGGGTTGTCTTTTGATATGAACCATTTTATTGGATTTTTAGAATCCGTAGTCATATGACCGTTTATTGCAATAGCGTCTACGTCTTGCTCTGCTGCCCTTAGAGCTTCTTCTACGTAATAATTGGCCGGCGTATCGTCGTCGTCGATTTCTGAAACCATTACGCCGGTAGCCAATTCTAAGAGAATATTTCTTTTAGCCCCAGTGGTTATTGTTCTGTTATCGGTAGCTACGATTATTTCCACTTTCTCAAAGGAGTATATTTGTATCATGCACTCGCCGATCCTTTTGTTATCTACTGATACCAAGTCTCCGCACTGCCGCATCAACGATAAAAGCAAACGAGCCAAAGAATCTTTCCTTTCAGTCAAAGAGCAAATAAGTATAGATAGTAATGGTTGACTCATGCTGGTAGATCAAAGTTTCTGTCTTTCCGTTCGCGATAAATCTGTACATCTTTGGCGTATGCTTCCGGGGCTTCGTTTCTAAGATAAAGAGCATCCATTGGCGCTAAATTCCAAATTGGATGCGCATGTGTAAATAGCTTTAGTGGTTTGTAAACATATTTGCCCAAAATCCTGACCACATCAAACTGTTCGTTATCACACGCGACCGACCAATACAGGGGATTATAGAACCAGCCAAAGTAATCGTACAACTTACGGCCAATAATACACATCGTTGGCAACTTCTCATTTACGGTACCGTCAGGCAAATGCACGAATCCATCGTAATCCGGGAAATTTTCTTCAAATATTTTTATAATCTCTAAATCAAATCCTTCTACCTGCCAGACCATATCATCGGCAGTACAGATGCCTATGTCCCAGTCACCGGCAAACTCCATATCCTTGTTTATCGCGTTTATTTTTCCCAAGGAAGTCCCGTAATATGCCTTAACCTGCGGATAGGTGTTGATTCTATCCCTTACTTCCGGAGTGGTCATGGTGTCGTCGTCGAGGTCTAGGGTGGCTTGTATGATATAGTTTGGGTGTCGGGCTAAGGAAATAATATTATCCAAACATGCAAAGAACTTTTCTGGCCTGCTCCGACTAGCGTACTTGTATAAGATGCGGGGGCTAGTAGGCATTGAGCTTTATTGAGGGCTTATAAATCGGCCTACGGGTTTTTAGGCGCTCCTTTTCAAAGGCTATCCGTTGTGCTAACCCTATTAGTTCGGGTGGTAACTCCTGCTCTTTCTTTTTGAATAATTTTTTTAGCATATAGTACTCCATTGTTGGTAGGGGGTTAGATTAATCCTGAAAGTTTTGTAATGATATCTTGCAGGATAGTGTTTTGAATGGCAAGAAAATTATTAACATACTGCAAGTCGGTTAAATGACCAACTGCGCGAGCAACACCATTTTTATTATCTTCGGCGGTCGGTTGACTTGTATCATGTATCCTATGGACAATATTTAAGTTGCTGGTTTATTTCAGCGAGTGTTCCGGGTAATGCGGGCATTTTCCCTTCTGGTGTTTGTTCTGGCATTTTATTTAGTTTTTATTGCAGGGAACCGGCGCTCGTCAAAGCAAACCGATTTCTAGCGGTTAATTTAACTTTGATTTTAATTTCCATTGTTCGCGCTCTTCTTTTGTGGGTACAGCAAAGCCAAGAGTAGTGAACATTACATCGGGTGAATTATCGTCCATTAACCATCCTCTCATTTCGGCTTGATCTTCTTTGTCGGCTGGTTCATCGTAAGTTCCGTTCATTACTTCCTGTCTTATGTCGGATAGTTCGGGGTAGGCGGCCAATTCGTTTACCAAAAACATTTTAGGACACATGCAATCCGCGTATTCCGGATGGTTCGGAACGCTATCGAATTTATGATCGTGGTAGCCTTGATTAGCCGCCCGTTCGATAATAGCTTTATACTTTATCGGATCACGTTTGGATAGTATCTCAGCTAAGTCTTTCGTCGCTGGCATGTGCTTGCGGTTTTTCTGCTTTCTCAATACACTTGTCAATTTCCCACGCAAGATCGGACCCCATTGCCATACCGCCCATTCGGTTATCTGCATAGAAAAGAGCCATCATTTTGTCAAACATATCCAAGCGTGAAGCCATTGATTGGTTTTGGGTTCTTAGCTGCCTAATTTCCGAGACAGCTCTTTTAAGTAGTTCTTGTTCGTGTGTCATGGTTGAGGTTTTAGTATTGCCACGTAGCGGCTTTTACGGCCCACATTTGGCCGGTTTGAATTGCTGTGATGGCTTCGGAGTACATTCGCTTTTTGTCGCCGTTTTCGGTTGTTTGCCGGGCCGTATGGAGTTGGTCGATTATATCGGCGCAGGCGCGTTTAATCAGGTCTACTTCGGGATGGCCACCGGGGTTAAAAGTTAAGCCGACCGCTTTCATGCCGAATGTTAGTTGTTGTGGGACTTGTGTATCTGACATTGCTTATTGGGTTTTGTTTGGTTATTTAATCGCGGCAGCACTCACATAAGTGGCCGTTTCTGTTTTGGGAATTATCATTGCAAAATTCTGAAAACCATATTCTTGCATTTGTGGTTCACCGGGAATAAAAGACCCCTTTGGCATGTTTGAAACTAGAGAGGCGCTTAATCCAGCATCACGGGGTTTTATACGACTACCCATATACTGAATTTCTTCTATCCCCGCACTCAAAAAGGGCGAACAACAACTTGAACTTGATCCAACTGATTCAAAAATTCTTCGGGTATTGCGCGAGCCGCTAAAACCATCGCAGACTTGTCGTCGGCACAAAGAACTGTTTTTGGATCGACAATGAGTTTTGCTTTTTCGCCGTTTTTAGATTGCTCTGTTGTAGGCTCCCAAATGGCTGCATACTGAAATAGTTTTGATGGCATATGTTGGTTTTGTTCTTACAGCAGTGCTGGTGTAGATGTTCAACCGCAATGAAGGGAAGGAACTCCGGCACCGCTGCAAGAAATTTATGATTTAAGTTTTTGTTTTGTTTGCATCACGTTTGAAATTTGAACATCTACAAGGCTAAGTTAGGGAATTTATATTACCACCCAAATCTTTTTTTACTTTTCGTAGTCCGTACCGGAGAAACGTACTGAAAAGGTTCTTCCCTTCTCCACACACACCAAAAGCACAGGAAAATGGAAATCGGAGATTAGTTCTACTTTCTCACCCTTTGCGGCCTGTATCTCATTTTTGCTATTCAGTGTGTCCTGTAGCATTGTTAGTTTCATGATTATACTTTTGTGGGCATATCTTCAATCTCTGCTTTGATCTTTATCCGTGCTATTACTCTACTCATTTCGGGAACAGTTTGCATTAAGTTCTTTATCTTTTCCCGGGAGTTAATCACCGTAGCATGATCGTAACCTCCAAATATTTCTCCTATCTCACGTAACGATAAAGACGTATAACTGAAAAGTAAGTACATGATTATCTGTCGGGGTTGACACAAATGTCTTGTTCTTTTACGGGAGCATAACTGTTTAAAGGTTACATCATAGTGTTCACATACTGCATCTATAATCCCGTTTTGCATTCTGTTGGCTTTACCTATTTTCAATCCCGGAATTACATACGGGGACATATTTACTTTATAGGGCTGCGGGGGTCTTAGCATATACTTATGGTTTTATTTGGCAAGATTTTCAAAACGATCTATTTGCCTTTGTAGTGCCGTTCGCATATTGGCCGATAGTTTCATTTCCTTTAAAGCCCACTTTAAATATCCCATGTCCTCTATTTCGGAAATATTTTGCCCTTTGTATTTGCCTACGTAAAAGATGGGTTCAGCATGTGGAAGGTTTTTAATGAACGCATCACATTTCATACACCGGGCAACGTTATTGTTTGATTTTAGTTCGGTGTAATACTCTGTCGTGGGGCCACAATTAGGGCAGGTTAATTCTTCCATGTTATTTGTTTTAAAGTTTAAAAGTCTACTATATTACCTATATCGTCTTTATACGGTGTCCACATATTTCTATGGCTGCCGTTGTTATATATCGGCTGAATAGGAATGTTTATTTCGGCTTGTGCCGGTTGATTTTTGATATGCCATTGTTGAATCGGATCGACACAATGTCCTAATCCTTCGGTTCTCTCTATGAAAGCACAGCCATTTTTATACATTTCAAACTTTACTGGAAAATCAATAGAAGTTGGCCTGCCGCCTGTTTCCGTATCTTTTATTTTTCTAACGTGCATTTCTGTTACCATCCACTCAGTTGGGTGTTGGGTGATGCGGTGTATAGTTAAAAAATCGTCGGCCTTATTGGCTACTTTTTGGCCTCCTTCCGTATCTGCCTTATTTGGTGCGGCAGGATATTTCTTTTCCCCGTCCTTAGCCCTCGCTGCTGCCGTGATTGCGTGGTGATTTACAAACCACCCAAATTTTGTTTGTTGCCCGTACGATTTTATTTCGCTCAATGCCTCATAGTGGTATTCGTGAGTGTTCAGTTTACTAAACCCACTTAGGTCTATCTTCAAGGAATTGTATGGGTCGATCATCCCATAATCAAATTTACCTAATTGCCGCGTTTTCTTAACCATATTGATAATATCCTTATAGTTATATAAATCCTCTTGTGCCTTAATCAACTTAAAGTGATCCTCTACAAACTTTTTGGCTATTTGAAATTCAGTTGCATTCATGGCAAACTTTCCGCGCAATGGTTTGCCCCAATAAAACTGGATCATCTTACGCATGAACGATCCCAATGTGTTTTCGCTTGAAAATATTATTCCCTTCCACCCGTGAAGCATTGCAGCCAACAAAAGTAACCACCAAGTAAAAACACTTTTGCCTGTATTGTCTATCCCGTTAGTCATTACCAAATTACCCTCTTTAAATAAAAAGTGCTCATCAAGGGATGGACACCCAGTAGACAATCCCATCGGCAAAGTCCCATCAATTACCTGTTGTAAATATTCATCGTAGTCTTTTGGCGTTGCCAGAAATGTATAATCATTGTCGTCCGGCTTTATTCTGGATTGAATAACTCTTGTACTTTCCTTTGCTTTGGTTTTTTCTTCCATCCTTTCTCCGTACCCAAGTTCATAAAGTTTCTTGCTGGCTTCTGAATAGTTTTTACTGCATTCCAATACCGCATAAACTGCATAAGGCAAGTATGCTTTCTCGGGTTCAAACTCACTGCTGGTAGTGAAAACGCTGAACCATTTCTTTACTTGATCGTAGTTGCCGCTACTTTGAGAAGTCGTTTGCCCCGGACGAAGGAAAATTGTCTTTGGACCTTTTTGGTGAACTATTTTCCATCCGTGGTTTTCTAGCAACGCAACAACATTGCCGCGCTCGTTATAATCGTCAAAAGAAGATAGCCCTTTAGTCCTTTCTGTTTTGTATTTTGGTAAAGTTATTTCTTCAATCACTTCGTTAAACTGCCGCGCTATGCCATGTAAGATGTCCCTTTCTTCAGGACTTATTTCTGTAATGGAATAATAATCTCCAAAAACAATTTCATAGCCCGGAGATGGTGAGCAAACTATTTGCCCTCCTTCACCCCTCGTTTCAAATAAAACTCTAATCTTATCGTTCTGTGCGGCTTTGTCAGCCTTAATTCTGGCTTCATTTTCTGGCTTACTGTTAGCTAGTTCACCTTGATAGGCTTTGTCGTAGGCCGCTTGCCTTTCCTCTGCCGTCGTTTCTCTATTGGCTAATTTTAAATTGCCGGAAATAGTACTACAACGATAAATGAAATGATACCCACCGCTTTTTGTTTTCTGAACAACAATCTTATTCAATAGGTTTTCATCAACGTTATGAATTAATCGTTTATACCTATCAAATAGTTTCCCCGTTAAATCATATTTTGTGTCTATGTCAATCACTTCCAAATTGTTGGATAATTTGCCGCACACTAAGCCTACGGCCTCACAATTGCTTAGATCATGTTTCGTGGCTAACGTTTGCCATCCCTTCACTATTGGTTGCTTATTCGCCTTTACTGGCATGAATTGCAAACCTTCAATATTGTGTAGTTCGTTACAATTCATTAGTAGCCGTCTATATGATTACGAAGTTTACTATCAAGGGAATTTCTAATAGCCATGTAGTTGGATAATATTCTTGAAATAAAGTCAACATTGAAAACAGTTCCAGAAAAACCCACACGCTCAATGTCCAAACCAGATGGATATTTTAAACCACCCTTAGCATTTAGCCTTAAGGCTAACAATATCTCTTCAAAAGTGATTTCACTATACCCAAAGTCGTTTATCAAAACTATTAATTCAGTTGAAATAATATCCGCAAATTCTTCGGTTTGCGGTAGTCCACAACCAACGAGTGCAGCGGTACGAAACATAATTTGGTCTGTAATCCACTTCAGTTCGGCATCGCATATTTGACAAAACGAAGGCCCTTTTAACCGCGCTTTTATAATCCTATCCTCCACTTCCGTTCGCTTCGGGCTTCCCTCTGGCAAGTCTTGCAGTAAATAACTCTTCCCCTTGTGCTTTAAAATTTCCGCTAGGCTTTTTGATGTATCCATCCGTTTTAGTTTTAGCTGATTTGTTTTCCCCCACACCCCCTTTATTTCCAATTACAATTCCATTTACATCTACATTTCCTAATATAGCTATAAGCGTATGCTTATAGCACTCAAAACGCTCTTCTTTACTTTTAGGGGGTAAATCTTGCAACTCAAGGGCTTTATATAGGTCATTTGCCTGATCCTCATTAATATCAAAGTTTTGACGCGTTACTTTTATGAAATACCCTATCAACCCACGCCTAGCCTGCTTTTCAGAGAAAGCGCTACGGTTATCTATCACCTTTTTTTGGGTGTCATTATACAATTTACCTTGTTCGTTTGCTTTAAATTTCGCTTCAAGCGTACGCTTCCAGCATTCACTAAAGCGCTCAAATTGGGAAAATTTCACTCCAGCGAGTTCTGCGAGGCTTTCTAAGTCATTTGGGAGGCCATCGGGCTTGTCAGCTTGGTGGCATAAAAGGTTCACGTACCAGCCCCTAATATCTGCGTCCCATCCTGCTGTTGAAACTATCCATTGCTTGTAGTACATGAGGAAAGCCGGGTCTTTTGCCATTCGGTTGTTTCTGGAAAATGGGTGAAAAAAATTAGTTTAATTTTCGATAGGAAGTCGGAATAAGTTAAAGAGCCTTTCATGAAATTACAGGTCTTACAACAAGGGATGGTGTTATCAACAGTATACCCGATTTCGTTGTCTTTCCTATCTATACCATTATATAGATAATCACTTTGATTTAAACCGCTTGAAATGCGCTTGCCAGATGTATTAGGCAGCGCGCCGCAATAATGGCAATTACATGATGTTTTGGCCTTAAATTCATCTTTTGTTAATTCAAACGGCCTATTCTTTTTTTTAGCACCCCTTTTATAGGAAAGGTATAATTTATTGAAAGCAGCCCGTCCGTGCGGTTTAATAGTACTTTTAATACCGGCTTTATTCCAATCTGTTACCGAACACTTCCTGCATCCAGATATATTTGTTTTAATACTATGCGATCTTTTACTAATTAAATTACCGCATTGACAAGAGCATAGATAGAACCGTTTTCCATCCTTTATTTCATGTGATAAGATAGTTAATTTGCCAAACTGGGCCCCCGGAATATATATACTCATTTTTAGGCATAAAAAAGCCCCACAAGTAGAAGATTGTGAGGCGGGTTCGCGTTTCCGCGAAATCCACTTCCGTATCATGCTTCTACCCATTATACGGCGTGTCTTTGATTATTCAAATCTATAACTAATGATGAAGATCATCAAATTATTTTTTGTGGACTGTTAAATTACAATAGTGGATTATTATACCCAAATCTATTTTTGGATATTGAGGTAATATTGTCGGAAATCAAGATTCTTCGAGAAAAGTTTATGCTTTTGCTAAAACGGATGAATGAACTGCTTTTCTACCTCGGCAACTTGGATCATTACAAGTAACGATATACCAATAATGACTTCGGCCAACTTTCGCTTTTCCATTGGCAGCGTGATTTCCGAAGTAGCCGTCGCCTTCAATAAGACCAGACCAAGGGTTTGGCTTACCACGCATAAAACAGTGTCGATAGTGAGTGCGTACAATTCTTGATAGTTTCATATTTTTATTGTTTTTATCTACTGATTGTGTGGGGGTAGGGGTTAAGCGGTAAGGCGTTTATTGCATTCTTCGGGGGTTAAATCTTTGGTTTCTAAAAGAGTAATCAATTCTTTTGCCATAGCTTCAGCCTGCGTTTTCCCAAGCATGTATAAATCAGTTCCCATTTCCCCGCAAGCCCACATTGTACCGTCTCTCCATGAAGTAGATTCTTCGGGAAGCATTATTCCTAATTCAGCTACAGTAAATGCCGATGCAATCCATTCATGTAGTTGTTGTTCGATTTCCTCTTGAAAATAAACGGGAGCATAAAAATGATGTTCGCCGGTAGGATCGGGCATAAACACACACCACTCAAAGATCCCTTTCCGCTGTTCTATCCCCAATTCCTTTAACTTTTCGGCTTGGCTTAAACTACATACTTGATCGTTAAGGTTCATATCTAAAATAGTTGTTGTTAATATAATTTGTATACCCACAGTTCTTTTTCGGTTATTTCCACCTTGTGCTTATCTTGAAATCTACGTATACGTTGGAATGCTTTCTGATTTTCACTTTCTGAAAGAAACCCACTTAAGAATAATATCGATCTAGCCTGCATTGCTCTTATGATAGTTTCCTTATGCGTATTTATTTCCTTTTTAGTTTTTTCCATATCAGAATAATTGTTGTTGAAGAATCTTTTTACTAAAGTCGGAAACCGTTTTCCCTTTCATTACCCGTTCTGTTACTGGTGTTATGGGTTCATCCCCTACAAGCCTATAAGTATAGGATTTTGACCCGTTTTTCGTTATTACTGTATTGCCGGGTTTGTAGATGGCACCTGCGCGTTCGACCTCGGACATTCTTTTCCATATTTTCTCCGGCTTAACCATAAGAAAGTTTGCCACCGCCTCAAAATTGGCCTCCTTTAACGCCCCCACGGCCCTAACTATATCTTGTTGGAGTTGGCTTAGGCGAATGGGATCGAGGTTCTTATAGGCTTCCAAACTCGTAGGCGGGTTTTTGCGCTTCATACAGTTCTTTTTTGTATTGATTCAATAACTTGTGCTATAAAGTTTTCAAAGGATATTTCAACGGCATCGTCTTCATCATTTTGTTGAAAAAGTTTATCCCCTATTATTTCCACTACAACATCATTGCCACGATCATAATCCCAAAAGTTTAAGAAGATAGCTTTAGGGTGAACTATATTTAGTTCTAACGGATATTTGCCTTGGAGAAAGTCTTTTTTCTTAGCCATGATGGGGGTATAGTATTTATTGAGGGGGTTAAAGTTTTAAAATGTTTTTAATTTCTTCCAATTCATTGCCATAGTAGTAGGCCTCTGCCTCGTATTGGTTCCCCTCTTTATCGCTTCCCAATGCTTCAAACACCTCCATCCTTTCATCAATATCTTTTTCAAGTAATGGTCCTAACTCCCATTCAATAGCTGGAAATTCTTCGGTTGGTTTTGATTTAATCATATATAAGAGAATTACTGATTAAGCAGTTCAGGTTTTACAAATTCAATCACATTTAGCCGCTTTGCTATTACAATCATTTGGCTATCATAAGCGTCATAAAATCCTTTGCAAACAACTTCTTTTCCGGCTAATGTTCCTTTGTGGCAAAGAAAATGATTGTCTTTCTTAGAACAAGACTTTAATATCTCTGTCATGCGGCTTTTTGATACTATTCTGTTCTTACTGAACAAACATTGATTGCATTGATTTTCGCAAACTTTCAATCCCATATAATAGATGTATTAAATACTTTACAGGTTAAAACCTTTCTGCCTACGCCATTATAAAATTTGTTACTCATCAAAACAAACGTTTATAGTAGACAGAAAGGTGTGCGACGATCACTTACTTACTCCCTCACGTACGCCTATGGGATAAAAGAACTATAGTTTGTTTATCTCATCAATAACAGAAAGCCAATATTCAGTAGTTGTTTCAGGAGCAACCCAAGTAAATTCCCACTTCTTATAATATGTTTCTTCTTTCCATGTACAAGGGATTATCTCCTCTACTGCTATAAGAGCTATTCTTTTAGCTAAATATAATGGTAATGTTTTCCCCTCATTAAATCCATCTTTAAAGGTTGTCATTCCTATGTCTTGGGTTAGCTTTAACGCTCGTTCGGATGGTGTCATTTTATATCTCTATTATAGGTATTACTTAATTGTTAAAAGTCTATCAAGCTCAAAGGCCGTAATAGGCTCAATCCTTTTATCGCATTTTACATTAGCTGTATTCAAAAGAAACTTTCCGATTGCCTCTGCTTGATTAGTTGCCTTTACCCGCCGTATCACATTTTCAATAACCACATTACTATGCATAGTTTCCTGTTTTTGTACATGACTTTCTGATATCATTAAAGTTTGATATACCAGCCAAATGATTTCTTTATTTTCGGTATCGGCCATTAGTAGTTAGTTTGTAGTATTTAAACGTTTTTTCTTGGAACTTTCAAGGTACTATTCAAGGTCTTATTAATCAATTCGATATCCTCCTTAGTAAATAATGCGCCGCCCCTCATTTTTTTGGCTAATAGATTGTAATTAAGTCCACTAGCATCTGACAACCACTGCCTATTTTTACCTTTTAATAATTTATTTATTTTTTCACCCAGCCCCTCAGAAGATGCAAAATACCTCACTCCGTTTAATTGTGTGTTATATCCGTTGGGCATTAATGAGTTATGGACTTTAGTCCAATGTGTTTCGCGACCTCTAGCATCCGAGAGGCTGCTACAACAATCTAATATCTCAAAAGTAAATTTAGTTATGCCCATTTTTGATATGTCACGGCCTAAGTGCAAAGAAGATCCGCCAATATGTTCCTGCCACCTATAAAAAGGTCTGCTGGTAAGACCGACGTAGGATTTTTTATTAACCTTGTTAGTTATTTTATAGATATAGTATTTCATTCTAAAGTTTAAAGTCCGCCCCCAAAGCATCATTAATAACTTTTACATCTTCTTCTGTAAAAGCAGTTATTCCCGTAAGCTTATTTGATAGTTTATCTTCCGAAATACCGGTTTTTTGGGAAAGCCAACGTTGAGTACGCCCATCCATTTTATCCTTTATTTGTTGCACTAAGGGCTTTTCTAATTTATTCTTTGTAGCCATGATCATTATTTAATTCTTTGCTAAGGTATGATTATTTTTGATTGCGACAAATATTTTTTTGGTAATTCCATTTCAATGGTTATCTTTACCATCATAAACGAATAAAATGGGTTTAGAGGAGATCAGAAATTTAAAAGCGGCGGCAAAAGAGCCGAAGATTAAAAAAATCTACCGCATTGCTAAAGTCTCTGAAAAGCGTAAAAAGCAAATTGAGGCCGATAAAGACCTACTGGCGTTGGATAAGCAATTCTATGCAGATATATGGCTGGCAAGTCCTCACAAATGCCAATGTGGCTGTAATTCTAAGTTGGGCAAGGAGCCGTTCACTACCCTCTTTCACCATTTACTTTTTAAATCCAAATATCCTCACCTGCGTCATGTGCCGGAAAATATAATGGTTTTGCATCCCGATTGTCATAATAGTTACCATACTAATCCCGATACAAGGCCAGAAATACAACGGAGACAAAAAGAAGCATCAAGATTATTATTATGAAAACACTTGATAGAGGCTTAGAGCCACCCGACCGTGAAGTCGATAATGATGCAGAAGATGTCTTGTCATGGGTGGCTAAAACTTACTTACCCGAATTTGTTTTCTCATACGCTCAACTTGAAGATTGGGCACTAAGAAATAACTGGATACTACCCGATAACAACAATACAACTAAAAACTATTGATATGAAATGGATAATCTCAAATGAACGTACCCCAAATTGTAACGACTTATATTTTACGGAAGATTCGGAAGGGGCTAGAGGCGTTACTGAATTCAACAATAACACTTGGTATTCCCAAACCGGCCACCCTATCGCCAAATGGGTAGACGAAGCATTAGCCGACAGTGACGATTTGGACGAAGTACTTACTTCCCTTACAAATCTTGTCGAAGCAGTACCAAACCAAGACAACGATCATGATTGGTGGCCCGATTCTTTAACCCAAGCTATGCACGAAGCTAAAGCCATTATCGCCAAATACTAAAATCAAAACAATGACCAATAACGAAACACTTGCGCAAAGAGCTGGAATACCGCCATTAATAAAAGGCCATATCTGTTTTGAGGCTGGGCATGCTATGTTTTCCGTCTACCTTTTACATAACCATCAATCAAGTTGGGGGAAACATAAGTGCGGCAGATGTGGGTACGAAGAAGAGTGGCAATACGACTTTCAGCATTATAATCCAATGTTTCAACAAAATCAATAAAAAATGAGCAACGAATCAAACCCCCTTCCCCTAGTAGTGGATAAAGATTTGGGGCCAGAGATAAGTGGTACTATTTAGCTGTCGTTGCGTCGCACTCGTGTACTTTATATTCTCTATTCAACTTATAAATACAAATAATGAAGCTCGAAAAAATTATATACCAGAAGGCTTTCGTCATTGGGGCATATTTGCAGGAAAAGGTAGGTGTTGAAATATCAATAGACGAACAAGACGACCCCGATACCGTATTTAAAGACGCTAAAGCCCTTGTAGAGAAGTGGCATATAGAAAACAACCCCCACCTATCAGAGTCATTACCAGAAATACAATTAAGAGAAGATAAGATTAGTGAGGTGGATGAAGAACTACAAAAGTTCATGGCAGCGTTAGCAACTTTCAGTACCGAAGAAGGGGCTACGCACTTCTTATCTCAAAGTACTTTTAAGTTATATCGCCCCGCACGTCAATTCATAGAAAATAAATTTAAAAAATAACTCCCACATGGCAAAAGCAATAAAACCAAGGAACACAGATGTAATGGAAATCGAGGCCGAAGAAATCCCGATCGAGAAGAAAATCGAGGAAACCATTAACACGGAACTGCAAAAAGCGAACGTAACCGAAACGATCATCGCCAACCTGAAGGAAAAATACCTGCCATTGACAATAAGGGGGCAAGAGGACAAGGAAACATACACTACGGTAGTAGAGGCCCGAAAAGATTGTAAGAAGTGGCGCATTTTGGCCGAAAAAGTCTGCAAAAAAGGGCGGGAAGCTGCGGTTATGGAGCAAAAACTATGGTTAGCGAAGGAAAAAGATGTCGCTGGGCGTATCGGAGAGGTGGAAACCTATCTTGAAAAGCAAGAGACCGACTACGAAACCGAGCGCGACCGCATTAAAGCCGAAAAGAGGCAGCAACAAGAGGCTAATTACACAAACAGAACCCTTGAGTTGGTGAAAATGGGAGCCGAATTTAACGGGACTGGGTTCGTTCTGGGAGACATCGAGTACAGCGCCAGCCTGATCCGGGAAACCGATAACGACATCTATGAAGCTACTATCCTGCCAAAGTACCGGGAAATATTCGACAAAAATGAAGCTGTAAGGATTGAAACCGAACGTATTAAGAAGGAACAAGACGACGAATTACAACGCCAAAAGGATGAATTAGCCCGGCAGCAACAGGAATTGGCCGACCAACAACGAAAACTGAATGAGCAACAGGACGAAGCCGACCGCGCAGCAAAGGCTATAGCCGATAAAGCAGAGCAAGAACAGCGGGAGAAAAGAGACGCCCTGCAATCAAAAAGACTTATCGAACTCCTGCCGTTTAACAAGTATGGGGCCGACGTTAATATGACCACCCTTTGGACGCTAGAAGAACACGAATACAATTCTATTTTGGTTACTAAAAAACAGCAGTTTGAAGATAACAAAGCCAAAGAAGAAAAGGAGCGGCAGGAGGCAGCAGATAAAGCCCAACAAGAGGCCGTAGACAAAGCTCTTGCCGACGAAAAGGAACGCCAAAGACTTTCCGACAAAAAGAAAGAGGATGATCGTATAGCCGAAGAAACCCGTAAAGCCCTTGAACTTGAAAAGGCCGGGGATGCCGCTCAATGGGCTAACTTTATCGGCCAAGTAAAAGCCCTTACATTTCCCACGGCTAAGTCAGGACAGTATCGTAGAATGATTGCTATGGCAAAAGAAAAGATCGAAGAAATCCAATCCCTTAAACCATGATGGTAAAAGATAATACACCCGCAGATGAGCAATGGAAGTTAGCCCGTTCCGGTAAATTCACCGCATCTAGCATTTCTAAAATAATGCTACCCGGGAAAGATAATATGTTTTCAAAGGGCGGCCTAACCTATATCAACGAAGTTGCCTGTGATGCTTATACCTTATTTGAAGATCGAAACGTACAGACTTATTCTATGATGATGGGTAAGATAAAAGAGCCGGAAGCGTTCGCCTTTTACAGTAAACTAATCGGGCTTAACGGACTGCAATATTTCGGAGACGGTAACCCCTTATTTAAAGAATATTGCAAGGATAGCGGGGGAAGCCCCGATGCCATTGCCCCGGTAGATGCCGATACCGTTTCGTTTGGCGGCGAATTTAAATGCCCCGACCGGGATACACATTGGGACTATTTGAAGACCATTAAAGACCAATACGACCTGAAAAAGTTATGCCCCGACTATTATGGGCAGTGTGAATTTTTAATGCGAACGTTCAAGTGCGACCTATGGCATTGGGTATCGTATAACGAATATTTCCCCCTGAAAGACCGGGCATTAATCATTGAGGTTAAGTGGGATAAGAACTACCAAAATGATTTAGAAGTCAGACTACAACAAGCCATTAAAATGAAGTACGAGCTAATTGAACAATTTAAAACCCGCTCTTAAACCCAAGTCCTGTACATACAGCTTAAAACATAAATACTAAATATCATGTCAGTAACAATTTTAGAAGCACTCAGAAACGCTCAAATAAACCTAGTGGATAATCATAATCTTCAACTAGCAGTACACATAGGTAAGGTTCAATTAAATAATGCTATAGTACTGTTGGATAAAGGTTATTCCCCGAATGATGATTTTGACGAAGTAATGGGCGACTACGAAAATGTTAATGATGTCCCCCAAAAAGAGCTTAACGCCAATGCCATCCACTAACAGGAACAATATAACCCAACAGATAGACTATAGCTATGATAACAACAACAGCTTGTATGATCTGCTTAAAGGGAGAGGGAATAGGAAGCAATGTCAGCAACCAAAACACCAAGCCAAGAACTAAGGCTAAAATCAAAATGGATATTAATAAACTACTCATAGTGGTGAATTTTAAATACTAATGCAAAAATCGAACCATGACAGATACTACACAACTACCAGAAAGCGTTTTGCCGAAAAATATTCACGCTAAGTTTGTCGAGGAATCTAAAAAGGATGGCGAGGCAATGAAAGGAGCTTCAGAATTTATAGGAATACCCGTATCAGAACAAGCGGTATTTCAAAGAGAACAAGGCTATTTTATGGGTGCTAAAACTCAATACCTACGTTCCCTTAAACTTATTCAAGCATTGGAAAGAGCTATAGTCTTTATTGAAAGAGAAATTAACGATCGTGATGATTTGGAATTGCTCACCGACTTGAAAGCCGCCATTGTTCATTATTCAATTCAAACACCATGAGCCAATTAAGAGACACCATAGGATACATTCTCAACGATAATATTATCTATTCAAAGCAGTACGAAAAAATTGAATACGGTAAAGCAGGGGAGCAATTAGAGAAACTATTGGATAGTGAAATGGGAAAGTTTAGCGAATGGTTGGATACTCAACAATGGATTTATTTCGTGAATAAAAAAACATGGACACATCTAGGGACTCAAGAAGATCTTACAACCCCACAACTAATAGAATTATACAAATCCAGAAACAAAGTCTAAGCTACCATGACCCGAAGACGTAAATATCGACTCCTTAAACTCTGGCGCTCCTTTATGGCTAAGATTAATGTTGCCAATTATTCAGATAACAGTAAGATAACAAGCCTTATTGCAGAACAAGACGAGGTGTCAAAAGTTTCAGCGCAATATGGATGGACTTGCTTTTTGCACGTTGATTTGGCTAGCGGAATAGAAATTGTGGAAATGGAAAGTTCAATGGACAAATGCCTTAAACAAGCCGCCTTTAGACTCTATTTATTATGCACTCAACAAATAATTAACCCTAAACTCCCCCGCCACGGGGATGCGTGGCAACCAAGACAATGACAAATAAAACAGGGATTGAGCTTATTGCTAAAGAAAGGCAAGAGCAAATCGAAAAACATGGGTGGTCATTAAGCCATGATTCTAATTATCAATCAAAGGAATTACAGCAGGCGGCTTATTATTGCTTAATGCTTGCTGGCTACAAGGGTTATAAGGGACAAAACCGGCATTGGCCCGACGATTGGAGTTCCCACTTTGAACACAAAATTATCAATAAATCAGTAATCGAAAAGCTGATGGTAGCTGGTGCTTTTTTAATGGCAGAAAATGACCGAAGAAGGGATGCCCTGCATCGGTATCACATATCCGAAATTGCTGAAGAAATAGATCGTTTATTGGCCATTGATTCCACCACTTTAAACCCCAAACAAGATGGATAAGATAAAGTTTGTAGATCGTACCGCCGACAACCTAACCGACGCCTTTGGCTTTGAGCCTGAACGGGCCGCTTACTTGGGCAAAATGCTTGATGAAATGATGGTTCATTTCTCGGGAGATGGGACGCTGCGCGCGGTCTATATGGCCGAAACAATCGACTACATAGAAAACCGCATAGACACCGAGGAGGAGCGTATCTGGTGTATAGTAAACCATATTCAATGGATGGCTCTAAACGGCCGTCTTGTACCGCCAAAACCAACCAACAATGGATAAGCAACAAGCAGCACAAATATTCAATAAACTTAATCTTGCGTGTCTTTCACCGGAAGATTTGATTATCGCCGGTTGGGAAGCCCACGAGGCCCAATCCCTTGATGAGTTTTTTTTGTTAAAAGAAGAAAACAGAAGACTGAAAAGCGAATTGAGTTATGAGATTGCCCTGAGAAAGGCGCTTCAGTCCAGCATTCAACCCCCTACAGATGCGGTAGCGAAGACGGCAATCCTTTTTGCCGAACTGATTGGCAATTGCTGCTCCTATGCGGGAAACGGAATGTGGCTGCACAAAAACAGGCCAATATCTTCCGGTGAACTTTACTATGTCCTGAACCCCGCCGCCAAAATATCGACCGTCAACCCTTCAGGAGCAGCCCCGCAGGCGATGGACAAGAAAACAAAAAAGGAAATAATCAAACAGTGTCTAAAGAAATTCGATCTGGGTATTGATATATTACCCGCAGTATTAGAGGCTGTGGAATTGTGTGTACAGCAGCAACGCATAGCGTCAGCCCCACCAGCAGTAGGGCCGGTGGAGCGCGATAATGCAATTTTGGTGCAAGCGCTGGAAGAAATAGGTAAGGGCCCGCTACAATTCAAGGAGAAGACCCCAGCAGGGCCGGTAGACTACAAAGATGTCCTTCGTAACATGATGAAAGAAACGAATGGCGATCTGCTTATTCATATCCCGGAGGTATCGGGAACCGGAAGGGCAAAGGCGCAGGTGATTGTTATGGATGAGTTCTTTAAAACCTTTCCGGCCGGCACCGATCTGGAACAACTTCGCAAAGACTTTAACGAAATAAAACCACTTGTATGAGCACACAAATAATAGCAGGGCCGTTGTGGCTAACGCTTACCGACAAAAAAGTTAAAATGTGGAATGATCTGCTGGAATGGGATTATAAAATAATCCGAACAAAAGACCGGAAATTCATTATCAATCAGCATGATGTGATCGAAATTGAGGAAGAAAATTTTAGAATGGTTGATGGAAGTGCAATATTTTTCAAAGACTGCGAATGGCTGGACGAAACGAACTCCCAGCAGGTATTCTCCCGGGAGCAGGTAGAGAAAATTATTGATTCCATTCCCTGCCATGTTAACCATGTCGCTTGGTTCGTCGATGAGTATAAGGACACCAATTTTCCCCAA
>OBJR01000012.1_pt1 | contig 25900 bp, 19 predicted proteins | sample 1519711 | NCBI WGS metagenome assembly OBJR01 (sample SAMEA3235155, study PRJEB22506) | soil metagenome | biome: Forest; feature: Temperate coniferous forest; material: soil | place: Canada | collected 2011-06-18 | depth 0.2 m | reverse complement strand
CAAGTGCGCCAGAGCAAGCGCGGCAAGAAACCTCAACTACGATTCATATGACCAATGCTCAATTAAAGAAACTCGTTAAAGAAGCCGTCACGCTGCACCGGGACATCGTCGCCCAAACCGAACGGCTGAAACTTATGAAAGCCGATCTCGTCGGTGAGGCCCGGCTTCACGAAAATGAATTTACCCCTACGAACAATGGTGGTTCCCGATGGACCGCCACGAGCACCGATGGCTGCATCGCGCGCGTTAATTTCCCGGCGCCTGCTCTCATGCCCCTGATCAATTCTGAGAGCGAGACCTTCGACCGCGTGCTGGCTCTTGCCGGCGAATGCGTGGATCGCTTGTTCGAGTCCGTCTACTACTTGCGACCTGTCGCCGAATTCCGCGAAGAAGTCTCACAAGCCTTGCTGAAGCGTGACGCGCGCCAGTTGATCGAGCTCTGCGAGACCAAATGCGCGCCGCGCGTCAGTTTCGAGACCGCAGAAACGAAGACCAAGGAGCGCTGACAAGGAAATGGGTAAGCGCTACAAGAACAACGTTGGCCCGCAGGTCCGTCGTCGCCGTTACGGGCTCGGCTGGTCGCAATCCGACCTCGCAACAAAACTTCAGCTGGCCGGATGGGATATCAGTCGGAGCGGCGTCTCAAAGATCGAAGCGAGACTCTCGTACGTCGACGACAAGGCGCTGCTCTACCTGGCGGAGGTTCTGAAAGTGCAGCTCCAGGAACTTTTTCCGCCGAGAACCCCGGGAAATCGCATCCACGAGTTCATGGAAAAACTGGAGACGACGCGCTTTTAATTTTCACAGTGGTTCAGGCTGCTTCAGTCGATACATAGGCGAAGAATCTGAACCACGTGACCGATTAGTTTGCTCAACAAGGCTTCTAGGCTTCTCCCCTAAGTAGATTCGCCTGCACTGAACAGCATGACCACCGTTTCTGGGCTCGAGGCGACTGCCTCAGCCATAACATTTATACGGGTTGATCCAGCCCAGAGTTCTTGTCGTCCCCTGAGAGGAGAACTTTGCTGCGCCGCCCGTCGTACGAGGCTGTCCTTTCCATCCGTGACTTCAAAACGCGTGGATGTATCGGGAATCACCCGATATACCTCTGACGTCATCGCGTCGACGCGACAAAATAGAAATGAAACGCGAACTTCTCCCGGTAAATCGCAAATGCACTGCGCCACAACCTCAATATCGCAATCCGCTTCTTCCGCGATGGCCAGCACTAAAGCCAACGAAAGTGACTTTTGTCTCACCTCGTTGCGAACGGCAATTTCGGGCAGTAATATCTCGCGGGCGCCGAAGTCGCAAAGGTGCTCGACATTAGTATAACTCCGTCTGTTCGAGCCGTAGATCGCCGTAGTTCCCTTCAACTGAAGATCGCGAGAAAGCAATAAGTGCGTGATCTCGTGAGCGAGAACAAATCGTTGCTGACGGAAAGACAATTTCTCATCGATTTCAGCGACAGTCCCACCGCGTTCAGAGAGCAACCTGCCGCGCATTGCTAGTGGCAAGTACCGAACTTCCTCTATTCCGCACGCTTTAGCTAGCGAGTGAACGTCAGTCGGGAAACGATCACACCCAGCCGTAGCTTTCAACTTCACGACTCGCCTTCTAATCTCGTTTTTGACTTCACGTTCTTTTCGTCGTCGTGGAACAAGACGGTCGGTTAAAAGATCCTCCCAGCTTGCCGTCGAAAATTGCTCCATTACTCACGCCTCAAACAGTTCTGTCTTGCCACCGGCGCCGCTTGCCTTCGCGCGCCCATCCTGAAGCCGTCGTTTTTCAAGGGCGGTGTGGCGCTGAAGCCACTTTTCAGCGTCCACTCGCTCGGTATCGCCGGAAGCGGCAAGCGTTCTGTCGTATTCGTCCCGAAGTTCGAAGTAATCTTGAGCAGACCAACGCGCAGTTCGCGCCACATTTTCGAGTGTCCTGAGGTTTCTATCCACCTCGACAGCGCGCGTTGTGACTGGAATCATTTCACCGAATAACTCGGCGGGGGTCTTCCCATAAGCGGCAAGTAATCTGCCGATGATATGCAGACCGGCATTGTGGTATTCCAGCGGCCGCTCCTCGATTTGCTGAATGAGACGTGCCGAAGTGCCGACCTTCAGAGCTGCTTCATCGATCCCTAATCCTGCTTCGTTTCGCATTGCGCGCAGACGAAAACCGATCTTACTCGGTAGCTTCGGTCGGATAGAATCTTTGAAAGCTCGAATTCTTTCCAGATCGTCGCCCACGATCGCGCGCAGCTTTGTCACCAAATCCTCTGGAGTGCGATATACCAAATCGCCAATTAAATTCAGTGGGCTTCCGGTGACCATACGCGAAAGCTTGGTCTTTGCGTTTTCATGCCGAATGATGATCGTGGGAACGCCAAATCCACCGGCTATCTCAACCTCCTGACCCACACCAAAACTCGGGTAATCCGCGTCAATGATGAGCAAGTCTGCGGTGAGGACGCGCTTGCGGTCACGCACGTATACTACCTCAGGTTCAACGTCGGGATGCAAAAGCGGGTCTGTAGCTTTGCGCGGCTGGTAAACGTAAATATCAAATTGTTTACAGACAGACGCGATCGACGCCGATTCAAATGCAATCGCCTTCCGCGCGTCTTCGGGCACTCCGGTCAATGCAGTCGCCATGTAGCCGTGAAGTGGCCTTATCGCAGGTGTAGTAGTCTCGCTGTCCTTGAGCGCCTGCAGCACTTCGTCGATCGTAGCGGGCCTATCAGCTGGGTCCTTTTCGAGAAGCACCTCACTCAGTTTTAACAGTGTCGGTGTTGGCTGCGGCCGATTGCGTAAGGCCTCATCCACGCGCGGTTTGGTTGTAGTAACAAGCTCAACCAACCTCGCAAACTGCTTCTCCTCGCCGAAGACTTGGTGTCCGTGAAGCATCGCGTACATAACAGTTCCGAACGAATACAGATCGGAACGCGGGTCGTGCTCCTCACCCTCACTGCGCAACCACTCAGGTGACGCATTTCTAATCGTCCCAATGAACGAGTCGGAGGGCGTTTCACCATCTCTGTGTTCGATGTGCACGACACCGAAATCCATCAGTTTCGGTAAAAAATCGGACGACATCATGATGTTCTCCGGTTTGATGTCGCGATGGATTGTTTTCGCATCGTGTAACGCCTTTACCCCTTGCGCGATGCGAATCAGTGTTCGTAGTATCAATGCTTCTGAGACGGGGTGGAACATTTGCACCCATTCGCTCAGGGCCATCCCGTCGATGTATTCCATCACGAGAAACGGGTTCTTCGCGTCATCCATGTTGCACTCGTGCATATGCACGAGATGGGGATGATTAAGATTTGATCCGATCTCGAATTCGCGACGGATACGGTCCAGCTGATTCGGCGCGGAAAGCACCCGCTGGTTGTACGATTTTATCGAGACCAGCTCGCCGGCGCTCGCGAAACTCTTATCTTGGATCGGCGTTGCTAGAAAAACCTCGCCAGCCCCACCGCTGCCAAGCCGTTCGATGATGCGGTAACTCCCAATATGTCTTCGCTCGTTCATAGTGCCGCCCGCGGGACGGTGAAACATGAATCGCATGCTACCGTGTGATTTCAATCGTTTCCCTGCGCGAAAATTTCGGGGCATGATCCCCCTTTCCGCCACGTAACCCGGGAAGTCCGCTCTACCTAGGAGATATCGTTCGCGCTCCTCGCCTGCTGCATGGAAAGAGCTCAACGGTTCCCCACGATGGCCGAGAGATTTTCCAGTCGCTCCCTGATCCGCTGGAAGCAATGCGTTATCATTCACTCGTCATCAGCCGCGACTCTCTGTCTAACGCCCTAAGAATCAGTGCCGAAACGGACGATGGCGAAGGCATGGACGTGCAGCATAGTCGCTTCCCGATTTACGGCGTTCGATTCATCCCGAGTCCGTAGGCACTCCCGATGTGCTGCGCTTACTCGAAGATTTCCTGAGACTCTAGCGAGCGACTCTCGCTGCATTCGCACTTGGCACATCTGAGGGGCTTCCCGCGCCGCCTTCATACGGGCGCCAACGCCCGAAATGCTACCACTCGCGTCTTCGAGCAGATCGTGCTGCTCACAAGGAGCTTATGATGGTGCGCGATACTGGGTTCGAACCAGTGACCCCTACCGTGTCAAGGCGAATGGCCTGCTAAGGATTTTTCGCGTTCCTAGTTTTACGACTCCATACAGACCCATGCCCCCATGCAAATATCAAAAGTATGATAGTGCCGAAACACGTACCGAGCAGAGCGGCATGAAAACGATACGAAAGCTCGTAGAGCAGCTGGTTCGTAATCAGCAGGTCACGGGTTCGAATCCCGTCGTCGGCTCCAGTCTCATGCAAATCGCCATTATTGTCCCGCCCTTGGAGGAGGTGGACAACATCGTGCCGTTACTTGGCCAGATCCGCGCGCCCACTGCCGCCGCTTCGGGTGGGGGCGGAGCCGACCAGAGTTGTGCGTACGACTTCGAATGGAAACCTGGTTCTACGATTGCCGTCAGGAGAAACGATTGTCACGCCCCCCGTGCCTAACATTGATGATGCACCGGTGATTTCACATCGCCGCGTCCGCCGCATGCCCCGGCCAATTCCGCTGGCAGATGAGCCGCCGGTAATCGTTCTTCCACCGAACTTCTGAGTGTGACCGGCTTTGTCTTCTTCCGATAACCCGATAGCTAAGAACCAATAACGACGCAGGCTACTGCTTCCTTCGCATGATTTCCATGTTTGGCGGATCAAAACCTACGCCAATTCGGTCACGATCAGTGTCAGCACCAGCGGGCGTGCTGCGTCGTCGCCGCGTTGGCAATTCCGCGAAAGACGTCGTTAATCTGTGAAATGTTAATATTAAGCGGACCCCGTCGGCTTTCTCGCTGGCCAGTCCCAATGTCCCGGCCTACAGGTTGACTTAGGACTGCTACCTTTGCGCTGACCTTCTGATAGATTTAGCTACCTGGCGCGCGTGTTCGTTTCCATTTCTGGCAGCAATATCTAGCCATCGTAATCCCTCAGAAAGATCATTTTTGAAGAAGAAATAATATCCCGCGATCCGTTCGGCCGCGTAGCCGTCACCGTGCATAGCGGTTTTAGTTAAGCTACTAAGTTCGCCTTGGCTGAGATAGGCGTTACTTGCGGAGGAGTAGGCGTCGCTTGCTGCATATGGTTTCAGTTCGCCACATCCCGTTGTAAGCAGGCTGGCGAGACAAACGAGAATCAGTGAGACTGGAGATGTCATGGAGAAGGTGGCGGAAATCTTAAAAACGACCCCGGCTGATTATAAACAGGCTGGCCGGTTGGACCTGCCGGAAAGACACCAATTACTGGATTGCGTGCGCTAGGGCTGATCCAAAATGAGGTATCGGGAGCCCACACCGGTAAACCAAGCAGCTTCGCCAGCTGCCCCGCAAGTGAGTTTTTGCCTTCGCCAGCATGACATGAATACAGGACTACGCGGTTAGCATTCGGAAAGTCCGGCAGTTCGCGGATGAGCTTTGCAAGAGCCCGCGCATCGAGCGGACGCACGGCGATCGGCGAGTACGTCGGCGCTTGCCGCTGATCATCAATATGTCCGATGTAGCCGTGGCCGAAAACAGTAATCGTCGCAGGATCATCCGGCAGGCGAGGTCCAGCTAGTCGGCCACGGTCGGCCGGACTATGCAATTCTAAGTCAAGCAGCCCTAGTAAATCAGTTCGACCCGTAGGATCATTCGACACGTATCGGTAAAGATTCAGTCCGCCATCTTCGCCGATGGGATCCCTGCCGAGCCATCTCCCAATCGTTGGGTTGTAGGCGCGATACAGCGCAAGATCCAAGCCGCTCGGTCCATGATGCCAGTAACCGGTAAATCCGAAATCGGCTTCCACATCATTCACCCCTCTCGTGCGCACGCCGAACGGGTCGTATTCGTATCGGGAGCGCACCGTACCGTTTGAATCGGTCATCTCACGAATGCTGCCCAAATGGTCGCGGGTGTAGTAATAGTTTTGCCCATTGATCTGTTCGCCTTCGGCAAAGAAACGCTTGATCCCACTGGCTGTGCGCTCACGTTCTTCTGCGAGCGTCGCGCCGCTCCAGACGTAGACATGGTCGCTAACTGTTACCCAAACTCGGGTAGGCATGTTGTTGCCCTGCTTCTCGACTATGCGCACGCTCCGGCCAAGTTCGTCATAGCTAAATTCGCTCCTCGTTAGCACTGTAGGCGTCACCGGCAGCGCCGGCGGGAACAGAGTTGGCAATGGATCAAGCGGACAGTCATCACAAGGATTTGGCGTTGGCGGGGTCTGGGGTCTGCCGTACCCGGTTGCGTCCTCTCGACGGCAATGAGCCTGTTGGCCGCATCCCAGGAATAGGTAGCTACGCCATCCGAGGTGAGGTTGCCATTGTCGTCATAGACCCGGATCTTGCGTCTGGTTTACGTCGTTGAACGTGTGAGTGCCTGTGCGTGTGACCCGCTTGCCTTCCCCCGCGCAGTGTCTTTTCGACTCTCATCGTTTAGCTTTATGTCGCAGGACTTCGGTTAAAGCTTTGCTGAAAACACCGACAGTATCTAGATTCGATTCGTCTTGCAAAGAGACCCCCGCTCTGCCAACGAAACGTTTGATCGCTTCCCTCAAGACTGAAAGCTCCGGCACCGTTGAGCGTTGTTCGACCCTTAGCCACACTGGCTCTTGAACGGAGAGCTTGAGCGGCACCGCGTTTCTATCCCACGCCTCGTACTCATTATTTTCTATATCGATTCGTTCTAACTCCGCCTGCATCTCATAGATGTTCTCGAATTTAGAAATATCACCGGAGTCTTTTTCAAGAATGAAAATTGGAAACTCAATTTTCATCTGAATTACCACCCCCCCTGCCACGGCCGGTGTTTCCCAATACCCGGTCGCCTGTGATAATGGGGCGGGTAACCAGAACCCCCACAGGGGTTAATCCGAAGATCGGGTGTGTTCGCGCCTGGCCTAGTGAAAGTAATCTCCCATCCTCCTTGCCCAAGCCGACCTTTCAAGCCGAGGCTCGCATTTCCGATTTCGGTGGGTGCCAGGCCGCCTGCCAAGACCCCGGAAGTTAAAGAAATATCCATGAATAATCCTGAGCTCGTTTCCCACGACGGATCAGCAGACCATGCTCCTGCTCCTTCACCCAAATGGCTGATAGCATCCGGCGTCGAGGCGACACCGTTAATCAACTCGAGTGCCGTATCTGCGATGCCAGCTACTTGCCACGGGAGGTGAAAATCCAACCACGTCTGAGCTGCGTCCACTCTTGTTCGCGACCAAGTCGCGAGATCCTCATACCAAAGCAGCCCTAACGGGTCTCGCAGCACAGTAGGGTTATTTCCTACATAGGCATATAGGTTCGGTCCTTGGCTTATCTCCGCGTTTTCCAGCGGATCGCGGCTGATCCATCTGCCAATCGTTGGGTTATAAGCTCGGTACAGGGAAAGGTTCAGGCCGCTTGGCTGGTGGATGTAATGGCCGGTGAAGCCGAAATCACAGGTCATATTGCCGCTGACGATGGTTTCGTTGCCCCAAGCACCGTAGTTGTATCGCGCTTTCAGATTTCCGACCGCGTCGGTGAGTTCGTGTACGCTCCCAAGATGATCCCGGGTATAGTAATACAGCCCCATATCGCTGCCACTAAGTCGTTGTTCGCCTTCCGCGAAGAAGCGTTTCGTCACGATTTGGCCAGTGCTGTCGCGTTCTTCGCAAATCTGATTCCCGCACCAGACGAAGGTCTTGGCGGTTAGTGCGGCACGTGTGCCGTTCGCGTTGTACAGTAATCCAACAACCGGGCCGGGTGGCGGCAAAGGAGGGGGCGGGACGTGAACAGGAGCCGGGGGAGTCGCCGTCACAGGGCCGTATTCTGTGATTCTGACACGGCGCCCGAGTCCATCATACCCGAATTCCGTGCGGTTTCCGCTGTTGCTGTAATTAATTGCCACTAGTCGATTGGCTGCGTCCCATTCGAAGCTCTGGTTAGTGCCATCGTATTTCATATTACCGTTGGCATCGTAAGGAATCGCCACCGGTGCCGTCTGGGAATTCCCATTTTTGTTCGAAACGCTATCAAGCTGATTCAAATTGTTGGCTGTGTAAACTTTCCCGGAGCTGTTGCCATAGGGGTCAAAGGACAAATCGCTGAGCCGATTTCCGGCGGCATCGTAACCATATTGGAATCCATAGTCGCCCTCACCGGTTATCGAACCCTTGGTTACGCGAGTTAGCCGCTTGGCGTCATCGTAATCCAGCGGAGTATCAGGCAGCGGTGGCGCGTTCCCAAGTGCGCTCGTTGTCTGTATCTCGCCTTCAGCATCATAGGTGTAATCGAATTTAGAAAGAACGGCGGTGGGGCTCGTCGAATTTCGCAGTGTTTTCAGGCGGCGGTCAATGTCATTTCCAAAGTAGCTGTAGCTCGCCGTTTGTCCGCTTGGATATGTTAGCGTGGCCAGCCGTGGCGTCACGCCGTCGTACCCGTGCCCAAAAGAACCGAGCACGTTTGTGGTTGTCCCGAGCCGCCCCAGCGAATCATAGCTTGCAGTAGAACCGGTTCCGTTGATGTCCTGGCTAAGGACCCGGCCAAGTTCATCGTAGCCATAAGTGATTGTGTCATTCGAAAACGGCCCGTCAACCTGGTGCAATTTGCCCGCGCCCAATGTGCCGGATGCCACCGAGTAGTACAAATAGTTCGTAGTGCCGACCCCATCAGTCATCGACGTGACACGATTGAAATTTGGATCGTAAATGTAGTTGACCGTGGGCGTTGGGCTAACTGCGTTCGTGTAACTAATTTGTTGGATATTATCGTCCGTGAAATACGAGTAGTTGGCGATCTGATTGAGCGCGTCGGTCATCGATTTCAGCCGGCTCGTCGTATTCTCGTAAATGTAGTTGATGGTCGAGTTATTCGCGAAAACTTTGGACTTCACACGGCTCTGCAAGTCGCGATTGAATGTGGTGACATTTCCATTTGGGTCGGTAATTCCCGTCAGCGAACCGCATTTACACCAATCATAAAGGTTAGAGTGTCCGAGCGGATCTGTGATCGAATCCATTTGGCGGTTCCCGTTATAATAGCGTGTGGTCCAATGCCCCAACCGGTCTTTGCTGGCGGTCAAATCGAGAATAGTTTTCGACACGGCCCCGAAAAGCTGAGTATATTGGAACTGTTGGGTCGTTCCATCCGGATAGGTAATCTGCGTAGGTCGATCGAGATTGTCGTAATCGGTCGTGACCTGGTAATTGTCGGGGTTATTCGTGACAGTGTGCACTCGATTCGCGCTATCGTAAGCGAAAGTGGTAATTGCCGATGCGCCATTGAAGAGTGGGCTCGTGATCGAAGCCAGGTAACCAGTGGGAACGCTGGTCCCATCGCCATAGGTGTAAGTTGTTGTTTCATTCTTAGCGTTTTGCAGGCTCGTCACCTGACCGTATGAATTGTACGTGTATATCGTTGACTGTCCGGCAGCGTCCGTGTCTATGAGCGGCTCATGCAGCGAATTATACGAGGCCATAGCCCGAAGAAGTTCATTGCTCGAACCGGTAGTCTGCCGAACCTCCTTTAAGTCGATGTCGTTGGGATGGTAAATGTAACTCAGGACTCTACCTTTCGGGTCTGTCGATTTAGTTATTTTCCCGACGCTGTTGTTGTACTCGTATTGCCAAAGCTGCGCCGTTGTTCCATCGTCCAAAACGCGCGCAACCTTAGTGCGATTCGCGCTCGAGCCAACTTGATTTGTGTCAGACTGGCCAGCGTAGGCATACCAGACCCGGTTTTCCAATGGCGCTTTCTCGCTTGCGGCTATACCCGAAACGGACACACCTGAGTTCTTGGCCCAGTGAATGATCTTCGCCTTCGTGTAATCGTACGGATAGCTGGTCGGCGGGTAAAGCTCAGGGTACTTCTTATCCCAGTAGAATGTATTGGCAGCATCGAGACCGGAGTTAGTCATTCCCGCTGGTGCGACGGATTCGCTTCCGCCGATGCCTGGGGCGTTGTCACGATATTCGACGCGCTCTTTGCCGCCCATCGAATCGGTCATTTCAAGCCAGCGATTGCTTCCGTTCTGACCGCTCGCGAAATGCGAAGTGCCGTAAGGAGTGGTCAAGGAATCAATCGAGTCGGTCCCAGGCGTGTAGGTAAATATCGACTGAATTCCGATTTCATCAGTAATCGTCGTCAACTGACCGTTGCCATAGGAGAATGTGGCCGACCTTAGCGGGCTCGTTCCGTTTCTAAACTGCTCGGGCTCGGTAATGCCGATTATCCTCAACGGAACACCTGGGTCATAAGACAGAGCTGTTTTGTATCCGAGCGCGTCGGTGATCGAATCAATCTGCAAGCTCGTCGGGCTGTGAAAGTCGATGGTGGCTTGATTCCCCGCTGCGTCCCACACCTCAGTCATGAAAACTTTGCGGGGATATGACGATGAATTATCACTTTGGGAATAAACCTCCTTTGATCCATCGGGGAAACGCCGTTCGTATTTGATTGGCGTCGTCGAGATTCGAACTAGAACGGCGTGGCTCTGCGAGTCGGGCAAACTCTGTGAACTGGAGGCAAAACCCGAATAGACTTCTGTCCCGCCGCCGGCAATACAAACCTTGCGGTCTGCCGACGTATAATTGGGGTCTGGGTTGTCGGTGACATAGGAGAGCCAATTAAAGGTCCACTTCGGACCGAAGTTCGGATACGCGAAACTAGTCGGCTGTTGATCGTCTCTTTGGTTGTATGTGACGGTGAAATCAATGGCTGGTCCCCGCGGCGGGGTGTAGCGAATGGGTGTGTCCACAATGTTGAGACTTGTTGCCATCGCATGTGCACTGTAGCGGGCCATTCCCCCGCAATTCGCGCATTGGTCACCACCCTCCTTTTTATCGCATGGTTTTTCATACGCACTGGGCGGAATCGCGCTGCCCACATAGATATCCAAGGTAAGCGCCCCAGGCGGTCCCGCCGGGGGACATCCATCCACACAATTCGTTCCTGCCGTTACTACTCCGTTTAATAGGTCTCCACCCGATGCTGGAAGCTGGTCACCGTAATAGTAACTCCCTGCCCGTGCCGCAATGAAATCGGCCGCCTCATACGTTCCGGGCGAACAGTCGCACATGCTGAATACACCCTGATCTACCAGCATGCTGCCACTGCCAGGTCCCATATCCAAAATCGTAATTAATCCGCCCCGATCATTGTATAAGTACCACCTATCACCCCGTATTACCCCGGCCCAATGCACGTTCAGGTACACGTGGGTCGAACTCGTCCCGCAGCCGTGATACGGATAACCACACCTAGAGTCATTTGTCCCTGTCCAAACTATTGTCGAAGCGTGTGCCGCAGTGGCAACCATACACAACACCCCCAGGAACAACGCCTTCATCACCCGAGCCGCGTCGAAAAATAACTTGGACTCGCTCTCAAGAGGACTTATTAGCGAACGCAGGAGATAAGCTGGGCCACGCCGATCGGCTTGATTCAGGGCGGTTTCAATCGATTCTTCAAAAAGCCTCGTTGAAATTTGAGAATCGAATCCGGAGCATTGAAAGGTATTCTTCATAAACGCATGGCGTGTTTCTAGTCTGTCTCGCTTAGATTTCCGAGACAGCCGTGTGGGGGAATCGGAGAAGCGCCGGAGTTAATCGGGTCAGCGATTTCGTGTCAATGCTTATTTGAAGAATTATTTTCGATCGATGCTCAAATCGACCCCATGCTTCGCCACAGTTAATGCGCTTCTAGTAGGTGTGATGATGATCGCGGCATTTTATAAAATCAATGGTCGTTAGAATAAGAAAGGAGCTCGTGGAAGATGCATTTACCGGCTATTTTCCGCGGCAACGCGCCGACGTAGCTCAGCTGGTAGAGCAGCTGATTCGTAATCAGCAGGTCACGGGTTCGAATCCCGTCGTCGGCTCCCCTCTGGAAAACGCAAGAGTTATTATCCTCAGGCCTTGGAGCTGGCCGGTCAGGATCTCTTTGCCCCACTGGGCTGTCACTTCCTGCTCAAATGGCCTGCGCTGGAGCAGCTGCAAAAAGCGCGCACCGAAAGCGTGCGCAAGTTCTACTACGCCCATAATTGCCGGCGCATGGAGGTGATTGAAAAACGACTCCAGGCCATTGCACAGATGATCCCATTGTGCCGCGACCGGGACCTTAATAGAACCATCCCTTATCCAGGTCAAAATGCTGGCGCGCCAGTTACTCCAACTTGGGCTCGCGCTCAAAGAGTACGACTCCCAGATCGAGCATCTCTTCCTTCAACATCAAGACGCTTCCATCTGGCAAAGCTTCCCCGGGACCGGTCCTACTTTGGCGCCGCGCCTCTGTTGTGCTTTTGGCAATGAACGCTCCCGCTACCAGAGTGCCCTCGCCATCCAGCAGTATAGCGGGATAGCTCCCGTGATAGAAAAAAGCGGCAAGAACCAGCACTGGGTCCATCGTCGTTGGGGGCGGCCGCACTTCGTTCATCAGAGCTTCTTTGAATACGCCAGCCAATCGGCCCTCCACTGCTCCTGGGCTAAAGCCTTTATCCAAGATCAGATCGCCCGCGGTAAAGCTTATCCCACCGCGGTCCGCGCCCTCGCCTTTAAATGGCAGCGCATCATGTTCGTCTGTTGGCGCGACCGACTCCCTTACAATGAAACGACCTACCTAAATAGCCTTAAACGTCGAGGCTCACACCTCACCAGTAAACTCAATCACGAGCTACCTAAAGCTGCATGAAACTTCTACCAATAACTTCTACCCAAATCCTTGACGGACGACCTCAGATGTATGGTTAGGCCACCAAGACGGCGGTGCGTTGTGCATGAAAACCTATGGGCACCTTCGCCAGGATCATAGCTTCGCTCAAGCTCAACGCGTGAGGTTCAGCATCGGCGCATGATCTTCCGCGAGTGGTCGTTTCTGCTCACATTCAAGCGGCAACAAATATTGGCCGCAAATCTTTCGCGCCAGTTAAAGCAATTCGGCTTACTCATGAAATCAAACCGATGTGGTCTGCAGAGCGCACGCTACGAGACATAAGCACGACCAAGCTGACTCTTTTTGCTGATGTTGACATTTCTGTGGACGAGCGGACGTGTTACTACTCACCTTCCTGTTGACATTTGGGGTGATCAGTCGGTCATCGAAGACGTTCAAGCCACTGTTTTGCTACGCGGCGGCATTGCTGTATTAGGGCCCCGTTAATAACGTCGCAAGTCGACGGTCGCGGAGACTGCAGAGGTACCAAAGACTCTTAAGCAGAGCCGAAACCGACAACCAGAGTCGTTTCGTACGAGGACTATGCCGAGACGAGCGATCGCGTCGGGATTTGAACTTCTGATAGCGTCTCTCTCAGAGCAACCTTTGTGATGATTCCAACCGGCTTGTTATCCTTGTCGAGGACGGGCAATTGCTCGAAATTCTTCCGAGCAGCATTTTCCCCGTTCATAATCTTAAGGAGCTGCCAGAGCTCAGCTGTCTGTTTGACACCGATGACATTTGTGGTCGTTGCAAGATCAAGCGCCTTTGTAGGTTTCTGAGGATTGTTGAGTTTCGCCAAGTCACATGAGGTAATTACGCCTGAAAGAGCACCGTCCTCTTTGACAGTATAGAGAACGTGCAACGGAGAATTCTTTAAGGCGTCCACAGCCTCATCGATTGTGGCAGACTCGGCTATCGTTGGAACGTGCTGCTGAATGTAGTTCTTGATGTTCGAACCGAGCAATGCCTCAGGAGAGGAAACAATCATAAGGGTATTATATCGCCAGACGTACAATTTCGCAACAGGCGTCAAATAACCACCTGAGCATCTGCCGCGGATTTGTTCGGGGTGACCGCTGGAATATCGCTAGACGGCGCATCGGCCAAGGATTTAGCCGATTCGACCCCAGTCGCCTGACCAGACATGATACGTGTAACAACAGATGGCCACGTAGCTCCAAGAACAAACGCCTGTATTGGCGCAAAAGTCTCGTGCTGGGCGGCCTGAAAGACAGCTGCGACAACACCTCCTAGCACGAAAAACATTCCGGTGTAATGTAGCCGGTTTGTCAACGTGCCGGAGAGATATTGTAATGTATTCATTCGACTCTCTCGACCGATGAAACCAGTGTAAACGCCGTAATAGAAGGAAATTGCGCCGAGGATACCGACGAACCCCGCCAAAATTACGTTAATAATCCCTTTTGCATCCCACGCGGAGAATTCAATTACCACTTTCTGGACGATTCCGGGGTTTTGCGACACATTCTCGACAGCCACTACCTTGACGGCAAGCAAATCCGCCACGTGGATGGTCCACAGCAAGAGCAGAAGGCAGATGAGAATGCCGATTCCGTTTTTTAGCCAGGTCCACATGCGCGAATAGATCTTCTATCAAACGCCTCGGAGAATAGCAAACTCTACGTGATCGAGCGGTCGATAGTCTCTGGCAAGGGATTCAGGTGGCCAGGATAGCAAAAAGGGCCTGGCCTGTTCGCGATCTTCGGACGCCTGCCTCGAGTCCTCGCCCCCCATCACTTCGAGGCGAGAAAGATCAATTAAAGTACAGTTATATTGGTCACCGGATGAAAGCGGCTGCGAATCTGTACATTTGCTGGAACCCCTGCTCGTTTTGAGCCGCTAATTTGGCAGAGCGATTAACTTGTATATTGCTGAATCTTCCAAACCGATTGCGGTTTTGCCCATCCAGGGGGTCAGAATTGCCGCCAGCACCGTGATCCCCGTCAAAGTACAGCGAACCTTAGACACTTACATGTGCCGCCGAAGTGAAGCGGCTGAAGGCGCTCGATGAAGGGGTATTGTTGGCGAGAGTCAGAAAAAACACTCGAACATCACTTAACCTATTAAAGTCCGACGTGGGAGTAGTCGGTAAGCCGGAAATCTCCGCATTCATTACCTGTTTCATAACTGTTTTTCTAGCTCAACAAGTGCAAGTCAAACAAGATCACTCCTTAGTTTCGAACTCGTGCCTAATTAGTAGTTCCGCAATTCGCGACGCATTACAGCGTGGCACGTTGTGCATCTGCTCCGCCGGTAATGACGGCGGTCCGATCAACTATCCTGCTGCTTATCCGGAGTGCGCGGCCGTATCGGCAATAGGGCTGATCGGATGGGCGCCGGTAGGGACGTTTTCCGCGAACAATCGGCCTCATGATGCTCACAGGATGGGCCAGAACAACTTGTTCCTTGCTTCTTTTAGTTCTTTCGGACCAGCTCTAGCGTGCGCAGCGCCCGGCGTCGGGATCGTTTCTACAGTGCCTGATCGGAAAAACTACAAGAAAGCGTATATGGAAATGGACGGAACCTCGATGGCGAGTCCGGCCGTGTGCGCGGCGCTGGCGGTCGTTCTTGCTAAGGACGCAGCCTGTGCTGGATTGCCACGGGACCTTTCGCGGTCTAAACGGGCAACCCTCTTGTGAGCGCAAAATTGCAAGCCGTTCGGCCTGCCAGGGAAGTATGAGGGCCGCGGATTGCCAACGGTCTGATTTCACGCGACACTAATTATTGGATGCGGTACGTGGTAACCACCCGTCGCGCGAAGTTGGGTTCAGTTCCGACGGCCAAGGATGCGGTCTCTGCAGAACCGGGAGTGAGCATCGTCGGGAGCGGACAATCCGGACACGGTTACCATCGACGCGAACAACGAGGTCGCGAACAAATTGCGTGATAAACTCCGCGACACGCATTTCGTAGAGCCTGAAGTTCGCCGCTCGCTGACTTAAGTTATTCATCAAGTTTTTCGTTAATCACAGCTCGACGTGAGGTAGAGGCACAGCGTTTACAATCGGAGTCTCACGCGTTCTCAGATGTGCTCAAAAAGTCGGCACCGGTGGATAAGATCGGTGGATAGAGGCGAATCGGCTTCGACCGTACCAAGTGGTGTGAGCATCCGCCGCACTTACTCATTCTGCGACATCGCAAAAATGCTGACCTTGCCCACTACGATCGTTATCGAATCTGGAAGCGGGTGATCAGGAATAATGCTGACACGGATTTCTTCGGGAGTGAATGACTTCGAAGCGAGCTGCTCCATCAGGATTCGGGTTATTTCGAGAATAAACGTTAGCCCGGGACCATCGTTTTCATCCTGCCGGATGCTGGCCCTTCGCAGACCGTAGAGACCGACACTTTCCGCTCGAAGATTAAGATGATCAGCCGGGCGGGCGTCCTCGGGGAGATTGATGTATGTGTTCAGCACTGCCGCGTCGAAAGTTCCGCGGACACTCTCCAGACCGAGGTAAACACCGCCAATCGACTCCGCCGCGGAAGGTCCGCCGACAAGGACGGACAGTTTACGTTGGCCCTCAAGCGAAACCCTGACGACGGTGGTCGCGCCGCCGTCTTTGATTTCGATCTCGCCGGAGTTGGCGCCAAGCAATTCCGCTTCCGTGGGTAACGTCATCTGTGCTAGGTTTCAGGCCTAAGTGACGGCCGTCAACGCTGCGGGACCACTTTGCCAACCGCGCAGCCAAAGGCTCAGGCATCGTCCTGCCGTTCCGAAACCGCGCCACTGCCAAGTTGGTACCTTCGGCGTGTCGAGTCGTTCGCAAAACATCAGAACGGAAACGGCTACCATCGTGACGAAGCGCCCCGCAGGCAAAAGCATCGGGAACAACATCGCGGTCCAACAGGAACCTGTGCACCAGAGTCCGTGTTCCAACCCCAGTCGAAGAGCATCCAAGTCGGCTGCGATCCCAAAGGCGGCGAGCGGCTTGTAGTTGTGACACCGGTTAAGGCAGCGTTGTTTGAAAGGCGATACTTGCCAGACCACGGCGACGAAACCCGTGATCGTTGCTGGCAGGCAGGATCGAGGCAGCAGCCCTGTCACTACAAGTTCCCCCGCTACAATTCCGACGCCAGCAGCCATCCACACGACGCCATAGCCAACGGTGAACAACATGGTCGAGCGCTCCCGGCGCCAAGCGAAACTACTAATGCGAATATGGTAAATGGGCGCGACGAGCATCGGCGCCATCATCGCGACCAGCATCAACGCCCAATCGATTGCCAGGTAAGCTGGCGGATTCACAGCGAGCAGTATTTGCCACGACATAACGGCACTCCGAGCCGAGCAGCACGACGAAGCGCGAGGTTCGAGCAGGATGACAACCCATGCGATGAAACTGATGGAGAGCACAAAGTTCCGGAGCCGCGCCCAATCCTCTGCATTGTATATCATCGCCAACCTCGCGTTTGCCGGCTCAGAATCCCTCGCGGTAAATGCTGATCCGTCCCACCATAATGTCAGCTTTTCCCGGCAGTGGATCGCTCGGGACAACACTTACGCCGAGCGACTCGACATCGAATTCGTTCTTGAGATGCAGCTCGTCGATCACGGGCGTCGCATCGAGAATAAACGTTAGGCCTTCGCCAGCATGTTGGCCATCCTTCATGCTGGCCCGGCGCAAACCAAAGAGCGCCACACTTCCGACTCGATATTGCCCGCTTTCGCGAAGATTCGCTTCTTTCGGCAGGTTGACGTACACGCTGAGCACGGCTGCGTCGAACGTTCCGCGGACATTCTCCACCTTGAGGTAAACATTGTCCGGCGAGGCGGTCTCGGCGACCATCGCAAGGCTCTTGACTGTTTTGCGGCGGACGCTGGCATCAAGTTTCACTGAAGCGCGGCTAACCCGTCCTGCGATCCGAAGAGGAGAGTCGCTAGACCCAAGAAGTTCCGTCACTTTCGGCTTGGCCGGCGGCGCGGCCGCCTTCTTCGCTTCGGCGGCGACATCCTTCGCGCCTAGAAGAGCTAGCCTTTTGGGCAACGCAGAGGGTGGTGCCGGGGACGTTTTCAGTTCCTGGTACGTGTAATTAAGCTTCGCCAGATCCTTCATCTGGTCCGGTGTGTAATACCACGGCTGTCCTCCTGTTCCTGGCATTACGAACTTTCGCGCCGTGGGCCCATTCAACCAAGTCGACTTGCTGGGATTGGCGTTGCCGTTCGCATTCCAAAGCGCCCACATTCGGTCGATGTTGCTATGGTGTAGATAAAAGATTGGGTCCAGGGCCGCGGTTCCCGGATCTGACATCAAACCATAAAGTGGCGCTGTGGCCGCGCCGTAATATCCCACATACACATGCACCAAGTTGTGCGGATTGTTTTCCCAGTTTCCCGAAGTTCCGCCTGCATGGACGAACCCGGTTTCCGGTCCGCCAAACCCCGGCGGCTTGGTCATCCGGTCGCTGCCTGTATATAGATCATTGCTCATCGCATTGGCGTTAACCTGACCGCGGGAAAAATTCGGATTCCCGGGATGAGCCGCCTCTCCTGCGACCGTAGGAATAAAAATGTTTCGATTCCCATCGGGCCCATAGCGCATGAGGATGGACAAGGGATTAGGAGTGCCATCTGGTAGTTTGTTAGCCGCAAACGCTGGCGGCATTTGGTATTGGCTTCCGCTGGTGCCGCCGAAGTAATTCCAATAAGGCAGGGCCCAGCTCGCGGGGCCGCCCAAGCCACCTATGTCTTGGCGCAGTTGCGCCTCGAGCGCCAGCAGGTACCCCCGGTGCCACGGCAAGAAATACCAGCTTTGGTGCTGGCATTGATTCCAGTAGAGGTCTTGCATCGCTTTAGCTGGAAGAGGTGCTGTAGGCACCACGGGAGGTGACTTGATGAATTTCCAACCGGGAAACGTGGGCTGGTTGTTGGCCGGGGTGACATATTCGCCGTGGATGGCGGCATAAAACCACCAACTGGCCGGATCATTGAGGGCTCGACTCATCATCACGCCGACCCCTTTCGCATACCACAGAAGATCGAGGTTTCTGAAATCCCCGCCATTATTCCACGCGTTGTTACGCAAATAGTTAGCCATCAGTATTGTCTCCGTTTCCAGCGGAGGTTATCCGCAGGTCGCGTCGACGTGGCAGTTCCCTCCTCTATATATACTATACTACGGCGTTTGTTTGGCGAGGTTTCCGAAATTCAGAACTTCTTGTCCGTCGCGGTGCTGCGAAAAGAGCCGCGATTTGTTTTTTTGCGGTGCGACGCCAACGCAACTAGCTCTGCTTGACCGCAAAAATGGGGCACTTGCCTTTTTGTCCGCCGCGTTTGTTCCCCGGCCAACTTTCTAAACTTTCTATAAGGAGGGTCGGGCGGGCGTTATTGAAATCTCACTCGTTAGGCCGACTTTTTGTAATACAAAAAACCCCGGAGCCTAGAAGGCTCGAACCCACTGATTTTCCGCTGTTCCTTTGCTGCGACGCAACGGCGCCCTTTCGGTAATCGGCAGTCAACTTCATGTCGCATCCCGTTGATCCATTTTATTGCTCGCTGCGCGCCGTAAAGGTATTGCTCGCTGCGCTGCGCTCCACCTTGACTGTGCTCGCTCCGCGTGAGGAGGTGAGTATCGGTTCGCGTTGAAAAGAAATTGTGTGCGCAGGCATTTTCGCGCTTCCCGGCGAAAATGAGATTCGGCGCAGTTCTCGCGCAATGCGGGCCTTCACTCTTTCCAGCTCCCGCTCCGGAACTGGTCGGCCTTCAGCTTCTTCGATCAAGTGATCGAGAAGAATCTTTCGGCGCCGACCTTTACGGCGGTCTGCCAGAGTTTTCCGCGTGAGTTTGCGCTGCAGTTTTGATCGGCAATCAGCAGTGATCGACGAATGCGGACCACTAACGAGTAGGTCGTAACGAATCAGCCCAGTGATATAGGCCGAGAGCGAGCGAATAGCCCAACTCTTTCCAACGCACGTCCACAAGCCTCCAAATTTCGAAAGGAAACGTGACCCGCTCCGCCACTACGCTTAGTGGCGCCAACGGCAAATCGTGCCGACTGGCGGCCGCGACGCTCTGAAGATGGTGAATGCGATCAACCAGTTGCACTAGCAGTCCTTTGCGCGGCTGGCCGGGCCGATACCGAATGACGAGTTCCCGATCAACGGCATCCTGCGCTGGCTGTGTGTCTCGCGCGATCTCGAGGGTGATGGAGTGTTTCGCGTCTGACCGAAGATCATAGCAAACCAGCTCCACGGCGTACGGAGTAAAAATGCTGTGCCCAAATTCCGCGCACCGCTGTTTTACAGTCGCCGCAAGCAGACCGGGGATCGTAATGCTTTTGCGAACCCCTTTTGGCATATGCACCTTCCGGTCCGGTCATTGTTGCTTGAATCCTGGATGCTTGGCAAGCCATCCATCGAGCCGCTGCAACGTGCATTTCCCGAGCGAAAATGGGGTGTCGGACGCATTCTTAATTTGGGACATGGCGGTGCGTCCGATCCCAGAGAGCACGGACAGCTCCGCGCTGTTGAACTGACGGTGCGGAAACTTCGCTGCGAGAAACAGTAGCGCAGCGATCGTGGTCGTGGCGGAAAACGGTCCGTTGCCGGCGGATTCAATCCAATGTCTGAAGATTTCTCTGATCATTTGTTTGTTCCCTTTCTTTTCTGGGAGCAGAATACGTTCAGACGAACATTTAGGGCAAGGTTTCAGTAATGGCCACTTCACCGTAGGAGAGGATTTTTCCAGCCCTCGGAGCCGCCGTTTCCGGGACCTGTCAAAATTTTTCGTAGGTCACAGAAGGACGGCAAAACCAGCGGCAAGAACACTGGAGAAAGAGCGAACCAGCGTTGGCCCGGTCAGGAAAAAACCGGGTGTAGAGCCTTCGTGTCGCGCGAGCACTGGAGCAAGTGCGCCAGAGCAAGCGCGGCAAGAAACCTCAACTACGATTCATATGACCAACGCTCAATTAAAGAAACTCGTTAAGGAAGCTTTCACGCTGCACCGAGACATCGTCGCTCAAAGCGAACGGCTTAAAATCATGAAGGCCGATCTCGTTCGCGAGGCTCGGCTTCACGAAGATGACTTTACGCCAACGAACAATGGCGGTTCTCGATGGACCGCCACGGGCACCGATGGCTGCATCGCGCGCGTCAATTTCCCCGCGCCAGCTCTGTTGTCGCTGATCGATTCGGAAAGCGAAACATTCGACTGCGTGTTGGCTCTTGCTGGCGAACACTTGGATCGCCTCTTCGAGTCTGTTTACTATCTGCGCCCGATTGAGGACTTCCGTGAGCAAGTATCTCAAGCGCTCCCAAAACGCCAAGCCCGGGAGTTGATCGAAGTCTGCCAGACGAAAGCAACACCGCGAGTGAGCTTCGAGACTGCGGAAACCAAAAAGGCAGAGAACTAGAAGTCCGCCATGCGTTACAAAAACAACATCGGTCCGCAGGTGCGCCGCCGCCGTTACATTCTAGGTTGGTCTCAATCCGACCTCGCAACCAAACTTCAGCTGGCCGGCTGGGACATCAGCCGCAGCGGGGTCTCAAAGATTGAAGCGAGACTCTCGTACGTCGACGACAAGGCGCTGCTCTACCTGGCGGAGGTTTTGAAAGTGCAGCTCCAGGAACTTTTTCCGCCGAGAACCCCGGGAAATCGCATCCACGACTTCATAGAGAAATTGGAAACGACGCGATTCTGAGCGCTGCCGTCGCATTCCAAAACCGGCAAGGAGATTCGAATAGCCTGAACAGTCGATTACAAAGACTGCTCTGGCCAAATGAGCTATGCCTCGATTTCCATTATGCGTAATTTTCTACCCGTTCTTTCTGCCCGTCTGCTCGAAAACGGGGCATATCCGAGCACATCATGGCTAAAGCTCGATCTAGGTAATACCTTCGTAGAGAATGACTAGCTAAGAATAGCTAAAGCCAGCAAACACCCGTTTTCTAATTACAAATCAGCTGCTCTACCAACTGAGCTATGCCGGCATTTCCGTCGAAAAATAGCTGTTAATCTGTCTTCCGCGAGTGTCTTTCTACACGGACAGCGCCATTTTCATCGCGCTCGTAGCTCGACGAAGTGCTCGATGTGATCGTCTATCAGAGGAATCGTTTCTTCGGCCAGGGGTTGACCGTCGAGGGACAATTCACTTGCGCCAGTTTGGTCTGCGGACAAACGGTTGATGGAGATGTGATAAACGGTCTGACGGTGGCGATAATGAATCTTGTAGCTGGTCCAGCCTGCCGGAAAACGAGGAGTGATTCGCAGGCGATTGCCCTCGAGATGGACGCCGAGCAGTGTTTCTGTGAGGAATCGGTACATCCAGCCAGCTGATCCGGTGTACCAAGTCCAACCGCCGCGACCGATGTGCGGAGCCACGGCATAGACATCAGCGGCAATAACGTAAGGTTCTACTTTGTAAGTGGCGATTTGTTCGGCGGTCGCACCATGTTGCATGGGATTGAGCAAAGCGAAAAGTTCCCACGCGCGTTCGTTCTCTCCCATGAGCGCGAAGGCCATCGCAGTCCAAATGGCGCCGTGACTGTACTGGCCGCCATTCTCGCGCACACCGGGAATGTAGCCTTTGATGTAACCGGGATTGAGCGGTGATTTGTCAAAGGGCGGATCGAAGAGCTGAATGAGTTTTGATTCGCGACGAACCAGACGCTGATCGACGGCGTTCATCGCCTGACGCGAGCGTTGCGGGTCCCCGGCGCCGCTGATCACCGACCAACTTTGCGGCAGCGAATCGATCTGGCATTCGAGGTTTGTCTTCGAGCCGAGCGGTTCACCGTTGTCGAAATAGGCGCGGCGATACCATTGGCCGTCCCACGCATTTTTCTCGATGTTTTCCTGCAACTGCTTTGCGTAAGCCAGACAAAGTTCCGCGAAACTCGCATCCCCATGTCCGCGCGCTATTTCAGCAAATTGTCTGAGGACGTCGTAAAGAAAAAAAGCGAGCCAGACGCTTTCGCCGCGGCCTTCTTTTCCAACCAGGTTCATCCCGTCGTTCCAATCGCCGGAGCCCATCAAGGGCAAACCGTGCTCGCCGAATTTCAATCCATGCTCGATCGCGCGCACGCAATGCTGGTAGAGCGTGGCCGATTCCTGGGAGCGATTCGGCAAATCGTAATACGATTCCTCTTCCGGCATAACCGGACGGGCGTCGAGGAAGGGCGCCTGTTCATCCAGCACGCCCGTGTCCGCGGTACAGGAAACGTAGCGGCAGGTGACGTAGGGCAGCCAAAGGAAGTCATCGGAAAAATGGGTACGCACGCCGCGGCCCACCGGCGGATGCCACCAATGTTGGACATCGCCTTCGCGAAATTGATGCTCGGCGGCGCGGAGGAGATGCTCGCGGATCAGGGCGGGCTCGGCGTGAACCAGCGCCATCACATCCTGCAATTGATCGCGGAAGCCATAGGCGCCGCTGGATTGATAAAAGCCGGTGCGGCCCCAGAACCGGCAGCCAAGGGTTTGGTATAACAACCAGCCGTTGGCCATTGTATTCACGGCGGGATCTGGGGTATCGACATTAATCGCGCCGAGGGTGCGATTCCAAAATTCATGTACGCCAGAGAGCGCAACACGGCTGGCGTCGGCTCGGCGAAAGCGAAAGATCAGATCGTGCACCTCGGCCATGCTGCGACCAGCCCCGAGCCGGAAACTGGTTTCGCGTTCCTGTCCATCGGCAAGATCGAAAGCGACCTGCATCGCGCCACACGGATCCAAACCGGCGCCCGCTTTTCCGGAAAGTCGCACGCGCTTTAGTGCTGCCGGTTGCGCAAGCGTCCCGTTGCGTCCGAGAAATTCCTTCCGGTCACCCGTGAGCGTACGAATCGGTTCATTGACATCGAGGAAGACAATGCGGTCTGGGAATTCGGTATTGTAGAAATTGCGAGCCAGCAGCGCGCCACTCTTGAGATCAATATCGGTCTGAACGTTGAGGAGCGTCTTGTGCCGCAAATCGCCCAGCACCCATTCGCAATAGCCGGTGAGGGAGAGACGGCGCGGCCCGCCTGAAATGTTGCGTAGTTTGCAAACCGCGAGCTTCACTGGCACGTCCATCGCCACGTAAATCCACAATTCAGAAACGATGCCGTGTTCGGTGTGCTCGAAAACGGTGTAACCAAAACCGTGCCGAACAACGTAAGCACTGGCGCCGCGCGCCGGCCCCGGCATCGGCGACCAGACCTGGCCGGTTTCTTCATCGCGAATGTAAAAGGCCTCGCCAGTCAGGTCGCGCACCGGATCGTTAAACCACGGGGTGAGCCGGAATTCGTGGGCGTTTTCAAACCAGGTGTAAGCGCCACCATTTTCCGAAACGACGGTGCCGAACGATGGATTGGCCAGCACATTGACCCAGGGCGCGGGTGTGACTTGCCCGGCATGCAGGGTGATGACGTATTCGTGGCCATCGGGAGTGAAACCGCCAAGGCCGTTGTGAAAAATGAGATCGCGCGGCGGCGGCGGCGAAGGCGTCTCGACCCGGGGTGCGCGGCTGGGATTGAATGCTGGGACGGGCGGCTCGAGTACGCTGCGTTGTTCGAGTTGTTCCAGGAGCGAGCCGCGCTCGTCATCGAGGACGATGCGGGCGGCGGATTGGAGAAGAACACGATCGTCATTCGGGATTTGCTCCAGACGGCGAACGAAAATGCCGCCAGGTTTATCGAGCATTTGCGCTTCGCTGCCGGCTGCGATCAGCGAGGTGATTTGATCCTGCAAATTCTGGCGATAAACCGAAACGTCTTCGTTCAAAATCACCAGCTCGACCGTCAAACCTTTCGCGCGCCAGTAGGAATGCGCCTGAATGAGCTGGCGCACGAGTTCAATATTCTCCAAGTCAGTGATGCGCAGGAGAACCAGCGGGGTGTCGCCAGAGATACCGTAGGCCCAGAGGGCGCTTTGGCCGCGGCGATTCTCCAGCAGAATGCCGGAGGTCGCGCGACGGGCAGGGTCGGCATAAATGATCGCTCCTGCCAGCCGGGCGTAAAGTTGCGCTTCGGCTTCGGTGGCGTTGAGCTGGCGCAGGATCACCTGGGTGTGGGTCCAAGCCAGATCGAACGCGCGATCGGCCATGCGGAAATGTTGATATTTTTCCACTAATGCGTTTGCGGTCTCGCGGTTTTCGGCTGCGCCGATGACGAAATCGAAGACGGCAATTTCATCTGGTTGCAGGGTGACGGTGCGCCGAAGCGAGATGATGGGATCAAGCACAGAACCAGCCGTGTTCGACAGCGGCGCAATTTTTTGCATCGCTGCCGGGTTCGCCAAATTTCCATTCCGTCCGACAAATCGGGCACGGTCGGTTTCGCAAGAGGTTTTGCCGTGTGTGCCACCCTGTCCGACCAACAAATGCAGCAGCCAGGGTGGTTTTTCCTCGGCGGTGCGCGCGCGCCGGGTGCAGAGAATGGCAGACGAGTCGGGAACAAATTCAGTCTGCACAAACAAATTGCTAAAGGTCGGGTGCAGCTCGTCCGCAGCCTGCGCGGCGAGCACGACTTCGGCGTAACTCGTCAGTTCGATCGTACGCGCGACGGAGGAATGATTCGTCAGGGTGACGCGACGCAGTTCGACGTCGTCTTCGGGCGAAACGCTTAATTCGGTATGCAATTCGAGATTGCCATGGCGCTGGCGAAATTCCGCCCGGGCTTGTGTGAAAATCGCTTCGTAATTTTTTGTCGCGCGCAGCGTCGGTTGATAAGCGGCGGACCAGAATTCTCCCGTCGTCACGTCGCGCAAATAGATGAACGCACCCCAGTAATCACATGTGGCATCCTCGCGCCAGCGGGTGATAGCGAGATCTTTCCAGCGACTGTATCCGCCGCCGGCATTGCTGATGGCGACGTGATAGCGGCCATTGGAAAGGAGATGAATCTCCGGCGTCCGCGAAATGGGACTCTTGAAGACCCGCATGACATCTTCGCCCTCGCCGAAACGCGGCCGTGTTTCTTCCAACTCAAGGTCTTCGGGCAACACGCTGGCCTCCGTTTTGGGAAGCCGTTCCTGTAACAATAAATCGGCCGACTTCAGCAATGGACGCGACATGAAGCGACGTTGCATCGGCAAATCGCGCAGCATTGAAACGAGGGCGAGCAGGCTCATCCCCTGGTGATGCGCCATATAGGAACGAACGGTCACGCTGCTCTCGTCCGGCGGCAGACGCGAGGGCGTGTAATCGACCGCCTCGTAAAATCCGAAAGC
>OBJR01000011.1_pt1 | contig 27207 bp, 15 predicted proteins | sample 1519711 | NCBI WGS metagenome assembly OBJR01 (sample SAMEA3235155, study PRJEB22506) | soil metagenome | biome: Forest; feature: Temperate coniferous forest; material: soil | place: Canada | collected 2011-06-18 | depth 0.2 m | reverse complement strand
ACCGTTGTTGATCCGTCGGAAGAGACGAACCACCACCAGCCGCCTCAATCCAGACTTGGGCCTCAGACATTAGCTGTAATGCACCAACCGGCGTGACGAGGCCCAAAGACGCCTCTTCATCGTCACCCGTGTTCGCCAGGAGTAAAGCCGGCTTGGAGCATTCGGCATGGCGGTGAAAAGTGGCTCGCTCCGTTGTTAGGGCGCTTGCTGGCAGGCCTTGCCCAGCGATAAAATTGATGGGTAGTTTGATCTCGAATTTTTGCGCCAGATCCGGATCTCCCAGGATGGCGCGAGCAATAGCGCCTGCCTGATCCGCCGTCAGTCGATCAAGAATGAAACGAGCCGTTCCTTCCGCCTCCTCGCCGGTTGCAGCGATGCCGAAAGCTCTAATCAGATAAAGCCTGCCGACCGCTCCGATGATCTCAGTCGTCGTCATGCGGTCGCTCTGGTATGAGGATTTTCGACATACGCGCAGGCGTCCGAAAGACGCCTCAACATACCTAAGCTGGAAAGCCGCTGTTCGAGTCGCTGGATGTTCTCGCGAAAGCGCTTCTTATCAAAGCTGCCATGCGAAAGCGCATGTTCGGCCTCGCGATCGCCGAAGATGATTCCGTAACGCTCGTGGAGTTTGGAGAGAAACTCGCCCAACTCGATTCTAGCAGGAACATTCGCGAGCAACAGCGTTTTGATCAACGCATCCGTCGGCGCATACCGCAATCTCACTGTTCCTCGTCTGGACACGAGCCCGACTTCGCGGCCGTACACCCGATGCACATTGCCGACATGTCTTCGGTGGCGCCGCAATGCTACGTCCCGTAATTCAGCCAGCAGAGCGCCTGGACTACCGGTGCTATCATATTCATCCCCCCACCAAACCTCCTTCTCTAGCACAGCTCGGCAACGAGCAAACGCCTCTGCTTCATTCGCCGCGCCTTCTACACATTCACGCCACTTATCCGATTTACCGATTCTGTCGATGTAGGCTTCGACTGCTCGGGCCGGTAGTACATTGTTTTCCTGGAAGTTTGCGGCCGACAGTTCGCGTACCAATGTTTTCCTAGGTGCGATTGATTCGCAGACGAAGTGGATCTTGCGTCCATTGTCACAAAGGTCAGACGCAATGCTAAGCTGGTATAGAAGCACGTGCAGCGCGCCAAGCGTGACCAGATGTTGAAACGCATCGAATCCAGGGAGATCCAAGCACAAGATGTTTTCCCAATCTTCCGCCAACAGTTCGAAGTTCCGGTGATGCGCATATGGCAGATATCCGCCGGTGCGAGGAGAACAGTCAGCATCGCCGGCGGGCTGCAAGAGCTTCAGCAGCGAGTCCCACGGCGATTCGTTATCAATGAGTTTGGCGAGTGCCGGCTTCAACGCTTCCGCTCGCGAAGATCGGGAAATCATCAAGTACAGGATTTCTCCAGTTCTGCCGAAGTTGATGTATTCACGTGTTCCCTGTCCTGACGGTCCAATATTGAGGTCCTCATAAAGGCCATGTTTGCCGAACGGGAAAACGAACCGCGAAGTCCATCGTCTGTTCGTTTGGCTTTCAACGGCAGAGCTGCGAATCGTCGCGACTAGTGCCGCGAAATCGCCGAACGAACGGAATCGCGGTTTCAGATAGGCAAAATCGGTATTTGAGACACCCTTGGCTTTACCGGCCATCCATTCGAGCCATTCCCGCCACGCCGCGTTCGAATCGCGGGCACTCTGACCAACCTTCGAAAGAAACTCGCTGTTAAAGAGGATGTTCCGCAGAAACATCCGCTTGTATGGCTTGAACGTGAGCAGTTTATCTAGTTCGCCCGGGTCCAGAAGAGCGCCTTCACGCTGGCGTGCCTCCGCGACGCTCAGAAATTCAAGGAAGAGCAGCCACGGCGTTTGGCCGTCCCACAGGCGGTGTCCCCAAATCTGCTCATCGATCCACGGAGAGATGCCATACACCGCTTGCGGTGGCCGTGGGACCACATTGGCGGCGACGTCAGGCATTAGCTACCTCCACCGTTTGCTCAGCGGGGTTTCCGCTTTCGTCCAACTCCAATAAGCGGAAGGTCAAAACGTCGCCATCCGACCCATCACCGTCTTCGCGCCTGCGGCGTTCCAGAGCGCCGAGCAGCTGACTCTTGAAAGCGAGCAGGTCTTCATAGCATTCCTTAGAAAAGCTGTTCGGCAGAGCTCCCTCGGCCACGCGACTCAAGAACTCGTAACGAGTCAGGTTCAACTTGAACGGCTTAACCACGCTAGCAGACAGAGAAACGTTAAGGCAGGGAGCGCCATTTGAGAGGAGTCCGATCTCTACGCACTCACCGAGGCGTCGCTTGACCGAAATCCGCTCCTCCAACATACGGCTAACCCTTGCGTTGGAGAAGGAAAGGCTAGTAGCGAGGAATAGCTCTCGATCATTGCGAACAAGCATACCGACAAAGATTCGATTTAAGCCGCGGACCAGCCGCGACAGAATCGGGAGCTCAACCTTCTTCCCGAGCTTGAGCACGTTGACCACGCGTTCCAGATATTCGCCCGCGTACTGAAAAACAGTCAGTTCCCACAAATGGAGTTCGTCTTCTTGTTCCGGCCGTATCTTAAAGAACAGTGCTCGCCGCTGAACCACAAGCTGCTGTAAGAAACCTGCTGTCTTGCCCTCGTCTTCGTCTCCGCTCTCTATGTAGTCCCACTGGGCTTTTCGGTAAACGGTGTCGGCGCCGTAAAAGGAATCATCTCCAAGAAGTTGCAGGAATTGTTCGCGAAGCTCGGGGTTCGCTTCACCGAAGATGAGGAGATTATCGATGCGGTTAGTCGTCTCGTATCCAATACGGAAACGGTCCAGGTGATTGAAGACGGGGATCGAATTACGATGTCCTTCGGAGAGGTTTCCACCGAAAAAATTATTGTAGATGCTTGCCCTGCCAAAAGTGCCGGCCGCGACGATCTTTGGAACATCCGCGGCGACCATCAGCTTGTCTTTGCAATCTGGGTGGCCCAAGACCGCGTTCGTCAGCAGCAGAAGGATTTGTCTGATCGGAATATGTAAGCCGTTGTAGTCGCACAGCTGAAATAGCTGTGCCAGCCGCATCTGCACGAGAGGCGACGAAAGGATCTCATAATTGCGTCGGATCGGGCATTTTGGTCCCCAAAATTCGTCCGGTGCATCCGTCGCGTTGTAGCAAGTTCGCCATCCTTCGTGATTAAGAAGGGCGTTCAGTGCGCGGTCCAGAAGATCCGTGGAAGCGGTGCGACTTAGATTGAAAAATCGAAGCGGAACTCCCTCAATCTCGCCGCGCTCTTCGACCAGCAGAGTCTCGAACAGCTCTCGCGCTTTGACAACGTCCGGCGAATCCGACAAGCGTCGCCATGTTTCAACAAGCTGGCCGTCGTTCGCTGCGATGAGAAAGTATTCATCCCGATCGTTTGCGAAGAGGGAAGAGCTAAATCTTTGCAGCAGCGCGAGCTTTTCGCTGGGCCACTCAGATTCTTGCTGAGGCACCCATGCACTTAAATCCTTAATGATGTGAAGGCGCGCATTCCCTTCCGGCAGCGCAATACTCAGATACTCCTCTTTGCCCCACGCTTCGGGTGCGCCGTGCAGCATCTCCCATACTTCGCGGCATAGGTGCGTTTTACCGTCACCGGCTTCACCTGTCAGGATCGCCGACCTCGGATCTCCGCTGTTAAACGCCGCGCAAACCTTCTCCCGTACAGGCTGGTCAAACCGAATAGGGTTAACGCCAGCTCGTCTGGCCGCTCCGATGATTCGCTCGTCGTACATATTGTCCGATCGCGGGATCGGACCGTAGCGACGCAGGAACTTTATCCAGGATTCGGCTTTCATACGCCCTCACAGCGAGCAAATCGTGCAGCCTTGCCGCGGCTCATATTCGTCTTCGTAGCCAGCAAGCGTTGAGATTAGAGGCTTGTTACCTGCTTCCCTCTTCAAACGTTCTTGCGACTTCTCCCAGTTGGCTTTGATCGCAGCCATGCGTTCGGGCTTTTCGATATCTTCGAGCGATTCGTCGCTGCTCCAGTAGAATGTGTTGCCGTTGATTGCGTTTGGCTTTTCGTAGGCTTTTGCCTCCTCATACAGGTCCGGATAAGTTTCTTTAAGACGCACCCACTCGATTTTCTGCTGGTAGAAGCAAAAGAAACAACCAGATCGCGTTCGTCCCCATTTCGTGTAAGTGGGAAGGCCAAGGCCCGACTCTTCGAGGATACGTACGACATCCGAGTAATTAATACCGTCCTCACGAAACGGAAATGAGGCCGTGATGTTCGGCTTGTGACTGATATAGCCTACCCGGTCTTCGTCTGCGCGAATGCCGATGTAATTAATGACCTGGTCGTCGCCAACGTAATCCTCAAACGGTTTCAGCTTGAGCATCCTCGTGCACCATCGGCGATGGTTAGACGGGATGATTTCGCCGTACATCCTAAACCAATAATCAAAACTCCCGGGCGGGCTGGTACGCACGATCGTCTTTCCCAAGTAGTCTCGCAGGCGGTCGATATAGGACAGAGTTTCCGGAAGCTCCTTCCCGGCGTCGTGAAAGATGTATTCCATTTCTGGTACTCGATCTCGCATGTAAACAGCCAGCGCGGCACTGTCCTTTCCACCAGACAGGCTCAAAATGTGACGCGGCTGTTTGTCCATTTAGTTCGAAGACTGTTTGGTTAACGTGTCCCAAATAACTCGCGACGCTGCAACCAAGCCGAGCCTCTTGTTTTTCGCGAGCGCACTGCCGACTTGGCGCTGGATCTGTTGAAGTTCTCCCTCTTCGTCGGGAGTAAAGTAAAGGACCTGCTCGCGCTCGGCCCCGTCAGCATGTGTCACGGCCAGTCTCACCCCTTCTGCATGTCGGGGTCGTTCGCCCTTGTCGAAGGCCGCGCTTTCCACGCGTTGAAAACGCCCGGCCATCGCAAAAAGTTCGGACCGAAAGATATCCTCATCCAAGTCGGTCCACTTCGACGGAGGTTTCGAAGTGAGGTAGCCCGCAACGGATTCCAGCCACTGCCGACACGGCAGATTCGAATCGCACAGCCGTACGCAAAACGCCTTCATCGCCGCTTCGGCGATGTGCAATCTCAAACGTTCGGCTCTTTCTTGAAGGACTTCTCGCAGCTGCTGCCCACAGACTGAGACACTGAAGGCGTCCCTTAGCGAATTTTCGATCCTCATTTGGAGGCTCGGATACGCCCCGCGCAGTTCATCTAGTGCGGCTTTAAGGTCACTGACAAACTTTGCACTCTGCTCTTCGGCCGACCCATCATCAGAATCGATCCGTCGCGAACAGGCTGCCGGCAGATCGCGAAGAATTAGTTTCAGCGGATCCCGGGCTGATAGAATGGCGGTCCGCACTTTAACAGCGGTCTCGGAAATCCGCTTCGTGTTGTGCGTGTACGCGGCAAGCTGAGCGACCAAAACGCAGAGTGGCCGTACGATTTCAAGCACTTCTGAATGAGCCCCACGGCGTTTGGCGGTTCCGAGAATCGCCCGTAATCGGTCGAAAAGGTCGGCGCGCATTCCGACGATCTTGCAGTACTGGATCTCAAAACTATCTGGCTCCCTCATCAGTAGGCGGAATGTGCTGGCATTTACTTCATGCAAGAAGGTACCTCGGTCGTAGAAAGCAATGTCGTTACGGTAAACGACGGCAAAAACAGCCAGCAGAATTGGAATGATGCCGTCCCTCGCACCGAAAGGACGCCGCTTTAATTCCCCGAAAAGTTCGGAAACTGTGATTCTACTGTCGGGATGTCGCCGGACAATGTCCAGGATCGCGTCGAACGTGGGTGTTAGCTTGCACTCATCATGCGCTGGATCGGGTGCCGCGATTCGCCATCTGCCCTGTTTGTCTCGTCGATGGAGACCCGATTTTTTCAAAACGGAAAGGTAGATCGACATCTCGGGTGGCTTCTTTGTCGGGTCCATCCCTACGAGTTCTTCATTGGGATGTTCGAAGATATTCTCGACCAACCTCATCCGGGCGGCAGCACCGGCACTGCTCAACGCGCGTCGGTTCACGAGTTCATTCTTAATCTGCGGCGCTTTTCGAAAATTTTCATCGCAGATATCCGAAAGAACCGATAATAGTTCTCGACCCGTGCGCGCTTTCCGCTGTTTACCGCAACGGTACCATTCGAGCAGGAGCTCGCCCGTGAGTGATCGGAGTCCAACGAAGTTTTCAATCTGCTTAACCAGAGCGCGCTGATGACCGCGGCGCTGGCGAGACACTTCTTCGCGGGCAAAGCGATCGCCATTCAACTCAGGGGTATGAGATGCGATCCACTCCCATTTTTGGACACCTTCGACCAATCGCGCCAATCCGCTTAGTGGCTCTGAAATGGCTACCAGCGTTAGGGGCTGACTGCTGATCTCGGGAGTCTTCGCAAAGGCGATTGCCGCAGCGCGCTCATCGGCTGTTTCGCAAAGCGGGACTATGATCCGGCCATCGGCTTTCGAACTCCCCTCTTCGAGCAACGGCACTAGCGCGGAGACAGGGCAGTAGTGCACATCGAAGTGCCGGAGATTGCCGGTCTGAATGTAATGGCGGCGGGCCACGATTGGCCGAACCTCGAGGTAGCGCTCAATGGCCGCTCCCACTTTCCTGACACGCCCGATCGCCGCGGAAGCATCTTGATACCTTTTCTCCAGATCGACGCTCGTGTACGGCCACAACGAATAGCCATTCGCCTTTCCGCGGTTGTACAGCACTTTGCCTTGCAATTTGCGGAGTGCGGCCCTGACGGCCTTTGATTCCTCGGGGTCATTGTCGGCGACCGCGAGCGTCACTACCTCGGCGGTAGCAGCGAATTCAATGCTGCTGACTAGATTAAGGAGTGCGATCGTCTTTAGGACGTTGATATCGAGCGGGATCTCCGCCGGATAACTCTCGACCATTGACTCGATCAAGTTCCAGTGGGTTCGATAGCTCTGGAACGCCAACCGGTGGCCGAACGTGGAGCGCACATAATCGTAAAGGTGGGATAAGCGGTAAAAACGGGCGCCGGCGCATTCCTTTTGCGCAAACCATTGAAGACCGAACGGCTCGTTCGACAGGAGGAAACTGAAAAGGGACCGCTCATTTTGCCCGAAACGGCTGAAGAGTCTCACCAAAATTGGGAGCACCGTAGCATGCAGAGGGTATAGGCTTGGACTTTGCTCGATTAGAAAACGCTGTGAGATGCCAAATCCAAACCACCCGAGATCGACTGCAGCCTGCATGCCTTCTTTCGCATTGGTTTTCGCCGCTTTCGGAAGCGACTTCTCTTTGATCCCCAACGCGCTAGCAATAAGCGTCGCAATCTGGTCCAACGGTTGATTGAACAGAACTTCTTCAAAGCGCTCGGCTACTTTCTGCCACTCACGTTGGGCGGACTGCGAAAGCTGGTCTGCATAGTCGCTAAATCCTTGATGAAGAAGTCCGACGACAAAGAGGGGTTCGTCTTTGCTGCGGCATGCCAGCTCAGCTAGTCGTTGGAAGAAATAAATATCCTGCTCCTGCGGATGAAAGCTTGCGAACTCAAGAAACTTTCCGAGCTCATCGATGATCAACAGAACGCCTTCTCCTTTGGTATCGGTGATCAGTTTGTTGCGCGTTTGGCAGAGGAAATCCAGCGCAGCTTCGTCGGATATCTTCTCTGGCGACTTAAGCCGGCGCTCAATCTGTTTGAGAAGAGCTGACTTTGGCCCCTTCGTGTAATATTCTCTAAGCGTCCGGTTGAGCGCCCTCATCAACGCCACACAGACGCGCTCGCGCGTCCCGGTCAGAAGGATCGGGACAAGGTAAGGTCTGCGTAACCCCTCAGCCCTGAAATCAACTATGCGCCGAACCTGGGCGGGCAGCCCTGACTCTTGGCCCGCAAACAGGTTCGCGAGGCAAAGGGCGAAGCTCGACTTGCCTGAACCATAATCCCCAGTTATGCGCCAGGCGCGCTGTCCGGAGTTCTCCTTTAGGCCCGCAGCAAGGCGATGCGCTGTTGCTTTGGTATGTTCCGTGGCGATATACCCCTCGAGCGCCCGAGGATCAGCGAAGTCCCGCTCGAGATTGGCGGATCGCATGTAGCGCGCCTTGATGTCGAACAGATCGACAATCTTCTCAGATCGAAACGGTTTGTTGATCATAAATAGAGCTAAGCATCTGCTCGTTGTTTGGACGCTCTGCACGAAACACAGTTTGCAATGCGGCCGATTCTTCAAACTCGAATACCCCATCCGAGTCCGCTGCAATTGAATCCAGGCGTTCGCGAACCTCCGCTTCCGGCAGCTTGAAGATTTGGCCAGGCGACCCGTGGCCTACTGTAATCTCTGTGAAAGATATCGTCTTCTCGTTCGCATGCCGCGTCTCCCAAAAATCGTTTAAGCAAAAGCAAAACAGCCCAATTGATATCTCCGGCTTTTCGTCTCGCCGGAAAGCATAAATCGCCTCGCTCTTTGTCGAGTTCTCAGGAATCCGTTCATCAACCTGCTCAATCAAATTCAACTGAACGAGCGGGCAATCAAGATTGTCCTCCTGAACATCTGCCTTGCGACCACGAGTCGGGATGTAGCTGTGTATGAAAACGTCGAAGTGTTGTTCGATTGTCACGCGAGATAATTTGCGGCCCATCGCCTCGGCTTCGAACTGAAAAGCCCTAATCACTCGCGAGCGCGTGATCTCGGGCTCCTGCCACCGATTCAACAGGTAGTCCCAAGCAAACAGCGGCTCCTTTACGTGCGTAGACAACTTCCAGTGCAGCAACCAGAGCGTTTGCACGTCTTCCAAGAACGGATCTCCTTCGTCGTCGAGGAAAACCGAGCGGCCGAAGTCAGTCACTTCCAATCCATCGACGTTCGGCTCCGCAACGCCGGTTGCTTGCACCCAAAACCGTAATGCGCGCACCATGTTTTTTCCTAAACCAAGCTCGACCATCGCATTTTCCTCATCCGTGAACGCCTTGGAGTCCTTTGCAATAACCCGGACCGCTTTCGGCAGCCAAGCGTAGCGAAGTGGAAAGCTTTCGTGGCCCGAAAAGCGGACATTTATGTCCGAAACTGATGAGTTTCGCCGAGCCATCATATATCTATCAAAGCAGGAGCGGCAACACGAAGTGAGAGGGAAATGTACGTGCGTATCACGGTGTGATGCAGAACGCAATGCAAGAGAACCCAAGGACCAGTCCCTGGAATTGCTCCAGCTATGGAGCAGGCCTCCGCGTTTCCGGGGCGAGACTCTCGTGCTCGTCGTGTATGCTCAAGCGCAACGGACAGGTCGCGAATCGCGACGATCAACTTAACCTATTCGATTTTGCCCGGAGTCGTGAGCAAACAGATTTATCTGACACAGTATGGACTGATGGCCGAACGCCACTGGCGGGAATTCCGGCCGAAGATGGTGCGGGAACTGGAGACGAAGGGCATCTTAATGAAAGCTCTGTTCGAGGCCCAAGAGAGAACCATCGAAGAAATGGGAGCGCTGACCCGGAAATTGGAAACGGAACAGAAACTGACTCCACAGCAGGCGCACGATCGCGCCTGGGAGATGATTCGGGAGAAATACATTCTCTTGCCGCCGGAAGAGAATCTCTAACCGCGAACAACTATCGCATCCGCCCTGAGGATGCACTCGGTCGAGGTTCACTGAAACAAAAGTGCCGCGACAACTTTGCGGCCATCGAGCTTGCACACAGACTCGACGCGGAAGCGCGCGACGCGACCGAAGATGAAAAGCGCGTCCTCGTAAAATATGTCGGTTGGGGCGGAATTCCCCAAGTCTTCGCCGTCGAAACATCAAGCGAATGGGTGGCAGAACGCGAGCGGCTTAAGCAATTGCTGACAATCGAAGAGTACGAATCCGCTCGGGCCTCTACACTCAACGCGCATTACACGTCGGCCACCGTCATCTCCGCAATATACGATGCCGTCCAGCGGCTCGGTTTTGAACAAGGGCGCGTGCTTGAACCGGCTCTTGGAGTCGGCCACTTCTTTGGTCTCATGCCCGCGAAAATGCAGGCACGCTCACAACTCACCGGCGTCGAAATCGATCCTCTCAGCGCGAATATCGCGCGGAGGTTGTATCCAAGCGCGGATATCCGCACGCAAGGTTTCGAAGCCGCAGTGCTGCCGCTCGACTGGTTCGATCTCGCCGTCTCAAACGTTCCGTTTGGTGACTACAAGGTACATGATCCCGAGTTCAATGAGCACAATTTTCTGATTCACGATTACTTCTTCGCGAAGGCAATCGCGAAAGTGCGACCAGGCGGATTAGTCGTGTTCGTCACTTCGAAAGGGACGCTCGACAAAGCAAACTCACATCTCCGCGCTTACCTGAGCAATAAGGCGGATTTCCTTGGCGCGATTCGATTGCCAAACACTGCGTTTAAGAGAAACGCGAACACCGAAGTTACCACCGACATTGTGTTCCTCCGCAGATTGCCAGCTGGCGAAAGGCCGAGCGGTATCACGTGGCTAAATCTTGCTGAGCACGCAAATCGCGACGGCGCGGTTTTTCAGATCAATGAATACTTCGCCGCGAATCCACACATGATGCTCGGCCACATGGCGAATGCCGGCACGATGTATCGCAGCAACGAGCCTGCGCTTGTTGCTGATGGTCGCGATCTCGCAACCGCGCTTCGGGAAGCGATCTCTGCATTGCCAGAACGCATCTATCGCGCTGACAAAAATAATCTAACGACCCAAGTTACCGTTAACCCAATCCTCCCGCTAGACGATGTGAAGGAAAACGCCTTCACGCTGCACGACGGCAGGATCGCGATCCGCACCGGTGCAACACTGACGCCGATCTTCAATCTGCCAGACGAAACCGCGCGCCGAATTCGCGGCCTCATTAAGGTTCGCGCTGCTGTGCGCGGAGTGTTGCGCACGCAACTGAATGATTTGACCGATGAAGAGATTGTCGATGCACGCCGCCGACTTAATTTGGTTTACGACCAGTTTGTCGCCCGCTTCGGCGCCATCAATGAAAGCGCCAACCGCCGCGCATTCCGCGGTGACCCCGATCTGCCGCTCCTTTGCTCGCTGGAAGATTACAACTCCGATACCAAGCGCGCGACGAAAGCTGCCATCTTTCACGAGCGTACAATTCAGAAACCACGACGTACAGTTGCGGCAGAATCAGCAGCCGATGCCCTCGTGTTCTCCCTTAACGAGAAAGGCCGTGTCGATCTCGAGTACATGGAAACATTGCTTAATCGTCGCGCGGAGCAGTTTCTGCCGGAACTGAAAGGTCTCGTCTTTCACAACCCTGAAACGGAGCAGTGGGAAACTGAGGACCAGTATCTTTCCGGCGATGTTCGCGCCAAACTAACCATCGCGCGCGCGGCTGCTCTCGGGCAGCCACGCTACGTTGAAAACGTTTCTGCGTTGGAAGCCGTTCAGCCTAACGATCTCAGCGCGTCCGAAGTCGACGCCCGACTTGGCGCGGTCTGGATTCCGTCTGACGATGTGGAGGCATTCGCAAAATCACTCCTCGACACTGACGGGATCAACGTATCGCACGCAGCGACGTTAGGAACATGGTTCGTCCGAGGTGACTTCAACGCACGCGGCACCGTCGCAAACACGACGGAATGGGGCACGTTGCGTTATTCAGCACTGGAATTGATCCAGGACGCGTTGAATCTCAAAACTCCCACAGTTTATGACCGCGATCGGAAGAACGATACCCTCGTAATCAACGCGCAGGAAACTGAAGCTGCGCGCGACAAGCTCGAAAAAATCAAAGAGCGCTTCAAAACGTGGGTCTGGGAAGACGATGAGCGCCGCGAGCGATTGTGCCGAACATACAATGATGAATTCAATTCGCTGCGACTGCGTGTTTTCAACGGCAGTCATCTGACGTTGCCTTCGAGCAGCCAACAAATCGCACTGCACCCGCATCAAAAGAATGCCGTCTGGCGAATCGTTCAGATCGATAACACGTTGCTCGCGCACGTGGTCGGCGCAGGCAAGACCTACACGATGGTCGCCGCCGCAATTGAGCTGAAGCGGCTCGGTCTGGCGACGAAGCCGATGTTCGTCGTGCCAAATCATATGCTCGCGCAGTTCTCTTCCGAACTGCTCACCCTTTATCCCACCGCGAACATTCTCGCTGCCGGAAAAGAAGACTTCACAGCGAGTAACCGCGCGCGTCTATTCAGCCGGATTGCAACCGGGAATTGGGATGCCGTCATCGTTACACATTCGAGTTTCGAGAAAATCCCGATCTCACTGAGTACGCGTCGAAATTTCATCGAAGCGCAAATCGACGAAATCGAAATTGCCATTCGCGAGGAGCGCGCCGATCGCGGCACCCGGCTCGTGAAGGAATTGGAGCGCGTGAAAAAGCGACTAACCGCGAAACTTGAAGCGCTTTCGGCCGAGAAAAAGAAAGACAACACGCTCACATTCGAAGAACTCGGAATCGATCGGCTCTTCATCGATGAGGCGCAGCGGTTCAAGAATCTATTCTACGTCACAAAGATGACGCGCGTTGCCGGTCTGCCGCAGACCGCCTCGGAGCGCGCATTCGATTTGTTTCTCAAGGTCCAACACATTCAAGCGCGCAACAAGGGAGGCGGTGTTGTCTTCGCTACGGGGACGCCGATCTCGAACACGATGGCCGAGATGTTCACGATGCAACGCTACCTGCAGCTGGAGACGCTGCGTCGCAATCAGCTTCAGCATTTCGATTCATGGGCGGGAACATTCGGCGAAACCGTGACCTCGATGGAGTTGAGCCCGGACGGAAGCGGGTACCGTCTGCAAAGCCGTTTCGCGCGATTCGTTAACGTTCCCGAGTTGATGCAGCAGTTTCGCCAGGTCGCAGATGTGCAGACTGGCGAAATGCTCAAATTGCCCGTGCCGAAACTTGAGCAAGGCCGAGCAATAACGATCAGCGCGCCAAGCAGCCCGGAGTTAAAACGCTTCGTCGATCAGCTCGTGAAGCGCACAGAAAAGATCAAAACCGGTCGAGTCGATCCTCGCGACGATAACATGCTCAAGATTACGACCGAGGGCCGCAAGGCGGCGCTCGATCTCCGCCTTGTGCTGCCGCAGGTCCGCGACAATCCGGATTCAAAGACGAACAAGGCTGTCGAAAAGATTTACGCCATCTGGCAACAATCCGCGCCGACGAAGGGCGTGCAGCTTGTCTTTTGCGATCTTTCCACTCCGCAGTCCAACGGCCGCTGGTTCTCTGTCTATAATGACGTGCGCGAAAAGCTTATCGCACGCGGCGCTCCTGAAGATCAGATTGCGTTCGCACAGGACGCTCCCGACGACGCATCCAAAGCGATGCTCTTCAAGTCAGTGCGCGAGGGGAGAGTCCGCGTTCTTCTCGGCAGCACAGCAAAGATGGGCGAAGGCACGAACGTACAAACGCGCCTCGTAGCTTTGCATCATCTCGACGCGCCCTGGCGACCTGCCGACATCGAGCAGCGCGAAGGCCGAATCCTCCGGCAGGGCAATCAAAACGAATACGTGAAGATCTTCCGTTATGTCACAGAAGGCAGCTTCGACGCCTACATGTGGCAAACGCTTGAAACGAAGTGCCGCTTCATAACTCAGGTCATGACCGGCGACGCCACAATGCGCCGCGCAGAAGATGTCGATTCTACTGCTCTGACGTACGCCGAAGTGAAGGCGATCGCGTCAGGCAATCCGCTCGTGATCGAGAAGGCGACAATTGACGCGGAAGTCATGCGCCTCACGCGTTTGAAAAAGCAGCACGCGGAGAGTCTATATCAGATGCGATACCGCGTCCGACGGCTGAACGACAACACGGCGATCTTGGAGCGCGAGATCGCAAATATCCGCGAAGATCTTCGCTCGCGGATTAGCACGCGCGGTGACAACTTCGCGATAACCGTGAAGAACGAGATGTTCACGGACCGCGTCAAAGCGGGTCGCGCACTCATATTTCTTGCCACAGCCATGAGGCCATTCGAATCCACAAAGACAACTGGCAGTATCGGCGGCTTTCCGATCTCAATCGAAAGATTCGATGAACGCGCAACGCTCCTAATCCACGGCAAACACGGTTACCGCGCGAACGTCAGTGACAGCCCAGCGGGAACACTTGCGTCGTTAGAACATGCGCTCGACAGCATTGAAGATCGACTGCGGGAACGCGAGACCGATCTCGCACAGTCCCGCCGGCAAATTGTCGATCTAACGAATCAATTCGAGCAGCCTTTCGAGCACGAAGAACAACTCACCGTCGCAACGAAACGACAGCAGGAGATCATCACTGCGTTGGACATTACCAAGAACCAGGCTTCCGCGAAGATTGATGAAGGAGTCGAACAAGCAGTAGACGTAATCGAGGAAAATCCCGAACAGAATCCACGAGCGCACAATCGAGCCGCCATCACCGTCAGGATGTGAGCGAAAGTAAAATGCGTCTCGCGTGAATCGACGGAAATCCGACAGAGGGGAAACTATCCCCGTAGTGCTGCACCTTAGTTCGATGCAAAACCATCGAAAATCCATCGACGTTTTCAGCGAATCTATCGACACCCCAATGGCGCAAAGACATTGAGCTTTCTCCTTCCGGGCTTCCGCGTCGCGCGGCTCCTCCTCCCGAAAGCTCAAAGACTTTGCTTTCCCTTTTCAGAGATGCAGTCATCGCGCGTTGTCTCCCTTCGCCTCCGCTTTTTCCCTTACCCCCGCTTCGCGCTTCATTCCGCCAACTCGCGATCACTGCCGTGCACTCAGAATTCGTTGGACACCTGAGTACGCGTGAGTTCGCGTCCCAATTCTTATGGCTCGGTCCGCGCGCCGTAAAGTATTGTCTCGCACGCTGCGCGTCTGCGTGACCGTGAAAAGGCCCTCCACCCTGACCCGCGTAGCCGCTGGCCTAAGCCCCTTTTGTTCTACTTTCGGCCTTTTGATCTCAGCTCTTCGATACGCATCGGGATTGTCGCTAAAGAGCTTATTTTAACTATGAAAATCGCGAACCGCTTTCAACGACAAGTGATTACATAAAATCGGTGATTTCTGAATTTTGAGTCCAGGGCCTCTGCCATTCCGCCACGCCACTGCTGGAAATTCATTCGTTCTAGCACAAATCCCAGTACGATCCGGCTGCTTCATGTAGAGTTTCCAGAGAAAAGTCGTTCCCGCGCCAGACTTACACTCTGGAAAAAATGATACAGCCGAACAAACTCAAGGCGCCTTTTTGCGAAACTGTTTAGGTCGCAATCGATGTTCGGGCTGGGTTGCTGTCGCATTATGGAGTTCGAGTGTCTGGTTCCGCCATCGAGCTCGGATTCCGTCCGCGATAATCGTCTTTACGGCAACATGCAGCGACATTCATGTCAAGCCATCCATCCGAAGTTTCGACGCTTACAGGAAGGTGATTAAAAGGCGAGCAATACGGTGCTGGAACAGTAGAGGGTTCACTTTCTTGACTTGGTAGGAAAAACTGTTCCTCAGCTGTTTCGCTGGTAGAAAGCGAATGTGCTCAATAGACGAGTGGGAATACGAACACCGCGCCTCCGAAAGTCATCAACGTGGATGCTGCCACTCGTTGGAATCACACAGGCTATGTTTTGGAAAAGGGACGGAGATACGAATTTATCGTGCCCAGTGCGCAAACCTGGCGCGATTGGCAGATCGTTTGCGGCCCCGGCGGTTATGCGCGGTGGTACCTTGCGCCCTTCACCCAGCTTTTACGCGTTACGCGGGCTTCAAATGGAAAAGCTCGTTTCTTCACACTGATCGGTGCGATAGACGAATCCACCGATCACGCTTTCGTGATCGGCAATGGCTGCACATACATCGCCGCAGGCGGGGGCGAATTGGTCTGTTTCGCGAATGACGTGCCTTGGGGCTATTGCAATAATAAAGGGACAATCTCATTCTCGGTAGAACGTCTTATCTAGGAAACATCTATGCCCGACAATCTCATCCAGCAGCGCCTCCCCCTTCTCCAAACGCTGCTCACACCAATTCAGAAAATTCTTTATGAGGTCTTGCCCGATTTCGCCCAGCACGATCTGAAAAAGAAAGAGGCACGGAACGTAGTCGTCCAGGCGGCAGACGCGGTCCTGGTTCGACAGTTTCCCATCGCTCGCCTGTTGCCGCCCGAGCGGCGGCAGAAACTGATCCGCGCCCAGCTCGATCTAATTCTGGATGAAGTCCTGTTAAACGACAGCATGCCGAAAGGCGACGTGTCTCCCAGTTTTCGAAGCTTTATCGCCACTGTCAGTCCTTTTACCAAAGCTCCATCGGAAGCGGTGATGCGGGCAACCCGCAACATACTCGGCGGAGATTGGACGGTGAGTCCGTTGCCCATTGATATGCTCACTTTCGAACTGACGGCCGACCACCCGCAGCTGTCGGTTAAAGAAGCATGGAACCGGGCGTATCAACTCGGACTGGAACCCGACATCAGTCACGTGGAACCAAATCTGATTGTCCCGCTTGAGAACACCGAGCCCGATGAAGGAGCCGCTTTAGGCTTAAATGGCTTCTTTGGAAAAAAGCCGCTTCCCGCCAGCGCTGACCCCGAATGGAGTGTTAATCTCATTCATGCGAAGGAAGCGTGGCTGCATGCGGAGACTAACGGACATACCTCGCGAGGTGAGGGGATTTTGATTGGACATCCGGACACCGGTTATACTCGTCATGTTGAAAATTGGAATGACGATCCAGCAAAACGACGTCTCCTGGCGGGACTAGGATGGGATTTTTGGAAAAACGATGCTGATGCGACCGATGATTTAGAGTCGGCTTTCGGTTCTATTTTCACTGCTGGCTTTATCGGCAATCCCGGCCATGGCACCGGCACATCGAGCGTTATTTTTAGCGACGAGGGACCAAGAACCAAGAAAAAATATGTGACCGGTATCGCCCCGTCGGCGCGATTGATTCCATACCGGGTAGCCCCCACCGTGGTCGTCTGGGATCGTGCGCGTCTCGCGGACGCTATTATTCGTGCGACGGACGCAGGCTGCCACGTGCTTTCGATCAGTATGGGCGGTCTGCCGTTAGACTACTTGCAGCGAGCTGTGCGTTACGCTGTCAGCAAGGGCGTAATTGTGTGTTGTGCAGCCGGGAACATTTATGGTGCAAATGACATCCTTCATGGAGTCGTATGGCCCGCGAACTACCCGGAAGCCTTAGCAGTGGCAGCCAGTAATGCAAACGATGAGCCGTGGTCCGGATCGTCGCGTGGACCAGGCGTAGATATAACAGCCCCTGGTGAGTCGGTATGGCACGCCATTGCCGAAAAGGGGAAACCGCTTGTAGCTGTAGATCGTGGCAATGGCACATCGTTCGCCGTTGCAACAATGGCTGGTGTGGCTGCTCTCTGGCTCGCCTACCACGAGCGGGGCAAGTTGATCGCGGCCTACGGACCGGGCCAAATCTCCTCGGTTTTCCAGCATCTTCTAGGGACCCGCGGTTTCCGAAAGATATCGAATTGGAAAACGAGTCTGTTTGGGCCCGGGATTGTCGATGCACTTAAGATGCTGCAGGCACCATTACCTTCTCCTTCTACGATGGCTTCGAAGTTATCGGTTAGCCGCCAATCCAAGTTCGACCAAATTGCTAGCCTGTTTGATGACGTGCCCCGCTCGGACTTGCGACGCGGACTCGCTAGTTTGTTGCACACGACCGATTCCCTTTTGTCCAAGCAGTTAGATGACCTTGGTGACGAGTTGCTGTTTCACTTCTATAGCGATGGAAAAATGCGGCGGGATTTCCGAGCACAAATCAAGGGCAGCAAAGGACGCCAAGTGGCGGCAAAGACGGCTATACCGTCCGCAACAGAACTCTCCAAAGCCGTACCGCAATCGATGCTTGCGGCAATGGCGTCGCGACGGCTTCGAAACAGGCTAATCGGTTCCTAAACGATCAGTTTCCGCGGTAAGAACCGCCTTTCAATCGGATTACATCAAGACTGAGGTTCAAACTTCGACCCAGCCCGTGGACTTGACAGGCCGTTTCCTGACGGGCCGAATAAGCTCCATCCCTCCTCCAGGCGGACGATTAAGAGTCGCCTTCTCTATTTCGGGTTCATCTAAGAGATGAAGCAACAATCCCGGATCTGCTTGGACCACAAATGACCCTAGGTTCTCGAATACATTCATTCGTTTCGGCGTTTTGCCACTGCGCGCCGCGGCGCGATTAACCGCTCGACGGGCTAGCCGCTTCGTATCGGCTGGACTCAATGCAGCGGTCCCACCTTCCGTCTTCAAGTGATAAACAACGGCGCTCTGTTGACCCTTCGCGCGTGCCTGAGTCAATGCACGACGCACGTTTGAAGCCGATTTGCTATTCGAAACGCTCACCTACTAAATCTACGCTAGAAGCGCTTCAAGTGCACGCATGGCGTTTGGCAAACCTCGATTGGCTCGTTCTTCTGGGAGGCCGGGCCCTCGCTCACACGAATCAAAGATCGCTTTCTCTACCTGATCGGGAGTTGCAGCCGGCACTGCTTCGAAAAGAAGCGCTGCCAATCCGGCAATGTGTGGTGTGGCCATGCTAGTGCCATCTAGCGATTGAAATGCGTTCCCTGGCTTGGCAGAAATCACATCGACACCCGGACCAACGACGTCGGGTACGAAAGGATCTCGTTTGCGAGCAAAACGTTGACTCGACGAAAAATCAGCGATAATGCGCTGCCTATCCAGCGCTCCTACCGAGAGCGCTTCGACATAATTACCTGGAGACCGACTTGTGCCCGGTCCCTCATTGCCCACAGCAAAAACCGGTAGGACATTTTTCTTGCGCAAAATTTTCGTTACCGGGCGAAAATCATCTAGGTAACCGCGAATCCCGAGGGACATACTGAGTATTCGAACGCCCTTTCCAACAGCCCAGTTCATGCCGCCGAGTACGCGTGCTACAACGTCGCCGCCTTCAATAACAATCGCACTAATGAGCTTCGCCGCGGGGGCCACGCCGATATAACTCGTCTTCTTTCCGCTCTTGAACGGACGTCCGGCGATCGTTGCGGCGGTATGCGTTCCGTGGTTATCCGTATCGTGCGGTTGTGGCGTTGGATTCACGATTTCGCCTAACTCATCAAACTCGGCGAAGTCGTCTATCGCAGCATCAAATTCATTCGATGCCTTGAACACTCGGTGTTTTCCATCAATTCCCGTATCGAGGTGACCAACGAGCACGCCTTTGCCGGTCCATCCTTTTTTCCACACCTTATTAGCTTCGAGGGCATCGATACCCCATGTTATCAGTGTTGAAGGTTTGGTATCCGACAGCCGAACTCGCGGACGAATCAAACTGAAAATGGGCGCACTGACTACTTGTTCGACGTGCCTGTGGTCTTTTCTGAGAGCTGCAATCCCTTCACGGTCAACTGTGCCGAGAGCGATACCTAAATTTGGGTAAACGCGCATGGCGGGTGGCTCCTTAACTCTTGTTCGGCGACCGCCGCCCCCCACTCTAAGGCTCATCGCCGACGCAATCGCACGTTGAGGCGTGGTCGGTGCTTGCGTGAAGAAATTGCCGACTGCATCTGTAGCGCTCCGGGCGGCCACAGGTCCCTTAAGAATGACTAGCACCTGTGCAACTCCAGACGCCTTTAACTGCTGTTCAAGATATGTTGACATCAATACTCCTTTCCGCTGCCAATTCCTCGACTATTTCGTTTGGCTGCGGACAAAACGAAATAGCGTTAAACTGCGAATGCCGGCGGCTCTTCCTCTCGTTGTTCTTGACCACCATGAAGGTTGCGAACGAATGGCATGTTGCGAACTCGCTCTAATTCGACCGCTAGCATCTGTGAGGCCTCTTGCATTGAATAAAGCTGGAGTGTCTCGAAACCTCTAGCTCCGGGTGCAATTGGAAGCAGCCAATCGTCTCGACGCAACCTATCCCACGATGGGCGGGGTCCCTCCAGTCGCTTAAGCCAGAAGAACATCGCTGAAAGCGCCGGTATTTTCAGGAGCACCGTCGCCATATTTCCGTCTTGCATGATGACGCGGTTGGCGACACCGAAAGCATCTAATGCAGCCTCGATGGGTGGTCCTTCGCGAAAGGCGAAAAATCGGTACGACTCTTTACGAATCAGGAAACTGATAGCACCGACAACCTCGATTACCCCTAGTGAAATCCCAGGCCCAGAAACAAAGAACCGCCACGCGCGCTGTTTGTACTGCCGGCTGTGTAGGTATCCGTTCAGTCCAAGGATCTCAACTTGATGCACAACCGGCAAAGCTTGGGCAGGATCTTCATATAAGCGCAGGCCAACGAATCTGTTTTCAACCTCGCCTAACCAATTCACTCCTTGAGCGAATGCCTGGATCGCATTTGCTGGCGGCTCTATGGGAGTGATTGGCATCTATCTTATCTCAACATCGAACTCATGGCTGACATAAATAAGTTTCACGCCAGACTCCGTGTGGACTCCTAGCAAAGGTTTTGTGCTTTGCAGTGGTTCGCCCATTCTCGGGATCGGCAATGATTATCTCGCCATTGTGTCGAGTACCAGTACCGATGATTGTAACAAAATGGGCAGTACCGCTAATCAAACTGATCTGCACGCCCACTGGATTCGAAGATTCCATTTCTTCGTCAACCGCGTGCCAGCTCAGGGCTCCCCGCTGGCAAGCGCGCAGATGGCCGACATATGCCAAGGCCTTTTCTAACGATTCTTGAACATCGCACTCCGCAGTGTTTCCGTCCGCGCAACAGCATTTTGAAGGACTAACGATTGCGTTTACAATTTTACACTGAGTTTGAGCTGTCTGCCGATCATAGAAACGAGCTGTGCTAGCAGCGACTGCGGCCCAACACCATTGGTATTGGGCTTGCGTTTGGAGTCTGAAACGAAGCTTCGAGTTAGGCATGATTTCAATGGGGAACCGCCATTGTCAATGGCGCATACCGTACCTTAAAATTCCTGAAATGTCCCAATGAAACACTTGGTAAACAGTCGGGATGCGAATATCACTTTTGCACCTGCTCTGTCGGGAAAGACGGCGGTACGTAAAGTAGCCGTAGACCGTACTATTGGGGCCGTTCTTTTTCAGGGGGTTCTCACTGGAACGCGTCCTAGCGCCGGCCGATTTACAAAGTCTTAAGGAACTCTATCAAATCTCGCTTATCCGCGTCTGCTAAGTGGACACCGAAATAATGGCCGCGATCTTCTACGAAATCAGGACATTTGCTCACCTTGAACAACAGCGGAGCAACCTCACGCTTCATCAATTCGGTAGATGCGAGTGAATCGAGTTTTTGAGCGCTGATTTGTTCGAGTACTGCCGAAATCTTTTGCATCAACTGTGCCAACTGTTTCGGATCAGCCTGTGGATCGATGTTTGCAAGCAAACTTATGGGAGTGTTAGGGGGAATCGGTCCGAGTCGCAGGTTGCCATCTTGATCTAGTCGGTCAGCGAAGAGCCTACGAAATTTATCTGGAAGCGCATCAGCCGGAACACGAAGGTCGGATTCATGCTGTGTCCGCCAGATCGATTTCACGCCGAGACGTTTCTCGGGCCAAAGCAGTTTCTCGATTGCGTCGTTAAATGCATCAAGTCGTCCTTTACTTGACGGATCCCCGGTGAATTTTCCAAGACAGTTATTGTGTAAGAGCGGGGCACTGGTCCATACGGAGACCAGTGATGGAGTCCGGTAATAGCCCGGCCCTCTGGCCGGAATCGCGAAAGCCTCATTTTGATTAGAGTATGGGTTCCGCACCTGGATCTCTCCGGGCGATGGCAGCGATTTGTAATCATCGGATGAAAAAAACTGAGAAATGTGACCGTGCATTGCATTTGTTGCACACGCGCGAGCCGCATTCGTCTTAATCAACGTGATTGGATGTCGCTGCTCATCAGAAAGAAAGTTTCGAGCGAGAGAGTCTGGATTAGCGAACTCGCGCTGAAACCAAGCTGCTCGATTGCGCACATGTTCCGATGGCTGCTTACTGGAATGGCAACCCGCGCAGTTTTGCGCGAATAATGTTCGTCCACGATCGAGCAGAATTTGGTCCGTAGTGATGTAGTCGGCGCCACCGGGGGCATCCCGTAGCTTCATCGGCTGAATTCGCGCGAGAAAGGCGATGACATTGCTAACTTTTACTTCCGTCGCACGCCAATATTCAGAGTGTTGCTGTGCTGCCCTGATGCTGAATGGTTTCTGCGGTGTTAGGCCAAGCAACGGATTGTGTTGTTGTAGCCAGTGTTGATGATATAGCCCAATATTGACGTATACACGCAGGCAGGCGCCGATGAATCCTACGGAATCGGCACCATCTTTAAGTACGCGCGGAACTCGCATTCGCCAGCGTGTTCCAGATAAGAGCAGCGTCTCACCCGATAACCGCTCCTGATGAGCTATTCGTAACCGCTCGGGAATAAGAAACAGCGAGTTGATTGCGCCGGGATTATTAATGTTATCAGTCGCGATTCGAGAAGTATCGGAGGTACCAGGCGGTTGTGCCTCAAGCATTTCTCGAAAGAAGCTGCCCGGTCGCGCCCCCGAGGCGAAGACGCGGCCCTCGCGGATATATTGGTTGCCAATTGCAGAGGCAAGATTTTCCCAGTTCGGATTTTCCGGGTCAGTTGGCGGACGCAGCGGATGCGGCGCTACGTGGCAGGCAGCGCATGTGACTCCAACACGATATGGCCTAACTAGTGCCGGATCAGCCGCGTAGGCTGTATCATTATAATAGCGGTCGGCACGCCATCTTTTTCGAGCATTTTCATCGAAGTTCGGGTTCGAAAAGATTCGGAACCCGATTACCCCCGAAGCGCGGCCATATATTTTCGGATCAATGGCCGTCGATTCTGGTTCGCTGCCTTGGTCAAGCCAAATGCCGCATTCGTCTTCTTTGGTAGCTTGATGAAATCCGGGCTCATTAATGAGCCCCATTTCGCGGAAGCGGGTGGCGCGTTTTCGAGAATCCAATGTCTTGAGCAAATCGATAAGGCCGTGACTCTTTTGAGCGGCAAAATCCCAAAACTGCTCGTTGCCAGCGGTCCAAAGAAGCCATGTGTTCCTTCCCTTGATTGCCGCTGCATCCGTAAACTTCGCGGGGTCAAACCGCAGCGGAAAGTCCATCGGCGCGAAAATGTCCGACGGAACATCCGGAAATTGATCCGTTCTATTTTGGTCTTTTTCTTTCATTGGATCCGCTGCCGTCGCATCCGAGATGAGATAGGCTAGAGTCAGAGCAACAATCGATTCCGCGACCTGCCGTGTCGGCGGTGCCAGCTTTCGGGCAACGCTGAATCGGGCTTTTCCCGCCACGTTACTAAATCGGGTGGCGGCAATTCTCACGGTCCTGATCGTTACTTCGCAAGGCCGCGCGAGCGATGCTTTTAGGATCGTTTCTGTCATCCCTCCATGGGGGATGATGAAAATGAATGACGAAGTCGCCATTGTAAGACGCTACTGCTTCGGTGAACGTGATTCTTCCGATCCGTGTCCAATGCTGGCCCGTGAGCCACTCAATGCCGGCGAAGCGATGTTTCTTTCCCGTATCGGACACGGCGATGTCGAAGACGAGCCGGCGACCACTCGGAAACGGATCGTTGGGATCGTAGAGGATGCTCAGGATTTCATCCCGAAAATCGACTTCCAACCCGTGTGAGCGCGGCGTTTCCTCGGAAACGGTGAGGCGCATGAATTGCGGGCACGATGTCGGCTGGTCGGTCGGTTTGTCTAGCTCAGCGATTTCGTAAAGCTGCCGCTCAGTATTTCGCTTGTCGGCGATTGCAAGGTTCAGGCCTATCCATAGTAGCGTGAAGATGTCGCTGCCGCGTTTCCATGGGGAGACTGGTGGAGAGTTGGTCAGGATGGCCTCTCGAATCGAGTTGGTAAAATTGAAGCCGAAATTCTCTTGCGTGAAGAAATGCGCAGGCACGCCCGGCACATCTTGGGAAGCATCTTTTGGCGGATAGATCTTCCCGACCAGCGCGAGCGATCGGCGATGCCCGCCGAGCGGCTCCGAACCGCCTGTGGAATAGCGACCGATGATGCGACCCTTGGCGCCCTTGGCGAAGTAGCCAGTGTAGGAGGTGCCCGGCGGCGCGGCATCGATTCTCCATTCTCCGGTGAGACAAACACCCATCGGGTGCACCAGGCGGCGAACGCCTTTTCCGTCGTTGCCCCAGCGCAGATCGGCACGCGATTTGACGGTGCGCCGCGCGGCAGCCAGAAAACCGAAACCGCAACGCTTGGCGAGCAGGCCCTCGACGAGGGTGGTCAGCGTCTGCTTGTAAACCGGTAGCCGACCCGGCCCTTTCCACGAACCGCAGCAATACGGCTTTTCAAAAACCGCTGTGCGGACGCTATCGTAGCTTTCCATTAGCGCGTCGGTTCACCAGCATCGAGGCCCTGCTCGCCAGGTGGGAACGGTTCGCAAGGACGGCGTCGTTCTGCCCACCAAACGCCGAATGCAATCGCGGCCCACGTGAAAAGTACGACGATGAAGCCGAGTCCGATGATCGAACCGCGAAACTTCCGGCCCGGCTGCAGCATGCTCGCCGGCGGCATTGTGGCGTTGGGGTCTAACAACGGCATCAAGAATAAAGTGCCGACGACTGCCAGACCTATTGTGAAAATTATCGCGCGTTGAGAGCGTTCAATTGGCAAAAGAAACACGAGCGCAAGCACCGCCAGCACCATGATCACTGTCACTGTGGGCTTGCGGGTTAACAATGACATCAAGAATAAAGCCCCGACGACTGCCAGACCTATTGTGAAAATTATCCCGCGTTGAGAGCGTTCAACTGGCCAAAGCAAAACGAGCGCAAGCACCGCCAGCGCCACGATCGCCGTCACTGTGGGGTTGCGGGTTAACAACGACATCAAGAATAAAGCGCCGACGACTGCCAGAGCTATTGTGAAAAACAGCGGGCGTTCAGAGCGTCCAACTGACCAAAGCAAAACGAGCGCAAGCACCGCCAGCACCACGATCGCTGTCACTGTGGGGGCTAACAATGAGATCAACAATAAAGCGCCAACGACTGCCAGACCTATTGTGAAAATTATCGCGAGCTGAGAGCGTTGAACTGGCCAAAGAAACACGAGCGCAAACACCGCCAGCACCACGATCGCACTCACCTCGAGCGCAAACATTTTTCGCCAGGTGCTCTCCTTGAGATTCGGGAACGCGATCGCTGAGCCTTCAGGCGCATTTGGCACCTGGAAAGAGCCAATCATCTTTCCAGGCGACTTCGTGTCCTCAATTTCCTTTGTGGTCCAGGGAGGCGCGAGATAGGGAAAGGTGTCGCGAAACTGTTTGTCATTCGTTTCCGCTCGCGGGAACTGTCTGGATTCGGCGTACGAAAGTTCCAAGAGCAGCGTTTCGCCCGCATCCGCGAGCGTCTTTGCCACGTCGTCGCGCACCACACGACCATTTGGAAACTTGGCCGGTTTGCGTAGGTCGTAGATCATCACGTCGGGCACCGAGTCGTAATGGCGATGGGCTTCGAGCGGTGAGATGAACGTAGCCAGGATGTCTTCCCTGAGCGTTGGGCTGACGTGAACGCGTGTAATTTCTTTCACGTGTTCGGAGGGCGGCTTATCATTTAGATACCCAAAGCGCGGCAACTGCGTTCGCAGCGAGCGGCCGACATGATCGATCTGCTTTTCGCCTTTATGGGTCGTGGCCCAAAGAAGGATTGGCGCTTTGCCGTGTGGAAGAGGCACCGCTGAAAGCGGAATTGCTGTCACGATTCCAACGACGTTGCGCCGGAAAAACCGCGGGAAAATAAAAGGATCGTCAAATATCCCCGCCTGAACGTTGATCACATTCGGACGCAAATCGCCGGGCCCGCTTGCGACATTCGTTTCAGCTGTGAAACCTTCGGCCTTCGCAGTGACACGCACCTGAGGATCGTCTTCACTTTTCGCGTTGAGCTCGAATTTTAGTGATGCGTTTTCCTTGATCTCCCCGGGGTTGGTGATGATGCCGCCGTATAGTGCCTGCATCGACCTGTTTTTGTCGTAAGCGGGATCGCGCGAGTTCGTGTCCTCAAAAATTTCTACTTTTGGATCGAGGTCGAAGTGGACGCGGAACTGGTAGCCCGTGAAGTTCAGCATACGCGCCTGCTCGGGGGTTAGAGCTCGCCGCACGCATAGACTGACGATCAGATGCTCGCCTTCAATCACCTGGTTGTTTTCCCCGACCAGCCTGTCAACGATGAATGCGTGGAGATCGGTGATATTCGCGTTCGGTTCCGGCTGCACGTAAAACGGATTGGTTACGCTCTGGGGATCGGCATGATCGGAACCGCGGCAAAGGTCGTATGAAGTGCAGAGGAGGAGGATCGCAACGCTGCTGGCGCAGCGGAGAAAATAGATTTTCATAGGCATTAGGCAGGTTGAATGACTTTGCACCCAATCTGTTCCCCGAGGGCGCGGTAGCTTTCCCATTGGATATCATCGAAAACTTGATCAAAGGTCGATTGCTGCGGAAAATCAGGATGCTCCTTGCCATAGTTCACGATGTCTTCACTGAGCTCTTTGCTGAGGCTGGGCTTGAGCAGGAGAATCCAGGAATCCGGAGTCGTCTTGCCGTCGTAAATCACGCTCGCGAGTGCGGCGTGATAGGGACTGTCGCGATCGCTGATGTCCTCCAGTGCGCCGAGCGAATCGGGATGGATCCAGTTTTGAATCCATGTATTTTCATTCAGGGCTTTCAAGTCATCTGGAAGCGCACGGAAAATACGTCGCCAGCTTTGGGCGATCTTGTCTTTTTCTTCCCTCGCAGCCTCAGCGGAATCCTCCCGCTGCCGCTCTTGATCTGTTAATGCCGCCCGCCGTTTTTTCTCTGCCTTTCGTGCTTTTTTGAAGTCGATCCACTTGATTTCCGCGCGGAAATCTTCGCGCGCTTCTTGGATGAGCAACGCTACATTGCCCCAGCGATATTTGGGGTCTTCGCCGGCGTCGGTTACAACGATGAACGGCACCCGACGGCGCAGGAGTTCGTACACGCCGGTCACTTCGAAGTGTCCGCCGTCGCTCAAATTCCAGAACCACTCGGATGGCCCGCGGAAGCTCGCGATCCATTCCGCAAGCAACATGCTCTGCATGCTTAGCAGCTTGCTCGGATGGCGTTTGAGTCTGCGCCAAAAATTCGCTGGATATCTGCCGGGTCGTTCCTCCGGCCGAATGCCGGAGTCCCACCAGTAGCCGAGCCGGATGTTCAGCAAGCCCAACAAGAGTGCGAGCCGAAGGTTGGTGGCGCGCCCAATGCCGGTACTGTAAGCGGCGCCGGAGATCGAGATCCAGTCGCCGAGCGAGAGGGCCTGAAT
>OBJR01000010.1_pt1 | contig 29454 bp, 40 predicted proteins | sample 1519711 | NCBI WGS metagenome assembly OBJR01 (sample SAMEA3235155, study PRJEB22506) | soil metagenome | biome: Forest; feature: Temperate coniferous forest; material: soil | place: Canada | collected 2011-06-18 | depth 0.2 m | reverse complement strand
CCTCGCCGCATGGACCTAGCGGAGCTGCTCGCCGCAGCGCTGGCGTCGTGGGCGTCATTGGCTAGCGATAAATGACACGCATACCAGATCAATTGCTTACTCCTAGACAGCTTGCCATGCGACAGGCTGGTAAACGGTACCGTGTGAAGCAACGTCAAGGAATCGTCATAGTTCACCTTCGCACTGAGGTATTTGCAGAACGACCATTGTGCCAGTTCGCTCCTGAGCCATGGCGGTTTACGACTAACGCACGAGACCCCCTTCTGTGTGGTGTGTGTCTGGATAGGATGAACCTTCGGCTGGCAAAGTTCAGAAAACCACCATCAATTGTGAGGTAATCATGACGGACGAACTGCAAACCTACATCGCGAACGCTGTACGATTCGAGGGATGCGTGCCATATATGTACCAGGATGTACGCGGATACGTCACGGTAGGGGTTGGACACCTCGTGCGGAACCCAGACGACGCTATTTTGCTTCCCTTCACTCAATCTGGCGAACGTGCCACGGACAACCAGATTGCAAATGACTATGCAAGGGTCAAACGCCTGCCCCCTGGCATGTCGCACGAACACTACGCCAGCCACGACCCACTGACGTTGTCCGTTACTTGTATCAACGATCTATTGGAGTCGCACCTAGCCAAAACTTGCTTGCCAGGTTGTAGGCATCTGTTTCCAGGCTTTGATACATATCCAACCCCAGCAAAAGAGTGCCTAGTTGACGTGGACTATAGCCTTGGCAACGGTGGACTTGGAACGTTCGTACAACTCAGGCGAGCATGCGCTGAGCGCCGGTTCTACGATGCCTCAAACCAGGTGCACGTTTCTACCAGCCGGGATGTGCGCAACCAATGGCGCCGGGATTGCATGATCGCCGCCGCAAAGGAGATAGAAGGATGACTAACAAACAACGCGATAAGTATCTGAAGCGCAAATACGATATCAGCTTGGTAGAGTACAAGGCTATCCTGAACCAGCAAGGCGGTGTGTGTGGCGTGTGTTCGAGAAAACCGAAGCGGGGCGTTAACTTGGCAGTAGACCACGTCCATGACGTACTAAGACGCGGCAGGCGAGCATGTGTCAATGGACTTGTATGTAGCTACTGCAACCGGTTTTTGATTGCCAAAAACACTACCATAAGCGCCTATGCAGTTGCCAGGTTTTTGCACATCAGGCCAGCGCGAGCGGTGCTCGATGTTCGCTAAGTGCTTCCTGGTAGTTACGGGACTGTGGCTTGGCCTAGCTACTGTAGCAGCGGCTAGCTATGGTCTACTGGCTGCATATGTGGTCATAGACCGGCATGTCCATCCACCGCTCACCCCAGAGCAGCGGTTTGAACTATTCCTAGAGTCTGCTCCGCTGTGCAAGCTGACGCCAGACGAATGCAGGAGATGCCTCTAGGGCTTCTTGAACAGAACCGACTTGGCAAGTGAGATCAAGTCACCAGCGCTTGATGGCAGGGCTATTCCCACTAGCGCGCCAAGACACCAATAGGGGTTGATGTGGCTACTAGCAGCCAACCATATAGACCCGCCTGCTGGAACCAGCAAACGCACAACCTGGACGAAGCTAGACTCCCTAGAAGGCGTGTCTGGCGAGTCGGCAGGCAATGTCAACGATAGCTCCTATGACCAGGGCAGCCATTGCCAGGTAGTCGAATACCTTGGGGTTGCGTTTGGGTTGAATAGCAACGGCAAGCACGCGTTGCATGGGGGTGGTTTCTGGCAGGTCCACTAGATGGCATACCTTGCCGACAGATAGGAATATACAGAATTGCGATCTGTACTGCCCAGATCAGTGTCATACACGATAACCTCGGCTATATCCCCTACCCAGCCCTGCGTGAAGTTGGCTGTGTTTCCGACTATATAACCCGCTGTGCCAGATTCGGTATTCAGCTGAGTCCCTGTGACCGTTTTTGACACGTTGTTTATCCACAACTTGATTGGGTTCGTGAATACCCCGTCGGAGCCGTGCTGAAAGATGTTGTTTGATGCGCCGGGATTGAACCCTGGCGTGATGGTGTTGTTTTGCGCCACCCCGTCAGTTTCGACGTAACTAAACGAGGTCTGGTAGTTCATTTGCGCAGCCCAGTATGCACCTGTCTTGCGGTAGCAAAAAAGCGAATAAGCAGCTGCGTTGGTTCCCTTGGCTACAACAAACGTCGATCTGGCGCTGCCAGTAGTGACTGGGTTGGCGTTGCCCGTCAGCCCCGTGCCAGCTGCTATCGTGAGCCCAGGTTGTCCGTTGATGGAGCTTGCCACATACGGAATGGTGCCAGAGTTTGCGGCGTCGTTCCCGGTGCCACTCTGATCTGCCCATGCCGTGACATTGCCACCGGATTGTGTAATGCCCAAATCGCCGCGTAGCCAAAGTTTGCACCCGGCAATTTGGGTAGGGACAAACGACGCCGGAACTCCCATTAATCCGGCTTGCAAAGAACCAAGCATTATTGAATTCGAATTGCCCCCGCCAAGGTCCAGTGGGTTCCGCTGTATCTAAAATATGCAGCAAATCTCGTTGAGGCAGGCAGGGTAATGAGCGCGGTAGAGGCATCGTCCTGTACTAACAGAGTAAAGGCAGTCGCGTCTCGTCTCAGTATGGCTATTTCTTCGCCCGTTATCGGCGACCCACCAGTGCCCAGCGTTACGGTGCGATTTGCGGTTAGGGTAGCGCCAGGCAGTACGTACTGAGCACCACCAGCGATAGTCAGCGTCGGCGAGGTGTCGCCTAGATTCGACCCTGCCGTGGGAATTTCAGATCCAAGGGTCTCGGCGACCAGGACGGCCGTCGTCGTGCCTGTTCCGCCTTGTGCCACAGCCAATGGTGTCGACAAGGTGAGTGATGTCGCCGAGGCAGCACCAAGCACCGGAGTAACAAGCGTGGGCGACGTTGCAAAAACCGCCGCGCCACTTCCAGTCTCGTCTGATAGGACTCCAGCAAGCTGAGCAGAGGTCGTGGCGGCAAACTGAGACAGCGGGTTAGTAGTTAGCGCGTCTCCATTGCCAGTGCCCGCGCCGATGGCTGTTCTTGCGGCGGCGGCATTAGCAGCCGTTACAACTGCCCTTCCCGTGGCCGTACTATCTGAAATGGCGGTCGCGGGGACTGAAATCGCCACCGAAGCCACTGAGGTCACTAACCCCTTGGCGTTGATCGTAGGGGCCGCTACGTGCGTTGCGTCTCCGGTAGTACCGGCCGTGGCTACAGTGGCCAGCGTTGCTGCCTGGCTACCGCTTCCAGGGCCAGCGGTTACGTCGCCGGTAAGTTGCGTGATACCACTGCCCCCGCCGCCGACGACACTCAGCACAGTTGCTTGGTTCGTATCATCGTCAGTTGCAGTCAGGGTCGCATCCAGCAACACCGTGTTGCGCATACGCGCCCATGTGCCATCGGGGCGCTGGAACTTAGTATACCCAGGCTGAGCCGGAATAGGCTGGGAGAACCTGTCCTTCTGAATAGTAGGAAATGGCATCTCTAGGTGCTCTTTGAGACGATGAACGCTCTGACGTTTTGTCCAGCACCCTGTCCGCCGGTGGGGGTGAACTGGATTCTGACGTGACGAAAATCTACATCATCCATGGTTACCATTACGTCTTCGCCGGTGCCGGTCGACGCCGGAATAGACCCGACCGCGGTCACACCCGCAACGGTTGACTTGACCAGTCCCGTTACGTTAACCCAAGTGCCATCATCCCAAATGCCACCACTGGCAGCGTCGGCATAGTGGGAGTAATTATTGGAGGCCTGAACCTGCCAAGTGCCAGCAACACCTGCCAGCGGCACCTGAGCATAAACCAGCGCAGTCGTCCCCAGTGTAGGCACCGTGGAGTTGCTTAGCCAGTAGTACAAACCAGCGTTGACGGTTCCTCCTGTAGATAGGACATAGGTATTGAAGATCTCAGCGCCGGTGTCCGCATCGGAGGAACGCGCGGGAGCCCCTGAGGCAGCTACTATGTAAATGCCGTTTTGCGATGCGGTAGTTTGGTTTTTGAGGAGAATCCTGTCCCCTGTTGAGAGAGTCACTCCGTCTACGGTGTCGCCGTTCTCAAACGACGATGCCAGCGTGCCATTGGTGGTAGTAGCTACCACGACCGCCGTTAGCAAGGTGGGGCTTGATCCAAAAGCACCACTTGGCCCTGTACCCTGAATCTGGTATGACAAACGCCTAGCGTGGCGCACGTCTGTAATGCCAGTACGTGGGACGGTTCCCGATGTGATAAACGCGACCGGCAGGACGTTGTTTTGGCCGCTGCCCTGATTCTCGATTTGCACTTGGCTAACTCCTAGGTGAAAACTAGTTGGTTAACGCGCCGTGATAAGGCACGTCTCTCTATAAGGGTGAAGTCTGGTCGTTATTTACCCAGTTGACCGTACGCGGCAGACTGTGCAGCGCTTTGTGCATCCTTGGCCAACGGGTCAACGGCGGACTGAGAAGGGTTTGGTTTCGAAGCGTTAAGTGCCGCTTGTTGCACGTAAGCGTCCTGATATGGCACTGCGTCAATGGGTTGCCCAAACCAGGTCGTGACGCCAAACTCAACCGTAAGTGGCAGTTCGTATGCCTGAGACTTAGCCAGTTCGTTTGTCACTGCATTCTGTATGTGTGCATCGATTGCAACGCTCATCGTGGGCCACATAGTGTGAAATGCTGCAACGTGACTTGGCAGCAGGGCGCCCGTGTACATCAACTGGAAGACATAGAGCGGGTCGCAAGCAAGTTGGTATAGGTCCAGGAACTTCCACCAGTCGACGTCGCTTACCTGTAGGCTGGTTGTCTTGATGATGGACACTTGCGCTGACTTGGGAATCTCGCTACCGATAAAGTCCACGATAGCCTTAGCACAGGTTAGCGCCGGGAGTTGGGCTTCTTGAGGCAATAGGCCAATCATCTCTTCTTCTGCCGACTCGTCCCAACCATGCGCGATGGCGTCGGTCAGTTCCCTGTAACCGGGCTCAGGATCCTTGGTCATATCCAGTTCGTCGCGCACCATGTCTCGCGCAAGCTTGGAAATGCGCTTCTCTAGCCCATGAATCTTGTCCATGACAGTTAGCGTAATGCGTGGCAGTTCGGCTATCATGAACGGCATGATGCCGATAGCCGCAACCGTAGCCTCGCCAAGGTCGGTTGTCGGCGTCCCTGAGATGCCGTTGGTGTTATGCGTTACATTACCCGTCCCTGGGTGCGTAGAAACTTGCGCATTCTGCGTAGCCGCTTGCGCGCTTGTGGGCGTAGACTGCGTAACTATTTGCGCAGATATGTTACCGCCAGGCTGAGTTATGGCGGTTTCCTGAGGCGATGGCATTGGCACGGGCTGTGCATTCATGATGGCAGACATGTTTATTCCACACTGGTTCCTGGATGCGGCAATCTTGGCTGTGATTGTTTTGCCAGTTTTTGGGGGCTGGATGAGCAAACTAGGTTCACAACGTAGCGAGCGTCGTGCAGCCGACGCGCCTTACCGCTCGACTCATTGCCAACTATGTACAGAGTCATATCGCGACGAAGCTCACCTTGAGCATTGCGCCGATATTGCAGAACTGGTACAACAAGGTCGCTGGACATGAAACTCTTCAAACTTCCACCCGGTGAGTTATTTTTTCTTGCATGCTGTGCCGAAATTGCTAGACTGAAAGGAACACAATGATTCTCGCTCATGCTTATTCCGAGTGTTTTCGTTTGGCCCTGGTTTCCGGACTTGTTATTACGTGGTTTGGAGTTGTAGCCACTGTGGCCTGGGCATTCGTCGCCAATTACCGTGACACCGGGCGATGTTTTTAGCCATGATGCTCTACTACTTCGAGATCAAGATCGGCCCCCGGTGGTGCCACATGCCAAGTGCGCATACCACTGACTACGTGACCGCCTGTAACAGACTGGTGAGCATGGCCGGTGGTAAGTTCTCCAGGCGCGTGCGGTTGACAGCACACCCAATGACAGGAAAGTGACATGGCAAACTTCGACGACTTTTCCAATGACGACATCATTTTGCTCAAGGCTGAGATCTACGTTGCGTTGCGTGACAACCCTGGCGAACCAGACGCCGAGGACATCGCGTACGAACTGAACGTTCCAACTGAACTGGTACAAATGTTGCTTGAGGAAATGGCATGACACCGGCGATTATGGGATCGGCGCTGCGGCGCTGGACGTCGCGGACGTCGATGGCGTCGTGGGCGTCGACGGCGGCGTGGGCGGCGCTGGCGTCGCTGGCGTCGCGGGAGTCGCGGGCGTCGTGGGCGTCGAGGGCGGCGCTGGCGGCGTGGGCGTCGACGACGTCGTGGGCATCGTGGGCGGCGCTGGCGAGCGAAAAATGACCACAAAGGAGTAGCATGACAACACTAGTTGGTTGGCTGATTGACATTTGCCTGAGCCTCTTCACCAGGACGAAGCGAACGGATTCGAGCAACCGATCGGACTAGGTGACCAATACGCTCAGGTGACACCCCTGCTGACCTTGCGGCTGCAATAGCCTGTGTAGCGTCAGAACCCGATACAATTCTCTGTGCGATGCCTGCCAGTAGCTTATCTGCTCCGCGTACTACGGCGCCGGCCGCAGCTGGTAAGTGTTCTGCGACGACTTGTCCAGCTACCCCCAACCCAGCGCCGCCTACTCCACCGTGGGCGCCTCCAAAAATAGCCGCCGTGGCAGAATGTTTGACCGCGTTGCCTATTGTCTGTGCGACTCCCGGCTTAGGGGTCTTGCCCTCTCGTGACTTGATAGCCGCGTCAATCCTGTGTGCCGCAGTTGCTTCCCGCTTAGCCTTGAGATACTTCTCGAATTCAGGAGCTTCGATTTGCCGCTTTTCAACCGCAAGTTTTGCGTCTACGTACTTCTTGCCCGTCATGCGCTGGGCAATCGTATCTCCCATGGCTTCGTGTGCGGCTTTATTCGCAAGTTTCACTGTCGTATCGTCGGGAGTCAACCCCTTGCCAAAGCTATTGCCTTGGTAGTCAGACTGATACTTGCGTAGTCCGTGTAGGTCGATTCCTTCAGCGCCCACCTGACTAACGAAGTCCTGTTTGATGGACTCAAGTTTCTTGGCTGCTGCATAGTCATTGGGACCACCCTTGCGCAGTGAGGCGATCTTGTCATCGAGGTTAGACATGGCCTTGCTGTGTAGGGACTCACTTGGCAGGGGCGCGGGCGATGGCTTGCGTGGGCCAGCTACGGTTGCTCCACCTACCGTTTCGTGTGTGTTCACTGGGCCAGCGGATGCGGTTGCAGGGTTCTGTTTTATCAGCCCCTCTCGGTCAGCGGCGGTATAACCTGGGTCGTCACCAACTTCGTCGAAGGACGTAGGGGCTTCTCGCGGGGCCTTAGGCGGCGAGGCGGGAGGATGATTCTTCTCGAAATCATCAAACGCCTTGGCCATCTTCTTGCGGGCGTTTTCGTGTACCCGAGCGGTCTCGGGCCGAAGCGCTTCATCCGAGCCTGCTGCCTTTGCAACGCCCTTGTCTTCTCTAACGAGGTCTGCTACTGCGTCTTTGCCCTTCTCTAAGCCTGCCTTAGCTCGCTTCGTAGCGCCTTCTTCGATAGCACCAACCCCACGACCTACTTCGCGCTCAGCCTGACCAGAGACGAAACTACGTGCTACATTCGATACTGCCGGTGCTACTGTTTCGGCTATCTTGCCAAGCGCACCACCAGCCATTTCGTTTCCGACAACGCTAAATGCTTCTTCTGCGCCTGGGTATTGAGCGGCGTCAAGGTCACTGTGGGCGGGTATTTGCCCGGGCGCGCTCGAGACTAACTCATTACCGTAAGGGACGGCTCCCACGATCCCGCGCTGTGCCTGGCGCAGCAGACCAAGATTACGGTTAGCAATTGACCTCCCAATGGGATTAACGGTTATATCGGGGCTAGCCATGCTGGCGACGAAGTTTACACCACGACCCGCTGACTTGCCTAGGTTGGCAAAGCTTTCGCCAACAGGCTTAGCATACTCGATGACCTTGTTCTTAATACCATGTAGAGCAGAGCCTACGCGGTGCAAGATAGAATCGTCGGGAGCAGCAGACGCCGCAACGGGAGGCACCACCGGGGCGTCGGGGGTTAGGTCTTCTTCTGCCCCCGGAGCAACTATCGGCGCGTCTGGTGCAAATTCTTCGTCTGGCATGTTACAGCTTCAGCGTTTCGCTGTCTCGAATCCACCGCGTCCCGTTCCAGATAATCGGCACGCCCTTACTGGATGATTTAGAGCCAACGGCAACGGGGGATTGATTGGCAGGCGCTGAGGCGCTAGGAGCAGCTTGGGTTTTTTCCACTGGACGCAGTTGTTTCGCAAACGCCGACTGGCGTTTCTTAAGATGCTCGAGGGTGCGTTCGATGGCATCCTTACTGTTGAGACCATAGTTTTTGATGGTATTGGCTTCAGTGGCGTTGGTATGGTCAGATGAATTAGCGGTCGTGGTAGCGGCGATAGCGATATTTGCACGAGCTACGCGGTCGCCAATTGGCAATCCCAGGCCCAAGTTCTTCTTCAAGTCTTCTAGGGCTGCAATAGAGTCATCATATTGGATTGCACGGTCCTGGATGGCCTTGACGTTACGAGACGACGAAGCGTAACCCATTAGGTTGCCGTCGCCATCTCGCACGCCAAGTTCTGCCAGGTGCTCGTCTGCCTTGAGCTTAGCGGCATCGGCCTTAGCTTCTGGGGCTCCCTCTTTGCTGGCCATCGCCTGAGCCTGGGTAGCTTCTTTTGGGGTTAGCTTATGATCGCGTATCACTTGAGCCAGTCCCGCGCCGCCGCGAATAGCCTCTACTGCGTCTGCGAGCTTACCTCCCGCCGCAACGCCACCCCCGGCGCCAGTTTTTTTGGCCTTGATCTTAGCAGCCTCAGCTTTGGCCCGTGCCTCGTAAAGCTTAACCTCGGCCTCTGACCTGATTTGGTCTGCCTTTTCTCTGAGCTTATGAACCAGGACATTGTTCTCTGCCTGGTCTGGCGTAGTGCCTGGCTGGCGCAATGCTTGCGCCTTGGCCTCGTTAGCCATCATGTCAAGTCGTGCGGCTTGCTTCACCTTGAGCTTACCGGTTTCCTGGTCAAGCCTGGAAAGCAAATCTGTTTCACCTTCTTTGCGCCACTTGAGCAGGTTTTCCTTGGTCTTAAGGCCAATTTCTTGATTGTGCTGCTCCTTGGCGTCCATCGCGTCCAGAGCCGCTGTGATTTGGTTCGGCCCCAACCCGCGTGCTTCAGCAATTCCTCCAAATCCACTGAAGATGGTTTGGAGAACCTTACTGGCGATGGACTTCCCTTGCCAGTGGTCGTGAAACTTGAAATTCTTTACCTCGTCTTCGGCGTTGCGAACATCCGCACCGGCGTCAGACACTGCCCTGCGGTGGGCGTCTTCCATATCCTGTTGTTCTTGGGCGTCTTTGTGCTGCTGAGCAACCTTGGCATCTAGGGATGCGGCTTCGGTTTGTCCAGCCGTCTTCTTAGCCTCGCCAACTTGTTCCTGTGCTCGGACGGTGCCTTGTGCGGATTCGTGGGCAGCATCAACGGCAGGCACTGCGGACGGAGGTACGGCGGTCCCTCCTATGGGCGCATTGGTGCCTGCGGTTTCTGGCGTGGCGGCGGGCGATGTCGCAACTGGAACGGCACCGCTAAGGCCTGTGCCTACGTTGCTCAGGGCATCTAACCCCGCCTGCGGAGCCTGTAGCTGCTGCACGGGCGGCGAGACCTCCACAGGCATGGGGGGCGCCAGGGGCGCAGCAATGAGCTGTTGCTGATTAACTTCGTCTTGAGGTAGCATAGTTAACCCATAAACGCGGCCATGCCGGTTTTTATTGCGGACTGGCCAAAGCCGATTTCGTCTTTGCGCTGTTGGTTGGCCTGGTCAAGGTTACCCTGGTCAACGCCCTTGCCGGTATTACTTGCTTGGCCTGCGAAACCCTCTCCAGCGCCAATGTCCTGACCAGCCATGGCCGTGCCCTGCTGGCCCATGTTGTTGTAGACTGAGCCTAGGCCTTGTTGTGCCGCTGAGACCTCGTGGGCTCGCAATAGCGCGGCTTGCTGGTTCATCCCTACGTTGGTACCTGCAATGTTATTTGCGGCCGTCCTGTGTGCTCCTAGGGCGCTTGCGCCGCCTGCCCCACTGGCAACCCCCATCTGTTGACGGTTGGCGTCATCTGCTCCCTGGTATAGCTGCTGTTGCGCAACGCTGGATGCCATGGGGTTGTTGATTGTGTTGTTATACGATGCGGCAAGTCCACCTTGCCCGGCGAGAGCATTTTGCTGGACGGCGCGATCTTGCCCTGCGTTCAACAGGAAATGCTGAGAGTTGGCGTTGGCCTGAGCCGCCAACTGCGACTGATTGGGAGCAGCAACAGACTGTGTTCCCTGTGCGTCTAGGTATGACGTACCTGACGTCGGGTCCATATAGGTCCCGTTGGCCTGACGAACCAAGCGCTCCGGGTGTTGGGATACGCCGCCAACCCCAGGGGGGCCCTGAGCACCAATGCCAAGTGCGTTTTCAACGCCTCCAAAAACCTTACCTAATCCGGTTGCCATTGTGTTCCTGTCTTTATCAAGTCTGGTCGTTAGAGAGCGTAACGCGAAGCAATATAGCCCTCTACAAGCGCCTGGTTACCTGACGACAACGCTGTGTCGTACACTAGAATACATGCAACTGCACCCGTAAAGCCAATTCCTTCGAAGGGTTCGAAGTGCCCAACGGAGTAACCTGGATCGCCAGTTTCGGTGCCCTGGGTATTTGCGGTTAAGGCTATTGGTGTACCGCCGTAGGTGAACGCGACTGTAGCCCCGTTGCCTAGCATCTTGAGAACGGCAGGGGCCGACGCAGTAGGTAGCGGCGTTCCGTTGCCACCACCAAGGTCATAGTAGTACCCCGTTGGACCGGCGCTGTAGTTGAGGGCTGCTAGATGAATCGGAGCGCCACCAGTGTTTTGCAGGAACCCAAGAACATACCCGCCAGCATCAACGCCATATGGGGCGTTGGGTTCAGGGCGCAAGACAACGTAGATCGTGCGAGCCGCTCCGGGCGTAAGGATGGTGTTGGGACCAGCTGCCCAGCGGAACCCATGAACACCGCCTAGGGTTACGGCAGGCAGAGAGTTGATCGTGTCTATGCCCAACGCTGGCCGATTGTCGTTTATAGCCTGCAGAGCATCGTTGACATTACCGCTTTGGTCGGCCCACGCGGAGAGATATCCGGTAGCACCAGGGACGGGGTCTGCGCCGCCGTCGGGGTCGGACGTCACTCCCACTGCGCTGTCTAGCCAAAGCTTAAGACCTGGGATGTCCGTTGGGGCAAAGGGCGGCGGGGGGGCGGGTGGACTTGGTACAGTTACCACAACGCTGGTGACGTTAGAGTCGCCGACGAACCCCGTTCCGAACGTTACCTTGGCCCATTGGTTCGTAGGTCGATGGAAGACCTCTACCTCGTATGGTGTTCCGCCCGCGAATGCCGCTGTGAACGTAAACGCAGTTGCTCCAGACGGTATCACAAGGTCATTCCCGCCATTGAGTCTCAAAATCATGCCGGCATTGGGTACGCCAACGATAGTTCCACCTACGGTATGCGTAACGGGCGCAACGCGCTGATTCATGGGTACGCGCGACAGACCTTCTTCGACGGCGACGTAAAACGATATCATCTCAATGGCGAATGAGTCGCCGAATACCTCGGCATCAAAGCTGTCCTCGAACAGAAACGACTCTCGGCTGGCTTCTTCGCAGTCAATCGGAAGTGGTACGCTGTATGCGAACGGCTGTCCCACTGGCGGCCTGAACTGGTACTTGGTAGTAGTATACTCGCCGTTGGTATCTCCAACTGTCGTAACGTTCAGAATATGCGGACCGATGCCGTCGCCAATAACCAGCTGGTCCCAAATGCGCGAGAAGTTCTTCACGCCAGAAATTGGAATGAAATCAGTCTGTACCTTCAGTGGAACCTGTATCGGAGTACTATCGTTGGTTAGATCGTTGGCTAGGAACGGTTCTTGCGACCAGACCCCCTCAAAGTCGGCGTAGTAGAACTTGCCAGCTAAGGAGTGGCACAGCAGGTTGAGCGATGGCAGTTCCCACCTGAGCCACAGTTTTGCGACGTCATCCCACACGCACGCTGGATTACCATCGTCCTGCTGTGCTACGTATAGCTTCTGGCTATCGTCGATCATCATTCCGACAATCGGAGCGGCTTTGATCTGGTCGTCGATGGTAGCGCTAATCTGAACATTCTCTAAGCCACGGGTAATCATCCACGCGCCGCCAGCAGATGACTGGTACGCTACACCATCGCGCATGGTGGCCACAATCCCAGACGAACTTCCATTTGGAAACGGCAAAATCTCTGGCGTCTGAATATTACCGCCAGCTCCATTGCCGTCAGGTAGGCCCGTAGCTGAGAACGTCCATATGTGCTCTGTTCCGATTATGATGATACGTGTGTCAAGGGCAGCTATTGCCAGCAATTCTTCATTCGTAGGAACAGACAGGCGGTTGGTGTCGACGTTGAACCACAGGGCTTGACCTGGCGTCTTTTCGCCAGAGAAATAGATCTCGTTATCGTACCCAAGCACGAAGGCTCGATTTGCTGCCACGCAACCACTGCGCATGGATGGCATAGGATCGTGTTGCAACGCCACTAAGCCAGGTCCTGCGTATAGCTCTTCACTCGTTAGAGCGTCGGCATCACTAAGAGAATCGGTAATGGACCAGGTTCGCGTGTTGGGGTCGTTTGGGACCGGAGCGACGTCGTTTGTAACCTTGTGATACACAGTACCAGGTACGTTACCCAGTGTGAGACCTTGCCCAACAGTTCGGTATAGAGAAATACGCACGCTTGGTCGATTGGTCTGGTAGAGCATTTGACCGACCACCGTGGCGCCAGGTGCGGCAGTAGAACCGGTAAACCATGGCTCACTCACAAGTGATTTGACGCTATCACCGTTAGGCATGGTATCTTCGGCAACTGCAATATAGCTGTACCCGGTGGTGGCAACTGCGCCTTCGATGTGCAATGGGCGCGTAATGCCCTGTTCCGTCAGCTGCGAACCGTTAAAGTCAGACCCGAGCGGACCTGGCAACAGAAGCTCTGAGTCGTACTCAATAGCCGTGCCATAGCGCGGGCCGACAACCACATCCTGGAGTCCAAGTGCTGCGTTGATGAAGACGTTAGACGAACTGGGTCCATCTATAGGAATCAATCCGCTGCGGCCGACTAGTTCTGAGATGTACGTAATTGGAAGGTGTGTGTCAGTAGTGCCGTAAGTGTGTGGCAGGTGAAACGGGTAGGCATAGACGCCAGCACCGTCATTGGCCGTTACCCAGATACCGCCCGCAAAGCCTGTATCGAACTCGCCAACCATGTAGACGTGGCCAGTTCCTACGGTTGTGACTGCCTCGAATGGCAGCACGGCATATAGGTAGTAGGTTGGAAACGGGTCGATTAGGATGTTACTTGCGAAGTAGTAAGTGGCTAGGACGATTCGGTCGTCAATTACAAAGGGCCGACTTGCACACAGTACGCCGATGATGGTTTCAACGGTGTCTATTCCACCGCCCGTATGACACACGGAATGCGCAGTACGCGGTAGGTTGGTAAGCGAACCAGTGGTGGTAACAAACGACGTCAGGACATGTAGGTCAGTACCAATCATACACGCTGTCATCTGGAGTACGTTGTCTGTCAGGTAGACAGCCGTTGCACCAAACCCATTCTCTCCAGTAGGGATAATGTCGTCCCACGTCTGGGTTATCGCAGGCACATGTGCGGTCCAGGTGATTTCGTATGCGTACTCAAACACCCCAATCATCCCGGCGAATGACGTAACAACATAGGTCTTACCGTTGCCTGTGTTATTAAACCCCAAGCCTGCCCATTGGTTGCCAACACTGGTCCCGGCAAACCCATAGTAGGCGCTTGAGATAACGCCAGCGGTTTGTGTCAGACGAATGAGCGCAAAGCCATTCGACGCGAAGATACCGGGTTGGTCTGGTATAGATACAACCACGCCTTCTGCCGGGTCGAATATTACGTCGAAGTTACGCTGGCCCATGGTCGAATCGAGCGTCCACGGGGCGATTATCTTGTCGTCTACCTCAACCCCAAAGTGGTCATAGGTGGTGGCGTGAAGCTCGAACGTGGTGGCGCTAGTTGGCGTCAGATACACCACGAAGAAGAACGAGCCATCGCTTACCACCTTGGTAATGCAACCAGCTGCATTCATCGTCCCAGGGGTGAACGGTTCGCGCACAACGGTTCCGTCGGACGCGTCGGTGAAGTAGATCGAGGGGATACCGGTAAGCTGATTGATCCATGTACGACAGACAATGCCCCGGCACTGTGCCCCGTCAGGCTGAGCCATGATACTAGCCGTGGCAAGCGCATTCGTGGCGCGTAGGCTAATCGGAGAGTAGACGTTGGTAGTATACTGAGTCCATGCGTCGTTATTGACCGACAGTACGTCAGGAGTGGTCTGGTCGATAACGAGCAACTGGTCAGCTAGAGACGACATTAGGGTCGGCTTGGTGAACGTACCGGTAATGGCCTCACCAGTGTTGGCATCTCGTCTAGCAAACGTGCGCTGCAAGAAACCACGCCGCTTAGACAAGCGCAGAGACTCGCCGGGGGAGCCAGCACCTTCGAACTTCTCAGCTACTGCATTGAGCGTAGACGCAAGTCGGCCACGAGGACTAGACGTCTTTGGAGACTTCTGGTTGAGCGGGTGGAATCCCGTCTCAAACACCTGACCTGATGCTGCCATTACGGGCGGGGTCCTATTGGCCCTTGTTCGAATTCCAACTGAGCAATGCGACGTTCTAGGTCTGCAAGTACATTTGCCACGCGGGTAAATCCCAACGTAATTTGGTCTACCTCGCGGTTCATCTCTGCTACGTCACCCTTAACTAGACGAAAGGCGCTGAAGGGATTATCAGGCACGACTAGGTATATCCATACCCGCTGTCATTGCGCCCCGTGATGCCGCCCGATTGGCGCAATGGGATGAGCTTGGGTTCCTTCGCTCGGTGCTTCATCGCGGCTTGGATTTCTTGCTTACGAACCGCCAGGCGCTGTTCCAGTTGCGCAGTACTCATGTTCCGCTTCTCTTTGACGACGATGGCACCGGTCAACAGGATCACATCATTCCATCGGTCAAGTTCATGTGGCAGGTCCACGACATTGCTCAGTACGGGACACGATGGCACGTAGTGCAACTGGTAGCTGCCGACGAAGCTAGAGATAGGCGGGTAGATGACAAGACTATCCCCGATGATATCGAAGCTGCGAGGACCCAAACCACCTGGCGATGCGCCACCAAGACCACCTATGCCTCCTGCGTTGCGCTGTTGGAATGAGTCCAGGCGAGGGATGGTCACGGGGAACGTTGACGAATTGAACCAATCAACTCCGGTCTCTTTGTAGAACGTTGGGTTGACCAGGACAGGTTGAATATTCCAGGTAATCGGATAACTGGTGCCATTCACCCCATCGGCAAGCGTGGTAATGGTGATGATGTCTCCCCAGTTGAACGTTACGGCATCCAGGCTAGACGTTAGCACGCCAGCAGAACCGCTGGGGATAGTCAGGTTCATTCCCGTGCCGTCGCCATTCTTATTGACCAACATATCCATATTGACAGTGGTCGGCGTAAGCAAGGTTACTGTAAACGACGTGATGGTGTACTCAGCGTTGTGAGCGAATACGCTGGGATTAGGGATAGCCGAGGAGACCTCGCCACCTTGTGTATCGTTAGCGAATGCCAGCATCTCGAACGTACCAGTGTCGTTAAGAATCTCCAAGGTAGGTTGGTAGATTGGCTGAGCAGGATTGACGATATCGTCCAGCAGGATGCTGTTCGAGGCTAACAGGGAGAACGGGGCAGTACGCGAGAAGTACGGGGCGAACGCATCTACCGCATAGTCATATGCAGCGCTGACAGCTTGGTTGGCAATGTCGGTTAGTTCCTCGTCCTCGATAAACAGGTTGACTGTGTTTGAACGGCGACGAATGCCAGTCTTGATTTGACTAAGGGTGATTGCCATGGGTCAGCATCCATACTGCTGCAAGAAAAGCCGTCAATGAGATTGCACCTAGCCCACCTGCGACAAACAGTTCAACGATGGTCCACGTGTCTAGCATTCAGCACCAAAAGAAACGGGCCGCACCGGGAACCCCCAATACGACCCGTTAAGCATAGGCGTGACTTAGAGCTTGCAGATACGCGCGATGGCCTCGTGAAACGCCTCAGCGTCATCAGCCTTAATTGCCTTAAGCGCAGTCATTGCGTGCTCTACTCCGCTACCAGAAGACTCGGACGATTCCGCGTCTTCCATTGGTTCCTTCTCGAACTTCTTGTCCTTCTTGTCGCTATCCTCGTTGGACGAAACCCCAGGGAACTTGAGCTTGATCGCGGGCTTCTTGTACTTGTCCGCGAACACGATTAGTTAGCTCCGCGCAGGTAGACCAGGTCAAATTTCACCTTGACCAAGTCGCCCGAGGCCGGTGCTACCGCTGCTCCCGTATCCCCTCGGTTGAACGAGAACGTGATTTTCTTGTCAGTAGCAACCGTAACGGTCAGTGGCACTGCGTACATAGCTCCGCTGGTAGCAAACGAAGCCTGTACTACGCAGCCTTCGAAGGCCATCATGTCAAGCCAGGTCTCTTCCATCGTAACGGTGTAGGTCGTGCCAGAGATAGCCACAGAGCGAACCAGTGGAACGTGCAGCGTGGTCGGGACAGCCCCCGAAGCGCCTGATGTGAAGTTGATACGAACCGGAACAACGCCAAGTCGGCTATCGTTCGCGAGCTTAATCGAAGGGCTTGCCATTTGAATTCCTTTATTGGATTCCCGAGGGTCCGCAGCTCGCGGGCTGTTTTACGTCCCCAGAAAGCATTAGGCGGAGACGATGGCCTTACCCGAACTGCCCGGGAAGTTGGTCCAGAACCCGTACGCAGCGCGCATACGGATGAGAGACTGGTCCGTGTTGATCAGGCTGATAAAACCCTGGTCGCCACGGTTGGCGACGCGAACGGGGTCTTTCCCGCCAGGGCAACCAATCTTCCAATACTCCATCGTCAAGGCGTAGATTTCGGTCTGGTCGCAAAAGGGAGACTGAACCACGTCCAAAGGACCCTTTGGTCCCTGGAAGCGGAATCCCTCGTACGATACGTCAATGTCTCCACCCTTTACGTCCACATACCTGCGCTGATTGGTCGTGAGAGCCAACAGCTTGTTGTAGTTCGAGAAGTTCAGGATAATGGTATTGGGCTTGGCACCCGAGATGACGCAAATCTGCGTAACCAGGGCCTGGATGGCTGACAGGACGTCAGTACCAGTAAGGTCCATGACCGTACCGGCAAGGTTGACAGCATTGGCAGCGCGCACGACACCGAAGAAGGTGGCCGCAAGCAAGGCCGCATCGGAGGTCAGCCAGATGGGCAAACCGGGAGTCTGCTGGAAGGCGGTCGAAGCGGCAACCGTATTGATGTTGCCGATCGAGTAACCATCAAGCGCAGTGGCATCAAAGCCACCCTGAGCCGTCCCAGTGAGAGTGCCTCGGACCTGGTCAACTGCCGTGAGCAGTACGGTGCCAGTCGCCAATGAAGCCGCGAACGGGGTCACCTTGGCTGCAATCGTCTCGCCCGCCTGGAATCGGTAGGCGCGCGAAGGCTGCGTCAGGGTGAACGTTACGGTACCAGTGGTGCCGGTGTGCGACAGGATGACAGCATCGCAACCCGAACCGTCGGAGTGCAAAGCCGCCTCAATAAGCCGACCAGCCTGGTTAAGGCAAGACGCCTGAGCATCGCCGTAGATGCTTACAACGGCATCTTCGGCTGACTCAGAGAACAGCGCCGCAACGTTGTCGACGACCTCCTGTGCATACTGGGTGAAGTACTGCACGTCGAAGGCAACAGCCTGGGTACCACCAACGCCACTGACATCGGCGGGCAAGCGAGCCCCCGAGCCACCTGGCGCAGTGCCGAACTTGACAGGCACGCGAAGAGACTGTCCGCCCATCTCTTCGTGTGCGCAAAGGCCAGCAGTAGGAGCGTCGGCAAAGACGTCCTGCTCATACTCGTTGTCCCAACGCACCTTGAGGCGCGCAATTTCGGTATCGGTAAAAAGTGCCATTTGTCAGTGTCTCCGAGAGTTAGTCGCGAATCGTTACCCGTCTTGGCCCTGAACTGAACAGTTCCTTCTTGGGCTTAGTTGGGGCAGGTCCTCGCAGTGATTGTGTGTCGATTGACTTGGATCGAGCGACTAGGTCTTCTGCTCTCTCAGTGACGCGGGTCTTTGCACCGGCTTGAAACGATGTCCCACTACCAAAGGTAGGTTTGGTCGTTTTGGCAATTGCTTTCATGCGGTCTGACATTTTGCCACGCTCTAAAAGCTCAAGCTGATCAAGGGCTTGCGAGACAAGGTTCTCTGCGTCGGAGTCGCTTAGCTTGCCCTGTAGCTTGTTCTCGACCACGAATGCCACAACGGCATCATGAGCCTGCTCAAGACTGGCACCGTCAGAACCAACCAACGCCCATCGGGTTGTGCCGTGACGTTCGTCCTTGGGGTCTGATACCTCGACGTTATCCCTGGTGACCAGTGCGGTAATGCCGCTGAATGCTGCTGCGCGTTGTCTTTGGCCTTCTGCCTCGCGTTCTTTGGCGCTCGCATCTTCCTTGGCCTTCTTCTCTTCAGCCTTGGCAGCGTCAATGGCGTCGAGGCGCTTCTGTACCTCAATCAGCGCAGGGTCGGTTGGTGTCTCGTCGCCAGCATAGAGCGCCACGAGCTTATCAAAGTCATAGCCAGCCTTTTCGAACAAGGTCTTAGCGCCTGGCTTCTTCAGTTCGGCAATGATTGCGTCTTCCTGTGTTGCAACTGGCGCCTTGGACAGCTCGGCAAGCTTAGTCTCAAGTTCTGCGACCTTGGCCTTAGATTCGCGGTTTTCTCGGCTAGTCTTGGCCCACGTCTTGAGCGATACCTGTTCGGTAGTGTCCGCTGCGACGGGTTCCGCTGCGACGGGTTCCAATAGTTTCCTAACCCTACGCTGGTCGAGGCTTTCGGCGGGCGTTGCGGGTTCTATAGTCGGCGTCATGTCTGGTGACGATGTTACGGGCGGCATAGCCAGAGCGATTGGAGCGGTGGTAGCGGACATATTCACTAGCCCTTTCAAGCGATTGTGGATTATCTCTAAACGACCCTAGGCCTCGGTTGCATGGGCCGCACAGTAGCGCCCGAACTAGCGTGGCAAACTAGGCGGACTCTACCGACGGTACGTTCAGCGCACCCCTGGCACGCGCGGTTACTGCCGAGATGGCACGGGCGCTGGCGTCGTTCACAAGCGCCTGGAGAGCCATCGTGGCGTCAGGGTCATTGGGTATCTTGGCCAGGTGCTCATCTACGTATTGCGTTATCTCTTTGAGTAGAATGATGATGACGTCGACATGGTCGGCGCAGAACGTTACGGCAAAGGCGAGAAGAGAGGTCATGGTTGTTTCTTTCTATTGCGGAAGAACCCGTAGACAACCAAGCCAAGTCCACCTGCGGCGAGGCCCAGCAGCACGAACAGCATTACATTGGACCAGGCGGTGGGCCACCAGGCATAGGCGCGCCCATTGGCGGTTGGCCCGGCATAGGCATTGCGCCTTGCTGGGGCATTGGAGGTGGAGTAGGCGCCTTACTGGGCATCTCCTGCAACGCTCCAATAAACTGTGAGACTAGGCGCAAACGATTAGCTGGCAGTTCCCATCGACTCTCCAGCAGAAAGCGCGCCTGAGCATCTCTGAGTGCACTGGCTACGTCGATATAGGGCAAAGGCGGGACATACTTGCCAGTCTCGACCATGGTGTCCAGGGCCTTAGCTACCCAGTCCTCGCTTGCAGTAGCCAATTGAACGTAGCCCTGCAGGTCTGGCATTTCCTCTAGTCGAAGCTTTTGGTCTCGTGTAATGGAGCCTTGGTCGTACCAGTTCTGAATCTGTTGGACACGCGCCGCAATGGTTTGTGGCAAACGCGACAGTGGCATTGGGGTTGTCTTGTACTTGTCGCTGTTGATGTCGACGTCATCCCACTTGATTAGTTCATGCCCCATTGACCTAAACGATGGCTTGATCTCGCTTGCTACTTCAAAGATTTGGTCGCCAATGTCAGCTACGAAGTCTTCAAGACGCATTGCAAGGTCAACGTGACGCGTGTCGTCCACTTGCTGCCAGGACAGAATAGCCAAGCCACTTGACAGACCCTCGGGCTTCTCGCCACCTGCCGCCTGCTGTGACACGCCTACTCGCGTGAAGCATTGCGCCATCTTGGCGTCCCGTGACTCGTACAGTTCCTTGGGGACGTCGCCCATAATCTGCACTGGCGCAGTACCGCTGTAGTCCACAAACCCAGGCCCGCTGAACTGGTCAGTATCAACCGCTGAGCTTGACTCGATAAGCCAACGCGGGAAGCCATTACGCAGTTCGCATTCCTCGATGGTCAGCTCAATGCGGTCAAGGCGCCGTTGCAAGGGCAGCTGAATCTCAGCCATCGACTGGCCCATGTACTCGTTACTCAGTACGTTAAAGTCGTACTTGCTGAACGGCAGTCGGTCGCGCTTCCATGGCTCATCAAGTAACGTACAGTTACCTACAGCCAGTACATGACGACCAGGCTTGCCATCTTCACCCGACCGGGGCAGCTTCCATCCCTCCACAAGCGCACGAATGTCCGAGTAGTTGGCTCCCGACTTGTAGAAGCCAGCATAGACACCGGGGGCGTTCTTGATGGCCTGTACAATCTCGTCAGTACGACCGAAGCAATCGAGCAAGTCCTCAAGGGCTGCATAGACACGTTGCAGTGCACTGCCAGGATATTGACGGTAGCTGCCCATGTCCTCGTTACTGAGCAGGATTTCGCTAGACAGGACACGCTCTACCGTAAGTTCCTTGCCAGTAAGACCACATGACGTCTTGACAAACCCACTCGGGTATTGTAGGCAGTCGGTCAGCGCCAGGCCGATGGTGTCCCATACCTTCAGCTGCTCAAATGCCGCGTCAACATACTGTTCGCGAGCCTTGCACTTTGTGCGTAGCTTGACGTCACCCGGGACTGTTGGCGTGTATGTGAGCCAGGGCCTGTTCTTGAACACCTTGTTCTTGAAGACGTCAGCAGCAACGGCGACACAGTTCAAAGCCGGGGGGTTGAACAGAGCCGATGCCATTGAGCTTGCCACACGACCGCTGCGGGCAGTCATGCTGTATCCGAACCCACTTGGGGCAGCACGGCCTGTCATAAGTCTGGCACACACATACTGCATGTACCGCGACGTCGACCAAGTGCTCGTCTCAATCTGCGCAGCAAGCGCGCTGACCTTGCCTGCTACGCCCGCTTGGCTGGCATTCCACCACCTGTCAGGTCCGACTGCGTCATCTGCCCTGTTGCGTGCAGACTTCTTGGCACCACTACCTTCGCCAATGTATCCATCGGCATGTACGGTAACGTCGTTATTACGCTTACGGGCCATCGTCGTCAGTATCGTCGCCACGACCAGCCAATTGCAGAGCTAACGTCATTGCGTCTACGGCACCTGGTTGGGGCGCTGCGCGACGTACGGGCGCCTTGGTACGTTTTACTGTGCTAGCCATGGAAAGCTCGAAATCGGGCGTCTTGACGTGGCTCATGCCCATCTCACGCATGACCGCGCCGATGGCCGACAATTCCTGTGCCGTCAACGGCTAGATCTCTGGACGTTGCGGACCGTTAGTATCGATAGCCCCGTTCGCGTCGACTACACCAAAGTCATCAGCCTGGGGCTGTGGCGCAGGGTGAACCATAATGCGCCTGGCCGGTTGAGGCTGTGGCGCTTCGACCAAAGGACCAACAAGGGCGGGTGGCATAGATGGCGCCACTGTTCGCGCGAGACTGTTCATACTAAGGGTAGAGTTGGTCGTTTACGCAGCGCATATTACCTTTTTGCGCAGTTGTAGACGTGTGCTAAGCCCGCTTGACGTGATTGTGCTCTAGGCAACACCTATTGCCCGTTACTGACATCACCACCGCGCACTTCTTAGGGTGCGACTTACACGTAGGCCTCCCATAGTCGCGCTCATCACCGTCGTAGTTATCTGCGTCGCGTAACGCCTGGAGAATTACGTCGCCAGCTTGGTCGGCTAGCATCTCGCTTACATATGCGATAAGCTCTGCCTTTGTAGTAGGGTTGCACTTGCCGATAGTGTGCTTAGTCTTACCAACGGCAACCTGTAGCGACCGGGGCAGCGACTTGGCCGCTTCAGTTAGCGCTATGGGCCTCATGCGCTCTTTTTTGGCAGCGATGTACTGCCTAACCGCCTTGCGCGTCTCTGGCGAAGGCTGGAACGGTTTGTAGCCGGGTTTCAGGTGGTCACCGGCGCGCCAAGCTGGTTTTTCGGTAAAACCGTACTTAGCCTCTCCCGCTGCGCGCATCTCTTCCAAGGTATCTGGCACCTGGTATCCATGGACGTATTTCATGCCCATAGCCTAGCGTAAATCCACTGCTATCACAGGCACACAAGGAACCCATTGATGGTAATCTGGGCATCGGCAACCTGCGCTAATGTGATGGGCTCGCCTATTCGGCTCCCACCAAAATGAGTATCCGACCCAAGTTCATGTTTGACAGACCCCTACCCCCATGGTCAGCAGACTGCCATAGGGAATCCCTAAAGGGAAAGGGGATATCGTTTGGTGCGTCAACCTACATGTATACGTGTTGTAATGCGGGCAACAAAGCACTAACGTGTAGCATGTATAGCGAGGTCTAGCAGGGCATCTCTAAAGCGCACTGGAGTCTCACGGCGCTCGCGTTTGCCCATTTCCTTAACCGTTGAGCTGAGCGAGGACCACCCGTGGGTGCCGCGTTGATGGTCCCAATTTAGGTCAAAAGGAGGCATTGAACCTTGATAGTACAGCCAAGTGCGCTTACGTGCGCGATGGCCGTATACTGACTGGTCGACTTGACATACCCACCCCGGAAGACAGCGCGTCCATTTACCCACCGTTGGCTTCGTTAATCCATAGTGTTCCCAGGCGAGGGAAAACGCAGGATGTTCTAGGACACCGCCGTAACGATTTACTGCTTGGAGGGCAAATGCAAACAGTCCGCCATCTTCCTTGGCCGTCCAGCCAGTGACGTGCTGATAACGGGACTGGTTAAGCATGGCTAATTGACACCACCTAGCACACGGTGGATGCGCTACAACTGACCATGGACCTGCGTATCTTGTTGCGTCTCTCTCAATGTCCCAAGGGTCAACACCATACAATCCTTGGTAACAGCCCTTGGTTTCAACAAACAGCGCCGCGATCATATGGGTATCATAGCAACAATCAAGCCGCGGCGCTAGTGCCTGTACACCTGCAATCCATGTGCTAGACTCTTATCCATGACGGCCTGTTACACCTATTGTCGCAACGCAGTAGTCGGGCGTAAGTGGAATGTGCTGGTGTACGATTCATCGGGCCAGTTGCTGTACGATGCGGATGCTGATGATATGATTCTACTCATGCGCGAAGTGTCAGTATATTCCAGGCTTAACTTCTTCGTAGACCATAGGCTATTCGGTTGGTTTAGGACAGATGGAGCTAAACGCGAAAGGATTACGTCATGAATCAGACCTTGGACGAACGAGCAGGGCTGTTGCAATACGCTGCTGCCCTGAGAAAATACCCACACACGGATGGGATGTATTGTCCAATGACTAACGACGCAGAGGATGCACGTAAGTTCTTTATCGATGCGTTTCCATGTGACTATCCAACCGGTAAGGATGCCATCGAGGTGGCCGAATCCTTGGCACTTGAAGGCACATGGGCCATGACAGACGTGGTACTGTTTGTGGCACTCCAATGAAGATTGCGGTCATAGCTGACAGCCAGGTACGTCCTGGTGTCAACACTGACTACATGACTCATGTAGGTAACTATCTAGCTGAAAAGCGACCTGACGTCATTGTCCACCTTGGTGACCTAGCTGACCTGTCTTCCCTTTCGTCGTACAACCTGCCTGGTGAGAAAGAGGGCCTACGGTACAAGAAGGACGTAGAAAGCGTTCACGCGGCACTTGGTAAGCTCACAAAGCCATTCAAGTCTTGGCGGCCAAGACAGATCCTAACCCTTGGTAATCACGAGAACCGCATTAACCGTGCCGTCAATGAAAACCCAATGCTTAAGGGGACGATTTCCCTTGCTGACTTGCGTTACGAGGAATTTGGGTTTGAGGTAATCCCGTTCTTGAAGGTGAAGACCATCGCGGGCGTTCAGTTCAGTCACTACTTTACGTCGGGCGTTATGGGCCGTCCATGTTCATCTGCTCAGTCCCTGCTGCGCGTTCGTCAAGGAAGCGCTGTAATGGGCCATGTCCAATCGTTCGAAATGGCCGTGCATCCACGCACGCAACAGACTGCAATCTTTGCAGGCGTAACGTACACACACAACGAACCCTACCTTGGTCCCCAGGGTAACCATTGCAAACGACAGATATTGATGCTACATGAGGTACGCGGTGGGCGATTCGATTTGATGGCAGTTTCGCTTGACTATCTCAAAAAGGAATACTCATGAAGACTGACTTTGGAGTTGAACGCTATTTGCTTACCATTCCATCCGATCCACCCGATCCTGGCGTGGAACCCAAGGATACCCTAATCTGGGGTACTCATTACGATGTCACAATGGAAGACGGGTATATTGTCGAGACTGACAAGCTAATTCGCGCACTTGGTTTGAACTTCCACGTTGGCTCTGCATTGAAATACATTGTGCGGTCAGCGCCGTCACAGGGCAAACCGGGCGAGTCCAGGGACCGCGACCTGAGGAAGGCTGTCAATATGCTGCACCGAGAGATTACGGGTTATTGGTCGACATTTGGGAAGCCAAGCAAATGAACATTGCGGCTATGGTCCACGTATCGTCAGAGGCGAATCCGCTCGGTCATGCCTCAGAAGTGTCTAAAGGGGCATACGCCAGTAACCAGATACCCGATGTCTGGTTTTACCAGTCATCACAGGTTACCAACGGTGCGTGGCAGTCGTGGGCATCGTGGGCGAGTGACAAATGAAACGCACAATCCTGTACTTAGCCTCGTTGTGGTGCAAGCTAACGTCGCATCGCACCGTTGTGCTAATTGACCCACATTCGCCAATGGTCATGACCTACTGTGGCAGATGCCTTGGTCAAGCAACCTTCTGGCGTGAGCCATGGACCAATCCACAACCGATTAAATCCATCGGTGGAAGGGTGAATTAGATGTTTCGCTGCAAAGAAATCACTCAGTCAGGGGAAGTCTATTTGCGACGATGGTACTTGATTCGTACCAGATGGTTTTCGTTGATGCTGCATCATATCCTGTTGAGCGACGACGACAGGGCACCCCACAATCATCCATTTTGGTACGTTTCGTTGCTGTTGTGGGGTAGCTATGTTGAGTGTATCTTCCGTGGGCGTCATTGGCAAGACTCAGTTGAGCGACGAGCACTGGGGCTGGTATTTCGGCGAGCATCGCACACACATATATTGGTGGTCGATAAACCGTGCTGGACGCTGGTATTCACCGGGTCACGCAAGCAACGGTGGGGATTCTTCACTAAACAAGGGTATGTAGACGCATATGACCCAGGGTTGCAACGCTAAGGAGACAACATGGCCAAGTTCAACGATATTCATCTGAGCAGAATTTTGAGCGAGATTGCAGGACCGGGTCTATGCATCGGTGGGGCTAAAGGATTGTCTGACCGACGAGTATGTCTAGTACAGGCAGCCTTTGCGGTCAGTTGCGATGACGACATGCCAAACAGGTACTACGCGCCCATTGGCCACTTCGACAACTCCCCTCAGTCAGATTACGCTACTCCCGACGCGGCCTTACAAACGATTCAGCAGCAGGGTTGGGCCTAGAGCACATGCCCCTCAAGACAGGCTCATCTCGCAAGACCATGTCGTCCAATGTCGCTACGGAGGTTCGTGCTGGTCGTCCAGCGAAGCAAGCCGTGGCGATTGCGTACAGCCAGGCTCGCAAAGGCACCGGCGCGTCGCAAAGGATTTAGGAGAGTAGTCATGGAAACTCAAGCAACTTTGTCCGACCAACCAACGCCGCTTGAACTTGCTCAGGGTCGCATGGTATCAGCAACGGCTGCATACCGTTTTGCGATGCTAAACCTAGCACTTTGCAACGGTGAACTGCTACTGGCCAACAGAGACGAGATTGCCGGTTTGCACGCCACTTACCCCGAGGACGAGCTTATCGCAAAAACGCTCATCAAGGCAGAAGAAGATTACTGTTACTGGGAGGAGAAGTTCCCGCATTGCCGCAACGCCGACGGCACGATTAAGAAAATGTTCCCCGATGAACCTAAAAAAGCTACAGCATAAGTGGGATAAACGTCTTGCAGCTGAGGGAATGCCGACAGAGGTAGCCATTAAGGCTACGGGTGCTGCTGAGCACGACGCAGAAGGATGTATTGAGGATACTCCACGGGCAGTGCGTTGGCGCGAATTTGAACATGCCATCACCGCACTACCTGCCTCGTACAGCAAGTCTGAGCGCAAGTTGCTACAATGGTATTGCGACTCGGGTTATCTCACCGAGGCTTGTCGCAAGGTTCGTTGCACCATTAGGCACGGTCGAACAGTCTTAGCGCGCTTCGTCGCGCACCAGAAAGGGCATGTGTAATGGAATACTCAATTCGGCCAGCGTCCAGTTCAGACGAAAAGTACATCCTGGATTCGTTTAGTCGTGCGTATTGCAAGTCGCCATATGCCGAAGGAATCCCACGTTTATCCTTGGCCTGTCGCATGGCAGAAATGCTACACAACGGTTGGTCGTGTGACGTTGCTGACCTTGAGGGCGAGGTTCTGGGGTACGTCGTATACAAGCGCGACATTAACGCAGTGGCCTGGGTGTGTGTCAAGGGACCTGTTCAGGGTAAAGGCATTGGGGAGTATCTGTTGCGGGGAGCATGTGACAGAGAACAGCCTGTCAAGCAACCCTGGTTATATGCCAAGAACGTGGCCTTTGCGCCAGTTGGGTATACGTTCCAGTGGAGGCCTTACCTCACATGGCTCTAAAGCACCGTTGGGTAGCGTTCCAAGCGCCGTTGAACGTATGTCTCAAGACAGTGGCCGAAAAGGGCTTGAGGGTGTTGGATTTTAAGCAGGTAGGCTGGTTGTCATGGAGCCTTAAGGTAATGGTTCCTAAGGAGGGAAACGCGTGAGCGACAGGCCTGAGGATATGGCTCATGCTCGCGGCAGGACATCAGGGTCGGGAGATAACCGAGCCTTGCGACGAGACCCCACCCCGTTGGATTTGTCAACCGTAGACACGAGTCTGGAGGGCATGGGCGCGTCGTTAAAGCGCACACTAGGGTATGAGATAGCTAGGCTAGAGCGGGCTGCTGTCAATGGACTCAAAGGCGGTGAGATGCTGGCCTTACAGCAATTGGTACAGGCATATAAGGCGCTGACAGCCACCACCGCCGATGTAGAGCCAACCGACCCGGTTCAGCGCAGGGCTTGGCTAGAGAAAAAGGCCCGAGGATAGAATGCCGTCATCTCCTGTTCATCCGTTTGTAAGATTCCTTGGGCGGATTGTGCTTTCCGCCTCTGGCTGTTGGGACTTCTCGGGCGCTTCGGATAAGGACGGATACAAGGAGTTCTGGCTGCACCGCGATAGCTATCGCGCTAACCGACTGTCGTATGCGCTTGCCAACTCGGACTTATCTGGGGAACTAACCGTCGACCATCTGTGCGACAACCGCCAGTGCGTGAATCCCTTTCACTTAGAGCAGAAGTCTGCCATCGACAATGTCCGTCGGGGACACAGACATCACGCCAATACCGCAAAGACGCATTGCAAACAGGGACACGAATACACCACGGAGAACACCTACCTGCGTCAGCGCACGGGTGGTCGCCTGGCCCGTGACTGCAGGACTTGCCAAAAATAACCGCATCGCAGGCTCGTAGGCAGTTAAAGGACCTAGAACTGGCGTCTAGACCAGCCTGGGTTCCGAGTAACATTTTGTACCCCGAACAGTTGGAGGTCTTTTCCGATACCACGCCGGATCGGGTCTACTGCGCTACGAGACAGACTGGTAAGACGACGCTGCTCGCCACGGAGATCATCGACGCCGGCTTGTCATTTCCTGGTTGTGAGGTTGCTTACGTGGATATGTCCATTCAGCATGGGGAGCGCGTCGTAATGGCCGAAATTTCCCGCATGCTTGGCGTTTATGACATTGCCGCCAAGATCGTTGATAAGTCGCTGAGGTTCGACAACGGATCCGTTGCGTATATATTTTCGGGCCAACAGTCAGAGGTGGAATCCTTACAGGGCTTTAAGTTGCGCCTGTTTGTGTGCGACGAAACCCAAGACTGCGCTGCGTTAGACGAGATTCTCACGATGATCCGACCAGCGTTGCTGCGCTGGAACGGCCGCGTAGTGCTTACCGGGGTCCCCGGAAGGGTCAAGAACATCGGGCCATGGTGGGATCGCACTGAGGGCGCTAAGGCTGGCATGTTTGGGCAACACAGGGGGACTTTTTGGAATAATCCCTTCTTGCCGCAGGACTCCAAGGAGCGTTTGTTTGAAGCGGCAAAGATCGAACTCGGAGAAAAGAGCGGCGATTTTATGCGCCACTGGAAGGGTCAATGGCCAGACTCAGACGATTTCCTGCGTTGCTATCAGTATTTTCCTAACATCAACGGGTATGATGGAGAGCCACCGTCGCTTCCGCGCCACTCGCTCGGACTGGACTTGGGCGGCGTATTGGACGCTGAGGCGGTCGTGGTGCTGGCGCACGGGTCGTCCGAAGAGAGTCTAAAAAACCTAATCTATCACGTGGATGAGGTAGTTTCACCGAAGAAAGCCGGTGGCGGGTATGATGTCACGGGCGACCGCGTTGGCCCTATGCAAGACAAATGGAACTGCGAAAAGCGGTTCTTCGACTACGGCTCGGCTAACAAGTCCAACCTGACGCTTATTTACCAGCGCGACAGGCATATCATAATGGAAGCGGTGCCCCCTAAGCGACCGTTTATCGAAATACAGCGCATAAATCGACTGTTCCGGGAGCGGCGGTTGTTTATTAAGCGCGGCTCCCAGCTTGAAAAAGACCTGCTTTATGTGTCTTGGGATAAAGAAACCCTAGGGTTAGGCAAGACGCCCAAGTACGGATCAATATACAAACAGGACGCAGCGGATGCTCTCAGGGCTGCCATGTGGGGGGTGTCAGGGTGGTTACAGCCCAATAAGCCCAACCCGCCTACAGAGGCAGAACAAGAAGCCAAGGACGTACGCGAGCTGTTCCGCAAGCCTTCGCGATATGGCCTGCCTAGCGAAGAACCCAAGCCACAGTCGGTACGGCGCGGCAGAGAGTACGGTCCCAAGAAATCGTACTAGCCTTGTAAAATAATCCTTGCGGTCCTCGGCTTGGTAGTTCATGCTATCTTGTGTCAGGTTAAACAACAAACACGGGAGATACGC
>OBJR01000009.1_pt1 | contig 30880 bp, 40 predicted proteins | sample 1519711 | NCBI WGS metagenome assembly OBJR01 (sample SAMEA3235155, study PRJEB22506) | soil metagenome | biome: Forest; feature: Temperate coniferous forest; material: soil | place: Canada | collected 2011-06-18 | depth 0.2 m | reverse complement strand
GGCGTGCCCTATGGCAAGCCCTTCAGCCTGCCCGAGCACGCGATTCTGCTGCCGATTGCATCCGTGCTGCAGGTGGTGTCGATCAGCTACACCGACATAGGCGGCAACCCGCAGGTCATGGCGCCGGGTACCGATTACGTGGTCGATCTGAGTTGCGAACCGGTGCGTATTACGCCGCCCTTCGGCAAGATCTGGCCGATCCCGCTGCCACAGATCGGCGCCGTCTCTGTGACGTTCGACGCCGGCATGGCCGCGCCGCTTACGGCGGATGCGGCCGCCGACACCATCAGCGTGCCAGGCTGGAAAACACTCGCCGTGGGCGACAGCCTGCGCGTTTCCAACCGCGATGTGGCGACACCAGGCGATGGCGCGCTGCCGGCGCCGCTCGTGGCGAACAAGGATTATTTCGTGCAAGCGGTCGCTGGCGCCGATCTGTACAAGCTGAGTTTGAGCGCTGGCGGCGCCGTGATCGACATCACTTCCGCCGGCACCGGTGAGAGCTTCATCGGCGACATTGCCGCAGGCCTGCGGGCCTGGATGCTGCTCTCGATCGGCACACTGTACGAGAATCGCCAAGCGGTGATGGTCGATACGCGCATCACCGTGGCCGAGCTGCCGCTCGAATTCATCGACGGCCTGCTCGATTCCTACCGCATGGTGTACTACTGAGATTGAGGAGGCGCGAACCCTGTGCGCATTGGTAAATTACGCCGCCGCATCACCATCCGCTGCGCGACGCTGACGCAAAACTCGATAGGCGAGATGGTGCAGAGCTGGGCCGACTTCGCTCGGAATGTGCCGGCGCAGATCGTGCCGGCCAATGGCAAGGAGGCGATCCAGGCGGCGCAGGTCAACGCGCAGCAGCAGGTCATCGTGTGCATCCGCTATCTTCCCGGTGTTTCGCCGCAGATGCGCATCATCTACGGCACGCGCACGTTCGAGATTAATTCGGTGATGAACAAGGAAGAGCGTAACCGCGAGATGGAGATCGTCTGCGTCGAGCATCTGTGATGAGCGAACCGAACACCGAGGTCAAGAGCGACTGTTGTCAAAGTAGGACTTGAAAAAATGGCCATGCAATATTCAGTAGCGGTTAGAAACGCCAAATTAGATGTGGTCGAGACCGTGATCGGCGTATCCCCCGTGATCCGGTTTTTTAGCGGCGTGCAGCCAGCCAACTGCGCGGCGGCCAATAGCGGAAACGAGCTTGCGAACGGTGTACTGCCGGCGGACTGGCTCGCTGCGGCGGCTGGCGGCACGAAAGCGAAATCCGGCATCTGGACAATCACCGGACTCGCGGCTGCCGGCCTCGGCGCCGATATCGGGCACTACCGCATCTATGCCGCGGATGGCATTACCTGTCACGAGCAAGGCTCTGTCAGCGACGTGGGTCTGGGCGGCGATATGACGCTTGACAACAGCAATGTCGCGCAAAACCAGGTGGTGAACGTGTCCTCATACACGAAGACGGCGGGCAACGCTTAGGTGGAAATAGCGGCGACGCACGAGGGATAAAACATGGCTATCGTCAGCACCCAACAAGAGCAGGTTGTCATCCGCTTCACCGTGATCGAAGGCGACTTGAGCTACACCGACGCGCTCTACAAGAGCGCTGCAGAGTGGGCCGCACTGCAAGCCGACCCAGAGGGACAGGCGAAGCTCACAGCAGAACAACAAGCGCGGTTCGATCACTGGAAAGCTGTTCTCAATACACCGGGCCCCGAGCCGACACCAGAGGAACAAGAGGCGAAATTGATTGCACTCAAGGAACAGTTTTCGGCGATCAAGGAGCAGATTCTTACCGCGCTGCCTGACGACGGAGCGAAGTTGGCGTTTATCCAAGAGCGTGAGGCGATTGTCAGCGCTGAGATTGTCGCGTTGCAACAAGCGATAGCAGGGCGGGGGTAAGACGTGGCGACACGCTATCTCGTGAGCGTTGCATCAGCATGGAGTGCGTCGAACACGGCGATTTGGTCCGCGGTATCCGCAGGTTCCCCTGGCGCAAGCGCACCCACAGCGACCGATGACGTGGTCGTCGATCCGAATTCTCCGTCCGGTACGCTAGCGACCGTCGCTGGCGCGGCATGCAAGAGTTTGGCCATGAATTGGCCTACAGGCGGAGGCTTAAGCCTCGGGGCCGCAATAATGATGAGCGGTGTAATTACATTGACCGCCGGGTTCATCATTGACAACGGCTACACGGTTACCGCGAGCGGATATGACCGCAGCAACAGCAACGCGAGAATACAGAACGCGACGGGCAACTGGATATTGACCGGGTCCGGCACGGTGTGGAACAGCGCAATCATCACAGGGCTGACGGTTACGTCTGAACCTTCGTCGATCAAACTCACTGACGCAACCAGCAATGCGAAGGTTTTTGCGACCGGCGGATTGCCGTACAACGAGCTTTGGCTTTCGGGATCAGGGAGCGGAGCCTTTCAGCATACCGGTTCAGGTACATTCATCACGATCAAACTCGACACTCTCCCGAAGAACGTCCAATTCACCGCTGCGACGAACACGACGGTCGGGGGCGTGACGGTGCCGCCATACAACCCGGCGGATGTGAAGTTTGTGCGGTTGCCGGGGGTAGCGGGGAGTTATCTCCGTACGCCTGATAGTGTTGCTGCGAGCGTTACTGGTGACATTACTATTGTTGTTAGTGTCGCGCCGAATAGTTGGGTTTCAGGGGGGAATCAAACATTGATCGGTAAAAGTAATAACGATAATATCAATCGTACTTTTGACTTTAAGATTGTTGGTGGTACGCTTTATTTTATTTTCTACCCAAATGGAACCAGCACGCTTTTTTTTTCCGCAAACTCAAGTCCTACTGGGTTTATCGACCGTGTTATATCTTATGTGGCTGTCTCTAGGTCTTTATCTTCTGGGGATACAAAGTTTTACACATCCTCAGATGGTATTGTGTGGATGCAGTTAGGGGAAACAGTGTCCTTGTCCCCTGGTACATCGCTGTTTGACGGAGTTAGTGGAGTTAATGTGGGGGCAGCGGATGGGGGAGCATTTCAAGCATCAGCAGGTGATTTTTATCGTGCTCAACTCTTCAACGGCATCCCACCCATGCTCGGCGGTTCAGCCAGTGCAACACCTGTAGTCGATTTCAACCCCAACGACTGGGTAAGCGGCAACACCTGGGTCAGCAGCACCACCGGCGAGGTGTGGACGCGGAATGGGCAGGCGTTGATTTATCCTGAGACCGGCATCGACAGCATCACCGCCGCAACCCACACGTTGACGAAATCTGGTGGCGGGACGATCAACCTGCGCTATGCCAAGGTGTCGCACAGCGTGGCCTTGCAACCAAACACGTTCTATGCCGGGGCGCATTCCACCGACGGCGGCAACAATACCAACTGGGTTTTCAACAACGCGCCCGCGGTGGCTTCGCTCGCGTTGACCGATGCAAGCGATGCGCTCACATCGAGCGGCAGCATCGCCATTGCTGCCGCCTACGTCAGCAGCGAGGCCGATGCAGTTCTAGCGAGCGGCAGTATCGCGATTGCTGGATCGCTCGCGGTGATTGAGATAGGCGATACGGTGGCGACCTCCGGCTATATCCGGGCGCCAGCATTGGCTGTAGAGGAGGCGATTATCGAGCGGGCGTGGAACGCGCCCGGACTCAAATCCCTCATCGGCCGCGGCCTCGCGATGCGGCTCTATCCGCAAATGTTGCCCCAGAACTCGGCCTATCCCGCTGTGACGTACTCGTGCGTTTCCTCGCAGCGCGAGACAGCGATGGGCGTGGATCCAGGCATCGTGAGCGCGCGCTACCAGTTCTCCGCCTGGGCATCGAGCTATCAGGAGGCGCGTGACCTCGCCGAGCAACTGCGTCTTACTTACCAACGGTGGCGCGACAAGCTCGGCGCGGTCGATATCCTGGATACCTTCATTGAGGACATGGACGACCTCCCGCCCGAACTGGTGAACGACGTCGTCGTACACCATCGCTTCACCGATTTTCGCATCATCTACCGCGAGTAATGTCATGGCCGTCGAATTAGAAGTGCAGGGGCTGAAGGAATTGTTCGACACGCTGCAGCAGCTCCCGATCAAGCTGGAGAAAAACGTCATGCGCGGTGCAATCCGCGCCGGCGCAAAAGTGGTGGCCGATGAAGCACGGCGCCGCGCGCCCGTGCTTCAGGACCCGGACCCGCGTCGCGTGTTCGGCGCACTCGCGAAATCGGTGCGCGTCATGTCCACCGGCATCAGCGGCGGCATGGTCAAGGGCGGCGTCGTCGCCGGCGGCGCGACCACGGTCGGGCGTGGCAAGAGCAAGGAGGCGGCCGATGCGTATTACGCGATGTGGGTCGAGTACGGCCATTTCTACCGTGGCAAAGGCCAGGCGTTGAAAGGCGGCACGGCGAGCAAGCGAGCGCAACGCCGAGCGTTAGCCACAAGCGGCGGCGTCTTTGTTCCAGCGCATCCATTCATGCGCCCGGCGATCGATAGCAAGATCAATGCTGCGATCGACGCGACCGCGCAGTACATCAGCGATCGCGTCGAATCGGAATTGTTGAAGTAACCAGCACACGGAGAATCTGATGGCCTCTCAAATCTGGTCGAACGCGAAGCTCTTATTCGGTGGCTATGACATGTCGGGCGATGTGAACGCACTTGCGTTGAAGTATGGCGCCGAAATCAAGGAATCCACCGACTTCGCCTCCGGCGGTTTTCGCGAGCGCCTCGCCGGGCTAAAGGATGTGTCCTTTGCGCACGAAGGGTTCTGGAATGGTGGCGTGGGTAACATCGACGACACCCTCTTCGCCGATATCGCGCTTGCGAGCGCGCCGATGACGCTCGCCCCGTCGGCCGGCGCCGAAGGCGATCTGGCCTATACCTTCAAGGCGATCGAGGCGGCCTATTCCCCGGGCGCCAAAATCGGCGACATGCTCGCGTTCTCGGTCTCGGGGTCAGGCGATGGCAATCTCGTTCGTAGCACCATCGTGCACAATGCCGCGCGCGTGGCCGGGGCCAATGGCACCATCTTTAATCTCGGCGCGGTCAGCGCAACGCAAAAGCTCTACGCCGCGCTGCACATTGTGGCCGTGAGCGGGCCCGGGCCGTTCCAGTTCAATTGCAAAGTGCAATCGGCGCCGACCGGAGGCTTCGCCGCCCCGGTCGACCGTCTCATCTTCGCCCAGTCCGCCGCCATCGGCGCGCAGTGGGGCGTCCCGGTTCCAGGCGCCATTGCCGATGCCTTCTGGCGCATCGTCTACACGCTCGGCAATATCACGTCCGTCACTTTCGTTGTCGCAATCGGCATTCAATAGCAAAGGAGCACAGCATGGCCTCATTTGTTCTCACCAATGCGTTCGTCCTGGTCAACGCGGTGGACCTGTCCACTTACGTCAAGTCGGTGAAGGTCAACTACAAAGCCGACACCCCGGAAAACACGGCGATGTCCGTCAGCAGCAAGACCCGTCTGCCCGGCCTCAAGGAATGGGACATCGACGTCGAACTCAACCAGGACTACGCCCTGACCAAAGTCGATGCGACGCTCTTTCCGCTCGTCGGCGCCGCCGCGTTCCCGGTCGAGGTCCGGCCAGACGGGGGCGCGCGCAGCGCGACCAATCCGGCCTATACCGGCAATGCGCTTCTCGCCTCCTACGAGCCGGTTTCGGGCAAGGTCGGCGACGTGGCGCTCGCGCCGATCAAGCTCACTGGCACCGCGGTCCTGACGCGTGCGGTGGTGTGAGCGTGACGCTACTGACAAAAGACGCGATCCTCGCGGCGCAGGACGTGCGTTTTGATGTTGTGAGCGTGCCGGAGTGGGGCGGTGACGTGCGCATTTGCAGCATGAGCGGTGAGCAACGCGATCGCTACGAGCAGTCGCTCTTCGCCAGTCGCGGCGCCGATGCTGCGGCGAATCTCGCCAACATCCGCGCGCGCCTCGCGGCCTACAGCATCGTCGATGATGCGGGTGTGCTCGTGTTCTCGGAAGACGACATCGTCGCGCTCGGGCAAAAATCCGCCGCGGCGCTCGACCGTGTGGTCGAAGCCGCGCGCAAGCTTTCCGCGCTCTCCGAGCAGGACATCGACGAGCTAAAAAAGCCCTCCGAGCCAGGCCCCGTCGCAGATTCTGGCTCCGCCTTGCTCGCGACCTCGGCATGACCGTGGGACAATTACTCGCAGCGGTGTCGAGCCGCGAACTCTCCGAATGGGAGGCGGAATATAGCCTCGAATATGAGGAGACACGCGACAACGCCCTGCACCAGGGGCTCGCGGCGCGCGCGCGCGCCAAGCTCGAATCGAGACGGAGGCGTTGAATGAGTACGAAGGTCGTCTGGTCACTGCTGTTCGAGATGAGCGCCAACATCGCGCGCTTGAAGCAGGATATGGACAAGGCGCAGGCGACGGTGAAGACCGCGACCGATGGCATCCAGTCGATGATCGCGCTGACGAAAACGGCGCTAGGCTCGCTTGGCATCGGCCTCTCTGTGCACGGGTTCGTCTCGTTCATTGAAGGCGGCATCGAGGCCGAGGCAGCGCTGCACAAGCTCAACCTGCAGACTGGCATCAGCGTCGAAATGCTGTCAGCGCTGCGCCCGATCGCGAAGCAATCCGGCACCGATTTCGACACCGTCGCTGACATGGTGAACAAGCTCGAGAAGAACATGCTCACCTTCGCCCAGAGCGGCGCCGGCAAATCCGCGGATGCGTTCCGGCAATTAGGCTACACGCAGGCGCAGGTCAAGGCCGGGCTGCAGGACATGGATCACTTCCTGCCTGAGTTCGCGAAGCGCCTGGTGCAAGCCGGCGTCGGAGGCGAGCAAGCGGGTCTTGCGATGCAGTTGATGGCGAAGGGCGGTGCTGCGGCGCTGCCGTTTTTAGACGAGTTGGCCAAAAGGACAAAACTGGTCGCGACCCTAACCACGGAACAAGTCGCGGCAGCGCACGAGTTCGAAATCAACATGATCAAGCTGAAATCGGGCGCAGGCGGGTTAGCGGTTACGCTCGCCAACGAATTTCTGCCAAGCTTGAATGAGATCACCGGCGCGATGGTGAAAGCCAAGACCGAAGGCGGGAACTTGGCCGCAATTTGGGCTGGCCTAAAAGCGATCACCGTTGGCACTGAGAAATTTCAGGCCGAGAAAGATTTGTTCAATCAAGTGTCGGCACTTCTGTCACAGGAGGCAACCCTCGGCAGGTTGCGGCGCGACGGTTACAAGGATGACACGTTCGCTATTGTCACCACCAGGAAAAAGATCGAGGCGATCAAGGATGAGATCGCGCAGAGCAGGGCGCGTGTTGAGCTATTGCAGCACGAACAGGACATAAAAACCAAGGCTGCGGAAGACGAGTTGAAAAGCCGCAAGCCGCTCGGAGATCCAGCCGGCAAGCCCAAACTGGACACCGTCGGCCTCACGGACTACGACAAGGAGTGGAACAAACTCGTCGATCTCATGCAAGCAGCGGACAAAGCGAGCTTCGGCGTGGCCGCGAACGTCTTGCATATGGTTAACGCAGGTGAACTCGGCAAAGTCACCGCTGAGCAGCGCAAGCAATTGCTCGATCTTGCGGCGAGCGTCGAATATGAGCAGGAGCGCGTGAAGAGCCGAAAGGAATTCGCCGAGGGGATGGCGAAAACGACCGAGGACGTGGCCAAGGAAAAGGAGAAGGCCCAGGAAGTGTTGATGACGGCCGTCGCGGGGCTGGATGCTCAGATCGCCAAGCAGAAGGAACACAACGCCGAGATCGGGAAGACGAAAGATCAGATTGATTTGCTGAGGGCATCCGAGATGGACCTGGCGATCGCGCGCCTTCAGTCGAGTGTCGCGATCAAGGAAGCCGAAGGCGTGGGCGAGAATAGTTTTTACGTGCAGACGCTGAAAGTTAAAATCGAAAAAACCAAGGAACTACAGACACTGCAGAAGCAGTCATCGGTGCGCGACAAGACCGCGGAGGATTTGAAAAGTACAGACGCCGACGCAAAGCAATTCGGCCAGACGGTGTCCGCCGCGTTTGGTCGAATGATCACCGATGGCGCGAAAGGCAAAGATGTGGTTCGCTCGCTCGATCAGGCGTTCGCGCAACTCATTACCAGGCTTCTCATTCTGAAACCGTTGGAAGCGCAGATCGAGGCGGGGTTCAAGAGTGTTGGCGGCTTGGGCGGGATACTGAATGCGTTTGGCTTTGGCGGCACCAGCGGCGCGGGCACGGCTTCATGGACTTCTGGCTCCGACCTTCCGCTCGGCATTACCCCGATGGCCACCGGCACAGACTTCGTGCCGCACGATATGTTCGCCCTGTTGCACAAAGGCGAATCGGTGACGCCGGCGGGGAGAAATTCGGGCGGCGACACCAATGTCTTTAACGTCGATATGCGCGGCGCGTCGGTCGAGGCTGTCACCCGTCTTGAGCGGTTGGTGTCGCAGGTCAACGGGTCGATCGAAAAGCGCGCCGTGATGGCCGTCAACGTCGCCTACAACATGCGCGGCCGGCGCGGGCCGCTCGGCACCTAAGGCGCGGCCGATGGCTTTTCCTGCCACACCGGCGCCGCGCGTGCTCACGGTGCGCTCGCTCAAGCCGACACTCGTTTCGGTGGCGCATTCGCTGCAGCGCCAGGTGCGCCGGCGCGGCAACGCGCACCGCTGGCTGGTGCAGGCGAACTGGGGGCCCTTAGCGCGGGCAGAGTTCGCCACGATCCAGGCCGCCACCGAACTGATGGACGGACAGTTTGGTGTCGATACCTGGGTGCTGCCCGGGCACGAGGCGCCGCGCGGCATTTGGCCCGGCGCGCCGGTCGCAAACGGGGCGCAGGCGGCCGGCCTCGCCGCGATCGCGCTGAAGGGGTTCACCGCGACGCAGGCGGGCGTGGCCCTGCGCATGGACTTTATCAAATTCGCGGGCCATGCCAAGGTGTACCAAATCTGCGCCGACACCAATTCCGATGGCGCGGGCAATGCAACCCTGACGATCCGCCCCAAGCTGCAGGTCGCAATCGCGAATAACGAAGGCATCGTGTTCGCGAACGTGCCCTTCACCCTGGCGCTGGCAGCGGACCTGCAGGAGTTCTCGGTCGAGCCGCCGATGCTCTATGCGTATCAACTCGACCTGGTCGAGGTGCCCTGATGGCCGATCGTGGCGCGTCCGCCGCCGTTGTCGCCGAACTCGTCAAACCGGCCAATCAACCGCTGCATCTCTTCGAGGTGCACTTCGACGCGGTGACCCTATATATCACCGATGGCTATCGCAGCATAGTCTGGGGCGGGAACACCTACGTCGCGAACGGTCACCTGCTCAATTTCCAAGGCGTGCAGGAATCGACCCAGTTGCTGATTCCGCAGGCGACGGTGACACTCTCCGGCGTCGATCAGGTCTGGGTGTCCGAGGTCCTCGCGCAGAACTACGTCGATCGGCGCCTCGTGATCTACAAAGCGTTCCTGTCCACGATTGATGATTCGGTCATCGTCAGTCCGTTCCCGATGTTCGACGGCCGCATGGATGCGCCGTCGATCGATGAGGACCCGGCGGGAAAATCGGAAGTCACTATTACTGCGGCGTCACAATGGGCGGACTTCGAGCGCCGGCCGGGGCGGCACACCAACAACCAGGAGCAGCAACTTTGGTTTGCCGGCGATCGCTTCTTCGAGCTGGTGAGTCAGGTCTCGAAAATCTCGGTCTGGGGACGCCCGGCAGCGAGCCCGGTCGCGCAAAGCGTGGCGCCGTCGGATAACGTCGCCACCGATTCGGGACAGGGAGGGTAAGCGCAATGCGGGTACCGGACTGGGATGTGCGTCTCGCGAACTGGGCGAGCTATTGGCTCGATGCGCCGTTCTCCTGGGGGCACTGCGACTGCAACATCCTCGCGCTCGAAGCGCTGCAATGCCTCACTGGCAAACCCCACGCCGATGCTTTCAGGGGGCGCTATGACAGCGCTGCAGGCGCGTTGCGGCTGCAGCGGGACGATGACTACGACCTCGCCCGTTATCTCACCGCCCAGGGCGCGCAGATCATTCCTCGGAACTTCCAGCAGCGCGGTGACATCCTGGTGGTGATGCGCGACGGTTTCGCCTGCGGTCACGTTTGTTTCGGCGAGCGTGCGCTGTGCGCGGCGCCGGACCATCCCGTGTGTTGGGGCTCGACCGAGGCGCTGCTCGATCTGGGCGCTGTGATCTACCGGATCGGCTAGCGGAAGGCCATCAACATGCCTGCGCTCGTAGCCGCCATTGCGGAATTTTTCATAGCAGGTGAAGTCGCGGGCGCAGTCGCGTCGGAGCTGACGCTCGCCGGCTTTGCCGCCGAATCCGGAGCCCTGATCGCAGCGGCCGACATTGCCGGTACCGCTGCCGGTGTCGTTGCCGCCGTGGGTGTCAGCATTGCCATCAGCGCCGCGCTCGCCGAGCATCCGGCCGGCACGCCGGATTCGGGCGGGTTCGACGCGACCGCGCGCGGGGCGCTCATCAACACCGCCTCGACGGTCGAGCCGATCCAGGTCCTCTACGGCCGCCGGCGCGTCGGGGGCGCGTTTTTCCTGCGCCAAGTGTTCGGCGATGCGAACCAATTTTTTGGCAAAGGCATCGTCATCGGCGAGGGGCCGATCCAGGATGTGCAGAACATCTACTTCGACGATACGCTTGCATCGGACGCGCGCTTCAGCGGCAAGTACTACCTCGAACCGCATGCGGGCGCGGACGACCAGGCGGCCTCCGCCGTCATGCAAACCGATCTGCCGGACACGTGGAGCGCAGCGCACACCGGCTCAGGCATCGCCTATCTCTACGCGCGCCTCACCTTCGATGGCTCAGTCTGGCACGGCGAGCCCAAGATCACGATGGACGTGCTCGGGCGCACGCTCTACGATCCGCGCGATGGCAGCACCCGCTTTTCCAACAACGTGGCGCTGGCAGTGCGCGACTATCTGACCCATCCCCGCTACGGCCGCGGCATCGCCACCGCGGCGATTAACGACGCGAGCTTTATCGAGTCGGCGAACCATTGCGATGAGCGCGTCGCGGTGCCTAATCATGCCGCAATCTTCGTCTGGGACCCGGTGACCGCACTCATCACGTTCCCAGTGCCGGTGGTCGGCACCACGCCACAGACTGGCACGCAGATCGAAATCTTCGGCCTGGGCGATGGCGTGACCGTCAGCTCGGATGACACGCTGCCGAACAATCTCTTCCCTGCGACGATGTACTACGTGATTCCGAACCTCGACAACGCGGTGCAATTGGCCGCGAGCTACGCCAACGCGCTCGCCCGGATTTCGATCAATGTCAATACCGTGGGAAGCGGCATTCACACGATGCTCCACGTGGACCAGGCGCGCTATAGCTGCGACGGCTTGGTGAACGTGGACCAGGCGAGCCTGCAAAACCTGCCAGGATTGCTCTCGGCCTGCCGTGGGTTCCTTGTGTTCTCGGGCGGCCAGTATAAGCTCAAGATCGAAAAAGCCGAGGCACCGAGCAGTTTTGGCTTCAACGAAGACAACATCATGGGCGCCTGGCAGATCCAACTGCCGGGCAAGCGCCAACTCAACAACCGCGTGCGCGCGCGGTTCTTTAATCCCGCGCTCGGATGGCAGGAGGACATCGCGGTATTCGAGAGCACTGCCTACCGCGCGCTCGACAACGGGCTCCTGCTCGAATCGGAAATGGAACTGCCATTCACGGCGGACCTGTACCGCTCACAGCGCATCGCGCAGATGGTGTGCCAGCAGTCGCGCTTTGGCATTGTGGCACAGTTCCACGCCACGATCGCGGGCCTGCGCGCCGAGGTCGGCGATGTGGTGCCCATCACACACTCGACGCCTGGCTGGGTCGCGAAGCTCTTTCGTGTCACCGATATGGAATTGCTCTCGAACGACGAGGTCCAGGTCACCGTGCGCGAGTACGACGCGAGCGTGTTCACCACAACGCAGGTGGCCATGCGCGCGACGCCGGCGACGAACCTGCCCGATCCGTCCGTGGTCGGCGTGCCTGGCATTCTGTCGGTAATCGAGAGCCTGTATCAAACCACCGGCTCGGCCGGCGTCAAGTCGCGCGCGACCGTCACCTGGAGCGCGCCACCGGACGTGTTCGTGACGTCGGGCGGCCGCTACCAGTTCGAATATGCCGACCATGGCAGCGGCAACTGGGAACTCGTCGCGATCACGCAGGCGACCTCGGCGACGAAGGATGATTGCGCGCCTGGCATTTACGATTATCGCGTCAAGGCCGTCAACGTGGCCGGATTTGCCAGCGCGTATTCGTCGATTTTTTCGCAGGAGCAACATGGGCTCACCGCACCGCCATCGAACATGACGGGCTTCGGCCTTACACCCTTCGTCGGGCAGGCGCAGTTGTCGTGGGACAAGATGGTGCAGAACTCGGACCTCGATGTCCTGATCGGCGGGCGGATCATGGTGCGCTATTCGCCCAAGACCGCCGGCGCGGGATGGAACGACGGCGTAGAGATCGCGAACGTCGCTGGCGACTCGACCGGCGTCCTCGTGCCGCTCATGAGCGGCACCTACATGGCGCGCGCGCAGGATTCGAGCGGCAACCAATCGACGGGCATCGTCTCGGTGATTACCACCGCGCCCGACGTCGATGCGTTCAACGCGGTGGCTTCGCTGACCGAGGATCCTACGTTTACTGGCGCCCGTGCGAACACGATCGTCACCATCGGCATGCTGCAGCTCAACGGCAGCGCTTCGGTCGGGACCTATGACTTCTCGACTTACATCGACCTCGGCGCGGTGTATACCAGCCGTGTGCTGGCGACGCTGAAAACGCTTGCCTTCGAAGTTGCGGATTTGATCGACGCGCGCCTGGACCCGATCGACGCCTGGGGGCTCATCGATGGCGCGGAGATCTCGGACGTCAATGCGCAGCTATTCGTTGCAACCACCAACACCGACCCGGCTGGCGCACCGGCCTGGAGCGCCTGGCAGCCGTTCCTGATCGGCGATTACAAAGCACGCGCGTTCAAGTTCCGCCTGGTGCTCGAGACTGCCGACCTGAGTCACAACGTCTCGGTGATCAACCTCGGCGTATCGGTGGACATGCCCGATCGCGAGGACGGCGCGCGCGACATCGCAAGCGGCGCCGGTGTGAAAACCGTGAACTACACGCTTACGCCGGTATTCAAGGCGTTGCCGCACCTGGGCGTCACCGGCAAGAACATGGCGACGGGCGACTATTTCACCATCAACAATGAGCAGCTCGCGAGCTTCGACATCGTGTTCCGCAACGCAGCGGCCGCTGCGGTGAATCGCACCTTCGACTGGCGCGCGAAGGGCTACTAAGGAGAAACCCGATGTGTCCGGATGATGGAACGGTTACTAGAATTCTAGCGGTGGGGATGCAGCCGCCACCGGAATCTGCGGTGGCGGCTGGAATGGATCCTGCTGAAATTGTTGTATCCGACGCGCCGCCACCGAAGATCAGCGTTGCGATGCTCGATGCCGATGGGCTTTTTCTCGGCGTGCAGGAGATCGATCCCGCGAGCAAGCTGCCGGAGCAGATCGAGGTGCCGGCGGATTGCGATCTCAAGCCAGGTCGCTGCAAGTGGGTGGCCATCGACGGCTATCCGGGCGGCGGACGGTTCGAGTATTTCGGCGGCGATGCGCAAGCAATCCTGAATGACGCGAGCGCCGTGAGCAGCGTAAGTATGGAGATTGCGTTCAATGCGCTCGCCACCGCACTCCAGCAGCAAGGCGTGCCGCTGCCGCAGGCTACGCTCGCCTGGATGTCCGATTTCGCGCAATCGATCGACGCGCACTAAGGGAACACGATGTCACAGAACGCACTATCGATTGCCAACGTCGCCGGAGCGCTCTATCGCGCCGGCGTGAACAGCGCACTCGATACGCTGCTCAACTTGAACTCGGGCGCCGCCGCGCCCGGCACCACGCAGGCGGGTATGCTCTGGTACGACACCGCCAACGGCGTCGTGAAACAGCGCAACGCGGCTAACAGTGGCTGGATCACGCGTTGGACGGTGGCGAATGCGGAAGGGGTATCCAATGCCGATATCAATATCGGAGGCGGAAAATTCACCGTCGCCGCGGGGACGGGGAATACGACGATAGCGGGGACATTGAATGTTGCTGGCAACATAAGCGGCAACATAAGCGGCACAGCGGCGAGCGTTACGGCCGCGGCGCAACCTGCGATTACAAGTCTAGGAACTCTACTTGGATTGACGGTGAGCGGCGGTGCGACAACCATCAACGGAAATTTCAGTACCACAGGAAATGCAAACTTTACAAGAATTCAGGACGATCTTGGTAATTTGATCATCAGCAGCACGAATCCGTCAATTTCAAGTGGCTTTGGTGTTGGTGCAGCAATTCTCGCGAATAATACGGCTGCGTTCAGGGTGACAATAGGAACGGGTTCACCAACAGCGGGACAAATAACGATGCCAGCGGCCCCCAACGGATGGTCAAGCCAGATCACCCATTTTGAAAATGCTATAGGGAATTTACCAGTGATGGAAGCAAATCTCAGTAACGCAACAACAATCTATGTGATAAATCTTAACCGAGCAACCGGTGCTTTACTTCAGTTGACTTCTGGGGATCACCTTATTTTCCAATGCATACCCTACTGAGCGCTGCAACAGTCAGGAAACAGATCTCATGGAGAACCCAGATAATCCGGCTGTTCGCAGTGCTGAAACGACTACTCGAAAGCCGCGCTTCATGACGCGGCCTACGGCGCGGCAATGCCTGGACTTCCTGGTCATTGTCGCGTTTGGCATCGTCGTATGGTGGCTGCGTAGCTATGGCGATTGAACGCCGGGATCAAGGCTTTTGGAACACGCTCTGGCGACAGTTCGCGCAGTCGTTTGTGGGATCGGCCGCCACGGTGTTACTCGGGCTTGCGGTCGCGTTTGTCACGGGCTTTGTGGATATGAAAAAGCAGGTGGCGGACCTGACGAAGGATGTTTCCGCGATGAAGATCGCGCAGGAAGAACGTGACAAAACGAGTTTTGCGGCACGGCTCCAGAACATCGAAGCCGATGGCAAGCTACAAGGGCAAATCAGCGCAATCCAGACGCAGCACGATTCTATAATTCGCGGTGTACAGGAAGTGCGTGGTGCGGTGGAAAGCAAAAAAGCTGCGCGATGAATCAACCGAACACCGAACAAATCTCCTATCGGCGCATCGGGGACGCGTAAGTGAATGTGCGAAACAATTGTGTCGCTGGAGTGCGCTCTGAACGCGGTCATCCTGTTTGGCCTGCTCTGGGGTGTCGCGTGGGTGTGCGAGTGGCTTTGGAAACGTTGATCGAACGCAGCGGCGCGGAGCACTATGTTCCCTGTAGTGAAAGTGGTCTTGGCCTGTCCCCTTTGCCACCTCTTTGCCGCCGCTGCCCGTGAAAGCAAAACCTGAAACCGGGCATCCGATGAATAGTCTCTCGGCCAAGCAGGTGCGCGAGCGGATGAAGGCCATCGGCACCCTGCCGGTGAAAAAAGCAAAGCGAAAAAAGAAAGCGTCAAAATGCAGTTCGAGTTGCTGAATTTTCGCGGCCGGCGTTGGAATGGTGCTTGAGCAAATCTTTGATCTGTCATCGCTGAACCTGATGGTTCGCGTGTTGGCCGGGATCGTTGCTCTACTGTTCCTCGTCCTGGTAATCAGGGTGATCAACAGCAGCAGAAACGACCTGGAATGGGCTGACCTGATCTCGGTGCCGGGCAGGGACGGTGGACGCCCGCATGCTGATTGGGACAAAGTCGGGAAAGGTTGCGGCGTTTGGCTTTGCGTGTGGCTGCCCGTGATCTATGCCTATAGTCCAAAAATGGAGGCGATCGGGCTTGCATCGATTATGGCAGTAGCATTGTTGTACCTCGGCGCCGTGTCGGCGTACTCGGCCACACTGCGCTCAAGACAAGTGACGACCGTGACCGAACCTGCGACTGACCTGTCGAGCAGCAAGGTGACTGTAATTGAAGCGTCACCTGTTGTTGAAAAAAAGGCAGTACCGTGATCACCCTGGACGACCTCAAGAAAATCTGCCCGCAGTCATCGGCCGCGCGCATGGCCATGTTCCTTGATGCGCTCAACGGCGCGATGGATGAATTTCGCATCAGCGACAACGTCGAACGCGAGACTGCGTTCATCGCTCAACTCGCGCATGAATCCGGCGGGTTCTACTACGTACGCGAGTTGGCGTCGGGCGCGGCCTACGACAAGCGCGCGGATCTGGGCAATACGAAACCCGAGGCGATCTGCATTTCTGCCTGGCATAGCAGCACGCCGGGCCCGTGGTGGCGCGGACATGGGTTGATCCAGATTACCGGCTTCGACAACTACGTAGCGTGTGGCGACGCTTTGGGTCTGGACCTGCTCAATCAGCCGGAACTGCTGGAGCAACCGGAATATGCGTGCCGGTCCGCGGCGTGGTTTTGGAGCGTCAACGGGCTGAACGAACTTGCTGATCAGGGCGATTTTTTAGGTGTGACGAAGAGGATCAACGGTGGCACCAATGGTTATCCGGAGCGGCTTGCCTATTTCGAGCGTGCCAAGGATGCGCTGGCATGAATAGGCAACGTGGAGTGATCGCGCTGATCTGGCTTTATCTCGCCGCCGCGTTCATTCTGGTCGCTGTCCTGACCGGCCTGGTGGTGGCGTGGAAGAGCTATACCACCGGATTAGACAAGGCAGGATATGACCGCGGGGCGGCCGAAACCACGAAAGCCTTTCAAAAGCGTGACAACGCGCAGCTCCAGGCTGCCCTGGCCGCGCAGCGGGCAGCCGAGGTACAAGCGGCCCAAGCTGAACGCATCGCGGCTACGGCTCAATCTGTGGCATCTGACAACTATCTGAAAGGAGTTGATGATGGACGCAAGCAAAGCGTTGCTCTTGTCGCTGCTGCTCGTGCCGGTGAGCTTCGGTTGCGCGACCCCGGGAACCGCCCCGGAACCAGCTCCGCCTGCCCTCCTGCAACTGCCCCGGCCCCAACTGCCGCCGCCTCCGCAGCAAATCATGATGCCGCGGGTGCCCAACTTTCAGCAGAGGCTGTTGAATTTCTTCTCGCCCTCGCTGGAGAAGCCGACGACACCGCCCGCCAGCTCGCTGCTGCTCAAGCCGTGATTTTGAGCGATCGGGTGCTGTGCAATGGGCCGTGAGGAAATTACATACCTGACTCGCTCATGAGAATTCTGCAAAAGGCCAAGTCGCGGCGCGATACCTTCGCCGCAACCCGGCGGTAAGCATAAATCGTCGCGCGACGGATTTCCCCGCTGATGGATTTCCCCCACCTTTCCCCCAAGCCGCGTTCTTTTTGGCATTTTATCGCCCGTATGGATGGATCTGCCCTCTATGGCGCGAGCGCGACTAATCGTGACCTCAGTGCTTGAAAACCGGCAGGGGCGCAAGCCCCTCGTGAGTTCGAATCTCACACCTTCCGCCATTACATCATAGACTTATAGATTAGGCGAGTTTCTTTTTCCTTGGTGTTTTTCCCCCATTCTTCCCCCGCAAGTCCGGCAGAAACGATACCGCCGTCACCAAATGCGCCGGCGCCAGGTGCGCGTATCGGTGCGTTACTGCCAGACTCGAATGCCCAAGGAGGTCGCGCACGGCGGTCAACGACTGGCCCGCCTGGATCAGCCAGGACGCGTATGTATGCCGAAGGTCATGCCAGTGCAGGGTGCACATGCCTGCCGCAGTCCTGGCTTCTACAAACCGATCGCGCAATTGATCGCGGCTTACTCCCCACGGCAAGCGCTTCGTGGCGATGCTGGACGCATCGGGCGGCAGGGGGATGCATCGAGGCCGCCCGCTCTTGGTATCGCTGTTCAGAGTTAGCAAGCCATCGCGCACCTGGTCGGGCGTTAGCCTGAGCATTTCGCCCTGGCGCAGGCCGGTCAAGGCGGCGAAGTAGATCATATCGGCGATGAGCGGAATGGCGTGCTTGGCGAGGTTCTGCACTTGCGCCGGGGTGAGGTAGACATGGCGCTCCGAGCGCTCTGGGAGCAATTGCACACGTCGGCCGAGCGGCAGATCGGTCCAGCCCCAGCGTTCGGTGAGGTTGCCGATGCGCCGCAACAGGGCGACATAGCGATTGATCGACGCCGCGGCGAGCCCTTCAGCTTGGCCATCTTTCTTGATCTTTTCGGCGACGGTGATGAGTTGGTCGAGCGGTTTGCCGGCGGTGTATTCGCGCAGGACGTTGATCCGGTATTTCAGGTCGCGCTGCCAGGAGCGCAGTTTGTCGGCGCCGGTAGCGATCCACTGATCGATCGCGTCGTCGATCAACCGTTCTGGTTTTCGACCAACCGCAATGTCGATTTGCGCGCGGCGGATCTTAACTTCGAGCGCCCGCGCGTCGTCGCGGGTTGCACCGGGCGGGAGAGTGCGCTCGATACGGCAGCCAGCACCGAGGCGTAGTCGGACCTCCCAGCGATTTCCTTTGCGGCGGATTGACATTGAGGTTCCTGGGCTGCGGCAATATAGCGTGTGAGTTCATCCGGTGCAACGAGCTTCACCGAACGAATGCGGACAATGGCTATGCGGCCATCGCGGGCTTCGCGTTCAATGGTGCGCACGGATACACGCAGCCTGGTGGCGGCTTCGGCGATGGTGAGTAGTTGATCGGTCATCGACTAGCCATTCTCCGCAATCACAGATAGTCCGCGTCGCGCCATCTCTTCACTGATGATCATTCCATGCCAGCGCAGGCTATCGCGCATCTGCTCGGCGAGTTCGCGCGCGTCACCCTGATTTTCGAGGATGAATCGCACGGCGTGCATGGCGCCTTTCTGGCACATTTCCTGTGCGATCAGGTTGCCATCATCAAGAGTTCGAAGATGGGCGATAAGCTCGGTTTCGGACTTGAAGCCCGCGTTTTCGATTGAATTGGCAAAGTGGTTCACGCGGGATACTCGTTGTGCTCTACACCGTCAAGCCGGCGGCCAGCGGCATTCTTGCCAACCTTGTAGAGGCGACCTTCAAGTGCTCCAGGCGGCACGTCGCCTTCTGCGACTGGCGGACCCCATTCGCCCCATTGCTTGAAAAAGAAAGGGACTCCCATCGCTGCGCATTGGTTGCGCAGGCTGCGAAACCAATCGGGATGCGATGGTCGCGCTTTGGGACCGCTCTCGCCGCCGGCGACGATCCAGCCGAGCTTGTTGAATCGGCCATCGAGCGGACGCATATAGCCCTCCGCTTGAGTGCGCTTGATCGATGTAAGATCAATAGGACTGAGCAGCGGCTCGGCCGATATCCAGCGCACTGCGGCCAGCGTCTGCAGAAGCAGCGGGATGCGCTCGTCGGCCGTGGCCTGGTCCTCAGTGCTGACGCCGAGCCAGACGTTGTCGAGCGGTGGCGCGATAAAATCCCCGATCATGAGACCCTTGCGTAGCCAATCGCGCATGCGCGTTGGTCGCTTGGTCAGAATCTGAAAAGTGTGTTGACTTGCGTTTGCCATCGTGCGCCATACGCTGAGAATGAATTCGTCCGGCACATCTTCGTGGAACAGGTCTGACATGCTGTTGACGAAAATCCTCCGCGGCTTCTTCCAGCGCAGCGGTTGGTCAAGCAGCTCTGGTACCAGGCGCACCTCGCCAGTCCAGACTGGGCCGCCGCGCGTCATCTTGGCGTCGGTCCATTCGATGGTGCTGTTGTCGCTCATGACTGCGACTCCCGTTGATCTGTGTCGAAGAACGACATGCCGAACAAGTTATGCGCGCAGCGGTCACAGAAGGCCGCGCCTAGTTCACCGTTCGATTGGAATAGGCGTAGCGGGCAGGAATGTTCAGGCAGTAATGCGTCGCAGTAGGAAAAAACCTCTTCAACATATTTCGACCAGCGAATCTGCGCTGGATTGCCGGTAAATTTCAGTTTGTTCATGGCGTCAGAGAGTTAGCGCAGGAACAAACACTCATAATCGTCGTTCTGGTAGAGGTCTGACGCTGTCGATGCGAGGATCAGCCCGTCGTTAATGCGGCGCCCAATCGACCAGATCCACGACTCGCTCACCGAGTCGCAGTAATCCTTGTTATTCGCGAATTTGTCGAGAATGTAATACCCATCTGGCGTGAGGGGTCGGCTACTGATGTCGATCGCCTTACGGCTTTTGATCTTGCGCTGCATTGCGAGATTTATCATTTTCAGTGTCCCGATAGTCATTCAATATGTCCTGCCAACAATCGGCTTGGTGTGTAGCGCGGCGAGCTCTGGGAACTTGTGGACGAAGATCGCCCACATCGTGTCAAGCCTGGTCTCCTGTCTGACGATCAAGTGCGAATTGACTGCAGGACGGGTGTCGATGACCCGGTTCCACCAAGACAGAACAGTGACGTTGAGCGCCGGCAAGTAAGTGATGCGGCCTTCGCCGGGATTCTCTGGGTACGGCAGGAACAGCGGCGATCCGTCCAGATCGTACTCGGACGGAATGTATGCCTGCTTGCAGTCTCGCACCTGTTGCTTGTCTGGCGTGTACATGTAGTGGCCAACCGTACCCCAGCAACCGAAGAACGCAATATCGACCATCATCAGAAAGGTATTTCGTTTGCGTTTGCTTTATCCGCTGCTTCCGCCTCGCGCCGGTTGAGCTCTGTCTGCGCGCAATACACCACGTCGGTGCGCATGGTGGCGCTCTTGCTGATGATCCAAATCAGAAAGCTCGACTCAATAGCCGCCCACGGCGCCCCGCGCCAGTCGTCGATAGGGCATCGAGGCAAAAGCGCTGGCTCGTTGGTCCAGCGAAGCATGTCATACACAGTGGCAGCTTTCAGCAGTTCGCTGAGAATGGCAGCCGTGACGCGCGCATCATGAGCGGCCGAGTGCGCCGCCTGCGGTTGCGAGCGGCCGGTGCCGTGGCCGAGAAAGTAGCGCAGGGTTTCGTTAGAGTGCCCAGGCGCATCCGGCCAGACGCGCAGCGCGGATTTATAGGTGCAAAGCCATGTTGCCGTCGGCATGTATGGCGTGTTGTCGATGATCGTGCGCTCGTAGTCCGCGTTATGCGCCACGGCGACCGTGCCGACCTGGCCGAGCAGTTCTGCGAGCAGTACAGATTGCGTTTTCCACGTCGGCGCGTTCGCAACATCGGCATCGGTGATGTGGTGGATCGCGGATGTCTCGGCCGGAATACGGATTGGCGGGCGCACCAGCCCGCCGTGTTCTTCGCGGTCGGGGGTGTCGAACCATGGCGGATAGACCACCAGCGCTGCCCACTCGACTACATGCGCTTCGGCCGCTTCGCGCGAGGTTGTCTCGAAATCGCAAATCACAAAGCGGCGCACATCGACCTTTTCCTGTTCGCTCATTTCTTGCTCCCTTTCTTCGCTATTGGTTTCTTCACCACCGGTTTCTTCTTCGCCGGTGCCGGTGCCTCCTTCTTCGCCGGCGCTGGCGCCGGATTCTTTGTGGCCTTTGCGAATGAAGCTAGGTCCTTTTTCACCTTGGTCGGGTCGATCTTGAAGCGTTTGGCCAAGGCGAGGAGCGGGGCAGGAGTGGTGCGCAAGTATTGTGCGTTCTCGCTCACCGTCAGCTCCACGAGCAGGCGCATCAGTTCCGCGTCGTTTAGCTTTGCCGGTTCGATCGGTTTGTTTGCATAGCACACGATTTGCAGCGCTTCGGTATCGGTTTTATCGAACAGGCGTTCGGCGATCGCAAGCAGGTCATCGTGCTTGAGCGGCCCCTTCCACTTGACGTGGATCTGCGCGAGCAGCGCGTGGCGAAACTTTTCCTCGCACTCCTGGCGTTCGCGCTGCTTTTCTTCTTCTGCCTGGCGGTCGGCGTCGCTGGCAGCGGGCTCGCGTTGATAATCCACCCAGGCGGGCAGGGTGATGCCGTGCGGCTTGAGGAGTTTGCGCGCGAGAGGTATAGGCACGATCTCGCGCAGCTTTTTGCCATGGTCAAGCAGCACCGCCGCGGCCGTGCCGGCTTCGCCCAGGATCTGGCGATACGTGCGCGGTTGAAATTCGTCCGCGCGTTTGTCCCAAGCGTTCCATTCGGGCGATTTTGTCCCGTGCTCGTCCAGCGCGGGTTCAGGCTCTGCGAACTCTTCGTCGGAATCCGTATCGAGGTCAATGTAGCCGCGCGGAACGCCATGGCCCATCACGAGCGCCTGGGCCTCATCGCCGCTGATAATGGCGCGACCGCTCGCTTGGGCCTCGTTACGCCGGCGATCCTGTTCAGCCGCCGTTTTCTGGTTGAAACAGTGGGGGTCGGTGCAGACATCCGGATCAGCGACGTCGGAGAAGAGATCGCCGAGGTTTCCGGTGCGCTTGGGGCACTCGATGCAGTTACCTGCAGCGGGCAGCAAGCTCGCATCGTTCAGGCGAAAGTTGGCGCCTTTCAGCGCGACCACGAAGGTGTCGTTATTGAGCTTGTGCTTGAAGTCACGAAACGAAAGCGGCTCGCCCTGATAGTCGGTGCTCTGCGCGTACTTCAGCGCTTTCATCTGCAACTTGGGCACCGCAATGCGCGCGATGTGCAGCGCTTTCGATGCGTCGATTCTGCCGGTGTTCAAGGCGTCGCGGGCTGCGGGGATGAGGTCGAGCAGCTTCAACCGGCAGAAGACGTGGCTGCGGCTGCGGCCGATGGTCTCGGCGATGGCCTGCGCATTCACGTTTTTCAATTTCATCAATTCAGCGAATCCCTCGGCCTCTTCGAGCGGATGCATGCCCTCGCGCTGCAGGTTCTCGACCAACTGGATTTCGAGCACCTGCAGGTCGCTCAGCTCGCGGATGATGGCGGGGATGTGCGCGAGTTGCGCCTTTTGCGCGGCGAGCCAGCGGCGTTCGCCGGCGACGATCTCCCAGGGCGTGGCGTCCTCGCTCGCCTCAATGCCGGCGATATTGGCGCGCACCACGATGGGCTGCAGCACGCCGTGTGCGTTGACGCTCGCAACCAGCTCGGCCATGGTGGCGGGGTCGAAGCGTGCGCGGCGCAACTGCTGGATGTGGGTCTGCGACGGGACAACGCTGTCGATCTCAATCAATTTATAGGCGCTCGTTGGTGCGAGGTCCGTGTTTGCGGCGGGTGCGTTCAAGGTCTTTCCTCCTGTTTGACTTTGTCCAGCAGATCCTCGATCAGCCGATCGATGCGGTTGTAGAACGCGTGCACGGGGCCGTCGTTCAAGAGTCCGCGGTCTGGACCTTTTGGTTCAATCCCTTTGTAGGTATCGCTTTGGCGCGCGAGGTAGAAGGGGCGCTGGATGTGCCAGACCTGGCCGCCGGCACTGCGAATGGATTCAGCCTCATAATCCACGCGCAGGTTGTCGAACACGATCCAGGCGCGCGTAGTGCGCAGCACGTGCGCAATGGTCTCGAAAAAGCACACGCGTTCGAAACCGTATTGGCCGTGCAGATAGGCGGCGGCTGTCTTCTTGCCCACGCCGACCGGGCCGGCGAGCCCGATGAGCATCATTTGCCTGCCTTCGGTGCGAGTGGGTTGATGTACTGAAACCCGTCGTCGTGGACCTCGATGCCGATTCGCATCGCATCGGCCTTGGACTGTTGCGGGCCGTGCAGACCGGGGCGCAACGGGATCACGTTCGAGCGCTCGACCGGCGGCGGCATGCTCGCCGCCTCGCGGGGCCATTGAAGTCCGAAACGTAGATGCATCCACCTCGATAGCGTGTACATTTTCTTCACCTCCGGCGCGGAAAATGGTTGAACGGATGACGGGCTAAATAGGTACTCTGCGCACGGCGCGGGCGCAGAGCTCGATGTCCTTTTGTCTGTCGTTCTGATAACCGGTCCCGAAATGCTGGCCATAGGCATAGCCAGCGTCCGAGGCGTGATGTGCATTCGACCAATACCAGGCGTGCCGGAATGCCTCAGGCGCGTTGGCGTAGCACAGCGCCTGTTCGCGCGGCGTCGGCAGATCGCCGCACTGTTCCTTTGCCCACTCCATGGCGTTTTTCCAGTTGCTTTCGACGAGTTCGCCAGGCAGCACCACCAGGTAGTGCATGGGCTTACCTTCGACGATGACGAGGCCGGCGTAGTACTCACCATCGTTCATCATGGGGATCGTGATCGGCATGGTCAGGCTCCATTCATCGCGGCGCCTCGCCGCCGGCGATGGCAGTCAGCTTGTTTGGTTGCCTGCATCGAACTTGCTGTGAATGGACTTCAATAGCTTCGAGTAGGAACCTCCCTTGCCCGGTTATGCTTGCGATGATTGCAAGTTCGTTTGCCCGGGCACATCGGCAAACGTAGTGCGTGCACAGGAAATGAGGCCCCAACAAATCCACGGACGTGGGGGATTGCGGGGTGCTGCTGGGGTCGGGCATGGGGCCTCCGTTTGGAGAACAATACAACACGTATTGATTATTGTCAATACCTATAGTATCGTACAGACAGACAGAGGTGTACTCGGCCGCCATCGGGCCCGAAAAGGTTGGCGGTCAGGGATTACTTGGAGGCGTTATGGATGAGGCGATGAGGGCAAGGCAAGATCTGGGATTTACGAGTCATGCTAGTGCGGCAGGCGCATGACTGCGAGGATGATGCCTGACAGAATTGTCATCAGGCCACCTAGCTTGATCGTCAGGCGCAATTCCAGCGCTTCGAGTCGCCCATTCAAATATTCGCGCGTCACCAATTGGTCCTGGTATTCGGACATCACGCGCACGACGGTTTCGGCTTGTTTCTCGTCAAAACCAGCCTCGCGCAATCGTTTCGTCGCATCAAGGAGATTGAATGTCAATGTGGTCATAGGTGAATTGTAGCTACGTTGCGTAGTTTAGACGGTCAGCTACTCAGACAGTATCATCGAGCCGTCCTTTTGACGGCACTCAATGCCAAGTATCATGACAGAGCCGGTCGGGAGTTTACATTTCACGAGTCGGTCATCGTACGGAAAAACTGCACCTGAAGGCGATGGAATATAGCCTTTAGCTTTCATGCACAGGTCGTAAAGGGAGCTTTTCCGCATTGACCTGTCTAGTTCTTGGCCGAATATGCTGCGATAGCTATAATCGGTTTGCTGCGTTGCCGCTGATGTTTCGTAATCGCACTGCGCCCTGTCTTTGTTGAACTGCGCTCGGTCTGCGGTCGGGTGAATCCAATTATTCGCCGGCTGCGTAGCGCATCCCATAAGCGCCGCGATACCATAAAGAATTGTGGTCCGTTTCATCCTCACGCCCTTGGCTTGGGCCGCGGCAGTTTCGACGTCTTTTTAAAGTCTGGCATTGGACCTATATCCGCGTCCAGCTTTTTTGCAAGATCTCCGATCTGGCGCTTGGTGTCAGGGTCCATTGGAGGCCCGTCAAACAGAACCAGCGACGGGTGTACACCGGCCACGCTGCACATTTCGATAAAGTCGGTCAAGTTGATTTCCCGAGTGCCGTTAGTCCAGTGGCGCAGCGCCGCTTCCGTAAGGCCCATTTTTTCCGCCACCGTGGCAAGCGTTTCGCCGTTCTCTTTTGCAAGAGCTTTGAAGCGCGGTCCCCAATTTTTCCATGAATCATTTTCCATCCAAGGATAGTACGGGAGCGCTCCATGGCCGTCTGATACGTCAGGTATTGACAAATAATAGTGGTGCGCGATACTATGTGTATCATTATGAAAAAAACCCATCCTCTGAGAAGCTTTCGAGTTCTTCATGGGCTTTCTTGTGCTGATTTGGCTAAAAGCTTAGGCATCGCAGAAACCACGCTCAGGAGTTACGAGAACGGGAACCGGACTGTGACCGCAGAACTGGCCGTCAAGATTGAAAATCTCCTAGGTATCAACAGGTCCACGCTGCGACCCGACATCTTTGGCCCCGCCCCGCAATCCGAAGAGCTGGCGCCATCATGACCGATCTCGTCAATGGAGCGCCGCAGGCTATTTCAGCGCCTACACCGCTATCTGGCTGGCTTACTCGCGAAGAGGCGGCCCAACATGAAGAGGCAATCCGTGCCGGCTGGCTCACTAGCCCTCGCCCGGAACTGCCTCCAATCTCGTGGCGAGAGCGTGAAGCATGGGAAACACTGTTGCGTCTGCCCCAGGTATGCGCCCTAGGAGTGAGAGATAGCGTTCTTGTGCGGCTGCGGCGAATTCGGACTTCTTCAGCACGCCTTTGGCATCGAGCGCGTTTGCTAGCGCAAGAAAACAGGCGCTTACGTCCCGTGAAAACAGATTCAGATCGTCCATAGGAGGCTCCTTTCGTGAAGGTTGATGAGTTTGGCGATTCACAATCTAGCACGGCTGGGGCCTCCGCCTTTTCGGGAGGAGGCGCGTGAGTCTTCGCGGTAAAGACCTGCGCCTGGAAATCGATGCGACGCTGCATGAGCGCTTGCGCATCATGGCCGGCTTCCACGATAGCGACGTAAGCCACCTCGGCGCGAAGCTGCTTGAGAAAGCGATCTGCGGTGAGTTTCACGGGTTCACGGTACTGGCGGCGTCCCTTGAGCGCAGCGGTATCGTGCGGAAGATGGCGGAAGGCGGCGGCATGCCCATTGGCGTGTCGGCCGGGCAGGCGAAATAGCCGGGTGATCGTGAGCACAACGCGACCATGGGTGCGAAGAGATCCTGAGCGGCGCGAGCAGTTGCTCGATCTCTTGCGCGCTAAGCCGCGCAGTACGCTAAGTGAGCTGAAGGCCGGGATGAAGCTGTCGCGTGCATGCGTGCGCCAGATGCTGTTCGATGCGCAGAACGCCGAGCTGGTGGATGCGCAGTTCGATGCGAGCGCCAAATGCTCGGCGCGATCGCAGCCACCACTCGTGTTCTGGTTGAAAACGGCGCCGCGGCTGGCGCCAACGCCGAGGCTGATGCGACGTATGGACGCGCTTACGCACGCGTTCCAGGTGCATTGCTCCGCAGTCGGCGACCATCGCTATACGCCTACCGGCACGCCGCCCAATCTCGCCGGCGCCATCCAGGTGCTCTCGACGTGGGGGCGAGGCACATGAGTGAAACCCGCTCAAATTCCCTCGCGCATCGCCTCAGCAATGGTATCGGCCGATTCCTTGATCTTGACCGCCAGGAACTCGATCGCCCCAAGCTGCGACGCGTTTTCGCCGGTGCCGAGGTATTTCACGCCGAATGCAAGGTTGCTGAGCGCCGTCGCAATCGCACCCAATTGTTTTTCGTGAACGGCAGCCAGGCGGTCGATTGCCTTGGCGAGCGTCAGGTCATCATCAGAGAGCTTTGCCATGGTTAGCCTTTCAAAGGGTCAAGAGGTGAGGTATCGGGAATTGGGTTAAGAGAAATACCGTAATGGGATTATCGCCGAGTTGCATAGATGAGTGAAAAAAAAAAGCTGACGACGATGCGCCAGACCCTGAATCCGTCTCGCCGGGTGATGTTGCTGACGATCCGCCAAAGGCGCGTTCAGAGGAGCCGCTGCTGCTCTTCGATGCCGGTGGACGACCCGTCGTGCGTTGGGTGCAATCGCGGCTTGACGAAGTGGTGGATGCGGCCGAGCGCTTGCTCATCGATGGACCGGAATATATATTTCAGCGCTCCAATCAGGTTGTGCGCGTGGTGCAGCGCGAGGCGATCAGCGTGCGCAATTACCATCGCGGCGCCGGCGGCCTTGGCGTGCGCGCGCTTGCAGTCCCCAATCTTGTCGAAACGCTCACACGTCTGGGCGGCTGGGAGCGCTGGGATGCTAGAAAAAAACTGTGGGTTGCCATCGGCGCGCCGCCCCAGGTGGCACTCACCTATCTCGCCCGTAGTGAGTGGGCGTTACCGCATCTCGTGAATACACTCGACGCTCCGACGCTGCGCCCCGATGGCTCGCTCCTGCAGGTGCCGGGCTACGATGTTCAAACGCGTCTTTATTACCAGCCCAACGTCGATTTTCCGATCATTCCCGACAAGCCAACGAGCGCGGAGGCGCAGGCCGCGCTCTCGCTGCTGCGTAACTGGATCGGTACGATGCCCTTCGCCACGGACATTGACGAATCGGTTGGCCTGGCATTGGTTCTCACCGCGCTCGTGCGTCGAAGCCTGCCGACGGCACCACTGGGCGCGATCAGCGCGCCGGCCGGAGCGAGCGGCACCGGCAAGACACTGTTCGCCGACATGATCGCGATCCTCGCGACCGGCGCGCCGGCGCCCGCAATGAACCTGCCGTCAACCGATGAGGAGGCGGCGAAAACCGCGCTCGCCGTGCTGCTCTCGGGTGACGCCGTCGTGTTGATCGACAACATCGAACGCCCGATGTCGGGCGAGTGGTTGTGTTCCATTCTGACCTCCGAGGTATTTAGGCAACGTGTACTCGGCCGATCCGAAGAAGTGAGCGCCCCGACAAATGCACTGTTCTTAGCGACCGGCAACGCGATGGTACTCACCGGCGATTTGCGTACCCGCGCTCTTATACTCAAATTGGATGCAAACATGGAACGCCCGGAGACGCGCGAGTTTACGTTCGACGCGCGCGAACAGACGGCGCACATGCGGCCGCAGCTCGTCGCAGCGGCGTTGCAGATCATGCGCGCCTTTTGGGTGACGATCGCGGTGCCGGGCGCCTACGCCAAGCTCAAAAAAGTGCCCCAGTGGGGCCGATTCGAGGCTTGGTCGCGCATGGTACGAGAACCACTGATTTGGCTCGGCATACCAGATCCCTGCGACTCGCTCTCAGCGATCGAAAATGATGATCCGCAGCGCAATGAGTTGGTGCGTTTCATGCTCGCTTGGCGCGAGCGCTACGTGGACGAAAAGAAAACGGCACGCGAGGCATTGAACGATGCCGGCAATCAACTCTTGAGCGGCGCGTCGCTGTGCGGATTGACGCAGGTCTTGTCGGATCTGGCATCAGACCCAGGTGGGAAACTCAACGCCAAGCGCTTTGGCAGTTGGCTACGGACGCGTTCCGGCAGCCGGGCTGGCGGGCTGGAATTGCAGAAGGCCGGCATGTCGAGAGAACACGTGATCGAGTGGCGCGTGGTGGAGACGAAGCAACAGGAGGCCGCCATGGGCTAAAGGTTGCAGGGTTTGCAGGGTTTGCGGGGTCAGTTTTGCCTTGCTATTCAAAAGATGCTGCACCATTTCAGTGCGGCAGAACGTTTTTGCAGGGTTTGCAGGGTTTGCAGGGTCTATTTACTCTTATACAAATTAAATGGCAAAAAGAAAAAAAGAAAAAATAATTGCTAAATATAGGAAGCAGGAGGAAAACGCCCCTGCAAACCCTGCAAACCCTGCATTCGGTTCGGCGCCGCCGCTTCGTGACGTGCTTCCGAGTTGGATGTACGGCGATCCGGCCGATGTCGCCGAGCGCCTGGAGCGCACCGATGTCGCCCGGATCGAACACGCGCGTAAGCGCAAAGGCAATGCCGGGTTGCTCGGCGCCGGCACCCTGCGCTTGATCAAGCAGATGCGCATCCGCGAGCTGGTGGCGCAGGTGATGAGGAGTCGATCTTGAAAAACAAGAACCAAGGCAGTTTGTTCGATGAACCCGACACCGCGCCGGACGAAGACGAGTTTTTCGATGAAGCAGATGATGTCTATCCCATCGCTCTTGGTGAAGACGAATTAACGAAGTTGGCGGCGAAAACGCTGTCAGACGCCCTGCTGCGGTGCACGGATGACTGGCAGCGCCTTGTGATTGACGAGTGGGGGCGCCGACATCCGCAAGGCGCGGTGGCACCACCGGGATTCGCGCCAACGCCGTGCATATGTCTGTACTGCAAAGGACCGGCTGTGATCTTCCCCGGAGAGACGAAGTACCTGCCGGAGAATCAGGGCTATTGCTTGTGCCCGCGCTGCTCGATGCCAAGTCAACCAGCGACGGCCGATGAGACACCACATCCACATGATCCTGTACGTCAATACGCTGCTGAATAACTGGGCGTACTGGCGCCTGTCGAATGGTGTCTTAATCCGCAGCTCACTCGGCGTACGGAGCTGCTGGCCGACGATACTGAGTGAGTCGTTTTCGACCGACAACGTGTTTGCATACGCAAGGCTGGTGCCGCTCAATAACCTGGAATGCTGCAGGACCGACAAGGCAGTGTGCGAGCTGCCTGCGGATCTGCAAATGGCGGTGATGGAGTACTACACCCGCATCGGTACCGCGGAGACTACAGCCAAGTGCTTGGGTATCAGCGTGAGCACGCTCTTCCTGCGCATCGCTCGCGCGCACGATGCCATCCGGTTGGCCCTGAACGGCTTAGCCGCCGGCGTCCAACCAGCGCCCGGCCCGACGCTATCACAAAAGATAGTTGACATCGGGTCGGAGTGAAGTGTATAAAACCAGCTAAGCTTGTGTGAACTATTCACAGGCGGATCATGAAACCCGAGTTCGCGCCAGCGCCTCGGGTTTTTTATTAACCAGACTCCCTCGGTCACATTGTGCGAAGCGTAAGCGCGGAACTACCCAATGCTCGCGCTGTAATCCCATTCCCGGTAACGGGATCAGGACGGGGTTCCGGGTGCGCCAGGCGCCATTCACAGCGATGGATCTACGTGCAACGCATCGTCAGGTCGGACAAACGGATGCGCTGAGTGCTCTGTGGCCGAAGGGAGTCAAGTGCGTAATACCATTTTTGTTCAAGGTCGACCATGCCATTAGCTGCACCGAGGCCCTGTCCGTATCCGGGATGTGGTGTCCTGGTCGATGGTGGTGGTCATTGCGCACGTCACAAGGTGCAGCGTCAACGCATGATCGATGCGAACCGCGCTTCGTCGAACGCGCGCGGCTACACCTCGCGCTGGCGTAAGGCGCGCGCCGGCTGGTTACGTAAGCACCCGTTGTGTGGGGATAGAGCGAGTGCACCGAGCGCAGAGCACAGCGCGTGCGTTCGAACGGGTCGCGTGTGTGCAGCGACGGACGTGGATCACATCAAGCCACACCGTGGTGACATGAGTCTCTTCTGGGACGCGAGCAACTGGCAGTCACTCTGCGGGTCCTGTCACTCGGTGAAGACTGCGTGTGAAGACGGCGGCTTCGGCAACGCGAGCACAGCAGGCGAGGCCACGAGCGAAGAGGGGTGGGGCGGGTCAAATCTCTAGCGCTGACTCACCTGCGACCGCGCCAGC
>OBJR01000008.1_pt1 | contig 32635 bp, 33 predicted proteins | sample 1519711 | NCBI WGS metagenome assembly OBJR01 (sample SAMEA3235155, study PRJEB22506) | soil metagenome | biome: Forest; feature: Temperate coniferous forest; material: soil | place: Canada | collected 2011-06-18 | depth 0.2 m | reverse complement strand
CAATAAACAGCGCCCACGCCATCACCCAAAGATTTTCCAGGTTCTGCCCGATTTGTTTTTTCAAAAGGAACGATGGCACCGCGGTGATAACAAAGGCGATGATGGTGAGACCAAGCGGATGGGTAAAGATGTTGCGGTCCCCGCTTTCGCCGCGTGGGAAAGTCGAAAGAAATTTCAGGATCCGATTCCAAAAATAAACCGGCAACGCCAGGATTGCTCCCAGCTGAATCACGATCGTGTACATCTTCCAATAGGCGTCATGCAGATCGAGACGCAGCAGTGCCTCGACGATCCGCAGATGAGCGGTCGAGCTGACCGGCAAAAATTCCGTTAGCCCTTCCACGACCCCGAGTAAAATGGACAGAAGAAAATCGTTCATCGTGATGGATTTACCTTTTTACCCATGCTTTTGCTACAATCGCAGGAGCGTCATCTTCAGCGCGCCCATGGTCAAAATTAATTTTGCTTCGCCTCCAGCCGAACAGGGTATCTCACGATGAGATTGTTCATCACTGGAATTTGCGGCTTCGTCGGTAGCTCGCTTGCAAACTGGTTCCGTCAGCACCGGCCCTCATTTAAAATTAGCGGAATCGATAATTTCATTCGCCCCGGCAGCGAGACTAATCGGGCAGCCTTGCGCTCACGAGGGATCACCGTCCAGCACGGCGACGTTCGAAATCCCTCCGACTTCGAAAACCTTCCTGCGGTTGATTGGGTAATTGATGCCGCGGCTAATCCGAGTGTGCTGGCTGGAGTAGATAAGCGCAGTAGCTCGCGGCAGGTGATCGAACATAACCTTTTCGGAACGGCAAATCTCTTGGAGTATTGTAAACGCGTTGAAGCAGGTCTGGTTCTCCTAAGCACTAGCCGTGTCTACTCCATTTCGGCGCTGGCAGGGTTGCCACTAATCAAAGGCAAACACGCTTTTGAGTGGGACAAAGCCGCCGCTCCAATTGAGGGCGCGTCAGCCAACGGGCTGACGACAGAATTTTCCACTTCGCCTCCGATTTCACTCTACGGCAGCACCAAACTGGCGTCGGAGTGCGTGGCTCTGGAATACAAACACAGTTTCTCTCTTCCATTATGGATTAATCGATGTGGCGTTATTGCCGGAGCAGGACAGTTCGGGACTTCAGAGCAAGGTATTTTTTCTTACTGGATACATGCTTACGCGCAAAAGCGTCCGTTAAAATACATTGGGTTTGATGGCTTGGGCCGGCAGGTTAGAGATGCGCTTCATCCCGATGATCTGGCCGAGCTGGTTGCGCAGCAAATCGAATATTCGCAGAACTCCGGAGGCACGATCTTCAATGTCGGAGGCGGCGCCGGCAATGCGATGTCTCTGGCCCAGCTCAGCAGCTGGTGCGCGGAGCGTTTCGGAAAACACTCGGTCGAATCGGACCCCACCCCGCGCCCTTTCGATGTTGCATGGCTGGTGATGGATAACCGGCAAACTACTGCCCAGTTTGACTGGCGACCGAAGCGTGACCTTCCCTCCCTTCTCGATGAGATTGCCAACCACGCGCAACGTAATCCGCAGTGGTTGGACCTTTCCTCTTCGCCGTGAGCAGTCTTTGGAGAAGCGCGGACTCGCTATGTTGTAGCCACGGCGCTCTGTCGCCGTGTCACACAGCACCGCGCACCACAACAACAGCATCTGGGAAATGGCCTTGAACAAGGAACCACCTCTCCAACTTCTTAGTGTCGTTATTCCAGCGCGCGACGAAGCCGGATGCATCGCTGCCACGGTAGAGCATCTTCACGTCGAATTGCGCCTCAACAACGTTCCCCATGAAATCATCGTTGTGGACGATGGAAGCACCGACAACACCTGGAACGTTTTGAACGAAACCCAGAAACGGGTTGAAACCTTGCGCCCGATTCAAAATTTGGAAGCGCATGGATTCGGTCGTGCCGTTGTTCTCGGTTTCGACCATGCCAAAGGCGACGCTCTAGTCATCATGATGGCTGATGAATCTGATGATTGCCGCGACGTGGTGCGTTACTGGCAGGTTCTTAACTCCGGTTACGACTGCGTGTTCGGCAGTCGTTTTGTTAAAGGCGGCGGCGTGATCGATTATCCCTGGCTCAAACTTTGGATCAACCGTTGCGCCAATTTATTCATTCGCGTCCTTTTTCGCATCAAACCTAACGACATCACGAATGCCTTTAAAGCGTATCGCCGCGAAGTCATCGCAGGTTGCCGTCCATTCCTATCACCGCATTTCAATTTGACTGTCGAAATCCCGCTAAAAGCAATCGTGCGTGGCTACACCTGGACCGTAATTCCAGTTACCTGGCGCAATCGTCGCACCGGCACGGCCAAGCTCAAGATCAAGGAAATGGGCAGCCGCTACCTCTTCATCTGTCTTTATCTTTGGCTCGAAAAATATTTTAGTAGGGGTGATTACAAGAAAGTTAGTGAACCCAGCCAATAAAATCCATCTGCAGGCGATTTATCACAATCGCTTCGACGACTGCTTAACCTATCGCGACCAGGTATGGGCGACTCTATGCCACAAATTTTGGCAGCGCTTCGTTCCGGCAGACGGTAACGTCCTCGATCTTGGTTGCGGTTACGGGCAGTTTATCAACCATATTCGCTGCCACAAGAAATGGGCGATGGATTTGAATCCTTCCACTAAACAATACCTGGACAATTCCGTAACCCTTCTTGAACAAGATTGCTCCACGCGTTGGAACCTGCCAGATCGAGAGCTCGATCTTGTTTTTACCAGTAACTTCTTTGAGCACCTGCCTGATAAAGACGCCCTCAACCGAATCATCAACGAGGCGCATCGGTGCTTGCGAGATGGCGGCCGCCTAATCGCAATGGGGCCGAATATAAAATATTTACCGGGAAAATACTGGGACTTCTGGGACCATTCGCTGCCGCTGACAGAGAAGTCGTTGGCTGAAGGCATGCGTGCGGTCGGGTTCAGTATCGAGAAGGCGGTTGCTAGATTCCTCCCCTATACCATGGTGGGGGGCCCGCGCTTCCCCGCCTTCTGCATCATTCTTTATCTGCGGCTGCCCATTCTGTGGCGAATCTTCGGTAAGCAATTTCTTGTTGTAGCTCGCAAAACCGCCCTTTTGGACAACGACGAGGTTACATGAAAAACGATTCGCCTAATCGCAACTCTCCAATCTTTGTAGTCTGGCAGGATTTGGATCGTCGCACGAATCGCGACGATCGGTACCTCTCCGAAAATTTCAGGCGCTACCCAAGGACAGTTACACGGCAATGTTTAAAAAAATGCGAATCGGAGGATCTCTGCCAAGTCACAGGCGTACGGTCCAGTGCCGGCACTGGTAAAACGTTACAAATTGCCGAAATCGATTAATGGAGGGTCCAATCGTGTTGTCGGAGATCCGCCGTGATTTTCCGGACATTTTGGGTGCGGCCCAACCGCGCTCAGATCAGGAAAATTAAGGGCCCCTAGTCCCCGCCGGGGATGACGGTATCCTCCAACCCAAGTGCGATCCCACCGGTGGAAGTAAGGTTTCCGCGAACAGTGACGTTCTCGTTCGCATATTGGGTTCCCGCAAAAAGACTCGAGTAAAGAAACGGATCAACGACGTTATTCTCGATTAACAGTCCGTCGCAGTACGATATTGTCATGGCAGCCTGGTTGGTGTAGCCAGTGCCGGTCGTTTTCCTTAAGATGGTATTACTGCGCACGGTGATGTTCGTAGCAATACCCGCTGATGCAGGACCTATTGCCAATGCTACGTTTGGCCCGTTGTCATAATCCGCGATTTCAATCGTGTTGTTCTCGATTGTCACATTCTTCATACTTGCGGTACCGAGTGTAGGCATAAACAAAATCCCGAAGCCGTGGCAATCCACGAAAGAATTGTTGTTGATCTCGACGTTCTCAATCGTGTCCGTATCGAAATACAGAGAACACCGGCAGCCGCTCGCGTAATTACCCTCGAAAACAGAGTTGAAACCACCCGGTGTCGAATAGGCCGCCGTCCCGATCCATCCGGTTACGCGGTTATTGCGGATCGTCCCGGTTATCTTCCCAACGGTCGGTCCGTAATTAGGCAAACAAATGGCGTACCCATAATCACCTTGGAAGTTGGAGACTTCGCACCCTTCAATTACGGCACCAGTTGCCGGCATAGTACGTACCGGATTAATTTCTAAACAAAAACATTCCGCCAACGACGCCCAGTTACCGTAAGCATTGATAGCTTTTACCCGGCTAATCCGGCAGTTGTTGCCAAAGAGATTAATTGCCGCCGTTCTCGTATTCGTAGCCGCGCCCAGGTTTTGCCAGTTACAGTCCACAGTCAAATCAGTGATTTCCGTGCCATTCCCGTCAACGTTACAGTCTCCTTCAAAGACGCAATGGCCGTTCGTCCCAGCTGTTGTTGGATAAAACGTCGCTTTCACAGTCGTTAATTCTTTGCCGGCACCGTTGATTTTCCAGCCCGCCTTGACGTAATAACCCCGTGCCTCGTTATAGCTAAAACTTCCGGTAGTCAGAAACGTGCCTGGCCCCAAGTGGATTCTGGTGTACGCCGGGATCAAGCGGAGGATCGTGTCCAGTTTTGCGGCTGTAGATCCATCGTACGGATCCGTTTGCGTGCCAGTTCCAGGCAAACCATCGGTGCGAACTGCGATCCAGACTTCCTGCGCCTGCAACGCGTAAACTTCGACCAGCGCCACCCCTGTCGTGCCGTTTACTCCTCGCACAATGGCGGTGTAATTACCCGGAGCAAGCGTGCTCACGATGGCAGATTCCAGGTCATTCGGTGGCGCGTAACCGCTGGCGGTGATCTCGGTTTGTTGCGTGGTCTTCCAATTATCGTTAGAAGCAAGCAAATTGCCGTTAGCGTCATGTAGTTCCACCGTAGGATCAGCCAGCGGATTGGTAATGCCGAAACTGGCGAGAGTAGGTCCAAGAGCACGCACAATTACCTTTTCGCTATTCGTTTGCACGATTACGCCCGCGATCATCACGTTCGAGTTCGTTTGCACGAGACCCCGGGTCGAGATGCTAGTGAGGCGCGACGTGCCGGTCGTGTCAAAATCGTAAGCTTCAACCAACGCTACTCCAGTGGTATTGTTTACCCCGCGCACAATCGCAGTGTAGGAACCCGGGATAAGGGTAGCGAGGATGGCCGATTCGTGCGCATTCGGTGGCCTCAAATTTGCCGGGATTGATTGTGCGTTGGCCGCGGTTCCCCAGTTGTCGTTAGAGACGACAAGGCCGCCACTGGAATCACGTAGTTCGAGCGTCGGGTCCAGCAACGCGCCGGTAACACCAAATTGAGTCAGAGTTGGACCAAGAGCGCGCAGCAGCAACTGTTTGACTCCGGTGCCACCAATAACAAAACCTCCAATGAGCACGTCATTGTCGATCTGAACAACTGCTCGCGTAGAGATGCTCGAGAGCCGGGATGAAGCCCCAACAGGGTCAGAGCCCTGGAGAACGTAGGCGTGAACTGTTGCGCAAGACCAAGCGAGACAGAGGATTATGAACGCATGCACGAGTGTTCCAAACGAACGAGTCTGTGCCAGTCCACGGGCAGATCTCAAGCTGATTTCGCTGCCCGTAATTACCATAAACTCCACTAAGCAAGCCGTGCGCCAGACTCGCGAGCGAACATAGACCGTTTAACCCGTCGGTGCTTTTCAAACCTGTCAGTAGCCCGTCGACGGCTTAGGCGTTAGCATTCCTGTTCTGGGCAAAATGAGTTTAAAAAAACAGACGCTCTGGAGCATGCTGCCGTTGGTTGTTGTGACGCTAGTCAACATTGCCTCGGTGCCGCTTTTTTACCGCTATCTCGGCCCGGAAATGTATGCGCTCTGGTTTTATGTGCTCACCTTCACCGGGGCGTTTGGATTTATGGATCTAGGTCTTGGGGTCGCGGTCGGTCGCTACGTGGGGGTAGCACTTGGCCGAGACGATCGCCAGGCGGTCCGTGAATACTGGGGTACGGGCAACGCGATCGCGATCCCGTTACTGGCTACGATGGGCGTAATCTTCACCCTCATAGGGGTAATTTTTGGACCCAAGTGGTTTAATGTTTCACCTTCCTTGGTAAGTCTTCTGCGCTGGTCGTTCGTCGCCGGCGGCACCGGCTTGTTCCTTTCCTATTACGGCCAATTCTGGTTAATCCTCTCTCAGGCTCACTTGGATTTCAGATTCCTTTCCATTCTCCGGACGGCAATTAGCCTGTTGCAGATAATTCCCTCGATTGTTCTGGCATGGGCAACGCGAAATCCGTTGGTTCTGATTCTCTGGACCGCGGGGGCCGGGGCACTTCAATTAGCGATTTTTGTCTGGCATTCGAAGAAATCGTACGCGCTCGGGTTCGATCTCAACCATGCTGGGTGGCGACGGGCATGGGAGATGGCGGCTTACACCGGAAAGACTTTCGCGACGCTCCTAGTCGGTTCCCTGCTTGGTTCCGCCGACCGCCTGTTGCTTGGAAAACTATCGGCGCCAGTTGATTTCGTTCACTATACCATTGCGAGTAATGTCGGCACGAGGATTCAAGGGTTGAGCGTTGCGGTAATGGGACCTGTCTTTCATAATACCAGCAGAGCTGTTGGCAGCGGAAGCCGCGAAACTCTTGCCGCGGTCTACAATGAAATCTTCGATTTCACTTTCCCATGGTATGCCCTCGTCTCCATCTGGGTTGCGGCCTGGCATCCTGTTCTGCTACACGTATGGCTGGGAGACAAACTGGGTCCAGCGGTCGCGCCGCTCTTCGTCCCCATCATCATCGGATTCTGCCTTACTGCGATCAGCAACATTTCAGGGGCGCAGCTCGGTCCGCTCAATCGCCTCGGCCTTGGTTTAATTTTTAGTGCCTTGACGTGTGTACTGTTAGTCGTGGGAGTTTATTTAGGGTGGCAATGGAACGGTGCAATCGGCGTCGCCTGGGCTTTTCTGTTTAGCCGGGTCACCCTCTTTGCTCAGGATTTGTTTGTAATCCGTCTGGTGAGGGCGCGCGGATGGCTGGCTGTGAAAACCTGGAAACACTTAGGATTGCAAACCGTCATTGGACTTGGATTCTTATCAATGGGATTGTTTTTGCCCCGCTTATCTCTGTGGCAACTTATCCCGGCGGCTCTGCATGGTTGCGTGGTCAGCGCCTGGCTTGTGCGTCATCCTGCTCGAAATCTTCTAGCCAGGATGCGGACGAACGTTGCGCCCGAGGTTGTTTGAGCTACGGTGATGGGTCGTTAACCAAATTCAGACTCCCATCCCATCGAGCGGCAGGTCATTCTCACCACAATTCATCGACTTCGCGCTGCGGCCCTTGCCCCGTTCTTTTTATCGCTTCGGCGGACCGACTTTGCGGGCGACGTCGTGGTCTTTGCCAGCGGCATCGACCGAGGGTCCATCTCGCAAATAAAGCGCTGGGGTGCTCGGATTGTGCCGTTCTACTTTCCCGGGCGGCATGTCACCAACGCGGTAGCAAGGCCGTGGTGGATTTGGAAGCGAGTTTTTGCGAGTGACATTTCGGAGCACGCCAAGGCGCGGCTGGCGCATGTGGTATTTCACCTCTTCTACCGCCGGCACCTTCTTTATCTCGATTTCCTGCGCGCACATGGTGACCGTTATAGCCGGTTTTTTATGACGGATTGCCGCGATGTTTTCTTTCAGATAAACCCCTTCGCCTGGCCGCAATCGCCGGGCTTGCACGTTTTTCTCGAGGAAGAATCGAACAAAATTGGATGGTGTCCTCATCATATTAGATGGATCTCCAGTCTCTTCGGCAATGAAACACTCCGGAGTCTAGAAGACGAGACGGTTTCCTGCGCCGGAACAATCTTCGGGGACCGCGCCAGCGTGCGCGATTACTTCCAGCGGATGATTTCGCTTACCATGCGAGCAAAATGCTTGCGCGAGGCCGACGGTGATCAGGGACTTCACAATTTTCTGATCTACAAAATGCCGTTGCCGGAAACCACGATCCACCGCAACCGAGAGGGCCCTATAATGACAATGGGCCCGATGAAACTGAGCGATTTTCTTCTGAGTCCCGATGGCTGGGTCATGAACGAGGCGGGCGAGGTCTTACCCGTTCTGCATCAATACGATCGTATCCCCGAACTGCGCGAGCTATTGCTCACCAGGATCAGCCGCCCTGATTAGTGGACGCTCATCGGAACGGTTTTCGTATGATGGAAAAACCTTACCGAGCGGAGGTTTGCAATATCTGCGGCAGTTCGAGCTATCGCCAGATCCACTACTTTGAATCGTGGAATTTGGGCCGTGAAACGGTGCAAAACGTCAGCATTGTTCAATGTCGCCACTGTGGAATCCGCCGCCGGATGCCCGGCATCTCTGACGAATACGAGGAGCAATATCACGCCCCTTACGTCGAACAGGGGCGGGCCATTCACCCGCATCAACTCAGTCACTTTTCCGATCTGATGATGGCCCGGCTGCGCACGTTTGATGCGAAAAATGTGCGCTTTCTTGACGTGGGATGCTCGACTGGTCGCGCTCTTCAACTCGCGACTACGCTGGGCTTTGTGGCGACGGGACTTGATTATTCGAAGTGGGCGGTAGATTTCTGTAAACAGCTGGGATTCGAAACGCGCTACGGTAGCGTACTGGGACAATGGGTCGAAGGCGAAGTCTTCGACGTGATCCATTGCTGTCACACAATCGAACACGTACCCGACCCCTTAGCCTATCTTGCGGAAATGCGCCGGCTGTTAAAGCAGGGGGGACAACTTATGCTGGCCTTTCCGAATTACGCTTCTGTCCCGAGAATATTGCTGCGCAAGGAGTGGCCCACGTGGTGCCTGGACTCGCATCTGTGGCAATTCACAGCTTTCCAGATGTCTCGTATTTTGCGAAGAGCTGGTTTTTCGATCTTCTCGTGCCGTACATTGCACGGCTACAGCCCCGACAGCTACTTGAAGCGCAAGTTGCTCGATCTCGCAGCGACGCTCGGATTTGGAGATGGTTGCAACATTGTGGCTGCTAAAGCCTGAAACATGCCTGCCATCTCGTTAGTAGTCTGCCTGCATAAAGAGCGCGGTTTGTTTGAGCGACTCCTTCGCAAAACGGCAGAATGTTATGACGATCTTGTTGTCGTTCATGACGGTCCGGAAGTGAATAACGATCGGACACGTCCGCCGGCTGAGGCGTCCCCCAAAAAAATGGCTCTAGCTTATGACAAGCTTGCATTCGACGCGCCAATTCCCCCGTCGTACAAGAGACCGCCAATGCCGCCCCGCTCCGGCAGCATCCACGAGTTGGTGTCCCAACATGGAGGGCGATATTTCGAAGGATCGCGCTGCTTTCAGCAAGAGCCACACTGGCCGTTCGCATGGTCGCGCGCACGACACGACTGGATACTTCGGTTGGATGTTGATGAGTTTCCAAGCGACGAACTCGAGGATTGGCTGCGCCGGTTCATGAAGGAGCCGCAACCGCCTGAAGACGTCTCGGGCTATACCTGCATCTGGCCGCTCTGGAACGGGAAACGGACTGTGACCAAACGGTGGCCCGGTGGGCGAATTTTCCTTTTGCACAAAGACCGCGTTCGTTTCTTCGGGATGGTAGAACAGGTCCCGATTCCAGATTCGCGCTATGAGTCGTTGGATCTGGTGCTTCATCATCAACCAAAACGAAAGTCCTATGGCATCCGCAACATTCTCTTCCGCCGCCAGGCGTATCAGTGGCGGCGCGTCATCGCCGAATCGCTGGTAGGGAAGCCTACCAATCTTCCCTGTTGGCGCTGGACGGCCGAAGAATGGCCATCCCCGTGGAATTTTATTCGCTGTCATCCCCTAAGGCACAGCATCGCAAGTTTAGTTTGGTTTCCAGTTTGCCAATTGAAGGACATGCTGAAGGCTTCTGAGGTACCAAACCTCTCCGCCTGCCTGAACCCGGGCCTGCATCACTTTATGCTTGGGCTCCGAGTCTTTGTCCAAAAGCGGCGCCATCGGAAGCGGACTTCATGAATCCTGTACGCTGGCTTAAGGATGTCCGATTCCGGCTCTTTTACTATCTAGTTACAAAGAGAACTGTGGGCCTGGTCACCCTGGGCGATACCTGTCAGTGGACAATCTGTCCCGATGGACTGGGGACCGCTAGTCACGTGCTTTGTGCTGGTGCTGGGAATGACATCTCCTTTGAAAAAGCGCTCATTGCCTCATATGGCTGTCGCGTCGTATTAGTCGATCCTTCGCCGACGGGCGTTACCACAGTAAAGAAAGAGAACATCCCGCCTCAAAGCTTAAGGTTCTTACCGGTTGGCTTAGCGGCAATAGACGGTCTAGTCAGTTTTCAAGAGCCACGCGACCCCAAGGAGGGGTCTTTCGTTCGAGAAGGAGAGCGAGATTCAGTGGCGCATAAGTTCCCGTGTAAGACATTGTCCACGCTGATAACAGAACTCGCGTGGAACCATATCGATCTGTTAAAAATTGACATAGAGGGCTCCGAGTACGCCGTGATTCAAGACATTTTGAAAAATGGGCTCAAGGTTAGACAGATTTGCGTAGAGTTTCACCATGACGCTCACTTTGGCTATAAAAGAAAGGATATCGTTATGGCTATACTCGCTCTGCGTAAGGCCGGCTACGAGTTGATCCACCGCGCTTGTTGGGATCACACTTTCGTTCAGCGTAATGTTTGACCCCGGTTTCGCCGAAGAGTACGAAAAAGACAACATCCACTCGTACGGTTCCCGGCTAAGGCACCATACTAAGTGAAGTTGCTCGTTGCTACGGAATTTCCACCGAACGCCTCCGGCGGCGGGCCGGCAGTGGTGCGGCAGATGTTACACGGATGGCCAGCGGGCCAGTTGTTTTGGTGGAGCTGTCTGCCGGAACCCGACCAGCGCTTCGGGCAAAAAGTCACTAAACATTTCTGCGCAAGGATTCCGCGAAGATTGATGCCGCATCGACGATTGACTCGGGTGAAGTCCGCCCTGCTCGATCGGTTCTGGGCGCCGCTCGCGTCGGCTCATCTGCTGAGAACAATCCGTCAGATTCGACCCGAGGTGATTTGGGCGATTCCGCATAACTGGTCAATCCTGCCGCTGGGGTCGGTCTTACCGAAGACCGGCATTGGTTTCCATGTCACCATGCAGGACTATGTCGATGTTCACGGGCAGGCGAAGAAGTTTGGCAGCGCCCAGTGCCGCCGAATGGCAGAAAGCGCAGATCTACTTTACGCTGCGGCGACTACGCGCGATGCCACTTCGCATCCCATGATCGAAGACTTGCAAAAACGGACCGGAGCCGAAGCAGCGCAGATGCTCCATGCCGGATTAGAGGAACAAGATTTTTGGTTTCTCGAATCGAAAGACGCAAGTCATCCGATAGAGATAAGGATCGCCCATGCAGGAACGATATTGAAGCAAGAAGAATTCGCTCTCTTCGTAAAAGCATTAGCGCAAGCTCGCCCGGTCCTACCATTGCCGATATCGCTTCACCTCTTCGGCGCACATTCATACGCTACCTCGCGGTGGTTCGACCCATCATGGATGCACGAACACGGCAACTTACCGGAGGAAAAGCTCCTCGATGCCCTGCGGCAATGCACCTGGGGATTTGCTCCAATGGAGTTGACCGATCACGATCCCCGCTACAACCGTTTCAGTTTTCCGACCAAGTTCATTGCATACCTCACCGCAGGTTTGCCGGTCATCACCCTCGCTCATCAGGACAGCAGCATGGCGAGAATGGCGGCAACTTATAAAGTAGGTTTGCTCTCTCACTCCACCGACGCGAGCAATTTGTCGGAGCAACTTTCTGGCGCCCTCGCCATTCCAATGCCAAGGGGCAAATATCGAGCAGAAATCATCCGCTGTGCTCGTACCGAGTTCGATGCGAATCGAATGCGGCATGAACTCCGGGGCTGTTTTTCCCGTGCCTCCTCGGCGAAATCGTAGGTTTACCGGGACTCGAGGATTTGGCGATAATTCTCGACGACCCTGCCCCCATAAGCGTCCCACGTAAACCTTTTTGCCCGAGTCGCAGCTCGCTGTCCGAGTTGAAATGTCCTTTCACGATTACCTTTCGCGTCAGTAAAAGCGGCGCACAGGGCATCAACATTGTTGACAGGAATGAGCCACCCTTCCGGATCACCCGGTGAAAGAAAATCTTCGGCTCCTGTATTGGGCGTCACGATGACCGGCAGTCCGGAGGCAGCGGCTTCCAGCATCACTCGGACGAAGCCCTCCTCAAACGAAGGGAGGACAAAGACATCGCACCTTCTGTACAAGGAAGCCAGGGCGTCCGAATTCATGTGGTTGTGAAGGATCACCGCGTCAGGCTTGTCTTGGAAAAGATGTTTAGTACCAGGTCCCGGTCGTCCGATCCAATGGAGTTCAGCGTCTGTCCAACCGAGTTTTGCCCATGATTCAGCCAAAACTCTCGCGCCTTTTCGCAGATTGACTCCAGAGGGACAAATCGCTCGAAACGGGTGCTCCACGCGAGGCGTTTCTTTCGCTTTGAATTCGTCCAGATCGACTCCATAAGCCGCGTAAAGCAGCTTTGGCGCGGGAATCCCATGGTCCAGGAAGGTGCGACCAACAAACCGGGTCGGAATCTGAATATAATCAGCTTCTTCAAATTCGGTCCGGACGCGATCACGGTAGCTCTTGGGAAAAAGAGGGCGATTGATTCCGTTGCGGCGGTACTCAGCAAGCACGATCTCGTGTTGAAAATCCGTATGCGTGGATCCGCAATCGACGACAGTGACTATTCCGGCCTGGCGAGCCGCGCGAAAACTTTGGAGGCCCACCCCCGAGAGGATGGTTAGGATGTCGGTCTGTCTGGAGAATTGAGGACGGGCCCAGTAGTCGAACGCCCGGCAAAGCTGAAGATAGAAATGATTATTACAGGCCAGCCGAGGCCAAATCTGCATCGCCCGAAGCGCGTAGTGGAGGGAATAGCAACTCGTTCCCAGTTCGGCCTGAATACCTTCGATCTCGGGACGAAGGCGAGTTGAGAAATAATGTTCAAGAAAGCCTCTGCCTTGAAGGAACCGCGCTTGATTTACAATATGAAAAAGATCGAGACTGGCGAGCGTCACTCTCATCGTGACCTCTCTGCTAGACGCCTGCGGCGTCCGGTCTTCTAACTAGAATGTTGAACTCGACCGGCCTCCACGGGCGGGACCGGTCAAAAAAAGAGGGAATCACGTTGACGACGTGAAATTCGCGCGCCAACAAAAGATCGAGCATTTCGGCCAAAGGATCGCGCACGTCTGCTGGCCGACGGACAAGCGAGACTTCGACAATGAGAGCGCGTGTGCGCTCGAGCACAGCCGTGGCACCTTTCAAAACCTGAAACTCGAATCCTTCGACATCGATCTTCAACAAGTCAATAAAGGGAATGTTTTGCTCCGCCACAACCGCATCCAACCGGCGCACCTTACATCGGAGCTGGTCAATTTCTGTTTGCGGATTTGCTTGCTGGTACTCAGGGCTAAACCCGACCATGCTTCCAATTGCATCTTGCCCGGCGGCGACGTGCAGAGGCAACACGGCCTCTTCAGCGCCAAGAGCAGACTTTTCCAGCAGCCATTTTCCACCGTGCCGAATGCACCGACGTTCAAGCTCCTCGTGGAGATGCGGGAGCGGCTCGACAAGCAGAACGTTAGCCTCGGGAAAATAAGCCGCAGCAGCTTCGGCGAAATCACCGTGATTTGCTCCGACATCCACGACCCAGCGCGCTGACTTTAAATGGAAGCGATGTATCCATATAACGAACTCGTTGTAGGCGCTGCGGTTGTACACGGGCAAATTGAAGAACCCCTTTGGCAGGAGAGGTAAACCTCGGAGATTAAGGTTTCCTAGCGCCCAACTTGCGCGCAGATATAGTTGAGCTTTCTCGAACGCGTTCACGGATTCGTGTCAATTATCTGGTGCTGCCTGAATTGCAAACTGAGTAAGATCAATAACGCATGCGAGTGTTGTGGATTTGCGGACTGCCGAGGGCGGTGCAGGAGGAAGTTTTTGCCGGTGAAGACCATGGTGCGCAATCCGCGTGGTCATGGGTGATCGCTCACCTCCCACCCCCAAAGCAGGTGGAGCTTCACCTGGCATGCCTTTGGCCCGGAGGAAGCAAACGGAAGATAATTGAATACAAAGGAACAAAAATTCACCTAATACCTGGCCCCAGGCGCGGCCGGGCGACGCTGTTTTTTCAACGAGACACGACCTACTTTCGGCCGCTGTTCGAAGAACTGAAGCCTGGCCTGATTCATGGATGGGGAACAGAAGATTCGTATGGTTTGGTGGCCCGCAGGTTGGCCCCATTCCACCATGTCATCGGAATCCAAGGGCTGATCAACACCTACCAAAAATATCTTCCGAAGAGCTACCGTACGCTTTTCGTCAAGGCAACAGAACGCCTAACTTTGAAGAAGGCCCGAAACATCGTCGCCGAGAGTCAATATTCGTTAAACAGTGCTGCATCCTTATGCCCCTCCGCCGTAAAGCGGGTGATTGAGCATCCGCTGCGTCACCAGTTCCTCGACTCGCAACCGTCGGAGGGTACCGGTCGAACGGTTCTTTTTCTTGGGTCGATCGAAGAGCGTAAAGGAATAACGGACGCTATTTCGGCTTTCTCACAAGTTGCACCGGAGGACTGGAAACTACATGTCGTTGGCGCAGGCACACCTGAAAATGAAGGCCGCATGAATACCTTCGTACGAAAGAGGGATATTGCGGCTCGCTTTCGCCACTCGCGGAAGCTCGACACTCCGCACTTAATTAAGGCTATGCAAAAGGGTTCTGTTTTCCTGCTTCCCTCACGCATTGATACCGGGCCCACAGCTTTAAAGGAGGCTTTGACGATGGGTCTCTGGCCAGTGTGTTACGATAATTCGGGTCCGGGAGAGTATGTCCGAAAGTACGCGTTCGGTTCGCTCGCAAAAGATCAAGACATGCCTAGCCTTTGCCAGACATTGAAGGGTTGCTTGACCGGCATGCCATGGAAGGACCTAGACAAAAGAACTGTTCTTGCACGCAGGACGCGCCTCGATTTTTCTCGGGAAAGGGCGTGGGAGCAGCTTATCGAATTCTACCAAATGATTGTTTCGTCGGCTCATGACGGGTAACCCTGTCCAGAAAGAATATGAAAACTCCCGCTCTTGGTCAACAGTTCAAGACACTGCTACTATGGAGCGCCGGTTTATTGCTGGCGATTTTTCTAGGGTGGAAGACTGGCTCTGAGAATTACCGTTTGTTAATTCTTTTCGCGGTCATAGCGATCGGCTTAAGCATTTGGTTTTTCACAGGGCGTTTTTTTTGGGTGCTAACGATTGCCTCCTCTTTCCTAGGTGGAACGTTTCCACTTCTCGGCGGCTCCTTCACCCCTTTTCAAATTTTGATGATGATCGGCGTAGTTAAGTTCGTCATCGAAGACGTCATCCTGAAGCGACGATCACGAATGAGCGTCGGTCGTTTCGACCTGCTCATGATCGGCGGGTTCATGGGAGTTCTGACGTTACATGCCCTGCACCACCGTTTCGGGATGCGCTTCCTGGGATCTAGCATCTGGGGTGGTAGAAATTATGTAAGCGTTTACGTCGGGCTCGCGGCATTTTTTGTCGTTCAGAGTATTCCGATGAACCCGAAGGTTTGGGCGAAGCTTCCTTACGCAGTTCTGGCCGTGACCACATTCGACCTCTTCATCAGTTTGATCACAACGATCTTTCCCAGTTCGATCTACAAGATTTACCCGTTCTACTCCGCGGTATCGACGCTGGGGATCGAAGAACTCTTACAGGGACAGACGACCGATGTAACAGGGCGATTGGGGTCGTTTGGCAATTTTGGATTTATTCTCGTTACAATCGTTTTGGCATCCATGCCGCTCCGACAAATCTTAAACCCCGGGCGCTTTCTTCGCTTCATCTGTCTCATCGGTGGATTGGTAGCCGTTCTCTTTTCAGGTTTTCGATCTGCGGTAATAGAGACAGTGATTGGATTTCTGGCCGCGGGCATTCGGGATTTGAAATACGCAGCGGTGGCCCTCTTGCCATTGTTCGCAGTCCTCCTGCTTTCCCTGTCGGTAGTCAATTCACAGTTTTTCCACCTTCCCAAGCAAATCCAGCGTGGCCTGGCGTTTTTGCCCGGGAAGTGGGATGTCGATATGGCTCTAAATGCTGAGGCATCCAATGACTTCCGGAGGCGGGTGTGGAGCTTGTGGATGACGGATTATTTTCCGGTGCATCCTTGGCTCGGGCGAGGATTTGGCTTTCGAAGTGAATGGGCTAAGCAATCTGTAATTAACCCCATGGCGATCGATTATCAGCAAACCGTTGAGGTTGGAAATATTCATAACGGGCTATTCGCAGCGGTAGATGCTTTCGGAATTGTTGGAACAATCTTCTTCGTTGTCTGGAATTTGCGGATTCTCGCGCGGACATTCCGAGTTTCCTTTCGCAGAAACGATGGCGCCGGTATGGCTTTGCGTTTTCTTGCCTTGTACCTTGCAGTTTGGATCATATCTTATTGGGTTGGTGCCCTAAACGTGGGTTTGTTTTTGCCACAAGAGTTCGCCCTGGTAGGGGTTTTCCTGCGGCTCCAAGACATGGCCGCCTCGGACTTCGTTCAGAGCGAACATGCTGGAAAGGTGCAGCAGGATGTTCACGAAGAACTGGCACCAGTGTAAGATTAGCTACGCCGATTCCGACGGCAAAAGCATCCTTTATCGTCAGGGAGCTGGCCTGAGTCGCCCCGCTTGCGAGGTTCAGAAAAATGATCTCTATCATCACTCCGAGCTACGGCCAACCTGACTGGCTGCGGTTGGCAGTCGCCTCCGTCGCAGATCAACAAGGAGTGGAGCTCGAACACATTGTGCAAGATGCGGGGACAGAAAGCATTGAGGAAATCTTCGAGCGAAAAATTGAGTCTTCCGCTAATGACCCTCACAGCGTGAGCTTGTTCGTCGAGAAGGACGCCGGCATGTACGATGCCATCAACCGGGGCCTCGCCAAAGCACATGGCGACATCTGCGGTTACCTTAACTGCGACGAGCAATATTTGCCAGGAGCGCTTGCCAAAGTAGCAAGATTTTTCGCAGAGCATCCGGAAGTGAATGTTCTATTTGGCGACATAATCCTGGTTGATAGACAAGGTCGTCCAATCTCTTACCGTCGGTCGGTGCTGCCAACCCTTAATCATATTAGACTCGCCCATCTCAACACCACCACTTGTGCGACATTCTTTCGCCGCAGATTGCTTGATTGGGGATTCTATTTTGATCCCGAGTGGAAGGTCATTGGCGATGCCATCTGGGTGGAAACCCTGCTTCGCCACCGAGTGAGAATGGCAACCCTTTCGGAACCGTTGGCTGTCTTCACGTTCACCGGCAGGAATCTTACCAATACCGCCCTCTCTTTGTCAGAAACTCTGAAATGGCGGGGCATGCCGCGCGCGAGCAAGAGATTCAAAAAAGTCGCCGTGGTATTTTGGCATCGAATCCGGAAGACTCTGGCGGCCGCCTATTGGTTCAGACGTGTGGCAATTGATGTCTTTACCCTGGAATCACCGGACAAACGGCAACACTTTTCCAGGAAAAACGTCGGATTCGGCTGGCCCTCGCGGTAACATTGAGATCAACCCGCGGGGATCGAGGCGGGAGATGGAAAAATAGAACAGCGGGCGCGATCGATTAAACGTCCGTTGTGACTAAGGAAAGCACGGATTCAGCAAGCCATTCCCGAGTTTCATTTTCCCGGTATCGCTGTTCAAAAATCAAACGGTTAGTTCGACCCCATTCCGCCCAGTCGCTACGTTGTCGGATAGCCTGTTCCAAAGCAACCCTCATATTTTCAGCAAGCGAAGGAGAAATCGTAAAGCAGACAGCACCTGCCCTAGGAGTAAGAACATCCAGATTCCCACGCCACCTCGTGGCCAGAATCGGCAGCTTCCAAGCCATCGCTTCTACCAGCACAAGTCCGAAAGATTCATACGGTGCGACAGTTGGAAAGATAAAAAGGTCGGCGCGACCGAAGGTTTCAGCCTTCGCTCGGCCGGTGAGAACACCTAAGAGCCGGACATGACGCCGAATCTGAAGTTTTTCGATGAGCTGTTCTAGAATGAGCTGAGTAAACGGTGGCATGCACTCTCCAACGAGATCGAGTTCAAGTTCTGGATGATCTCGACGCACCAAGGCAAAGGCTTGGAGAAGCTCCGGTGTCCCTTTGTCCGCACAAAGATGCCCCATATATAAGAGACGTAGGGCCGATCGATCGTCGCGACACACCAAAGCAGGATCAAAATCGTCATCAATGCGGTGGGGGACGACCAGAATTCGATTTATTCCAACCGCCTCTGGATCACGCCGATTGAAGTTTGTCATAACCACAGCGGCGAACGCTTTGCCATACAAATACGAGACAACGCGGTTTAACGCGCTACCAGGGTTCTTCTTCAACCGATCAGCAATCCCAGCGGCGTGGAAATGCAGAATGACACGCCGAGACAGCAGCAGTACTGCGGGGAGCAGAAACATATCGCGGATCATCGGCACTTTTTGCGGACCGCCGGTCGGATACAAAAGGATGTCGATCGGCCCAGTCATGCGGATTCGGAACAATCTGCCGATCACTTTGATCAACTCCAGAACCTTGCTAAGGCTGCTCCTTCTGAAGCTTTTGACATCCGGCGTGAAGAAAAACGGCAGGTGAGCCGATTCACAGCGGTCCGACTGCGCGAATTGCGTAACCGCCTTCTGGATCATAATGTTCTGCCCGCCAACTGGTGGAGGAATTTGGCCAGCGACGATCACTCTGGGTTTTTTCGGCGGCATCGAAGATATGTAACCATTTGTTAGAACAATGTTTTATTCGAAATGTTTTTTTACGCCATCGCTGGAGGGCAAGCGCCTGCTCCTGTGATGAAAGTCCTGATCACTGGGGCATCCGGTTTCATTGGCACCAACCTAGTTGAGGTGCTTTCACGCAAGAGAAATCGCATTCTCAATTATGCCCTTCATGCACCGCTCGAACCTGAGCACATGCAGTATTGGCACCGGGGCGATATTCTCGATCCAGCAGCGACCAAGGAAGCATTTCAACAATTCCAGCCCGAATGGGTCATTCACCTCGCTGCGCGCGCCGAATGCGACGAAACCACGACAGTAGAGAAAGGATATCGCGTTAACACAGAGGGAACCCGAAACATTCTTGATGCCATCCGCACGACGCCTTCCGTCCAACGAACAATCATTACTTCGTCTCAGTTCGTTTGCGCTCCTGGCCGGCTGCCCAAAGATGATACGGATTATTTTCCCGAAACCGTTTACGGTCAAAGCAAGGTCATCACCGAGAAGCTGACACGCGAAGCTGACCTTGGGTGTTGCTGGACAATTATTCGACCGACGAATGTGTGGGGGCCGTGGCATTTGCGTTACCGGCGCGAGATTTGGCGCGTTTTAGAGCGGGGCCTTTACCTTCATCCGGGTCGGCAGCCCGTTATTCGCTGTTATGCTTACGTGAAGAACGTTGTCGCGCAGATTCAAAAGATTTTCGAAGCACCACCCAACTTGGTTCATGGCAAGACGATTTATCTGGGGGATCCGCCGGCTGATATTTTCAATTGGGTCAATGGCTTTTCACAGGCGTTAACCGGCCGAAGTGTCCGCGTCGTTCCACGGCAGGTTATGCGTGCTCTCGCTTTGCTAGGCGACATTCCGACCTATCTCACCGGAAAACCTTTTTTGATTAATAGTTCCCGCCTTCGCAGCATGACGACGGATTATACCACGCCGATGGAGCGCACCTTCGAGCTCCTGGGAGAGAATCCTTACACGCTTCAAGATGGAATGCGGGACACGGTCGAATGGCTGCGATCGTATCGAGGGCCTGAGGGATCGGCCGGTGGCTTCTGATTTAACGCGATGAAATTTGACCGTCCACTTTGGGCTTTCCTCATCATCGGTATTGCAGTGCGTTGCGTCGCCATCAATCAACCATTGGTCGACGCGCACCTGCTTAGGCAATGCATCACCGCAGCGGCCACGAAAAGCCTAATCGAGGAGCCGGGTTTTCATCTCAGTTCAAATATACCCTGGCTGGGCGACATCGATGCCCGCTACGTTATAGAATTGCCTGCTTTCAACTATCTCGTGATGGCGGTGCACGCGGTCACCAATAACCTCGATCTAAGCGGCAAAGTTACGAGCATCCTTCTTTGGGGAGCGTCATTTGTCTGTTTGCAATTTATATGGCGGCGGTTTCTCAATCGGGAACAAATGTTTTGGTCGAACCTGCTCTTCCTTGTCGCACCGCTCGGCGTCTTTTATGGCCAAGCCTTCATGCCCGAGATGTTGATTCAATTACTTGCTTTCGCGTTCCTCCTGCTCGCGATGCGTTATAATGAGGCTCCGACTCTTATCCGATGGATGTCCTGCGCGACGGTCGGGCTGGCGGGCTTGCTGGTAAAACTACCGGAATTTACCCATCTCTATCTCATTTTGGCAGTGTTAGTCTTCAGCCTAGAAGGAGCCAAGGCGTTAATTCAACCGCGGTATTTGATTGCAGCAGTTTTGACGATTGTCGCGCTCAAGGCCTGGGGCAACTATGTGGATGCGATAAACGTCGGACCCATGGCATTCGGCTCAACGCGAGACAAATTGCTTGTTTATATTGGAACATGGGACAGCAGATTCGATCTCAAACGGTGGGCAATGTTGGGCTTATACCTGGCGGCGTTCATCGTGCCAGGGCCGGCCGCATTGATCACGGCCTATGGGCTCTGGAATTTCCTGCGAATACGCCCGACGAAAATCCTTGGGGTGTGGCTGCTTTCACTCGTATTTTTTTATCTGCTATGGTTCGGGAACACGGCTGCGAACCAAAGTTATTACAACCTCCCAGCGCTCGCTCCGCTTTGCGCGTTGTTCGGTATCGGAATGAGTAAGCTTCTTCGGTCAAGATATGTTTTGCAACAACGGCGGACGGCACTGATCGGAGCTGCGCTCTGCGTAATTCTGCCTGCAATCCCGGTTTGGCAATATCTCTTCAACCCGGACCAGCAGATTCTCGCTGCAGCGCGGTGGGTTCGCGCGAATACCGAGCCGGGTGACGTGATCCTTTTCCGGCCTAGTCACCGGTGGGACATGATCGATTATGCTCAAAACCCGGTGCTGGCGTACTATTCGGAGCGCCCAACTTTTGTCTGGACCGGAAGTACGCCGGAGCAATATCGCCAGATCGCGCTGGAGCGATCGAAGTATGCCATTGCGACTCTGCCGCAACCGTCCACTGGGGGATTTCTCGGCGCCTTGAATCGATTTCGGGGGAACCGTTTTCCCCAGCCGGACCCTATGGATTGGCTGGAAAACAGCGGATTTCTGATGTTGGTAAAAGAAGAGCGCTTTGCGATTTACCGAAGAAACTGAAGAGGCTTGGCGAGAAGTTACTGTCGAGATTTCACGACACGGTTTATCGAAAGCGTCGAATTTCCTCGCTAGATCGTCGCAGCGTAGAGCACAAACGCCGCGAGAACGCCAGCAATGTAGCTTGTTCTGTCTGTTAAGGCAAAGACGACCGGATCCTGAGGCACTTCGCCCCGATTCGCCTTAAACCAGAGCCGCGTGATCCAATAGAGAAATAGCGGGCAAAGCAGCAGCAAGATGGTTGGGTGACGGTAAAGAATCCGAACCTCGGGACTCATCACGTAAAGCACTAGAACGAGCACCGAAATCAGCCCGCTGCTGACTCCAAACGATGCTATCGGATCGAGATCGTTGCGGAAATATCCACGGACATCCTGTCCCTGGCCCTCAATGCCAACGGATTCCCGAAGTTCCGAGTAACGCTTGATCATGGCCAGGCAAAAGAAAAAGAAAACGGAAAACGCCAGGAGCCATTCGGAACAGCCAATTCCAGTCGCCGCCCCTCCGGCTAACAAACGTAATGAATAGAAGCATGCAAGGACAACGACATCCAGCATAACAACACGTTTGATCCAGATTGAATAGGCGAAGTTGGCGACTCCATAGATCGCGAGAAAGACTAGAAAGGACAAGCCACCCCAAAACCCGAGCGCAACACCGAATGCGAGGAGCGCACTCGCCCACAACAAACTAGAAAAGATCGAGAGTTCCCCGGCTGCCAAGGCACGGAAACGTTTTTTCACATGTCGACGGTCGGCTTCGAGATCTAATAGGTCATTAATCAGATAAACGCCTGAGCAAAAAAGACTGAAACTGAAGAAAGCCAGGAGGCCGCTGAGAAGGATTGGTCGCTCAAAAATTCGGTGAGACGTAATGACTGGCACAAAAACGAGAAGATTTTTTGTCCACTGATAAATCCGGAAGGCCTTGATGAGAGAAGCAACTCGACCGGTAGAACGCACGAAAACTTTCTCGACTGGTACCATTGTTCTTACCGTATTGGCGAAGCGACGGCTATCGGTTACAACAAGAGCACGCCGCGCACACCGCCAAACAGCGAAGTCGCTCTTTGAATCACCGACATAGTCGAAGCCGCTTTTGCCAAAGCGATCCTCTAGCAGTTTCGCTTTGTGGGTGCCCTTAATATTTCGTGTTCCATCGCTCGCGATCACCTCATCAAAAAGGTGCAGATGGTCCTCTACGGTCTCTGCCACCATTTGATCCGCTGCGGAAACCAGAACGAGCCGTCGGCCCCTGCTTTTCTCCAGCCGGAGAAAGGCGACTAATTCGGCACGAAACGGCAATTGGCGGATTTCAGGTCGAACCCGGAGAGCAAGCTGGCGTTTCAAAACGGCGCGACCTCTAGTTAGCCAGTAGGGAACGGCAACAAGGGACAGTGGCGCGTGCCTGACCAGAAGAATAAGAGTCTCGTAGAGCAGGTCGGTTTTAAGCAGCGTGTGATCCAAATCCACGCACAGCGGAGGAAACGGCCCAGTCGCATTCGATTCGGCCCTCACCTCAGAACACGATTGACTTGTTAGCACATCACTCCTGCAATTCACCGGGAAACAAGCATAGAAAAGCTTCAGTGCTAGAACAAACCAAATACCGAATGGCGCCAGTCGCAGAGAAAGTCAAAATGAGCAACATTTCGCTCGTGTTAGACTCGAGCGTTGTTATTTTCGTGCTCCCCCATCCTCCGCCTGATTTCCCTCGCGCGATCGAAGGGAAAAGTCAGTCGTGAAGATTTGGCGGCCAAAATGACACTCTGGAGACAATGAGCACCCCAAGAAGAGTTAGGATAGGTATTTGCATTTTGGCGACGGCGCTTCCCTTGCTCGCGATCAACCAGCAGAGCTTATGGATGGATGAGGCAATGACGGGCAACGTCGCCGTCCAGCAAACGCTCCGTCTTTTCTGGCAAAAACTGGCAAGCGGGAAGGGCTCGGATATTCAGATGCCGCTTTATATGTTTTATGCATGGGTTTGGGCGAGGCTGTTTGGCGCGAGCGAGATTTCTCTGCGGCTGGCCAATTATCCCTGGTTTCTTGTTGGGCAGGCGGCCGGGACGTTGATTTGGGCTGATCGCCGGAAAGGCTTTCTCTTCGTCTCAATTGCGGCATGCAGTTCATTTATCTGGTTTTATCTGAATGAGGCACGTCCTTATATCATGCAGTACGGGGCTGCATGCGTGGTCGTCTGGTTTTTGTCGTCGTTGACGCGCGGGGATTCAGTTTCTACCTGGAAGTATTGGCTCTTTGGGATTGGTATTATTGTTCTGGCAGGCTCGAGTATGCTGGGTCTCTTGTGGGTAGGGACGTCACTGCTTGTAGTTGGCTTCCTCGTCCTAAAGAAGGGCCTGCGGCCACCTCTACTTCCGATCCTCTTTTGCGCCTTAGCTCTCCTCGTCCTTTGCGGCTACTACTTCTGGACACTTAGTGCCGGAGCCGGCGGAACTCGTGGTCATCAAACAATGTTAAATGTCCTTTATGTGGCGTATGAGCTCTGCGGCTTTACCGGACTGGGACCCGGTCGCCTTGACATTCGCGAACACGGTATGTCGAGCCTCCGCTCATACCTCCTTCCGACCGGAGCCTTCGCCCTAGTCGTATTTTTCATCTTCTTACGCTTATGGAAACGAGCGGATCGGACGGCAGATAAAAACGCTTTGGTAACCACCGCCATCTATGCTCTCCCACCGGTCCTTTTCCTCCTGATCGTCGGGGCATTCATCCATTTCAGCGTCCTGGGCCGTCACATGATGCCCGCAGCGCCTTTCGTATTCATGTTTCTGACTGCGGGTATCTATGCTTTGATAGCAGACGAAACTGTTGCCGGCAGGATACTGACCACCTCATTCTTCCTCCTGTCCATAGTATCATGTTTCGGAGTTCGTTTTTTTCCATGGCATATGAAGGATGACTACAGGGGAGCAGTCACGGCAGTTTCCAGGCTTCTGGTTCACGACCAGTTAGCGTGGTGGTGCGCAAGCAAGGAAGGTGCAGAATACTATCGTCTGCCGGTTGACGGACCGCCGGATCGTGACGGGCGTGTTTTTGTTTACGTTCGAAATCCCAAGGCGGAAGAGTTGCGAAGATTCCCGATGCCTGCGGTCGTGGTTTTATCCAAAAGGGACCTCTACGATGCGAATGGAACAGTGATGGCAATGCTAAGAGAAAGAGAATTTACCCTACGCCAAACGCTGCCCGCCTTCTCGATTTGGGAAAAACGCCGATAGGCCTAAGTCCCACAATAGGAGTTTATGTAAAAAATCATCAGCGAATGCGAAGTTTGATTTCCATTATCACACCACTGTGGAATGAGGAAGACGCTATCGAAGCGCTTTTGACACGCTTGCTCAAGTTGCAGCAACAATGCACGCTTCCCATAGAATTTGTTCTAGTCGATGACGGAAGTACCGACCAAACTCGGTCGGCATTGAAAGAACGCGTTGCTGAGTTTCGTTATTGGACGCTGCTCAGTTTGTCCCGAAATTTCGGACAGCAAGCTGCCTATCGCGCTGGTCTCGATTACGCCCAGGGAGATGCCGTCATCTTTCTGGATGCCGACCTTCAAGATCCGCCAGAACTGATCTTGGAAATGGTGGAACACTGGCGGCAAGGAGCAAAAGTTGTGGTCGGCTGCCGCCGCAGCCGTCCGGAGAAAGGTTTGAGAGGCTTTCTTCTTAAACAGTTTCATCGCATTTTCAAAATACTTACCGGAGGAGTCATTCCTAAGAATAGCGGAACATTTGGTCTTATGGATAGAGTTGTCGTTGACCACATTCGCACTTTGCCCGAAGTAAACTTGTTCTTGCCGGGTTTGAGATCGTGGTTTGGGTACAAACAAGAAATCGTTAGTTACGACCGGGCGGCACGGCCGGGCAAACCAAAACAGACACTTCGCAGACTCGTAAGCTATGCCTGGGATGGTATAACCAGTTTTAGCGAAGTCCCTCTCAAATTGATTGGGTTGGCAGGGCTGATTATTTCATGCCTCGGATTTTGTTACGCTTTTATCCTGATCTTTATCAAAACCGCCCAGTTTTTTGGGTTCTTTCGCGATCTCGTCGTAATGGGATTCACTACTCTGGCCGTGGCCGTCCTTTTCATGGGCGGAATTCAATTGCTTTGCCTGGGAATTATTGGCGAATACATCGCGCGGGCCTACAAAGAAACAAAACGACGGCCGATCTATATTGTGGAGAACGTGCAACGTTCAGAACAATTATAAATGAATGAACGCAGATGAATACCTTAAACTCGATCAGCTTGAGAAGGAGCACTGGTTTTACGCTGGGAAGCGCGAGATCGTTCGCTACTGGATCGACAAGGTGCAACCGCTTAAACCACAGTCCCTGCTGATCGACTGCGGAGCTGGCACCGGTCAGTTCGCTGCCGAAATGAAAGCTTATTGTCGGGTTATGGCGGTAGATGACCACGAGGAATCCCTGGCCCTGGCTGCTTCGAAAGTGGGAGCTTCGTCTGTGAAAAAAGGGAGCGCTACCGCCCTTCCTATTCTGGATGAATCAGCCGATTGTCTTACCGCCCTGGACGTGTTGGAGCACGTCGAGGACGACACGAAAGCAATGAAAGAATTCGCACGTGTCCTTAAGACTGACGGTATCTTGATTATAACCGTTCCAGCGCTGCCGGCGCTCTGGAGCGACTGGGATGTCTCCTTGCATCATTTCCGCCGCTATGGCCGGGATACCTGGCTGAATCTTATCGAAGATCCACACTTCAAAGTCGAACATTGGAACTTTGTCAATGTTCTGGCGCTTCCTTTAATTTATCTGAGCCGCAAGTTTCGCGCGATTGTGCCGACAAAGCACAGAGCAGAGGATGCGATCCCTCCGAAATGGTTGAATCTTCTCTTGAAAGAGGCCTTCACCTCCCTGGCCTGCCAGGAAAAAATTCACTTTCCCACAGGCGTTGGATTGCTGGGCGTGTTGCGCCGGAACGCTTAAACAGCGCTCAATGAGCTGAAAAATTCGCAGGACTTCGAACGCCGGGCTCAAGCTCTTTAATAAAGCCTTGAATCAGTTCGTCGGTTTCTTTCTCGTCTCGGCCAGATGGCTGGTAGTCCTTGCTGATCCATGCCAGCACTGAGACATAAGCCCATTGTTGATTGTAACCTTTCACAACCCGGTCGCGAATATCAATCCAGGTCCGTTCTATATGCGACGGCGTCATTTCCGAGTGACCGATAAACCAGTAGTAGTTGAGGCTTTGAATCGTTATTGGTTGGCCGTTGTTGAGCTGGCCGGTTCTTACGTTATGGAGGCGCGTTGTCTCGATCTGGCCTTTCCTGCCAGCTAATACCACCCTTTTCGAATCGATCACGGTCCACCCTCCCGCGGGCAAGCAGCGCTCCGGCCGGTGAATACTGGTATTCATGTCAGGGCCGGAAAGAACAATGGAAACATGGACTTCGTTACCGTGGAAATCGGTATATTTTTTTCGCGCAAACTGCGTGTCTGGTCCCAGAATTTCGCGCTCGCCTCCGCCAACCTCTTCATCGGTTCCATACCAATCGCCGAGAAAGTCCGGCAGGGACAAATCAATTGCGGCCGGGACCAGTTTTGGATGTTTCGGCAAGGCAAAGACGGCGCTGAATCCTCCGAGTAGCAGGATCTGTAATGCGATCAGGCGCTTGATGCTCATACCGAAACGGGTGTTTGATCAGGCGTTCCCGAATTCACGTCCTTCTTCGATCTCAAGTTAAGCAACCGGCTGAACAACAACATGGCCACGAATGCGATCGGGAAGAAGACATAACCCGAATAGTGATGGTAAATCCCGGAGGCAAGATTGGCGTTGATCAGCTTTGCTACGATTATTACCGTGAAAATGCGGCCAATGTTGCCAACGATGGCAAAGACAATAGAAAACGCCAGAATGAGGACCTTCTTCCACAGCTGATCTTGTGTTAAATGAACATAGACGGCAGTTATCATTGTCATTGCCGTAAGGGAATGAATGCCACTGCAACCTTCCGCGATTTCGAAGTTAAAGCTCCCGTCGGCCGCGGTCAGAGTGGTGCCGACGGCGTTGATCTTAATAGAAAATAGCCTGGCGGCATAGGTGACGATCTCAGTCACAAGGAACTGCAGCCGAAAAGTAACCTGTTCCAAAGCAGCTACCGGAATCAGAAAAACGAGAAAGGCGCACGGGAAAAGAGTAATTCGCCCTACTGCCGGCCCCCAGAGATAAGTGACACCGCCAAAAATCAGGAATGGTATTGAAAGCAATGCGATGCGCGGCTGCAAGCAGCGCGCACTCAGGATGAAGAGCACAATTCCGAGCAGAACAAAGATCAATCCCCAACTGGCTCCTCGTTTCGGCGCAGCTCGAATTTCTTTCCAGTGGTAGCAAATCAGACCGAGCGAGATTAATGGAACCAGTTTCGAGTGTGCCTGTTCCCCGGTCCAGGCTTGCCATGCCCAACCGGCGGTCGAGACTAATCCTGCTGAGTAAACGCCTTTGATGAAGAGAGGGACGAAACCGAAGAAAACGACTAGCGTCGTAATGATTGCCGCGAGGAGCAAAGTGGACAAAGGCTCAGCCTTAACCCAATCGGTGATCAAACGCGGCCAGGATCTCGATTGTTCCATTTCGCTCGAGCTCATGCGATCAAGACATAGCTACCTGCTGGGCTAGGCGCTACACAGCTTATCCGCGCCTTTCTTTTGGTTGCGCCTGTTCAGCGAAGTGTTCGACCGCAAATCGACAAGCTGACAAGCGGGGCTGGTAACTTGGTGCCCTTCTCTATCAAGGAGCGGCGGTCTCCGGACCGCCGACCAGCCAAAACGGCGATTTGGAAATCGCCGCTCCTTGTTTCTCCGCTCCAAGCGCTTAAACCAATGGTCCGCTATAAAAAGGTTAAACATGCGTGACGGCTCCGCTCGCTTTTAGCTACGCGCAGTTAATTCTGCTGGTGAGCCCGTGGTCATCTGGTCGTAGATCCAGCGATAGGTGCGTTCCAATCCATCGCGTAGCCTTGTCGACGGTTCCCAATTATAAATTTTCTGTATCAGCGTGTTATCGCTGTTACGACCATTTACCCCTTTAGGCGCTTTTAGATTATAACGCCGTTTCAACCTGACGCCCGCGATCTCTTCCACAATATCGACCAGCTGATTGATGCTAACGAGTTCGCTGCTGCCGAGGTTTATCGGCTCGACAAAATCGCTCTCCATGATCATCCGGGTACCTTTCACACAGTCATCGATCCACATGAAGCTGCGCGTCTGATGGCCGTCGCCCCAAATCTCAATCTCATGATTCCCGTTCAGTTTGGCCTCGATCACTTTGCGGCAAATCGCCGCCGGCGCTTTCTCGCGGCCACCAGTATAGGTACCTTGTGGTCCGTAGACGTTATGATAGCGCGCGACGCGCGTTTCCAACCCGAAGTCTTCGCGAAAGTGCCGACACATTCGTTCGGAAAATAATTTCTCCCAACCGTAGCCGTCTTCCGGCATCGCAGGATAAGCATCTTCTTCCTTGAGTGCGGTCACGTTGGGGTCCGTTTGCTTATCCGCAGCGTAGACGCAGGCTGAGGAGGAGTAGAAGAAACGCGAAGCTCCCGCTTCTTTCGCCATCATCAGCATATGGGTATTAACCAGCACACTTAACATGCAAAGCGCCTTGTTATTCTCGATGAAACCCATCCCGCCCATATCCGCGGCGAGATTATAGACTAGGGAAATGTCCCGGACCGCGCGCTCGCACGCATCCTTACCACAAAGATCGAGCTGCAAATTTTCGGCCTCCGGAAAGAGCTGATACCATTCCTCGAACGGCTTTAAATCGACCGCGCGCACCTGGTTTCCTTGCCGCAATAAATCGGCGACGAGATGGCCCCCGATAAAGCCGCCCGCTCCGGTAACAAGAATTGGCTCCGGCATTTGGAAATCTATGAGGGCGGAGGCGACTGTAAAACGCGTTTCGCGAGTTGCGCGGCGGCTCGGATGGCAAAGCGCGGATTGTTGATCAGGTAACGTTTGCCTAGCCGGCGCGGTTCCTGGCTAAAACGGAAAAGCCATTCCAATCCCGAGCGCTGCATCCAAGGCGGCGCCTGTTTCACGCGGCCAGTGAGAAGATCGAAGGCCGCGCCCACCCCGATCATGATTTTTGTTTGCGGAAGCAAATCCAAATGTTCCGCCATGAAACGTTCCTGTTTCGGGGTACTCAATCCCACCCAGAAAAAATCGGGGCGCGTTTCCTCAACGCGTTTTTGTAATTGGGCAAGTTCATCCGTGGTTAGAGGCCGAAAGGGCGGTGAACATGTTGCAGCAATATTCAGACCTGGGAAGCGTTGCCCGAGTTGTCGCGCCAGTTCATCAGCTACTCCTGCGGCTCCGCCATAGAAAAAATGCGAAAAATTTTCGGCGCGGGAATGTTCACATAAATTAAGCATGAGATCAGGGCCGTAAACTCGTGCGATGCTCGCTTGACCCTGCAATTTTCCCATCCAGACCATCGGCATTCCATCCGGCGTGGTGAGCAGCGCGTTATTAAGGATGGCGCGAAAATTTTCGTCATCCTGCGCTTCCATGACACCGTGAACGCCGGTGACGGTGACGTATCCCCGGCGGCCCCTACGTACGGCATTGAAAAGGATTTCGCGCGCGTGATCTTGATCGATGACGCTAATTCGGACGCCGAGGACGTCGATTGTCGGTGCGGTCATCCTAAACTTTGCGCCCGAATTTCTTTTCCAATTCGGCGTGTGTGATTTGGATCATGGTGGGACGGCCGTGGGGACAGCAGTAGGGCAGATCGCAGGCCAGTAAATCGCGAATTAGTTTTTCGATTTCGGGATAACGCAACGGATCGTTGGCTTTGACGGCGTGACGGCAAACCGTCTTCGCGATCATGTCTTCGCCCAGACGCAGCGGCGAACTGCTGCGGCTGGTCGTTTTCAATTCGTCGATCACTTTGCGCAAAAATTCCGCGGCATCCGCGACTTCCAGAAAAGTGGGCAAGCTATCGACCCGAAAACTGTTGGCACCGAAATTTTCGATTCCGATTCCCATTTTCTGCAAGGTTGCAACATTGCGCTCGACCCATTCGGCGTCGCGCGGTGGCAGCGAAAAAATCTGTGGCAATAGCATGCGCTGCGACGGTACTCCCTGCTCTTCCATTCGCCGGCGCAGTTCTTCGAACAAAATTCGCTCGTGCGCGGCGTGCTGATCCACCAAAACGAGGCCATCGGAATTTTCCATCAGAACGTAAAGGCGGTTGAGGACACCGATGATTTGAAACTGCTGATCGGGTTGCGGTGTTGGCGCAGACGCAAAAGTGGAGGGACGGGCGCTGTCCCGTCCCATTATTTCAAACGAAGAAGCTGTCTTCCCAAGAGGAGGCGGGGGCTCTGCTGCTGATGAGGTTTGGGACGACACAGCGGCCGTCCCTCCAGCGATTTGGGACGACGCGGAGGTCGTCCCTCCACCTGGAGCGGCAGGCGGCGCCGGCGGCTCCACTCTCGAGGCCGCGGCCGGCGCGCGAAATCTCTCCCGCCAATCAACGCGACCGCTTTCGAGCGTGCGCTGCACCGCTTCGACGATTGCTTGGCGGACCCCGGCAGGATCCCGAAAACGAACTTCGCGCTTTGCCGGGTGGACGTTCACGTCCACTTCGCGCGGGTCGAGATCGACGAATAGGAACGTCACCGGAAATTGTCCGCGCATGAGGGCGGTGTGATAACCTTCGCGCAAGGCAGTGGAGAGAATGCCGCTCTCAATCGCGCGCCCGTTAACGAAGACGAATTGTTGCGCTCGCGTTTGCCGGCTCACGCCAGCGCGCCCGGTCCAGCCCCGAACCTGAGCCCCACCCCGATCGGGCGCGGAAATCTCCAGCAGATCTTCAAGAAGTTCGACGCCATAGAGATCGCGGATCCGGTCACGCAACGAAGTGGTTGTCGGTAATTGCAGCGCGATTTTATCTTCCCGCACCAGGCTAAAGCCAATTTCAGGATGGGCCAGCGCCTGCAAGAAAAATTGGTGTTCAATGTTTCGCGTTTCCGTCGTTTCGGAGCGCAGAAATTTTCGCCGCGCCGGCACATTGTAAAACAACGAGCGCACTTCGATCTGTGTCCCAGGCGCTTCGCCGCCGTCGCGCACCGTCTCGATCCGTCCCCCGTTAACAAGAATTTCCGTGCCCGCGATTGCGCCAGGCTCGCGCGTGGTTAGCCGGAAACGCGAAACACTGGCGATGCTCGGCAACGCTTCGCCCCGGAAACCAAGCGTGCTGATTGCGGCGAGATCGGCGGCAGAAGCGATCTTGCTGGTGGCGTGCCGTTCGAGCGAAAGCAAGGCATCGTCGCGATCCATTCCGCAGCCGTCATCAACCACGCGAATACGCGACATTCCACCTCGCTGAATCCCCACTTCGATCGCACGCGCGCCGGCATCAATACTGTTCTCGACCAGTTCTTTCACGACGGAGGCAGGCCGCTCCACCACTTCGCCGGCGGCCACCTGGCTGGCGAGAGTTTCGGGAAGAAGCTTGATCCGGCTCATGAGATTCCTGATTTTAGATCCATTCGACTCGCTTCGCTCGCTGGCAACTAACTACTCATCATGTGTTGATTTGCCGTCCCGAGGAAGCCCCAACCTTTTGGAGATCTCAAGGCAAACTCTGACGGTGAGGGACCTTACGTTTGCGGCTCCGCAGAGCGTCGCCCTATCAAACATCATCACGATCTGGCAGGGCGAGGCCCCTGTCGAACCAGAAGCGAAGCGTTAATTTGCCTCAAGGTTACTCATGTACCACACGGAGTGTGGTCCGAGTTATCCCCGACGAATTTTTTATCGCGGCAAGGCAAGGCGCCTGCTGATTGACTTAAGAGGGGTGGATCGTACGTTTCCTGAAGTGAATGATTGAAATTACCGAAAGCGCGGTGCGGCAATTGCGAACGCTTGTAGGCGCGGAGGCCGCGGAAAAAGGATTGCGCATCGGGATTGCAAAGGGCGGTTGCTCCGGTCTGCAATACGAGATGACGTTGGGAGCCGCTCGCCCGGGTGATGCCGTGATCGAACGCGACGGCGTGAAATTTTTTGTCGATGAAGAGAGCACGCAGTTGTTGCGCGGCTCAACCCTGGATTATCGCGATGCGCTCGCTGGCGCTGGCTTTCAAATCGTTAATCCGAATGCAGCGCGCACTTGCGGCTGCGGCTCCTCCTTCGAACCGGCGCGCCCACTCTAAAGTGAGCGAACTTCGCTGATGGCACAGGAATTTTTTCGCTACGAAACGCCTTATGGCCGTCCCCGGCAGCGGACG
>OBJR01000007.1_pt1 | contig 34105 bp, 46 predicted proteins | sample 1519711 | NCBI WGS metagenome assembly OBJR01 (sample SAMEA3235155, study PRJEB22506) | soil metagenome | biome: Forest; feature: Temperate coniferous forest; material: soil | place: Canada | collected 2011-06-18 | depth 0.2 m | reverse complement strand
CGTGCCGCCCTGCGTTTGTGATTAGTCCGTACATCATTACTAATGCACAAACGCAGGGCGGCACGGGCACCGTAACGAGTTTGGTTGCTGGCACGGGCATAACGATTAGTGGCGGTACGCCAACAATTAACCCGACAGTTTCTCTGACTGCTACGGGGGTTACACCGGGAGCTTATGGCGGAGTTACACTTAATGCTGCTGGGCAGGTTACAGCGATTGCTAGTGGGTTTGTTACAGGGATCACTACAACTACTGTAGGCTTGGTGGTCGCTACGCCGACGATTGGCAATTATACGGTTAATGGTACGGCAGCGACAACGGCAGCACAAGGTCTTACTACGTATGCAGCAGCAACTAGCGCGGCATCGAATAACGCGAGTGACGCAACACATTCAGTAACGCCTGCTGGCGTGAACGCGGTAATCAATGCACTGACAATTACTCCAACAACATTAACTTCAACGGGATCGCAAGTCGCGTTGAGCGCGGGTACGTATACAACAGCGATTGCTGGGTTAACTTCATTATCAGTGACAGTACCAACAGGTAAAACAGCAATACTGAATATTTACGTGGAAGTGAATGACCTGAGTAATCCTACGGTTGTTCAAAGTTTTGCGATTGGGCTTTTTAATGTAGCGTCGCTTTTGGCGGGGAATAGTATTATCCCAAGTTGTACGCGGAATCTTCATTATCTTATTACGGGACCACTGACAGCGACATTAACAGTGAAAACGACGGCACTAACAGGCACAATGGCTTTGTCAAGTTATAATGCACAAATGGTTATGAATTAATGCCGAGTATTAGAATCACGCGGTTCGCCGGACTTTTGCCCCAAGTGAACCCAAAGGCGCTTCCCAATGACCATGCTCAAGTGGCACATAACTGTCTTTTGTGGGACGGATACCTTCGCCCTATGCCGCAGTGGCAAGTAGATCAAAGTTTAGGAGTTTTAGGCAACCCACTTTCTTTGTATAAGTTCACGCCTAACGCTAATGGATATGACTATGATCTTTATTTTATAGACGCTTTCCAGAATTTAGGAGAACCGTTTGATAGTAATTACCCTATAGGTATCAGTGGACGGACGCTGTTTGCTGGGTTGCTGGGTACGTATACAGGCTCGCTTGGTGGTCTGTGTTATTTAGGTGTGCCGATTCCGAATCTTTTTGGTGTAACCCAGGATATAACGAATAACAACCAAAGTGTATATCCTATTTCGAGAACTTATGCGTGTACACTAATTTCAGGCAAACAGGAAGGACCACCCATTATTTTGCCGCAGTTGCCCTATGGTGCTCGGAATGTTAATGGCGTTGCTTATGTTTCTGGAAATCTTCTTTATGAGGGTGATACGGTCACAATTAACTTAGGCTTAGACTTAGGGCAAATCGAACAATATAATATTACGGGTATTCAGTTCTATCGTACTGTCCCAGGATTCGACACAGCGGAGCAATTAGGTAATCCGGTAGAGACAGGGTTTCATTTTATTGGTGGTAACTATTTTAGTTCTTCAACGGGTCCGCCAGGAGGCATAGTAACGTTTATTGATTCACAAGATTCGTCGCAGATTCAGGGCGATCTTTTAATTAGCGATGAATGGATGCCGCCGCCGAACGCGCTGAATAAAGCATCATTATTCTTCGGGCAGACAGAGAGTGGTTGGGCAGTAAATGCTAGGTTAGGCGGTACAGGTGGATCGCCTCATGCGCCGATGGTTGTGGAGTTGTCAGAACGCTATATACAACATGCGTGGCCTCCGCAGAATAAAGTGATCCTGCCTGAGTATATCACAGGGATGGCGATTTTCTATGATGATATTTTTATTGGTACTAAGTCGGTTCCTTACCATATTCACCCGAGTTTAGCGGAAGGTGATGCACTGAATCTCAGTGTAAAACCGTTTATTAACAATTATGCTTGTATTCAAAACACGATGGTGGCGACGAATTTCGGGGCGATGTACGTAGCGAAGGATGGTTTGATTGCGCTGACTTCGGATGGTGAGACAGTGGCGTCACGGCGAGTAGCAAACCCCGGTGATTTGATTTTGGCAGAAGGTATTTTACCCAATAATTTTCCTTTCCATTTTTATGATGCAAGACAAACAGGTTGGTGGGACGGGAACTTCTTTGGGTTTACTCCTAGTACCGGGTTTATTTACAACCAGCCTAATCCAAGTAATAACGAGTTTCCTTTAGGACAATTAGTAACTATAGATATACCCAGCGGCACGGTTGGACCTAATATTGCGACGGGTACGGGGTTCTATTCAGCATGGGGTAATACAATTTATAAGTTTGCATTGCCGGGATATGGGTATGATTCAGCTCCTAAAGCGACGTATGTGTGGAAGTCTAAGCGATACACGATGCCAGGGATAACGGCGTTTGCTGGAATGAAGATAGTGGGTACTCAAGCGACGGATGGAGCAATACAGGTAACACTTAGTGGATATAATAACGGCGGTGAAACTTCCCCCTCTGTTACATACTCGCGTTCGGTAAATCACTCACGTCCTTTCCGACTTCCGCACCAATTTACGTGCTCAGAATTTGAAATAGAAGTTTCCGGTATAGCGACGATACAAGAGATTCACGTAGCGACGAGTTATCGAGATTTAGTAGAGAGCCCAGGAGAAGGTTAAAATGGTAAATCAAGAACTTGATAACATACTGACCTTGCGTGTGCAGGTTGTGGCGGATATTCGCTCATTGGCACAGCACTATCTGTTACCAGAGAGGTACGCGGACCAGAAGGAGAATGTGGCTCCAGAATACGTTCGTAAGCAAGCAGACGCAGCAGCGGCAGTGGAACTTGTGTGTAGCTTGATTAATGTGTTTGGTGTGATGGCAGGAGCAAAGAATTACTCAGGTGAGGCAGCGATTGCTGATTTGACGTTCTCACTTAATACTAATATTTTCTGGGTGAAAAACGCTACTTATCTTATGCCGGTGTTAAGCGCAGCGATTAACGCATACCAGGATAACCAACAATTGAAAGTGCAGAATCAAGCGCTCTGGGCCCCTCTTGAGTACCATAATCGAAACGTGTGGCTTGAAGTGCTGCCGGCAATTGTATTTTGCTTGAATGGCTATGCAGCGATGCGTAAAGTATCGCTTGAAATGAAACAGGCGTTTGAGAAGTTTCTTAAGGTTTAGTTATGGCTGATTATGCACAGGCTGCTGAATTTCTCGCCGAGACCGTTGTAGGTCTTTTGGTAGCTAACGAAGTAAATAATGTCCAGAATGATTATAACACACTGGCGACGAATTACTTCAATCTTTATCAGACCCAACGTAATTTCTATTTCAACAATTTCCAGTTAAGCGGAGAAGCGCCGTTTGCGACAGAGCAGTTTGGTATCACGTTTTATACCCCAGACTATGTAGGTGCCAATCATGTAGGTTATCTGCCGCCTAGTGCGTGGTATCTTTTCCAGCCAGAGTTAACAAATCGCACAAGTGCTTTGGGTTCTATTTCAGTTAATGGCTACTGGCAAGGCTACTCAAGTCGATTTACCCCGAACGGAGCGAGTGTACAACAAGAAGTGAGCGGCACCTTTGCAATGGATTTTGCGGCGATCTTGGATGATTGGAACAGTTACATGAATCGTTACGAAGAGCATAAGCGTGATGTATTTAATGAGCGGCGTTGGTCGAACCAAATGGGCTCGCTATCTTACGGGGTAAAAGAAGCCTATACAGTAGAGCGCGGTTTGGGCACAGGCTTTGAAGTATACGACCAAGCACAGGGACAATTGATTAGTGCCGATGATACTGTATTGAATGGACTAGCGACATTCGCTGGCTATCGCCAAATGCAAAAAGCATTACGAGAAGATTTAGGCACGCTAAGTGACTATCAAGAACCCTCGTTTTTGACTAACGTAATCCCGGGGCGCGAATAATGGCTGACATGGTTCAATCAACAGTAACTTATTCTGGACAGGGACAAACCGTCTCGCCTGCGGGCGCGGGCGCACTTGATCCTTCAGTAATGAATCTGGCGATGGGTGGCACGCGACTGTGGGCAATCTACTCTTGTTATCAGCAGCTTCAAGCGTTGAAGCAGAACCTTACTATTGCAAAGAATTATTACAACATTAACAAACAAGATTTTGATTTTTGGAACATCACCTATAATCCAAAGATGTTAGGTGGTCCGGGGCTTCAAGGTGGATTAGTTGAAGCAATGGCTCGTCCCTTCTACACCACAGGTGTATTTACTCCGCAGTACGGTGCATTAGACTATATCGCTTCAACAGGTCGTGGGCAGTCACGGGCGTCACTTAAGTATGACAGAGAGTGGTTAAAGACAAGAAAACGAGTAGGCAAGTATAATGTAGGACAGCAGCATCGTGTGGATTTGGAATACTCTTTGGGTCGATTCAATGCGGAACTAGAAGGTTGGAACATAGGCTATCGCTACGAAGATAACCGGAAAATGATGTATGATGAACAGCGCCATGCGCACCAAGCGGAGATATTGAATCTGGGGATCGGCGCGGGCAACGCGGCGCGAGCGGGGCTGGCAACGTCGGTGAAGGGCTTGAGTGAGGCTAAATCGCAGCGCGCGGGCCAGTACGGGGCACTCTCCAACGGGCTGTCTACCTTTGCAGGCTATCAGCAAGCGACGCAGGGCGTGCGCGACAGCGCGCGAGGGAATCGTGCTTTTAAAGGATCGCAAGCGGGCGGCGGGCTGTCAACGAGTACACCGCAGACGGATAAGGTTTTCAGTAGTGGGTTTGAAGGGTAGTTAGGAGAAACAACGTGGCGAATATTCAATATGCCGATCCCTTTGGTAGTTATGTTAAAGGACAGCAAGCAGGTACAGAAGATACTATCCGTACTGGTATAGCTGCTAGGCAATTCCGCGCTATGGATTTATCTCCTGAAGTGCAACGCTGGTATCTGCCCTTGAAACAGCAAGAAGCGCAGAACGAATTAGAACAGCGTCAGTTAGCACTGCATTTAGGACAACAAAAAAATGCTGCTAATCTTACGGCATATGGTGCGCCCGGAAATGCGTATAATGCTGCCACACTAGCAAAACTTTACCCCGGTATGGGTTTTGAAAACGCCACAGCAAATAGTCAACTTGATCTTACTCGGGCGGCCCGAGAAGGGTCGGGAGAGCTACCAAGTGCATATGATCCCTTATTTGCTACGGGGGGAGGGGCACTATACAAGAATCAAATGCTTACGGACGAACAGCACAACAAAGTAATGCAGCAAAAGTACGGCCCTAATTGGAAGCAGCAAATGGGTGAATCCGGGGCGGGGCATACTCCCGAATTTGATCCGTATGGTGCAGCAACAAATGGTATGTTTGAAGAGCCAGGTGAACCCATTAATCAAGCAGCACCTACCAGTCTTTATGGAGCACCGCAAGCACAACAGGAAGCACCTGATCTATCTAACAAGCCGATGGATTTACACCAACAAGCGACGTATCCGGGGACAGGAGATAGACAACCACATCATGTATGGATGCCAATGGGAGCAGGCGGAGTAGATACAGGAGAGCAGCAGTGAATAACCCCAATGCTCACTTGAATGCATTGTATGGTGGTGGTATGCAAGGGCAGTTCGGTGCGTCGCCGCCGATGCCCCCCGGCGTGCCTGCGCCCTCTTCAGGAGTGTTCCCAGCTGCGCCGTTGCCAGGGATAGGTGGTGGGCCAGTCAGTCCTTACGGTGCACCAGCGCAATCGACAGTAGGGGCAGCGGCCCAAGGTGCAGTAGCGTCAATGGGTCCGCCCGGCGTTGTCGCTAGTGGCATGATGGGGCAAAGGCCCTCGATTGGGCAAAATGGGTTTGGCGTACACCCCGACGCAACGCATGAAGAATTGGCGAAGTATGTAATGCAAGCGTTGGGTAATCACGAGTCTAGGAATAACTATACAGCGCAGAACCCAAATAGCACTGCGTCAGGGAAGTATCAATACATTAATGGCACATGGAATCATTTCGGAGGCTATTCCAGAGCTAAAGACGCACCGCCTGAAGTACAGGAAGCACGTATGAGACAGGATACGACAGCAGCGTTGCACCGTTTTGGGGGCGATCCGTTTAAGGTCGTAGCTAATCACTATTATCCAAGATACGCAGGCGACCCCTCTCAGTGGACTAGTCCTATTAAAGATAAGTATGGAAAAGAAATTCCTGGAGCGGGAACCGTAGCGGATTATCTTAAGAAAGTTCTACCGGGTGATAGGGTGGACAAATACCTTGCGGGGGCACAACCAGCGCAACAAGGAACCGGGATGGGGAGTATTTAATGCGTAGGCGTATGCGTGGTGGGCCGAAGAAGAATTTTAATGATGTTCCCGCGAATGGAACGTTGACTGACCGGGCTGTGCGTACCGGACTCGTATATAATTATCTTGAATATGTTTCACCCAAAGATGTTGACGGGCTTCGTAGGGCTTACGTAAATGTAGATAATGATAAAATAGATGCTCGGCCTATCCCGGCGAACAAGGCGTCAGTGGCTCAGATGTATGGGGCGAATAAAATGAAACCAACAATCATCGCGGGGAAGACAGAACCTACTGCGCTTATTTCTAAGTACTCGCCCAAAGATAAAATGTTTCCGCAACTTGAAGAGTATGGGAATGAACTTTTGAGAAGTGCCCTACGCAAAATCGTAGATGAAGTCTAGGAACTATAATGCCATTTAGTATTGATCCAAATGCACAGCCACTAATCCAAACAACAATGCAGCCTTATGGCGCTCCGCCTGATGCAAGTCAGGACGGTGTTCCGGTTGTCGCTGGGCGGGGTGGCTCTGTGCATATAATGGGAGGCGGCGGTAGCCCTTATACCAAACCAACTACGGGTAAGGCGGGCAAGAATGGATACGGATATGGGGCTAATGAAATGCCCCCTTTGGGCGACTATTTTAGAAGCCGTGCGTTAACGGATGATCCTAAAGAGCCTAAAAATCTGGCGTCTGTAGACGAAGCTACTTTTGCCAATTGGGCAAATGACTACGCTAATCATTTTATTCCCGCGTCACTAGAAGGAGCATATCAGCGCAAAGCAGATAAAGGAGAAGTAGACGCACACGTTGCTCGCTTCAATATGAAATTTGCTAATGATCTTCCTAAATGGAGGCAGCACTTCATAGACGAAGCAAATAAATCGGGGGCACCAGTAGCAGCGGTGGGTGCTCCAGGGCTTGTTAGTGCTTTGGGTACACATGCGCTGGGAACAGCAGAACAAGGCGCAAGTCAATTCGCCGCAGGTGCGCCGGGAGTATTGGCAAATGAAATGCTAGGCGCCGACAGCAGCGGTATTATTGGTGCGGGAGCGGATGTACTAAATGCAATGGGAGTGAGTGGCCCTAAAAACGCACTTACTGCTACGAAGGAGAATATTCGACAAGCGATTAATCCATTGATGGCTCCCGCAGTGTCAGGGTTTAAAAAGGCAGGTGAAGAAGACCTTGCGGCTAATGCTGACGTGTTGAAAGAACACCCCTATCTTACGAAAGGTTCGGAGATTGCGGGTGGTGTTGCGCCTTATGCGTTGTCTTCAGTAGTTGGGCCTGCGGGGCCGGTGTCGATTGGTATGGCGCAAATGGGCGGTGAACGCTTGCTGGCAGAACAGCAGCGTATTGCTTCGATGAAGCAAGAGGACTTGGATAAACTGCCTGAGTATACAAAACTACTTCAAGCAACGGGCGGGAATCACGATAAGGCAAAAGAGCTTTTGGCGAAGGCATCATCTGAAGCTGCTGAGCGCGTAGGCGAGTTGGGCGGTGGGCTCATGGGTCTGATTGGTGGCGGTGGCATGACCAAGCCTATCCAAATGATGATTGCCAAAGCCGTTGCGGGCAGTACGTTCAAGCGGGTACTTGCTACGGCTGCTGCCGAGGGCGCGGGGTTTGGTGGACAACAGATTGCGTCTAATCTTGCGACGACAGCAGCGACGAATAAGGCTACAGGGGGTAACGAAAAAGCGGATGTTTTGGGCGGTGCGGACCAACAAGGTCTACTCGGTGTAGCTATGGGCACTATCGGTGCGCTGTTGCATGGGAAAGGTAAACTAGGAGCAACGCCTAAGCCCGGTGCCCCAGAAGCGAAGCCTGAAGCTAAGCCGGGAACGGTTGGTAAGCCGGGTGAGACTCCGCCGCCTGTTGTGGGTGCTGCGCCAGAAGGGATGAAACCCGACCAAGCCAAAGCCTATAGCGAGGCTTCTACAGCGACGCTAGCTAATCCAGAGTACCACGTTAAGCCGGGTGAATCGGAAGAGACAGCACAAGCGGCACTTATTCCTGCGTTGGAGGATTTTGAAGGTAAGTTGAATGCCAGTGATACCGCGTTTACGCCTGAAGAAAAGACCGCTGCGCTATCACAATTTGAGCAAGATTGGCGAACGAAGTTTGGTGTAAAGGAAGCTGCACCTGTGGTCCAAGAGACAGCAGCGCCGAGTGCGGCAGAGGCAGCGACAGCGGTAGGGGAAGAAGCGCCAGTAAGCGAAAAAGAAAAAGCACTAGCAGAACTCGATAAATTCCAGAAAGATAATAAAATAGGTGATGGTGCAGCTATAGTATCTGGTTCTCCGGTAGGAGATGCGTTTACGCGCATATTAAAACGAGCCCGTGATGCTGGCGCGACTGAAGATGAAATTGATGCTGTTGGTAAAACTCCGGTAGAAGCACCAGTACCGAAGGCGGGTGATATTGCAGAACAGGTAGAGCCTGTTACTGACGCCAGTAATAAAGAGGTACACCCAATACCTGAGCCCGTGCCGGTGCGTGATCTAGTGACGCAGAAAGGCGTTGATACCCGTATACCGTTGGGAGTAACTGAGCAAGTAGCGCAAGACTTACGTACAACTCTTGGGCGCGAGCCGTTGCCGCATGAAATAAACGACCACGCGAATTTGATTTTGGATACGGCGCTGCGTCAGAACGGTATAGACCGGCTGATCCCACGCATTGCGTTGCGTGAAGCTGTGGGCAAGTTGATTGAAGAGAATCCTAAAGAGCACCCCGACGCCCACGACATTAACGAAAAAGCCAAGGAAATGCTTAAGAGTGGCGAACATGATAAGTCGATTGCGGAGCGGGTAAAGGCGTTTGAGAAAGCGGACCCGGTAGCACAGGCACGAATTAAAGCCGAGAAAGACCAAAAGTTTAGGGACGTACTGAAGAAGACAGACCAACTAATCGTGGAACAAAAGGCTCAAGCAGCCAAAGATAAAACGCGCGCTGATTTCCGTAAAGGCTTAAGCGAGATTGAAAAACAAAAGGCAGACCGTGCAGCTAAAGAGGAAGCTGCGCTTAAGGCAGATATTGAAGCAGCTAAAAAGCGACAAGCTGACTACGCCGCGCGTGCTGCTGAGGAAAAAAAGAAAGAGGATTTTAGAGACGTACTGAGAAAAACAAACCCAAAAGCGGAGGCTGAGCAAGGACGCGAAGCCGGACAAATGCTAAGGAAGGCGGGAGAGAAAGACGAATTTGGTAACGCTGTTACAGGCCGCGCCGCGCATGAAGTGCGCGCAGAGATAATCAGCGGTGTACTAGGGAAAATCAAGGGTATCGGGAAAGAAGTATTTAAGGCGCTTACCCGGATGGGTAAGCTAGAGGTTGTGCAGTCAATGGACCGACTGCCGCAGGAAGCAATCGACGCCTTTAACAAGCATCCCGAAGCAGGCCCGATCAAAGGCTACTACGAACCGTCAACAGGCAAGTCCTATTTGGTCGCTGACCATCTAACGGAGGGCGAAGCTGTCCCCACGATTCTGCACGAAGTCGGCGCGCACTATGGCTTGAAGCGTATGCTGTTGCCCAGCATGTATAGGGCACTGGAGAAGTACGTCGAAGACACACGGCATATGGATACACCCGATGGGCGCGAACTTGCTAAAGCCTACGCCGATGCCCAAGAGGCGAAGGTAGACCCACGCAACGCCATTAACGAAACAATGGCGACAATGATTACCAATCGCGGCGGGGAGAAGGGAACGATCTGGGCTCGCGCGATGGCGGGGCTACGGGCGTTTTTGTTTAATAAAATCGGGAAATTCCTACCAGATAAGCTGGTCAACAAACTTATAAACAACGACACACTTATAGAGTTGGCGCGTGGGTCAGTCATTAAGATTTCCAGAGAAGAGCTAGCAACGAAATTAAGAGCAACCGACGAACCGTGGATAGATCATCCTGGGCAGTTTAGCCGCGCGCCGTTGAAAGATGTATCCAAAGCGGAAGGCAAGGTCAAGGCACAGCCGACTACTATTGATGATCTTGAACGCGCGTGGAAAGTACGCCCGGCGCAGACTGAAGTCGCACCTGAGAAAAAGGCATTTGAACAAACGGCGTTCCAGAAGGCAACGACGGCAATCGCCAACGTACTTAAACCGTTGATGCATTATAACGAATCACTAATTAAGGCAGGCGCGACGATTGATCCCAAGGCCGATATGTATAACGCCTTTGTTCGGCTAGGCGGCCAGAAGAAACATATCGTGGATACAGATTACCACGAAGTTATTGAGCCGGTGGAGAACAAGGCTGCTGAGTTGATGGCGCAGCATGGTGTTGCCCCAGAAAAGTTTTGGGATAGCGTGATTCGGTATATTGGAGCTAAGCACGCGCTGGAGGATAATCGTCGGGGTGAGTTGGAGAATGTACGGCTGACGGACGAAGCCGAAGCGCAGCGAGCGCCTTTAAAGCTACAACTGCATGAAGGCAAGCTAGACCCAAAAGAGTATATGGTGAAGTTGAAAGCTATCGTCAATGCACCGGGCGCGCGGATTGAGAAGAACGTACCGCCGTTATCTGGGGTGCCTAATGTGCTGGCCCATGAAGCGGTAGCGCGGGCGGGGAAAGATGTACCTGTGGAAGCGTTGGAGGCGATGAATGAAGCGCTTAATCCTGCGCGCGAAAAACATATCCAGAATGGACTAACCAACAAAACCTACACGCCCAATGATGTAGCGTTGTTGCGTGCTTACAATTCCAAGTACTACTTGCCCAATACCGGGTTCGCGGATGAAAACATTTTGCCTAGTGGTGGAGCGAGGCCGCTTGGTGCATTTACCAAAGAAGCGGGGTATCAAGCAGGACGTACTACGTTAGGTGCGAATCCTTTGGACAATTTTATTCGTGCGTTGCGCCGTTCTGGAGAGGATATTGCTAATAATCAAGCAACCAAGACGGCTTATAATGCAGCGATTGCGAAGGGCAACACTCTCGGAGCACGGGTCAAAACTTATAATGTTGAAAGCTTGGTGCGTGATGCACTTGCTGGGGGCGGCAGACTATCGGATGTACAGAAAATCTTTAAAGACCCTAATTCGGTTGTACATAACGATGGGAAATTCCGGCATGTCATTACTTACCCAGAGAACTCACCTGTACTGGAGGCAATGAAGAAGTCACAGGAACCGCCTGATGTTGGAGCTATTAGTAAGAACGTTGGCAGAGCTACGTCATTGTTGGCGCGTTTATATGCAGGGTTGAATCCCACGTTTGCGGTAGTAACTTCACTTGCCCGTGATAGCACAGCGTATCCAACGATGTTGTTGGCCGATGGTAAGTTCGCAGCGGCAGCGCGGTATACGAAAAACTACGCTGGGTTCGGTGGTCCCTTCGGTGCATGGAAAACATTTCTTGGTGGCAAGAGTATTTTCAATAAGAGTTTGGGGGAGATTCAGGACTACGCTAAAGCTAATCCCGATTCGTTTGCTGGGTGGTATATCAAGCTCAGTGAACAGGGCGGTGCATTTAACTTCAAAGATGAATTGCAAGAGGTTCGTAAATCTCAAGACTTGCTGGACAAACTAACACACGAGTCACGGAACCTACTTGACCCACGAGAGTATTGGGCACACTTTAAACAATTCCAGGATTCTATCGCTACCGGCTCGTTGATGATCGGGCGTACATCCGTTTTTAAATCGCTCGTGGAAGGTGGCATGAGCGAAGCAAAGGCGGCGCAGTATGTTAAAGAATTAACCAATTTCCAACAGCGCTCCGGCATTACGGATGTATTGAACCATTGGTTTGCGTTTAGCCGCGTGGGTATGGCAAGTGCGGATCGTATCGCGCAGTTTATGAAGAATGAGGATGGATCATTTAACTATAAGAAAGCCGGGGGCTTGGTTGCGTTGGGTACAGCGTATGGTGCGTTGTCTTACCAGCTTTTGATTAACCAAATGGGTGAAGATAAAGCAAAGAAGCTAACTAATGATTCGTTGTCGCGTAACTTCATTATCCCTAACGGAACGGATAAACCTATTCAATTGCCGATGGGCCTGGGGCTCCCGCGCCTAATGTTTGGTCTGGGGATGATGGCGACGCGCTGGGCCCACGGGCACACGACCACGAAAGAGGCTGCGGAGAGCTACAAGAACACCGTGATGGAGAATCTATCTCCCCTGCACCCCATACAGCCGGAGGCTGGTGCGTCCGCGTCTACGCAGGCTGGTGATCTGTTGACGGCCATGATCCCGACCGTCGCGCGCCCGGTGGCGGAGGTTGCCCTGAATCAGAGCGCTTTCGGTACACCGATCACGCGCGAGCAAACCAATGGTCGATTCAAGTCTGATTCTGGCAAAGCTACCACACCGCAGTTTTGGGTGGATATGGCGAAAGGACTGCATAGTATTGGCGGTCCCGATATGTTCCCTGAGTCACTACAGTATATGACTAATGCTTATGGCGGCGGCGCATTGGGTATGTTCCTACGATCTATGAAAGCGGATCGTCTTGAAGAACTAGGCCAGAAGCCAACGACACTGGAGCGTTATCTACCCCAGCTTGAGAACCGCGACATTGAATTTTCCAGTTCCAAAGACTTCTACCAGCAAAAAGACCGTTTACAGGATGCGACTAAGCAAGCAGCAGCACTTAAAGCTGAAGGCAAACCTATTCCCGCTACACTACAGCGTTCCTTAGACGAAGAAAAAAAGCTTAACGCCGCTTCACACCAACACAGTAAAGAACTTAAGGCGGTCAATGACAATCGCCTTCTTAGCCCCGCAGCAAAAGCTACCCAATTAACGGCGATTAATGAACGATTTAAACGAGTGCAAGAGCAGTTAAGTAAAGAAGCGTCAAGAATAGGAGTGCAGTAAAGTGCCAAGTACAAGCCCCAAGCAAGCCCGATTTATGAATATCGCCGCTCATTCACCAGCCTTTGCTCTTAAGGCTGGTATCCCTGTTAGCGTTGCCAGGGAGTTTCATCAGGCGGACAAAGTGAAGAGCGTAAAGACTCAATCCAAACCTCTTTGGCAGAAGTGGAAGAATGCATAAAACCCTTAGCTGAAACGCGACCAAGTAATTCTGAAGCACTTACCAATACTACTATTTCCTCCACCCCATCTATATACTTAAATATATTCCTTACCGCCGCTAAGCAAAAATCGACTTCTTCTGACGGCCTAGGCGATCCCAGCTTCTTTCGCATCGTGTTCTGATTTTGTGGTGTGGGAAAGTTGTTGCTCATGTAGGTGCTGCCTCGCAAAGTTTAGATTGTCTTGAATACGTGAACGCTGCGCTTCTGGTAAACGCGGATGCCCTAGTAGGCTAGCGCAAATCCCCTCGCACACAGCATATCGCCCTGTCCAGTAAGCATTGATCGCCATTTCATCTCTCAAGCGCCAGTCATATACTGATTGATCTACGAACAGAATATCGTCCGTTTTAGCAAATGTACCGACACCCCAACTAAACATATACCCTAGCTCAAACTTTTCTTGTAATCTACAATACCGCGCTAGCTCACACATTGTCTCTGCCCGTCCCGGTCGAATTTCATAGGCCAGCAGGTAGGCCCCGACCACACCCTCAAATGGCTCGTCCAGCCGCTCCAGGAGCTTCGCCCGCTCAAGCTGGGCAATGTACCGCTCCTCACCCCAGCCGCCCATTTCTACACGCTTCTCATACGCCTTAGCGGCCCGTTTCAGCTCCCCGGCGTCCCGTAGACTCTGGGCATAGTAGAACTGGTATCGAGCGTTGTTTGGGTCTTTTAAAAGTTCCTCCAGTAGCACTTCTGAGTCTTTTAAAAACTTCGTTCGCTGATCCTGCGAGCTACGTGCCCCCTCTGTGTGGACGAGTATAGAAGCATAGGGCAGCGAAGTAGTTGTTTGAAAAGTTGGATGGACCAATACCTCATGTAGAACGCCTTTCCAATTCCACGGTTCGACTAAATCCACTATAGCTACACGCTTGTAAATAGCGTTTCCGAATATAACATCCAAATAATATCCTGCTTCCCTAAGAATTTCAAAAACGCCCTCAACTCTTAGCTCTTCATCCGCGTCAATCACTAGCGCATAATCCCCAAACCGCTTAGCCAAGTGTAACGCTTGATTCCTATTCGTCGCAAAGTCCTGCCACTTCCGTTCGTTCAACTCTCCAGGTAAATGCCCTAACAGCTTTTTAACTATCTCCTGTGTCCCATCCGTAGAGCCGGTGTCCACAATCGCCCAGCAATCTATGAAGGGCAGCACGGACTTTAAACAGCGTTCAATAACTTTTGCTTCGTTCTTAACGATCATGGAGAGACAAATCTTCACGTCGCTTCCTCCGCCTTAAACTGCTGATAGTAGCGCTCTATCCTAACCACATAATCCGTCGTCTGCTTAGCATTCACTACTCCTGTCACCTCTGGCAGCTTCGCTATAATAGAAGCATAGTCCGGTTTACCGCCTGATAACTTCTGCGCTTCTAAAAGGTTCCCGAAGCCAGCATTGTAACTACTACGAGCCAACTTCGCCCTATCCTCTTCACTACGCTTCGCGCTCCAGCCGCTCCGCATCACGGCCATATAGTATGCCCCCGCGTTGAAAGCATACTGCGGGTCTTTCGGCGACGCATTGAAGGGATAGCGCAACTTACTCTTAACGTCACTCCATGTTTCAGGCATAAATTGGCAGGGCCCTTCTGCCCCTACAGGAGATACTGCGTTAATGTCTAAAAGACTCTCAGCATACCACTGTGCTTTTAAATATAGCCAGCTCCATTCTGGTATCCACTGCGCCGCAGAAGCCTTGATTAGCTCATCGTATTCTTTAGTAACGCTCATCTAAATCTCCCAAAGGTCGGCAAGAATACACCGTCTGGTGCGGGCGATTTGCTCTATTCGGGCAGCATCCTCTCTGCGTCGCCACGTTCCATAAAAACCAATGACCTGATTTTCAATTCCCATTAATTTATCTATACTGTCTACATAGGCCCAATCACCAACTCTATACATAGGTACGCGCCTAACGTACTCATTTGATTCTCTGTAGTTCCCGGCTACTATTAAAAGCTTCATTTGCTCTTCTCCTCAATCTGTCGTACAAATTCATCTATCACTATCTCGTCTTTAAAGTAGGGTGAATCAAAGTCCAGTGAGAGCGCGCTGACCGGCGCACCGCCCCACTCCGTCCCAGCCCCCAACCGCTTCGCAGCAGAGCCTTTCTTAATTACCTTCATATCCAGTAAGTCTTTCACGATCCAACCATATTCAATCTTGTTGAAGATACAGTATTTCTTAAACGCCGGGCTGGAGATATACCCTTCCATGAATTTCCCATGTGCCTTCTCCAAGCGAATATGCAGCTCCCGCGTCGGCGTATTATGTAGACCGTAAGCATTGATCTTACCATCGTTAACGAAGAGTGTGGAGTGGAGGTTGCTATTCATAAAATCGCTGAGTATGCTTACCGCGTTGCCCTGTGAACTCTCCAGACTCGCGCGGGCATTTGATAGTTCATCGAAAGCCCACTGTAGCATCGTTTCCTTCTTTAAAGCATGAAGTTGTAAGTACTGACAAATCTCAATCCCCACACTCACCGTCGCAAATAGTCCACCCCAGAAGCGTTCTGCTGTCCGTAGTTTAAACTCTTGGTTAATCCTTAACTCCTCCGCCACCAATCTGTCGATTATCTGTCTACGGTTCTTCATTATGTGCTGGATGTACAGCCGTCCCGCGATGCCATAATTCTCATTCAGCACCCGCACTGCCTCTTCAATCGGCGCTTGGTCTTTTTCGTTTACCCCCTGGATCGTTGTTTCAAAGATACGGTAGGCCGGTGCTGCGTTCCCCTGCTTGGATGCCCCGATCTTTTCGTAAAGACTTAAATTACTGCACGAGACGACGATGGTGCTCCACTTGACGTAATTGATCTTGGTCTGACCGCTACGATCTGCACGCTCTTTCCCTCGCCCTTCCGTTACTCCATAGGCCAAATCGGCGGTCTGATCGGGCGGCAGTTGGGTAATTTCATCATAGGCCACTGGCAGTGAATTAAGATATCCAATTTTGTTAAACACAGGGATGCTGTTGTCACGTTTCATAATATGGGTCATCGTGGGCTTACCCCAGATGCTTGTCATAAACTTCAGCGCTGTACTCTTGCCTACGCCTCCACGCCCCAGCATATTAAACATAAGCCCATGGTACGGTGTGAGTGCAAAGAGCGGTGCCGCGAATCCCAGACAATTCACAAACTGATACGCCGCTGGTGAATGTTTACGTACTACGTCAAACGCTTCACGCCACTTATTTAGCTCTCCCTTAGACGACGCGAAGTTCTTTTGATCCAATAACCAATTGGCTGTCATGCACGGCTTAAAGTCACCTTCGTTTGTTACCATCCCATCGCCCAGAATAAACTGCGCTTCTAACTCTTGGGGGTTCCGCCACCCAAAGCGTGTATAAACACCTTGGGCGCTGTCAGCTTTTTGGATAACCCGTGTGTAATCCACCATATAGTTGACGAGGGGAGCAACCTCATGCGGCTTAAGTAATACCCCCCGCGCAGTGAGGTAACTAGCAAATTGTTTCGGTTCAATGGTGACTTGATTTGGCACCCGAATAACTTTCTTCCCGTCCTTGGGCAAGTAAAGATGTACCTCCACTTCTTCCTCTCCGCTGTCCTCATTTTGAAGACGGGATACCGGGTATATATCGTACTCATAAATTTTCCTTACGCTGGTTGTGTCTTCTTCTCTACCATCCAAACTGCCGCCGTCCAAGTGCATAAAGATGCCGCCGTCTGCCCCACGGAAATAGGGCTTAGGCATGGGGATTGCTTCGGTAGAGGCTACTACCGCTCGGCCTTCTTCGTCTGTGAAGTGATTCATAATCATTAAGGGGTTAGGGTCTGGTAAGTCTACTCCATCCAACCGCGCTGGCGTTGTTATCATTTGAGCGTAGGGGCATCCGTAGCAGCGTTCTGGCCGTAGATCACGGAACGTTGCACACAACGTCGGTCCACTCTGAGCAATGCGCACCTGATTAAACTTGGCTTCTGTCGCTTCAAAACTATACCCAGGGTGCCCACGAGATATCATATGAGCTATCTCGGCCATTGACTTATTAGGATGATATAGGTGTTTCACCAGCCCCAGCATACGGTACCACTCTACTTCTGTTGCGTGGGCAATATCTTTGATATACTCCCTTGACCAATTACACTTTTTAAAGACGGGCTCGATCCGGTGCGGCACGTCCATACCTAAGTCGATCTTGCTTATCTCTGACTTTTTACTCTCAGCGAAGCCCTTGAAGGGAATCTCCAGTGCTATCGCCTTGTCCTTAACGCGCGTAGCGAAGTCCAGTAGTGGCATTACGGCTTCGGACCATTGAAGTATCTTGACGTGCTGTGGGTCGTCTTTCTTCTTGAAGTTCATCGTTCCAGGTAAGCGCAGCACCCCGGCGCTGTCAGCCATACGGCTTGTATCGGCTGCCAACTTAGCGTCTAGCTGGACAGCCACCGCCTTGAAGTACCGGGCTACCATTTCCCATTTACCGCTTGCGTAGCCCTTCTCGATAACCCAATACACATGCAGCCCGTAGCCACTATCCACCACAATAGGTGGCAGCAGATCAAGTGCCTTGATAAAGACTTCCAACGCCTCCAGCGCCTCGACTTTGGTTTGGTACTTTCGTGGATTGCCTAGTTCTATGTCCACGTCCAATACGAACACCTTCGTTTTGGCACAGTTCTCTTTTTTACGGACATGGGGCTTCCCAGCTTCATCAAGCCATTGTGCATCTTTTAAAGACGAAATACAGTAGTATGCGTCCATCTGCTTACGCATACCCCAGGCAGCCAGCTTCGCCACGCTATGAATATCTTTCACGGCGCGGTGCATCATACCCTTGCGCTCTTTGGACTTCAAAGCCACGCAATAAGGACCGGCCGCAGGTAATACGGCTTGAAGGAAATCGAGCATTTTAGCTCCTTAAATTAGTTCTTGCTCGACTTCAGGTTTAATTACGAACTGTTTATTATGGTTCCACCAGTGATTATAGAGAGAGTCGATAATCTCATGCTTTTCTTTCTTTTTCTCTCGCGGTATAGGCAACAGTCTCGCTGCCAACGCCGCACTCAAAAACTCACAGACGAGTCTGACACTCGTTAGTGTCTTGTCTCTCGCTATTTCGGGATTCTTTACGAACTGGTAGAAGGTAGTATAGGCTACGTGGTGGAACTGCCTGAACGAACGATAACCTATATCCGCCCTTGCTACCAGTTCTTGTAGCCGTGAGTGAAGCTCGTAACGGTCGTCCATTCCTTACTCCGTTTCTTCTACTGCTTCACTGTCAAGTTGAGCCAAAAACGCATCCAAATCATCACTACCCGTACTTACTTCTTTAACTACTACTGGCGCTGGTGCTGCTGCTTTCTTGATGATCGTCACTGCGGGCTTCGGCGCTGCGGCTGGGGCTGTGGCAGCTTTCGGGGCTGCTGTGGGGGCTTTCGCCACTGTGACGGGGGCTGGTCCTCGGGTCGCCACTGGCTGCGCCACGGGTGCGGGGCTGGCTTCTTCGGAGTTTGCATCGCTGGCGTCCGTAATGGCGGTAATGGTAACGACGGTACGGGTTTCATCACTATTCACCAAGTCCTGCACCCAGGGTGCTTCATCTTCGGTAATCAAACGCACAGGCGAGAAGTACAGCTTAGGCACTGATGAATTAACATCGAAGCTCAGCTTCGTTACCAAGTGCGCTACGTCTCGCCCACGAGTATTTAGTCTCTTCGCATACTCATTCAATGTAAACTTATTCTGGGCAGGCTCGCCTTGACCAAAAATCGTCATGGCCTTGCCGTCCAACTGGAACACCCGATGCTGCGGATCATTCACCAATGCTATAGCGAGACGTTTGAAGTACGTACAGGCTTTTGTCTTGGTGCCATCATCCGTGATCTTGCTTCCCTTCTGATTCTGTGGACAGGTAGCACACTTCACCGACTGCGGGTTGGTTACATCGGCTCCAGGCTCAACGCCATCAGCGCTGTAGCAAAGCGGGTGTGTCTTAGCATCGGCGTCATAAGCGCCTTCGTAATAAATACGTCCCACACCTTTTGCTGCGCCGACAATAACCACTTCAAGTGACGTTGATTCCAATACAGCTTCTTCCTGTCCAGACACGATCAAACGAAACCTACCGCCCTTTAGGCCAAGACGATTACGCCCCAAGCCCCCAAGTACTAAATCACTCGTTAACGTAGTGCTAAAACCCTGTAGATGCGCAGGCAAGCTGTCTGCGGGTTGGTCAAAAAGACTCATTGCTTGTGCCATGTAGTTTTACTCCTGAATTGCCTGATAAGTGCTGTGACAAACCACAAACGGATTATGTTCTTCGCTCTGGTCCGGGGTAAAAACTTTAATACTTAGCCCGTTGCCGCCGTCGATCCAGACAATCCTTACCACCTCAAAGCCCGTGTCGTTCTTCTGGACGTAGAGTCCTGGTGAAAGCTGATCGCTCTGGATCGGGAACCACTTCGATACGGCTTCTAGATTAAAGATTGGGGCGACTTCGGCTGCCGGTGCGGGTTTTGCTTTGGTGTGTTTACGCTTAGTCATTTTGTTTTTCCTTGATGATTAGTTGTCGATAGGAATAAACTATTGCGTCTCCTGCCTCTTTTGCATTAGAAGTATCTCCGCTTCTATTATATTCAGTGCACCATCCCATAGCCCAAATTAATCTTGTAAGCTGGTGCTCTTCCATTACGTTCTCCTCACTCTTACTACCCGCTCCACCATCTTATTAACGTAAGGCGGCAACGAGCCGGTACGTTCTTCATAATCCTTCACTGCTGATACGCTCAGCCGCTTCTCCATCATGCTAAACTCACCATTCTGTGCCATAAACTGCCAAATGCTTACCCAATCGGCACAGCTTACCTTTACATCTTGTGCTATATATGCCGTTCCTTGCGCTGTCTTAAAGCTATCCACTCCCTGATCGTTCAACTGCTTAAGTAGGTGAACTTCAATCTTCTCCTGCGCCGACTTGAGTTTATAATCGCTTTCCTCATAAGCGCGCTTAAGTATTGCACGTTGCTCACGTAGCTCCACAAACTTTTGAATGATACTCTCCAGCTTTAAAGCCATAACATTCTCCTCAGTTAAGCTGTCGGGTCTGTAGACCCAGCTTTATACAGGTTTGGTTCACCCAGCTTTTTAGTTCATCTGGGCCGATAAGTCCTTGCAGCGTAGCATAAAACTGCTCTATTCTACCTACCGTATACGCCGCCATTATCATATCCGCTATTTGGTCCCCGGAGCCGAAGACGATCTTTTGTGCCAAGAGTTTATGTATCCCGTCTTCTATCTGCTCCACGTTGACTCCGCACTGCTGCGCATAGGCGCGATTCTTGGCGTCGCCTTCTAGGACTATTTCTAATTGCTGTTTTAGTTTCTCAATCATTTCGTCGCATCCTCATAAAGCCCTAACAATGTTGTACTCATTTGTACTTGTCCCCACAAAGCCCGGTATATCCCCGCTTCAAGTGCAGTCGAAATTATGTGATAAATAGTCATTTTGTTCTTCTGCCCCTGCCTATTAATTCTGGCATTTGCCTGTTGGTATAACTCGCTAGACCACGTAGGGCCGTACCAAATCACTGTATTCGACGCTGTAAGATTTAGTCCGTGCGCCGCTGTCTTTGGGTGGGCGACCAAGCACTCCAATTCACCCCGTTGAAACTCGTCAAAAATCTTAGTGCGCGCCCGTTCATTCACAGAACCGTTCACTAAACCCACGCTCCACCCCTGGGCGCTCAAGAATTTACAAACCATTTCCATAACGCCGATAAACGGAACGAATATAATAACCTTGCCCCCTGCCTCTTCCACTGTTTCTTCCAATGCTGTCATGCGTTTAGCACAGTCAAGATTATGATACTCCCCTTCGTTATCCTTTACAACCCCACAACATATCTGTACCAATTTAAGTAATTTTACAGCGGCGTTTGCTGCGCTTATTTTTTCGCCGTCTTCTTTTTCCATTATTAATTTTTGTTTCATTAGCTTAAACGCTTTATCTTGTTGTTCTGTAAGATCACAAGTGCGATTAACATAGGTTAGTGCGGGCAAGTCAAGACAGTCTTCTTTCTTAAACCGTATCGCCGGTTGCATATGTTTGTAAACAAACTCTCGGCTCCCTTCACGCGGCACCCATTTAAAGGTACTTACTTTCTGCATTGTTAACTCTTTAAATAACGTAAACCCACCAGGGAAGCTCGTTGGATTTATGAGCTTAATTAGTGCATACCCGTCGGTAGGTGCTCTAGTAACTGGCGTACCTGTCAGAAGCCATAACCACGGAGTTTGTTTCGCCAACTCTCTAAATTGTTTATAGCGCCGTGTCTGGGCATTCCGATAGGCACTCGCTTCATCAGCAATTACGAGGTCAAATTTCGCTGCCTTTATAGCTTCTAAAATTGTCCCAATACCGTCGTGGTTAATTACGCAAATATCGCTACCTTTGGACAGCAGATCAAGACGGCGGTCTTTAGAACCCAGCAAGCGACAGAAACTACGGTGCGGTAAAATATTAAAGCACTCTTCTTCCCATACGCTAACTACAGATAGTGGACAACCAATCAATATTCTTCTAATTTTTCCCTTCTGCCTTAAGTACTCTGCTGCCCATAATGATGCCGCCGTTTTTCCAGTTCCGGGGTCGCTTAGGTTAAAACTCTTTCTATGCAGTACTTGAAATTCTACGCATTTTCTTTGGTGTGTAAACGGTTTAAATCTTCCGGTATACCGGAAGTCTAGCTGGATCGGTGGCGGGTTAAGCCCTAAATTCCTCAATATCTTAATCGTATCCGCTTCATGTGGGACAACAAGTAGGTTCTTCCCATTAACACTCTTCAGCCGTGCTGCGGCAATCGCCCCCAGGATAATCTGGGGGTTGTCCACATTCATCACTAGAAAGCCCTTGGTGGATATCACTTTTTACAAGCTCTGTATCGACGGACTGGTTTTATTAACGCTTAGCCAACCCATCGCCTTACCACAATTCTCCCACGCCTGCACTACGTACTTATGGCCCATGTTGTCGTTAAACTTCGCCACGTCACCGCCCATGTATTTTGGTAGTGTTTGTACAACATAGTTGAAGTGATTAGAAGGGTGCAAATTTTGTTGTCGAGTTAATTCCTTAGCATCAGCACCGTCGGCGTTTAAAATAGCCCCTATGGAACAAAGCTGATAACCTACTTCGCGACTAGACTTTACTTCAATTGGTGCATTTAGGTCGTAATTAAAACTTATAAGCTCATACTTTGCTATCCGTACTTCCCTAGCTAGCGATCCTTGACACCAGAACCGCTCGTCTTTGATAATATCAAACGCCCTTTGGAAAATAGTTTTGCACTTCTCTTTAAACGCAGGAGTTATTTCTTCCCTTGTTCGAGTGTGAAAGTCTTGATAGTAGTTTTCGGGATTATTTATCTGCTTCCATTGACTATCATAAAAATCACTATACAACTGCTTAGACGCTTTAGACAGCATCATAAGGCCAGTGTCGCCTTTGAACTCATCCATCCAAAAGCTTTTGGCTTCTTGACCAAGCATTATGCTTGTGACCGTAACTTCGGCTTTCCCTAAATCAATCCCTTTAAAGCTCGGGGTTGCGGCGTCCAACAACCCCTTCTTCGCAATAGGCGGCAGAAGCTTATCAACAATCGCTGTCGCTTGAGCCAGTAATTTAAGTTCTTCTTTCTTCATACACGTCATTTCATTCTCCTTACAAGATTTTCTTCAGTACACTCATTACCGCTCGCTGTAGCTCACCCTCCAGCGGATCATTATTCTCCATCACGTTCTTCACTAGGAGCTTCAGCGTGCAGCGGGGGACTTCTACAGAGGCAACAGGGACCAGGGCGGCGCTTCGGGGTTTAAGAGGCGCAGGCGTTGCAAAAGCGCGGTCAATGTCATCCCCTGCTCTTAGCGGATTCAACTCATCGTTGTAGTTGCTATTGAAGATGTATTTGGTGCCCTTGTTGGTTCCGGTCTTATCGGCCCACTTTTTGTGAGTGAAGTAATTAAGAGTTTGCGAGATTTTCGTTGTCGCTGTTGTATCTAGGTCTAGTTTCTTCCTGATAAAATGAGCAGTGATCGACCCACCTGCATATTTGATTGCGTCAGCGACCTTAATACGTAGCGCCGTTGTTTCTGGGCTTACAATTCGCTCAGTCATAATTTTCTCCGCTAAAGAAAGGGCCTACGTGAATAAAATCTTTGTGTTGAATATGTGCGTGTATGCCTTTAATTAACTCTTCCAGCGCCTTAAGACACTCCTCATTTACCACTATATAGAAGCCCCCTGCTTCTTTCGTTTTGTCTCTTTCAATCTTCTGCAACTCACTCATTTTCCCTTTCACTGTCTTGACTTCAACAGCCAGGTAAACACCCTTCACGCAGCACACGTAGTCCGGCGCGCCACCTTTTGAGAACTGATTAGCGGGGATATGGGTGTAATGGACATTATGAGCTTTAAAGATGGCTCTCACTTTATCTTTCACTCGTCCCTCTGGCGTGCTCATGGAAACCACCTATCCAAAAAGTATACGCATAAGCGGGCTAGCACAAGTACTACTAAAATCCCTAAACCCAGAGCTACGGTAACTTCAAATATATCTAGGGCTTTCATTTTCCTCTCCTACCATTATACATGCAATCCAAAACGCCACACCAATTTCTACAAAGGAAATTCTCTCTAGGGTGCCACACGTTATTCTCCAAGCACCATTCTAGCTCCTTCATCGGCTGTATAAACAGTTCCCACAATTCTTCAATCTGCTCCCGCTTGTAACTCTCCGGCGTCAGCTTACCGCTCTGGAGCCACACATACGCTGTATAAATCTCCTGGACGTCGGGGAACCGGGCAAAGAGCAAGAGCGCCATAAGTGTTAACTGTCTGCTACCATGCTTCTGCTTGCCCGTTTTCCAATCTAATGCTGCTATCTTGTCACCGTAATCAAGTACTAAGTCGGCAATCCCCCGCACATAACAAGTGCTATCAAAGAAATCACAGCACTGAAAATCTCGATTAACGCCCAGCTTGAGTTCGGTGTAAGCCGTCGCTTGTACACTCGATACGCGATCCACAATCTCTTGGTACATTTCATAGCGTTTATCCAGAGGAGCTTTGTCTTTTACTGCTAACTCCAAAGCTTTATGAACGTCCAAACCCCACTTCACTTGCTCCGATTCTACAAACGGAACGCTCTTGGCTATCTTCTCTTCATAGAACTTCTTAGGGCAAAGCTCAAATAGCTCTAAGGCACTATGGCTGTGTACAAAGGGCTTCTTCATTACGGTTCAAACAACTCATTAGCCCGCGCCCATGCCTTTTCCCATCGCTCTTTAACCCCAGGTCCACCGCCTGTCATTGCCCACTCTTCCGAGTGAAGGTCAACCAAATCTTTTAAAGTGCATTCATATTCCCACGCCCGGTCTTCCCAATACTCTTGTGTCATTTTATCGCTCCCTTCAACACCGAAACACCTTTGTCGGCTTTCTTCTGGACGCGCATGGAGTCGCGCAGCTTATAGGTCTTCAGCATGCTATTGAAAATCTTGTCTGCCTTCGTGATCGCCCTACGCGGTGTCCGGTAATGTTGTTCTTGCTCTTTCATTAATCCTCTCCTCTCCACACCCACCAGCCTAACAGGCCGACAACGGTGAAAGTGATAACCAGAACGGCTACAGTGCCCCACCAACTCATAAAAACTCCTTTCTTTTCCAAACCCACGAATACATATCTTGCTCCCACTCGTTATCTCTTATGTGCTTCATTGCCTTCTTCTGCCGTCTCGGTGACATTTGTTTTAACTTCATTTGTGCGAGCACCCCGGATTTAACGTAGTTACCGATACCCCAAAAAAAAATTACAAGCAGCATAACGTCCCTCTGTCGGCACCTCTTGCTCGTCCAGTATTTCGTTTAGCTTTCTAAGTAGGAGTATTAAGTCTTCTTCACTTGGCATTGCCGTAGCGCTCACTTGATTTTACTTCAGCATTCAATGGCAATTCCTTCCACCATGCTGGACTCTCCTCCATAATATCTTTGATCCACTGCTCCGCTTCTTCACGCTCTGCATGAGGCACTACGCACACCACTTCATCGTGGGAGTTCATTACAACTCTATAGCGCTTATTAACAGCTACCATCTTTTCTTTATTAACAATCGCTGCTAAGTACTGCACCAAGTTCTCAACATACTTCCCGGCAAAAATCTTGGTCTTCCCTGCTGCGCGATCATAAGTAAACTGCCGCTCCTGCGGATCATACGCAAGTCCTGGATACTTGATCTGGAGCGCGCCCTTAAGGCCCACATAGGCATCGCCGAATAGCGTTGTGTGCCCCACCCATACGTCGGGCTCTTTAAATAGCTGTTTGTCTATGCCGTCAAAGATGAATTGCTTCATGCTTTCTTGCATGTACCGCCATAGACGCACAACACCCTGGTAGGTGCCGCGATAGACTTTAACAACGTAATCGGCAAACTCAGCATCGACCGCAATTCCTTGCTGCTTGCAATAAGCCATGAATTTATCTTTACCCATACCGAAACCTAGCCCGAGGACGGCAGACTTAGCTACTTGTCTTTCTATTGGGTGTGTATCTTTTGTTATTGTTTTTTGGTATATGATACTTCCAAAACTTGAATATAGATCACCGCCTGAAGCTAGAATTGCAAGAGCTTTTTGCTCTTCGGAAAGCCGATATCCTTCCGGGCCTATATGTTGCTGATTCCATATTCCTTGTGCTTCTAACTGCGCCGCCAACTTAAGCGTTATCCTTAACTCAATTTGCGCAAGATCGCCCACGACTAAAGTGTGCCGTATCGGAGCCATTATTGCTCTACGTAGCGCGCCCCCACGGGGTAAGTTTTGAAGGTTGTTTGAACCGCCGCCGCCTGAGAGTCTATGTGTAGTTTGCGCACCACTATATAAATACCCTACCGGAAGTGCTCCATATTTTTGCGCTGTGATGAAGTTCTCGGCGCGGCTCTCGGCCAGGGTGCTCTTGTTTTCGAGCCTAGCAGCCACTAGGGCTTGCACGCGCTCGTCGGGGTGCTCCTGTAGGGCCTGCATACCCGGATCGAATTTAGCGAAGGCCCAAGCGATTTGGCCGGTGGTCGGAGAGAGCTTCGTTGGCGGGTCCACGCCTAGCTTCTGGAGCGCGAGCGCGAATTGGGGGTTGGAGCGTAGTTCTGTGGCGTTTTCTATCCCGGCGTCATCCAGCGAGCGCAAGCGCTTCGCCACCACCTCTGCGTGATAGCTCTTTAAAAGCACCGGATCGAGCAAGAGAGAGGGCTCGGTGAAGAACCGTGTTACCATATCCACCACGGCTAGCTCTTGCTTGGGTAAGAAGGGGAAGAGCTTATAGAAAATCGCGCGGGTTAGCGCAATATCGCTCTGTGTGGGGTGCAGGGCGCAGTACTGGCCCAGGAGCGCTAGCTGTTGTTCGTCGGGGTTCTCTACACCGTCCATTGCCTTAAGGTAGGGCAACTTGCCGTAACCTAAAAGAAGCTGTGAGACGGACTCAAGAGAATGCGAACGCAAGCGCTCGCCGATGATGGCGCGGGAAAGAGATACGGTGTCAATGAAGAGCCGTGGGCGTAGATTGTATATCCAAGCTAAGATAGAGCCATCGAAGCTAGTGTTGTGGCACACAACGACGTTACCGGGGATAGTCGCCTCAAGAGCGCGTTTAATCTTGGCTTCACTAGTCACCCAGATAGGTTGACCTTTTTCAATGGCTAAGCCCCAACCAAAGCATTTAAATCTGGAATCACGGATATACTCCTGCGTCGTCATCTTGGACAAAGAGTAAGTCTTAGAACAGTAGCGCGATTCTGCGTCGGCGAACACCAAGCGGGGAGTACTCACAGCTCTACCTTCTTTGTTCTGTTCGCTTTTTGGGGATGAGTTTGGCTAAGCGGCGATTGCTTATGTAAAGTCACGTTTTAGATGCCCCTCAGCAGTCGGTTGATTGTCGTTCCCCTCGGAAGTAAGAGCCGGGCCCAGGCTCTATTTGTGAAGTCCAAGATACCGAGGGGTATGGTCTGGACTATGCCCGACTGCGCTGTTGCGGCGCTCTGGGCCCGGCAAGAACACGTGTACCAGAAATGAACAAGGGTGTCAAGCTTTTTCTTCTAAGGGTCTTTCGACCCGCGCGGCTACCCTTCATGGGGCCTTTCGCTGCGCTTTCTCCGGGGGAGGCGGAGCGGACGATTTGTATGCTTTTAAAGCCTCTGTCGCCCCAATTCAGCAGCGCGCCATGACGCGCGCCACCAACCAACTTACCCTTTCTTAGCCTTATTGGCCGCGCGCGTCGCTGCGCTCTTAGCCTTTGACGCAGCAATCTGCTCCGGGGTACGCACCGTTGCTTTGCGTGGAGCCTTTGCAGCGATACGCCATACACCGACAGAGCCTTCCGGCACGATATCAACCTCTTCACCGGCTTCATTGGTGCCCTTGATCGGACCACTACGCAACGTAAACGCAAAGCCAGTACGCTTCTCACCTGCACGCACAGTGCCGCCAAAGTTCTTGCTGGTCTTGCCTTCCACGACCATCAATTCACCGATACCCAACTGGTCAAACGGATACACAGCCTCACGGCCAACAAGGTTGCCACGCTTCGCGGCAGGCAGGGCTACGCCCTGGTAAATCTCGAAATTCGCCATTGTAGTTTCTCTCTTGGGTTTACCGCACATAGACCCTTTCTAGGTGCTGTGTCTTGAAGCCTACTCTTTTGGTGCTGCGTCGTCAAGCCTTTTAATCTTCTACTACCTGCGAATCCGCCTCGTCCTGTAGAGCCTGTTCCACTCGGTTCTCGTACTCCCGCTCCGCCGCGAGCCACAGTAGCGACTCAAACTCGGTAGGGCATAACGCCTCCAGCAGTTCCAGTGGGTTATCAGCATTTAAAAGCTCTTCCTTGACTTGCTCAATCGCCACTTCTTCGGCATCTTGGCCTAGTTCTTCTGGGCACATTCTGCTACTCATTTCGGTTCTCCTTCCTTCTGTGCTGCGAGTTGCGCTATGACTTCAATTATCGCAGCAGCTTCATCCACTGCTTGTCGCGACACTTGGCACATAGTCCCATCTTCGTCGCACTGTTCCTGATGCCTTAATGCAGCAACGAGCAACACATATTGTTGGCTGGTCATGGTGTGTGGTCCGGTTGTGTTTCGTGAGTCTTCACTACGTTCATGTGGAAACCGCGCTCGGTGTTGAATTGGCTAACTTGATGACGTAGCTGCTATGAGGAGGTACACGCAGGACACCATGTGCCTGTTCTTTGCGCGACGTCATGCGCCCATCATCCTTCCTTCTGTGCTGCGAGATGCTTCCACGCTGGCGCCTCAGCCACATACCCATAGTCCAATAACACCTCGCGCTCGGGCTCACCCGCAGCGATGCGCTCGAACGCCGCACGTAGCCAGTGCTGCGTGATCTTGCCGGGATAGCGGCCGCGTTCCCAATCAACACGCTTGAGCTTGCGCTGCAAACGCATCAACCCTTTCTGCGCTCCACGCACCTCCTTGCTCATACGCAACGTGATTGCCCACGCTTCAATGCCTAGCTTGCGCCACCATTCTCTTTGTTCAGTCATCAAACGCCTGTGCTCTGATACTCGCATTAAGCCAAACATCACTTGTTCTCCTGCGATGGCGCGGATGGTACGGCGGCGTAAGGTTCAATCTGCTGGTACAACCCACCGGGGCCAATCGACGCCATAGTCATCCAATTGCGCAATGTCTCGCGCGGCACAACCACATAGCCATCCGCAATCTGCGGCCCGTTCGGGGCGGGGTGGGTGTAGAGGGGAATCACTTTCCCGTCAGTTTTAAGTGCTGCATTACATGCTTCGTCTTGCGTCTTAAATAATTGCAGCATTTTACTTGCCCATTTGAAGTGTTGAACTGCCCACGCCACCGGCTCACCCTGCGCTATGGGAGCGCGACGGTTCCACGCGGCAATAGCAGCGGCCTCACTCTTGTCGTGAATACCCGACTCATTACGGCAACGACGTTCCAGCCTAGTTAGTTCGTCGATTGGGTTAGTCATGGTTGCCACTCACTGCGGCTCGAATTGCACGAAGTTCGACAAGTATACAAAGTAGCAAGTTAGCTTCAACAGTCTGTGACTCTATGCGCCCACCGCCTTCGTCACGTTTATTGTATAAGCTAACTCGGTGGAATGAATCTACACCAGCAAACTGATTGCCCACAGGTATGTTACGCATCACGCCCCTCCTTATTCGATTGAATGGCTGCGTCACTTTTCGCCAGTTCATCCAGCAATTGACTGAGCGCAACAGTCGTTGCATTCCCTACACCGTGCCGCTGCTTGAAAAAGAAATACTTCCCGCCGACTACGCGCGTCGCTGAATCCAGCTTAGCGGAAAGCCGTGCAACCTCCGCAGCTAGGTTGTCGCGCTCGGCCTCTACCTTGCTCAAATTCTCACACTCGATGTTGTACTGCCGACGCCAGTGATGCACGGATTCCTTCATTGCCTCAACCTGCTGAGTCATAGCCGGGAACGCAGCGGCGAGGGCGGCTTGCATTCCACCTAAAGCATCACCTGCATGCAGGTCCAAGTGAGCATTGCGCGCATCTATGGCAATCTTAGCGGCCTCCGTCACCTGCGCTGGCGTTGATTGGGCAGCGTCGAAGGCGGCTTTAAGTAGCTTTGGGATTTCTTCCAACAGCGCATGTGCTCCGGCAGGGTCTTGCATCGACCCATCTTTACGCTTCCATCGCTGGTTATTCTTAGCAAACAATTCCACCATGTACTTGCTACTGCCCAACGCCTGCGCCAGCTTCGTTTCGAGTTCTGTCATGGCTTCTGATTCCTTCTGGCTGCCTGTGCCTTACAACGCGACAACCATTTGCGCTTGGAGTCAGTGCGCGTGATGGCCAGCAGTGAAGTCTCATTGCAATAGTTGAATACGCGGTTGACCTCTACCGCAGCGGCATTGAGCCATCCGTGGGCTTTCTGCTTAACCTTGAATCGCAAAGTTTTCAATGGTCACTCCGTAAAATGGTGGCAGCGGGCCGGTGGTGAATTCCCGGCTTGTCCTGTCGAATTAGCTACTCAGGTAGTGCGTTGGTTCTATTACGAACAGACACGGACCATTGACCTGATACTTGGATCACCACTCCACACTTCCGCTGCCGTGAAACTAATCAAGTGCTCCTAAGTCGCTTCAACTTTCGTTGCAGTCTGTACAGCCCTTTCTGCACCGCACGTATTTGCGGATGCGGCATTCCTTGCTCGCCTCGCGCAATGCGTTTGCGAGTCCGGTAACGCCGGATTCTTTGTAGATTATCCAGATTACCTCAGGCGACATGCTGCGCATTCTCAACAACCACCCCGGCGCTTCGTCAGGATATGCTTTGACAAGCTGCGCGCACGCTACTGTTGCACCTGGATTGCCTTGCGATACTTCTACAATCAAGTCAAGTAAGGTCGCTTCTGTTTTCATTTGCGGCTCACGGTTAGGTAATCATTTCTTCACCATCTTTAATCTCGCCCGAGTAGAACCCGGCAGCTTAATGCCCTTGGGTGTTTGCATTTTACGTGCTGCCATCATGTCAAAAGCTTGATCTATCCTTTCCGCGCGTATTCGCTGCGCCGCTGCTGCCTTGCCCTTCTCAATCTCCCATCGCGCTAAACGCTCTCCGGGCGTAGGGACGTGGCATTGCTGCCATCCATCACCATCGCACCAGTGCTTAATCTTTCGCATCCATGCTTTTAGTCCCTTCACTCCAACCCTCTAAGCACGTCGCCTACCCAGTAGCCGAAGCGAAAGATACAAGCAAACACAGCGAACGCCAAGAGCATCACTACGAGCCCGGCTAGGGCTCGGAAGCCCCAATCAACAACAGCTTTAAATGCTTCTGCCAGTCGTGACGACTCTCTTTTTGAAGCCGGTTGAAGCCACGGGGGCTGATAAGCTTTGATCGCCTGCGCTTTGTTTTTCACAAGCTTTAAATGCGCTCGCTGTTGTTGCATGGTTTTTTATCTCCTCACAGTTTGGGCAAGTCCATAGTGCTCGGTTAGTTGTTTCATCCACAAAGGCGCATAGGTCACAGACGGTAGTCTGCCAGTGTAGTGCTGTGGGGCTATGGTTAAAGGCTCTCATATATCCCCACTCCCACTCCTACTCCAACTCCCACTCCTACTCCAACTCCAACTCCCACTCCCACTCCCACTCTTACTCCCACTCCTACTCCCACTCCCACTCCTACTCCTACTCCACTTCTGTTTTCGTCCACGCATGATTAGTGCCCCTTCGCAAACGCCTCAATACTGGCGAACCGCACATACAGCGGGCCGGGGATACGCTGGAAGTCTTTCCAGTTCTTGTCAGTGAACGCGCCGGTTTCATAAACGATGCCGCCATCTTCAAGCAACACGCAGTCAGTGTTAACACCTACCAACTTCCCTGCATAGAAGTAGTTCATGCAGAAAAGGATAATGTTCTCGCCCATAAGAGCATTTAAGCCCTCGCCTTCTACTTCAACAACTTCTACTAGCTTTCTCATTTGGGTTTCCCTCGGTTGATTTTAAGAGCGGTGCGTATTTTCACGCGAGCCGCGTAGGTTTCGATTAGGTCCAGGATCAGCGCTTGGCGGCTTTTGGTGAGCCGTAGAGCGTCTACGGCCTTTGTCTGCTCTGGGTTAAGGCGCAGGGTCAACTCTGCGCCGCGCTGGCCGCGTAGGCGCGCTCTATAGGCTCTGTTGCGCTCGGTGCTGGTTTTGGGGGTCATGGGTCGATTTTACTCTGTCGCAGGCGACGTGTCAAGGGCTTTGCCAGTTCCCCCATTGTGATGCCATCGCAGCGGCTATGCCGGGTAGCGTTCTGCTGCGCTCTTTCCACCGATCCGCGCCAGGCGAAGCATAATGTACTCGGTCTGTCTCCTTACGTGCCATCCCTGCCATTTGCGCCTTTACGTTGCTGGTTTCCACTAACCTAGGCAGGTTCTTAAGCCTGAGCCCCGTTGCTTTCACTTCGGTATGCCCAAACATCCACGGTTGAATGTACTGCGGCTCTGGTAGCGGCCCGCACTTGTTCATATAGTCGCGCGCAAAGCAGTGCATGATTGGATTTTCTATCGCGATACGCGGTATAGCGTTGGCTGCTTCACTCTGCCATAAGGTAAGGTAAAAATCACAAGCCGCTTCCATATCCCACTCTCTTGCTTGGTCAATTCCGTTTTCTTTTCGTCCATCAAGATATAGCCAACGTACTCCGCTGTTAGCCAAAAACGTACAGGGCGGGTGAGCAATCAACAAGTCCCATTTCCTATACACCGCTTGTCGCCCGTTGCGAACATCATACGCTTGCGGATACTTGTCCAGACGCCCCTCAAGAGCCCACCGCACGTCGCCTACGAGATGGTTCCCCGCGCGCCCTTCGCTCGGCAACAGGTCACAAGACCAGGCATCACAGCCCACCGCGTTGAAGGCGTCACGCACCACGCCGCTAAATTCACAGGCGACCAAAACGCTCATTGCACTCATATCGTCCACTCCTTCATCGTCTCCTCCACTTCACCCAGCACCTTAAACCGTAGCCCCTTAAAGTTCGCCGTTTGCCCACTCTCAAAGGCTCCTGCTATATACGGCAGTTCATAGGGGCTTATCCGTGCTCCTACGCCTAACGGCTTGAGCCGGTGAAAATACGCGAATTTAAAGAGCCCTTGTTGGGTCATTAAGAGCCATCTTTCACACTGGCTACTCGGACTGGCGTCCCTGTCTTTTATTGCGCCCAGTCTCTTACACAACGCCCGCACCGCGTGCCGCATGACTTTCTTCTCTACAGCGCAGCAGGTTTCACTAGTGTAGGTCACTTGAGCCATGCCTTAAGCTTTTCGATTATCTCCGCGTCTGTCGCGTCAGTACCCAGCACAATATAATCAATTTCCTCTACCGCTCGCGCGTAGCCTTCCTTGTCGGCGTCTTTTCGTTCATCATCTACTGCGGCGCTTGTATACATATTCTCCATCAGGTCCGTGGCGTAAACTATGCAAGATTCAAAAATCGCACTCTCGCGCTCAGCTTGAGTTAGCCAGGGTTGACGGCGTATCTCGTGTCTCGCACGCCATAGTGCTTCACCTTCGTCTATTTCCATGTTAGTCTCCCTTGCTGCGGGCGTCGCGCTCTTAGATAGATGTATAAATCCTTTAACGCTTTATGGATCACTAACACGGCATCACCATTATGTAGCCGGTAGAGCTTAATTTTCATAGACCCACCAGCGCGGCCCTTATCGCACTTACACTATATCGCGCGCCATCGGGTGTTTTCTCAAGGCCCATGTCATGCAAGTCTTCTGTCATACGTTTAGCAGCTTCCGCTTTTGTCTTGCAGCGGCGCACTCTGTCGCAGGCGACGTGTCAAGCGGGGAACTTAGATTTTTACTTCTATCACATACCCACCGACAGCAACCGCAACGCGATCAGCTTCTTTGCGATCATAGCCTTGATACGCTGGATCATGTACGTAGGGACCACTATCCCTATAAACCTGAAATTCCTTACGCTTATAACGCCGTATCGGTTTTGACTTTGGTGCGAATAACTTACCTAGCATTTGCTCAAGCATTTTCATTTTCCTACTCCTCTGCGCCGGTCGTTATTATAACACAATCAACTTCTTTTGTCAACCACCTCTTCATTGTCTCTTCCACTACATCCAGACTTTTAAAGCGCAGATGCTTAACCCCTATCCCCCCGCCGTGATCGAAGCGTCCCACAATGTAGGGGTAAGCGTAAGGACTTATCCGTGCTCCTACGCCTAACGGCTTGAGCCTCGATTACGCAATCA
>OBJR01000006.1_pt1 | contig 38877 bp, 40 predicted proteins | sample 1519711 | NCBI WGS metagenome assembly OBJR01 (sample SAMEA3235155, study PRJEB22506) | soil metagenome | biome: Forest; feature: Temperate coniferous forest; material: soil | place: Canada | collected 2011-06-18 | depth 0.2 m | reverse complement strand
AGCAGCAGCATCAGCAGCAGCATCAGCAGCAGCATCAGCAGCAGCATCAGCAGCAGCATCAGCAGCATAAGCAGCAGCAGCAGCATCAGCATAAGCAGCATAAGCAGCATCAGCATAAGCAGCAGCAGCAGCATCAGCAGCAGCAGCAGCATCAGCATAAGCAGCAGCATCAGCAGCAGCATAAGCAGCATAAGCAGCAGCAGCAGCAGCAGCATCATAAGCAGCAGCATCAGCAGCACGCCACTCTTTTTCCGTTACCGTATCTCCTGAAAGCTGCTTTCGGTAAAGGTCGATTACCGCCTGGATGGCTTTTTTAGATCGAGGAGAACGAGCGAAATTGATAACGCCTCGCGTCTCATCAGATAGGATAATTAATAGAAATTTTTCCGTAACCAGAGACAGGTCTGCGCCCGGTTCGATAGCGCTGGCGAATTGCAGTGGAAACTCCTTTGCATCTTCCACCGGGAGTCGTTCGAACAATCCGTCCTGAATCTTGAAAATCGCGCGAGGCCAGCCTAGAAGGCCTTCGATGGCAGCGTGGTCATCGTAATGTTTTGCGCCTAGACTATGTAGCGTGCAGCCCACCGCGCATCCGCGGAAGCCAACAGCGTTTGCGGCTTCTCTGCCGTACACAGTCTGTATGATCGCGTCGGCTTCGTAGTGTTTTTGAAGTTCAGCGCGCAACCTCGCCTTGAGAGATGGATCGTTCAAATACGCAATTAACATGTTCGTCTCCTTATGGTTTGTCGTTTCAGTCGCCATTAGTACCGCTCGCCCTTGCCCGTGAACCAGCCGCGCAGCCACGCCACCGCTAGCCCGCACACGACGCCGAGTCCGACCAGGCACAGCGCGGCGGTCAGGTTCATATTAAGTCTCTTTCGTTGCGCGAACCCACCGGCACTGATGCTCGTAACCGTGTGCCGTGAGCCACATCCACATGCCCTCGCCTGATATGCCAATATCGTCCGCAATAGCTGGTGTACTGTGCTTGTGTATCGCAAGCAGCTTCTCGACGAGAACAATCTCATCGAGTCCTTCTTGCTTGGCCCTTTGTTTTATAAAATTCGATTTTGCCATATTCCCTTACAGCCGTAATAGGTGTATGATTTAACAACAGGATACACCCTTTATGGTTGTAGGTCAATAGGTTTAATTGGGTTAAGCTATGTTCATACCGAATTCAAACTGGGAACTTGACTACATATACCTGAAGGAGAGCAGCGTGCCAATAGACGGAAAGCGGCTCGCACAAAGAAGAAGAGACAGGAATTTTACGCAACAGTCAATCGCAGATGCTTTAGGCATCAAACAGCAAGTATATCAGCGGTACGAAAGCGGGGAACGCCAGCCAGGGAGACCCCGGCTTAACCGATTTTGCGAACTACTTGAATGTTCACCGGACTGGTTGCTCAAGTTGACAGACGATCCCCACGAATACACCAAACTGGAAAGTCTAGGCCGCGATGAGATCAGACTTGTGGTTGCTTTCCGAACTGGTGATATAGAGACCCTTTCCGAGTTGTTCCGGGACAAATTCCGAAAAGAGTTGCTTGAATAAAGCTTTGTCACCTGTTACTATCCATTCAATCATTGTCTTTTGGCGTTCCGCGTTCAGGCTAGCGTAGAATGCTTTTGGGTTTCGGTAAGCCGAAAGTAAAATGGCTTCGCTGGTTGCGAGCGCCCCGACTGATCCCGACACTTGGTTGATCATGATATCCCCTCTCTTGGTTTGCGAATAACCTCCTTAACGCTTGTTCTACAACGTAAGCTGTATTGCACCGACGAATAACAATATTTTAACAAATCAATAGTATCTTTACTATATTGATTTTATAAAAACAACTGTCAGTTTCCTTGCAGCGAACTGGACGGTGTACCTTGCGCGAGCCTAACACTGTTATACGGTTTGTAAACCGGTACGAAATCGTTACGTACCGGTTTGCTGCGCGCGCTACACTCGTCGCGTGTCTCCGCGAAGGCGGATACATCCCGTTCACGGCTCCGGTGACGACGCCGGAGCCGTGTCGGTGGGGAGGCTATTTGCCCCAACGTGCGTCTGCGTCGCCACGCAGAATCAGCCATGTACCGCCAGCCTTACGGCACCATGTCGTAGGCCCTGCGTCGTAGGCCCGCTCACACGCTTTACGAATACCGCTCTCGGAAATCCCGTACATTCCCGCTGCTTCTGTCGCTGTGATCACTTCGTCTAGCACGTTCCCTTTCAGGTAGGTAAGCCCCGGCTGTTTTCCTTTTTCGCGTGCCGCTTGAAGCACGCCGATGGCACTAGCCAACCGTTCACCTTCGAGATTTTGTTCGCGGTCGCGCAACGACTTGCCGCGTATTTCTACGCTCTGCCATTGCCCGTTGACCAAATTTCCGTGTACGCGGTGAACGTCGTCAAACTTAGTATCGTAGTAGCTAATAATTTGGCCCATTACCATGCCGCCTTTACCGCTGCATTGAATTGAGCGTTTGTCAGTCCATACGCCTTCGGTCCAAATGCGGAGATTTTTTCTACAAGCTGTTGTTTCATTTTCTCGGTGAAAGAATTCATGAAAGCGATCATCATGTCACCGTTGCCGCATTTGAAGACCCGCTCAAGTAGCGTGAGCGCCATCAATTGCGCCTCGGCCTGCGTGTATCCCTTCTTTTGCAGACCCGAAACCCAGGCGTTTGTTGTCTGAACGCGCTTGTCAGCAACCATAAACGCGTTGTACATTTTCATCGCCTTGTCGTGACCCCATGCCTCGAATTGGTCATTAGCGTCACGGGTCAACGTAACGGGCGATACGTGCTGCTCAAGCGGGCGATCTACAATTCCACCGCTAGCTGTGCGCTCGAAGTGGCGACCATCGCTAAGCGTGATAGCGTCCACATGCCCTGCTTGTAAATCCAACACTGCTAATTCATCATCTGCCGTGCTGCTGTCGTCAATCAGGTCTGCGAATTTCATTTGATTACCCTCGTTTGCTTCACTCGACTATGAATACTATTATAGTCCTGAATTCGGGACAAGTCAAGAGGCAATCTGAGGAAACCTGTAAACGTTGTGTAAAAACCGTGCTATGCTAGGCGGAACGATACGAGGAAGCTAGCCGTGATACGTGACCCGTGGGACCGCGCCGTCATCGCGGCGGCGATGGTGGTGGTGTTCCTCATCGTCGTGCTCGCGGCGGCGGTGTTGGAGCGCGGGATTTGCGGAACGGGTGTATGCTGAGAGTATGAAAACACTACGACGCATCGCCAAACTGTTCGGTGTTTCCGCTGTCATCGCTCTGATTCTGTGCGAGGTTGGCTTGCGGATCGCCGTGGCCCAGGTGCCACCGCCGCCTACCAATGATAACCGCCTCGCTGATCGGCTGTCGGGTACGATGCCGCAGTATGCCAATTCGCCGTATTGGTCGCCAGTGTTTGTGCATTCAGTTTACGACGCCATTGGATCGTATGAATTAAACGAGGATGATCAATTATCCGCCCCCGATCTGACGCTTCCCGGCTTCACCATTCGCGACAACCAGCGCGTGACGACTGACCAGCCTGCAACCTACACGCGCACGGTCTGGGTATTCGGCTCATCAACAGTCTGGGGCGTGTTTGTGGCTGACGGCTGGACTATATCGAGCTACCTACAGCGTGAGTTCAACGCACAGGGACTTCCCTGGCGAGTAATCAACATGGGGCAACCCGGTGCGAATATCACGATTGAATACTATTGGCTAACCAAGAGCGACATTAGACCGGGCGATATTGTGATATTTCTAGATGGATCAGTTGACTTAAATAACATCATCGCTGACTCCCACAAAGCGCAGATGGCAGATAATCTAACATGCCAGTTGGCAGATCGCATACCGCTGGCGATGATCACGCTGCTATGTGACGAGGCGACAGCGGGGCGTGCGCCTAGCCAGTATATTACGCCAATGATGGATGAGTACCGTCAGCGGGTCGATAAGGCGACACAGTACGCGCAGTCGCGAGGTGCGCAGTATCTGCATGTGATGCAACCCGCAATGCCGCACGACGGCGATTTGTACGCGGCGATGAGCCGGGGCGATATAGTGCTGGCTATCCAGCCCGCAGACTACTTTGACGAACTTCATTATGACGACGCAGGGCACGCCGCCACCGCAGCGCAGATCGCGGCACGGTTCGGTGCGTTCTAGTCCACACGGGCAGACTAGAAGCGGGCGTTGTTCCAATATTTGACTAGTGCGGCACGATGATAGCCGAGGTCACTATTCACCGTCGAGTGGGCGCTATCGGTCCACGGCCCCACGCACCATGCCACGGCTCGCACATCGGCCTTTGCGTTGTGCAGAAATTTATCTCCAGTCGAGAATCCCCTCACGATCTGATCGTCACTCATAGCCTGACTCATGCCAGTGCCCCACTCGGTCAAGACGATCTTTACGTGTTGAAGATTGGCGGGAAGCAGGGCCAATACTTTGTCGCACCGACCCATTGACCAACCTTGATCCCACGGTCCGCCGGGATCGGCAATAATGTATTCGTGCCAGCTAAGGCAGTGACCGCCTTTGATTACTTGTTCGATCATCTTGTGGACTTCTGGCAACGTCCAAAATTGACGGAAGTATTTCGGCTGCCCGTTGCTCTCAAGTTCGTCGGGCAACGCGGGCCATGTTTCAGGGAAATTACCCACGCACAAATGAAGACCGCGCTTCTCAGCTTCAGTCATTGCGCCCATCCAAAAAGACGCCGTGCCCGGTCCTGGCATTGGTTCATTGACGATATAGATATAGTCCGCCAACAGACTCACGTGAAACGTGTTGTAGTAGTCAATGAGCATCTCAGCGCCAACCGCCTTCAAATCCGGTTGCGACCAATCAACGTTAGGCGACCAGTACCAGCGCTCGATTACAATGGTATCTGGTGACACGTTCTTGATTGCACCTGGGTCAGCTTCCGATCCCCAGCCTAGCCTAAAATTGACCACGGCAGACAACGGCTTGCCGATTGCCACTAATTGCAACATGACAGCAAGCAACCACTCGCCGCCTTGCATCAAGTAAGCACCAATCAGACTCCATATTGGTTTATCCATCGTCACCACCGGCGGAATCGGCTCGACTGGGGGTTCTGGTAACAATGGGGGATTAGGGTTTGCGCTATCCGCCTGGACGTTCGCTGCGAACGCGTCCCAGATCACGCCTTTATGCGATTGATTGTCATGCACAATTCCGGCTGAATCCATTGAGTCGCTCCAGCCAAACCAAATCAGCACGGGCGCAATGCTCCACAGCGTCGAATGGATTAGCGTAAACGTATTGCGCATGTACGTGCCAATGACAGGCCACAGCGCCTGATTGTTGACATCGACCTCCGGTACGCCTATCTCGGTAATCCAGATGGGTAGACTGAATGCGCTGTACACGGCCTTAAGCGCGGGGGCCAGCGTGTTCGATTGCCAATCGAATACCGCCGTATTCGGTGGCGTCTTGCCGTAAGGGTGGAACCCTATCGCGTCGCATGGTAGCACGCCACCGCACGCCGTTCTGACGGCAGTGAGGTAGCCTATAGGATTGCCACTCGCCAGCCCGCCGGACACGACTTTCGCGGCCTTGTCAGCCGCGTGAATCGCCTTTGCCGTTGCAGCCAGTAGCGGGGCGTAGTTTTCAGGCGCGATATATATAGAGGACGGCGATATGTTATCCTGCTCATTCCAAATCTCGTAAGCCGTAACCTGTCCCTTGTAATGCGCCGCTATCTCACCAGCCCGCGCGGAGAACCCGGCAGTGAATGCAGCCCACGAACCATCGTTCCAGGGTCCGGTGCCCCAATACGTATCCTGCAAAAGGACTAGCAAGACTTTCGTTCCGTTTGCAGCCAGATCGCGAATGATTGGATCGTAGAATGCAAACGTCTGAGCCAGCGCGTAATTGCCGACAATGAATACGAAGCGCGCCCAGCCCACGCCCGTAAGCGTAGAGGCCGATGGGCTAGCTGCCGGATCGCGATAGTTGACGTTGATGCCGAATACCTTCTCCGTTGCCGTCGCCGGTGGAACGGGCGGAGTTAGGATTTTGGGGGCGTTACCGACAAATACGTTTTACTCGCATAGCCGACAACAACGACGCCATGCCATACGACGCTGATTTGTATAAAGAATGGCGAGACCGCGCTTCCTGTTCCAATCGCCTGAACTGGTGTTCCGTCAGGCAGTTGTACATAAGTGCCATCCTGTAGGCGTACGATTGCCGCTGTCGTGCTAGGTGCGATGCGCACTCTGAGCACCGTACCGCCCGTGCCAGTGACCCACATCGGCACGCCCGGTATTGTAGGCGGAACGGGATCGGGGATCGGCGGTGGCGTAGGACTGCCCACGGCCTCGGCTCGAAACCAGCGATCATCCGGCGTCTGGATATACGTCACGCCGTCAACGGCCTGGGTGAGTGACGTGTCAACCGTGACCGTTGCTCCTACCTTGTTCCAACTGTGCAGTTCACCGCCCGGTGACTTGAACGCTGGCACGCTGGCATAATCGACTAACTGAATATCCTTTAAGCCTGTAATCATAGGCGTTGCCACCTTCCACGCTTCTTTAAGCTGGTCTACTGTTCCATTGAAATAGTCATGATCGAAGTTGACACCGTTGATAACACTGCTGATCCGTTGCCACAAAAAAACCGACTTCCACGGCGGGCACGGCTCCGGCGCAAGTTTGCTGTTGGGATCGGCTTGCCACAACTGACATGCCCCCAAGATAGCCGACGTTGTACCGCCGATGTATCGCACATACTCAGCTCTGGTGTAGACTACCGGATAGACACCCGTCTTGGCGTGTATTTCGGTGACAAACGCCTCGGCCTCGGCAAGAGTCGCCCACGCCTCTAGATCGAGATGTAGGGCGGTCTGTCCGTCAATCCCCGCCGCTTCTATAAAGTCGTCTGCCTGGATCGCACCGTCAGCGTTTTCTTCGAAACAGAACGCGCCCCATAAAAGCCCGGTAGCCAACGCCTGTTTTTTGCGCTCAGCATATTTTACATCTCGCATAGGCGCGGCTTTTATGTCGAACGCCTTATGTGAAAAACCCAGAACTCCGGCGCGTTTTAAGGCGTCGAAGTCAACGGGATTTTGCCAGTGGGAACCATCGCAGACGAGAAGCATTAGCCAACGCCCTCAACCAACGGATCGGGCAACGTGCCACCGCTGGCGGGATTGCTCAGCAGAGTGCTTCCGACACTCGTTACAGTCGATACTGGCATAGTCTGCCAATCGAGCGTAGGTAGCGCCAGCGCCAGCGGTACGGGGTCGGGCACGGGCACGGCGGGCGGTATCTGCTTCTTGAGGTAGTCGCTGGCGCCTGTCACCAGTGCGTCAATCTCATCAAAGTTTTGCTTAACAAATGCCGTCCACATTTCGAGCGTGATGAAGTGCTTGATAAACACAACGTCAAACGAATGCCCCGCAATGATGATTGTGCCAGCCAGCATGTTGTACAGGCTGTTGGCAATCGCGGCCTTGTCGAGGCCATCCAATTCGCGGTCAGTCTCATCCAGGACAGCACTAGCTGTTAGCTCACCAGCGATGATCGCCTTGAGCGCCCATACCTGCAACGCTGCGAGGATGACCTGTACGGGCGGCGTGGAACGTGCCTTAAGCGCAATCAGGATGTGGTTGACTGCCACACCTGCCAGAATAGCGAGTGCGCCACCGCCGAGCAGTATTGCGCCTTGAATAATCGGGTCCATTACCTATATCTCCTTAAGCGGCTGAACTGCCGCATCGTGAACTTTGCCGTTCGGTTCCGCAGGTGCGGGCGCAAGCAGTGCCGCGCGTTGCGACTCTTGGTACTTGATAGCTCTTAGGCAACGGTCAATAGCTTGCTCCTGAGCCTCCATTTTGTCTTTTTCGTCGAGGAACTTGAACACGTTCCATCGACGACGCTCCATGTCCAATTCTGCGATCCAGCCCATGATCAACAAATTGCAATTTGAGATCTGTTGTTGAATCGGCGCTTCGTGTTTATCCACAGTTATCTCCTTGTGCATCCGTATACTAATCCATGGTCTCTTGCGAAAACGTACCAGTTCGGCGCTTGCCCCAGACTACCGGGAACTGCCATCCACTCGCTATCGGGAATCTCACTGACATCCACGAAAGAGTTCCCCGGCGTGGTATGTATCCAGCACACGCGGCCTGATGGGTTGACCTCGCGTATCTCGTACAGATCGAGACGGTAAGCCCGATCAAGGTCGGACTGTGACAATGTTTCCTCGTCTGAATGATTGTGAGTGATAGTGGTTCCTGCGAGGTTGCTACCCGTAACTGCAACGTCACCCAGCAGCCCGTCGCCGAACCGGGCCACGACGTTGCATTGCGCATCGAAGGCGACGGCGTGCTCTGTCGGTAGTCCTCGGATCGTCGCCTCAGCCGCGCGGATCGTGGCTTCGCATGATGGTGCTGCGTGGGTTGGCGCTGTGATTAGTAGGCTAAAAAGAATGATGATTATCGCTATCGTTTTCATGACACACCTCAATGTTTTGTCCTTCCTTCTACTATGCACTTAAATCGCCTATAAAGCCTGACAACCAGCCGCTAATTGAGCACTTCTATAGTGACGTTTGAACACGTAATAGTGTCCGATAGACTGAGTGATCCCCATGTTGACTTTACATCCACCGCTAATGCTCCCGTAAAGTCGATTGCGCCGCTGACTGCCGTGTTCACCATGTTCCATGCCGTATTGCCGTTGTGCAGAACGTTGCCTTGTGCGAATACGTTGCCGCTCGCGCCATTGGCTCGCACGGTGATGTCACATTCCAAAAACCACATTTGGTTACTTACCCCGGATGCCGTTGTTTTTGCGGTTGTGTCGGCAACTGCAACCGTTCCAATGAACACGCGCCACCGCAGCGTAGGTGTGACTGTTGTGCTATAAAAGCCCCAGGCCCGCACACGCACCGTCTTGCCGACCACAGCAAAATTAGCGGGCAGTGTTTTGGTGCCGACTCCCGTAGCACTAAATAGCGTTGTTTCGCTGGTAGAATTGGCGACAGTGACACTGGCACTTTGCGTCCAGATTGCGCCCGTGTAGGCTTGTTTGACGCCATCCACGAAGCCAATGAGCGATTTCTGGGTGCTGTCGTTGTATATATCGCCCTCGACAGGGCTTGTCGGTGCTGTACCTGCCGCCATGCGTGCGCTGGCTAAGCTGGACGTGCTCGCCGCGAATTGAACTTGATCACCGAAACTCGCCAGTCCCGTTCCCGTTCTAATAGAAAAGTTTGTCGTTCCCGCGCCTTGGCTGGCAATGTCCAATCCTATTAGCGTGCCAATGCTACCTCCACCGCTATTAACGCCGCTTTGAATGGCAAATGCGGTGGCGGTTGTTACGACGCCCGCACCCTGATTTTGTACAATCATCAACGCGCCATTGAGAACCGATACAGTATGGTTGGACCCAAGAACTATAGCGTTGCCGCGTATTGCCGCGTTAGTGCCTGTATTGTCAAATCCGGTTTGATTGATATTTATTGTAGTGCGGTTGCCGAAAACATTTTGACTGTTAGTCGCGGTATATGCGGTAGTGATGCTGTTGTCTAGACCCGATACCAGGGCTGCCGGGTCTGTGAACGTCTGATTGGATGCTATTATTATCGTGGCGCTGGGCGCGGTAGCGTCACCGAACCGCGCGTGACCCAGCGTTGACACGGAGGCCAGAATATTTCCGCTGCCGTCGCGCCATACCTGTGATGGATTACTCGTGCCTTTCACGTCGAGCGTGTTGAATATGCCCGCCGTGCCCGTCACCGCTGCTGGCGTCGTGCCGCCGATGGCAGGCGGTGTGGTAAGTGCAGTTGCGATGTCCGTCGCGCTGATAGTACCAACGGTGAACACAGCACCCGCGCTTGACTGTTTAACAAAACTGTTAGCCGCCCCCGTCCCACTCAGATCGGCACCTGATCCGCCATTGTTGACAGGAAGAATGCCCGTCACGGCTGCCGTGAGGCTCAATTGACCGCCACCCGCTGCGTTGGCGTGGTTGTGAGTGGCGTTCGTAAAGCTAGCAATAGTGGGAGTAACGATAGTAGGTGAAGTAGCTAGTACTACATTGCCCGATCCAGTCGTTGACGCGGCGCTGGCTGAGGTAACTAACCCTTTTCCGTTCACAGTCACCGTTGCAATAGCAAAAGTGCCGGGACTAGCATTGACCGTCGCGAGAGTCACCGCAATTGACGTTGCCCCAGAGCCGGACGCGTCGCCAGAAAGCGTAATCGTCTGGTTGCCAGTAATATACGTGCTGGTGTCGATGCCTAATGTTCCGTCACTGCCAGATGTTTTCACGAAGCCATTGCTAGTCAAGTTGGCGATTTTGGCAATAGTGGGTGTCGTGAGTGTCTTGTTTGTGAGGGTCTGTGTCGCGGTTAGGGTGACTACCGTATCGGATACATCGGGCAGTGTGTAGGTGCGCACCGTGCCAGTTGTAATCGCCGATAGCTGGAAACGGGCCTGCTTAGTCGTGTCTCCGTCATACTGAAGGGTGAATAGCGTGTCCTTCAGCGTGACGGTGTTTGTGTTGCCAATTGTCTTATTGGATAGGCTTTCCGTGCCTGTCGGTGTCGTGTAATCCGTGCCAGCCGTGGCGATGCTTACCACGCCCGTTGACGTGGTGCTCTTGAGGATACCGGTTGCCAGATCGCCGAGCGCTTGTTCATTCGTGAGCGCAGCATCGTGCGTCTGGGTGATGTAGGTGGCGGTGGCTGGTGCGGGGGTCGCGCCATTACTGGCGGCAGTTAACCGTCCCTGTTGATCGACGGTCAGGCTGGTATTGGTATAGTTGCCCGGTGTCACGGCAGTATCGGCAACCGCAACCGTCCCTGTGGCGACAATCGGATCGGGAGTAAGTGTGATACCCGTCCCAGCGCTCAGACTCGTGACGCCGCCGCCGCCAGTACCTCGGACGAAGTTTATTACCTGTCGCAGATCGGCCCAACGATTTGATTCGATAAGTTCAGTATCGTCACCGATTAGTTCAAATCCCCAGAGCGGAGCGTTAGTCGTTGGGTCAGACATCAATGCCCAGGCTTCGTTGAGATCGTCTATATCGAGCGGGATTTGCGCGCCTTTTGCTGTGCTTAGTTGAATCTCTAAAGTAATATAATCATTCTGGCACGCGATAACTACAAGGCAATGTTCGCCTGTGCTTGGCACGCCGCTGGAAACGTCAATCTGTCCTTCTAATTTAACAAACGAACTAGTCCCCAAAACTAGTGCGCCTCGTATTGCAATTTTGAGCGTACCCTCTACGATTTGACCATATGCCGTCGTAATGTACGCCTGATTGACGAATGCCGGATTATTCGCGTTCGGATCAACCACGCTGTCCTGCGTCGGATTGAGTCCCTGAGCTAATGCACTTACAAAATCAATGGAGATGATCGATAATTCGCCTTCGATGACACCAAGTTTTACAGGTTTTCCAGGTATCATTGACATTGGAACAACGGGACCGCGAACGCGGAATGCCTTACCTAGCGTTCCGCCTGCTTGTGCTGGGCGTACCCAGACGTAACCGGGATTCCCGTTGACTGCTACGGCACCCGTTTCATTACCTAGAACGGCAAGGTCAAGATTGCGGTGCAGCGCCCGTTGTATGCTGTTGATGTCGTTATTTGTTACGCTAGCGATTATCATGAATAAATATCCATTGCTACACCGTTACGGCTAGATGGCGTAGTATCGGCTAGCCACGTAACACCCCAATCTGGCGAAACATAGAGCGCATTGCCATCAATAAGATACAATTGCGTTCCATTAAGATCGTTGCGGCGGCACCGAAGAAATACCGGATTTGTCACGTTTCGGCGAAACGTCCACGATCCCGCCCCGATTTTCGTGTAAACCTTATATGCGCCGCTAGTAAGGATGATTACCGCTAGCTTTAATACGCTACTGGATTGCCAGCAAGTCAGACAGCCCGACACGATTGTGCAGCCCGATACAGGCGTAATGTCTGTCCTTGTCCCCGATCCGCCTGCTACCTCCCACAAACTAGCGCCGCTGTTGTCAGCGCTTGCTCCTAGTAGATAATCTGGCGTTGAACTGTTATCTTGCCGAGCGCCGTGCGGCAAAGCTCTAAATGGCAATACCAGCGCAACGGGATTTCCTGATGCCAATGTTCCGCCGGGTGCGTTGCTATAAGAACCGCCCAGCGAAGTTGCGAGCTTGACTTGTCCCTGTGCCGCTGCAATGCTAGCCCCACCGATGCGAAGTAAATCGAAGGCTCCATCAATACCAGGTGATGTGCCAACAGTCACAGGACTACCCACAGTTGCGCCGTAATCGGTAGTGAGAATTACCTCGGCATTGCCGCCGGGGTCACATAGCGCTTCAATTTTTACCTGAATTGTGTAATGAGTGCCATCTCCGCCCGTATTCACGCTACCGCCCGATGCACCGATAGAGCCCATACATATATGATTCGGTATGTCGATAGGCGTAGAACTTGTTGGATAAAGCGGCCCATTTATTGCATTGCCATCGCAGTCGGTATAAAACCACGCATTGTTAGGTCCACAACTTCCGCCGCCTTTACAATGCCATTCAAAAAAATCGCTCACCGATAACACGGTGACTCTCACACATTTGTCAAAATCAACACTCAGTTGTTGCGTCTCGAAATCAGCGCCAGGGCTGAGCGTTTGCGATGTCAACGTAATCGCATCGCCCACATTAACGCTGGCTGGGCCTGATCCGTAGGTATACGTAAGGTTGATCGTACCGCTGCCCGCCGTCGGAGCGGGCGCATAGGACAGCGCCGCACCTGGAGTACTTGCGCTGCGAATATGCATGTAGACATCACTGAATGGCGAGCCGTCTTGCCACACAGTAGGGTTAGCGAATACATCGGCAGTATAGCGAATAACGCTGTTGCTCCCGTTGTTGTCGAGGTCGTAAGCACCGATTGGCGGATTAATCGTTGTCAGATCAAACGATATATCGGCGACAGAGTTGCCGCTCAAATCTGCCGGGGTCACGCCTGTCCAGACAGGCGTTCTGCGAGCTGCCACTGAACGCGATGTGTCGATAATCGCGCCATCTGTGTATATTGTTGTATTGCCGTCCTTTGGCGGGATCAGCGGTGGATACGGGTTCGGTGTCGGATCATCGGGCAGATAGCTACCGGGATCGTCAGGTAAGTTCGGAAATGGATCGAGCGGCTGCAATAAGATAGGGTTGGTCTGTGTCCCGCCCGCAATCTGCGGCACAGTATCTCCGCTGTCACCTGTCGGCGGCTCTAGTTCCTCGGTAATCGAGACCTTGCGCGATCCGCTGGCATTGTCATGGCTGATATTGACGCTGACAACCTGCCAATAGTCAGATGTTCCGAATGAACGCCCACGATCATTCGTTGCTGTAGTCAGCAGATGCGTTACGCGTTGCCCGCGTGATGGAATGAAAAAGTGATAGCCGCCGTGAGCGCTCTCCCATCCCTGTTGATAGGTCAGATTTTCGATTGCCATCTGCTGACCGGCGCGGTAATTGAGTTCCGATTGCGCTAAATTAGCGTGACTCGTAGCTGCCAGTATCTGATTATCGAGCGTAGACTGCCCGGCGGCATAACCTTGCGCACTACCCGGCGCTCGGCTACGGTCTGTCAGCAGATTACCAGCGTTGTAGCTTGCGCCGTAGGCATCCATGCGTCCAGTCTTGTTCACCGGGTCAACACTTAAGCTGTCGATAGATGTGAAGTCGCGATTATCGAAATTTCCAACCACAACCACGCCGGATTTGTCCGTCAAGAATCTCGTGTCTCGCACAACTTGAATTCTGCCGTCGGGCGCAAATTCGACGTTGGCGTTTATTTGCCTAGCGATGCCACGAACGGCATCCAGCACGTTGCCGCCTTGGTTAGGTACGTACTGGAATAGATAGGTGAGATCAAATCCATCAGGGAAGGTCAGATCACAAAGATTAAGCACGGTACTGTGCCGAGCTAGATAATGTACAATCGAACGCTGAGGCGTATTGAATGATATTTCATCCCACGCCGTAGCCACGCCCTTGTCAATGGTCGTTAGGTCTTGTTCCTGCAATCGCTGCATCTGGGTGCAAATACCTTCGATGTCGAATTGCACGTCAGTCACATAGCTGTAAATCGGATCGCCTTTGCCGCGATTATCCTCACGGTGAAAGCGTCCTACCATATCGATATTGTTAGCTATGGACAGCGGCCCTAATGCACCGTTGTAATACTCTTGCGACGATATGACCGTGAACGTCTGATCAAGTACGTTCTCTACGCCAGCCCAGGCAGACACGGTGGCATTCCAGCCATTATCGAGACTTCCGGCTATCTGCGCGCCGGAAAAATCTAACGCTGGAGTATCCGTTGAACCGTGCGCGCGAATATAAAAGCGACGCGTCCAACTCACGCCCTGGTTATCCGTAACAACTAGTTTTCCCCATTGCTCGGTATTGGCGTTGAAGTCAATCGCAACGGCTGAGGTATTAAGCGCTCCGGCGGTAACAGTATAAGTTCCTGCGACAAACGTGAATTGAAATGTGAGAGTCGGCGTACTGTATTCGTCGGTTGAATAACTGGCTCCAACGTTAAAACTAATATGATAGACGCCACCGGCAAGATCGTAATTCACATAGGCGGTTTGTAGACCAACTACAACGGGCGGCAGCGTTTGGAAAGCGACGTCGAAGTCTTCATACTGAGTCGTACCAACCATTCGGCTTAGCACGTCCCACACATCGAAATCGTAGACGACGAAAATGTAATCATTGTCTGTGATATTGACGCTGGTTTCGTTCACATACAGAATGGTAGAGGTTGCGGTCTTACGCGCTCGCCCTCGATAGTATGCGGCTCGAATATCATTCGTGTGTGACAAAAAGAACGTCTCACCAGGTTCTATTGCCGTATATGCGCCCACCGTGACAGTATCAAATGCGATTTGAGCGAAAGATGATGACGAGATCGCGCCGTTGACGCGAGCGGCAAAAACTACCGTGTTTTTGCACAACGTAATAAACTGTCGTGCCGCCCACGAGTTGTTAGCCGTCGCGCCGCGCAGCTTGGTATAGTCGCCCGATTGAAGCGGGGTCTGGAAAGTCGTAGTCATAGTGCGATAAGTCCCGTCATGGCTAGCTGCATCCCCTTGATCGCGTAGAATTTGCCATCCATTACACTGTAAAATGAGATGAGCAGATCGGCGTTGTAGCGGGCATAAGACTCGTCACCCGCCGTGCTGTATATCGTGACTGGACCTGACCATCCACCATTAGCCCACGTAGTACGCGTATAAGATAGTTGCTTACGTGTCGCTACTGGAAAAAACCACACGACAGAAGGGTAGCCATTGAATCCATAAAGGCCATCACCGCGTACGTTCGGCTGTCCAGGCGAATAATTTCCGATGGCCTGAAGCAGATGGAAATATTGATCGTTCGACGGCTTGATCGTCTCGATATTCACAAGCGATCCAAGCGCGATATTGTGACCAGCGGCAATGCGGTAATCCTGGATAGGTCGTAGGGTCATGGTATTCTCATTATCTTTCTGACCTGTGCAGGTACTTTCTGTTCCAAGTGCTGGTCAATCATGCGTCCCATCGCCGACGGGTCTTGTACGCCGTTGATGGTAATGGGGATGCTTACCGAGACCTGACCCCCACCACCTGAACTAATTTGACCGGATTGCATCGGGATAAATAGGCCAAGACCGGGCGGGAACGGAACGCCGTTGAAGCTTTCGCGCTGCCCGCCGTATTTATCGTTGACCTTCGTGAGTTGACCCACGCTGGCATAACCGCCGTCTGCAAAGGGCGTAGGCGTGCTACGCCCAGACCGGACAGCGCCGCCGCTGTTGGTCAACGAACCTTGACCGAGTAGCGCGTTAGCTTGCTGTAATTCATTGTTAAAGATTTGCGCGCGCGCATCTGCTGTTTGCTGAGTGAGTCTAATCGTATTGATAGCATCCTGTTTAAGTAGCGCCTCTTTTTGTATCAGTCCTGCATTGATAACAGCTAATTCTTTTTGGTTAGCTTGTTGCGCTAATTGGATCGCCTTTTGTTTGGCCTGATTAGCCGTCTGAATTTCGATGTTATATTGTTTGAGCGCGTCTTCATTTGAGTTTTGATAAGCAATGAGGCGTTCCCGGCGTTGTATTTGGATAGCACGCGCCTGATCGCCCTCCTGGATCTGTAACGCTTCCTGTCGTTGTTGCTCCTGTTGGGTGTAGCGATCATTCTCTTTGTTGACATCCTGCGTCTTTTGTTCACTCAGCGAGAACAGATCGCGGTAATTTCTATTTAGAAGATCATCACGTTGGCGACCTGCGTCGGCCTCACGTATTTGTTTTAAGTTTTGCAGGTGCGTTTGAAGATCGTCGCGTTCCTGCGTCTGTGCTTTGATTTGGTCATTAATCTGCTGATCTGCCGCATCACGAGTAATCTTATCTTCGTCACGTGTGAGACTGATTAGATTGTCCTGTCGTTTCTGCGTAAGCTGATCAAGTGCTTTATTGGCATCCTCAACCGCCTTCTCAGCGGCGGAAACCAGCGCATTTTGCAATTTGTCGTTTACTGTAATACGGGCTTGCGTAGCGCTATCTTCGGCAGACTGAACATCCTTGTTGTATTTCTCGACTGCCGTTACTTCGGCCTGATTCTGCTTATCAATAGCGTTAGCATGGTCGGTAACAGCCTTCGATGCATTCTCAATAGCCGCTATCTCTTTTTCGCGTGCGGCAATCGCGGGGCCGATTACAACCGAATCACGCTCGGCTTCGGCTCCTAAATCGCGCAGTTGCTGATTGAGTTTCTGGATTTCAGCGGCGCTAAGACCACCTGCTTCAATTTGCTTATTAACGGCATCGCGTTCAACCTGAATAGCTGTGAGACGATCCTGTATCTGCTTCGTTGTTCCAGTCGCTTCAAGCTGCGCAGTCTGTTGTGCTTGCTGAATATTCTTATCTGCCGTTTTGTCACGAGCATCTTGTAATTTTTGCTCAGCAATTGCCGCGTCATTTGAGGCGACAGTAGTGTCACCTAACGCCGCTTTCAACGCCTCTATATTTATGGACGTATCATTTAATGCTTTCTTTGAATCTTCTAGATCTTTATTAAGCTGCTTGCCGCCACCAGATACATCGCTAAAAATACTCGTGAGTGCCGCACCGATGTCCGCGCTTTCGGCGTCAGCAGTCTGAGGTTTAGGGTGCGCGGCATCATAGGCGGCTTGTAAAGTTTTTACCTTCTCTTCTTGAATGGTTTTATCAAGATCAGCCGCTTTAATCTGCGCATTGATTGAGTCTGTGGTTCCCTTCTCGATTGCTTTGTAGTAGTCGTCAACTTTCGTAACGGCATCGCCCAGACCTTTTGATGCGTCATCCAATTCCGCTTTAAATACCGCGCCCGCCGCCGCGATTGCGCCGAGCGCCAGCACAGCCAAACCGCCGGACACCGCAACGACACCCAGATCGCCGCCGAGGGCCTGTATAACCTCGGTTGCAGCGCCGCCCTTGCTAACCAGCGCTTCGGCAGACGTACCGAGCGATTCGAGCGTCTTATCGACAGACTGAAGACCGCCTATGATTTGTAGAGGTTGCCCGATTTCGGGTAAACCAATGCGGTTCAGGAACGCCCCCGTGCGACGCGCACCGGCGATTCCTACGCCGCCGCCGCTATCACCCCCTCCGCCATCATTAACCTGCTTGCCGAGATTACCCGCATCCGTGGCAGCGCCGGTTAGTTGGACGCGTAGTTCCTGAATTGAACTGATGTTACTATCAATACTTGGCTTGATGGATTGGAACGCTTGATGCAAGCGCGTTCCGGCGTCTTGCGCTGTGTCGGCAAGGGACTGATTGACGCCTCTCAGTTGGGCGATCTGATCGCGGGCCGCGTTAATTCTTTGGGTTAGCTGCCCAAAGGATTGCTCATCGACATCAACGCCGACCTTCTGGTAATTAGAACGATCCGTCATTTTCGCCTGGGTTCTTGTCTTTCCAGTATTCTCGTTGCACTTGCGACTTCATAGCGCTTCTCAATTCGATGTCTTCTATCACGCGCCGATCCTGTCTGTCTAGCACGTCAGGCGGTATGCCCCACCGCTCCAGAAACAAGTAATATCTGTCCACTGTTTCCTTCGGGAAGTGATAGCCCGGCTCCTCTATCACTGTAAACTTGAGTTCAGGGCTATCGGCTTCATTCTCCGCTATCACTTCCCGGCGTAAGTCCATCCAAAGTTGTTCTTGGAATTCCTTGCGCCGGGCTAAGAGTTTGGGTCAGCGTCCTCACTTAGTGGCGCTGGCCCGATTGTTACGTCCACATCATCAGCGTCTACTTCGTTGCACGCTGCCTGCCACGTTGCTTTGATTTTTTTGTGCATACTCAGGAAGCATTCATACGCATCATGAGCGTCTTGCGCCGTACCGTCAGCTAGCGCCGTTGGATCAAAAGGTAAGCCCTTTGAGTTGGTGACATGCGAACATAGGTTTCCAAATACATCGTAGTATCCGGCGGCAGTCTTAGGCTCCAATCCTTGGATGCGAGTCGAGATGATATTGGCGTTCAGTTCATCTCGGATCGTTTGAGCGGTCCTCACCGTTATCTCAGCCGATCCGAGCTTGATTGTTTTTTGCATAGTATCCCTTTCTATGCTCCCTGATTGTTATGAAGGCACATAGCCATAGTAAGCTACGATGTCGAAAGCACTTGTGGGCGCGACTGAAAACGTCAAGCTGTTATCAGTCGCGCTGATCGTGACGCCGCTGGTCTGGCGAACTGGTACTTGATTTGTATCTAGCACGTACACCAGTACATCATTCAAGCTGGTTGATGCTGGCACTTCACCAAGAAAGAACTTGGTGACTGCGCTACTTTGCGTCCACCGATGGCAGGTAACCGGATAGGCCAACGTCCAGTCTTCGATAAACGATTGTTGGTAGCCTTCAACGTTGGTCTTGAACGTTTCACCCCACGGATAACTATCGAAAGCGTTCAGCGTGATAGTTCCTTCGAATAGCGCGGCGGCGCGATTGGCAAAGGCCGCGCGTCCCTGTGCAACCATCTGAGCGCGATTGCAGAACACGCCGGCATACATACCCAGTCCGGCTACGCCAACGGTACGCGCCTTTGCGTTTGAGACGGCAATGAACATCATGTTGTTCAGCTTGAAAGGCTGCTGATCGCGTCCGGCAAAACTAAAGTTTCCGATATCGCGCGCGATAATACCTTGCATAGCCTGACGATCAGAGAAATCGTCCTCGCTAAACTGGACCGGGAACGTACGAGGTTGGTCATTCGGAAACATGAACGTACCTTCCAAGATATTGTCGCCAGGAACGGGAACGCCTACTGCCGCTGGGGTCGTGAATGGTCCGTTAGTTACAGCGTTAATGCGGCCCGCCGGACAACCGACTGCACCAGGCACCACAACGCCAGTCATACCCGAAGGCAGGCCGAAATTATCCAGTTGATGGAAATCCAAGCGGGCGAACCCCGCCGAGATATACTGTTTCACGTTATTGAGATTCGCCATTGTCTGTTCCTCTCAGAAAATTACCTGATCAACGTATTCATCCATCGGTACTTCGATTTCAAAATCGATACCGAACAATGTGTTACCAACGCCTGATACCTCCATATTGTAATCAGGCGTCCCCCCTGTAATCAGCGCGCCTTTAGAGTCAAGGAATGCCACGTCGGCATCGGCCTTCGTGCGTTTGAGTTGGCGGCGCTGTCCAAAGTACATCAGTATGGGCGGAACCCATGTGTGAATGTTTCGCTCCGCCTCATATTCGATACCCGAGGTTACGGGTCTAAGCACCAATCGCATGATGATGTTGTAGGTTACGACCTGCAAATCCTCTGCGACATCCTCTGTGCTAAATCTGGCTGTTTTGTTTACCCAAAATGGATACCCCTCCTGTGCATAAAACCAAACGGGCGCAGCGTCACTGCCGGGCACGACAGCTTCCTGCATTTCTGTTAATCGAAGCAATAGATAGTCAAGCGGTGTAGGATTGAGCGGTAATGGTTGCGTCATGACTACACCGTATTAAAGCGCTGGATCATTGCGCGTAAGCTGGCTAATAGATCTGACGGGTAACTAACGGTTACGCCATCGGGCGAAATCGTCGTCTGTTGGAACGCACCGCGACGACTGTATAACAACGCTGCTTGGCGAGTCGCTTCTTGTACTACATCGTCCTCTGGATACCACAACAAAATAGGCGTGTTGATGAGATGAGTGGCGGCAGTTGACCCGCGAATGCCGCGACGTAGTGTCAGCGTCATAGTGGCGCTGTCGGCGGCGGTCACGTCCATTAACTCATTGTCAATGCGGATTAGGTTTCCCGCGCTAAACAGCGGGCTTGCTCCAAATGCGTCCGCGCCCCACGCGCCACTCGTGATAACGCTCGTCTGCACCGCATTCATGGCGGGCGACGTTTGAGCCGTGGCAATAAATCCGTCGGTGTTATAAAACTCACGCATCCCCCAGAACCCGGTAATTACCACCGTCTCGAAGACTTGCCCACAATTGGCGACATTCTGATAGGGATACCAGTTATGGATAGGACCAGATCGCGGGTTAGCAATACGAAGCTGTTGGATGGGATACTCGCCATCGTTCGGGAAGTTCAGAACGTCGGTGCCGTAGGTCAGATTGACCCCGTTGCTGCTCATACTCACGGCTTCCAGCAAGAAATCCTTGATGGTCAGCACATTGTCATAGCTATTGACGTTCTGACGAGTCGGTGTGATTTCGCGCTGGTAATAGCGCGGCTCGAAGTCGAAGCGATACGTGTCAATGCGCCGCGTCACCGTGCGGATATATGACATAATCCGTTGGTCTGTTGCCGGTCCTTTGTAGACATTCGTTCCGATTAGTTCGTCTTTAACCTTGTCTAATGTGGTATAGATAGCGCTATCCTCCCTTCTGAGTTATAATAAGGGAAACAAAAAGCCCCCGCACTGTTGGCACAGTCGGGGATTGACCCAAAGGAGTTGTGTTCCTATGGATACCCCAAGTGTACCCCAAAAACGTTGTTATGCGTGCGGTGTATTCCAACCAATCTCTAGTTTCAATAAAGACAAAACAAGCAAAGATGGATTGCAAGCAAAATGTCGCTTGTGCCAAAAGATAACTGACCACAATAGATACTGGAGTAATCCAGAAAAAGAACGAGAGCGAACAAAACAGTATGCAAAAGAGCATTCTGAAAAACGCAGAGAAACGAAACGCAATACCAGGGCTAAGAAACCAGATGTTTATAGGAATTCGGCTAAACTCTGGCGTGCTAAAAACCGAGATAAAGTAAGACGGATTCATCAATTGGATTACCAACGCCACACTGATGAATACAAACGACGCGCCCAAAAGAACCGCATAGAGAATCCCGATGTCAAGCGATCCTCTGAGGCGAAACGCAGAGCAAGAAAAAGACAATCCCAAACTTCGTATACCGTTCAAGATATAAAGCGGCAATACGAAGCGCAAAAGGGATGTTGCTATTATTGTCACAAGCACGTAGGAAAGACGTATCACGCCGATCACGTCATTCCGTTGTCCCGTGGCGGATCGAATGGGCCTGAAAATATCGTGATTGCCTGCGAGCATTGCAATTGCAGCAAAAAATCTAAGATGCCCCACGAATGGCCTGAAGGCGGAAGACTGTTGTAACATCATCGTTGCACCTTCAACGCAAAAGATATTGCTCTCGACCATGCGTTCGCTATTTCAATATCCTCGGTCCGTTGGAGATCAACGTAATACTTATCGAAGTCACGGCCCCAACCCGTGCGGGCATGAAAGCGCTGTTGACGGGAACCGGGATAGACAAACTGCGCGTAGCTTTTCGGGTTGTAGAGCGTGATCAGGTTCTCGCGTAACTGATAGCCTACGACTACGACCCAGCTGTCGGTTAGCTGGTTACTACGCTTAAAAGGTATACCGGAGCCAAATCCATCCGTGGCGAAGAACGCCTTCCGTTGTTTCTCGGTAGTCCATTCAATCGGGTACTTGACCGGACCGGGATCGCGCCCGAACGTCGCGTCAACCTGCTTTTGGAGCACGGGCTTTACCTTCGTCTGCAATTCGACGCGGAATTGAGCCTGTGAATGCGGCAGTAGATCGCGAAAGGCGGACAAGAATTGAGGGTTGGCGGGTGCGTAGAGTTTATACATTATTCGCACCCGTGTACCGCCACAGCAACACACTCGCCCCGGAAATCGCCAGCACGTCAACAGTCACATATAGTGGTGTGAACATCAGCGCGTAGAACAACACTGCTATCCACGGCGACAGGCACACAAGGCACTTAGTAAGACCGCCAAGCGGCACATGCAACCGCAACCACTCGAACACGCGCCAGGGACCGTCTGTGCTCGATATAGCGTAGGCTGCATAGAATGTGGCGAGCGCGACGATCAACAGATCAAACGATTGCATATTGACACCTGCTATAGATTTGATATAATCCCATCTCAGAGGCAAGTCGCGCTTGCCCGTCGCGTGTGTGTATACAAAAACCTGGCACAATTTCGAAGTGGGTACCCACTGAGACGCGGCAGCCGGGACTTTTATGCTGTAACATAGTCTTTAGCCTCAATGAGTGGTAATAAGTCCTCAAAAAGTTTTTGCACCTGTGCGTCATAGCTAAAGTTCGCCCGCACAAAAGCACAACCCTGCAACGCGATCCGCTTGCGCTCATCCTCACGTGGCAGCCAATATGCTATCTTGGAGCGAAGATCTACCAGATCGGTCCACGATGCGTAGTGAACACCATCCCGTAAGCCCGTCAATTCGTCCAGGCCATCACTGACCTGTTGGAGCATAAAGGCCCCGGCGGAAAGCGCCTGAAATAGCCTGTTGGATACAAAAGCGCGGGTGCTTGGATAGGTGTCACCAATAACAATCTTGGCGCGTTGATATAGCGCCCGTTGTGCGGCAAAGTCGTAGTGCGTATTGCCGTCGGCAGTTGGACAGTTTCCGTAAATACCAGCGATCACGCGCCTTGAATTTTCAACATAGGTGGAGCGCAAAAGACGCACTAGCCCGTCACGCAGCGCGTTGTAGCAGTTGCCTTGAAACAGTACATCGTACGCGGGCATGTCGGGCAACTCGCCAACCGGGTCCTTGTAACCTATCTGCCAGTAAGCGCAGTTGATACCCTTCTCGGCATACTGCGGCAGCACTTTCGCGTTAATCGTGGTTTGAAGGTCAACATACTTAAGCAAATCCAACACGCCATCAGACAGCAAGCCTGTCTCATGCGCGTCCCCGTTCCAATTCACGATGATCATAGACGGGCAAGCATTCCGAGCCGAGGCTAACATGTAGGGCGTCATCCGTTCACCCGCATTCTGTATCTGGGTAATCAGTAAATCAGGTTGCCACGCCCTAACATATTCAACCAGATCGCCGGGAGTATTGAGATAATCCCATTCGAAGGCCAAACCGTAATTACCTAGCGCTTCCGTCATGCCCTGTTCAAGATTCATGTGACCAGGAAAGCCAGCCTCGTAGACTGGCGTATGCATAATGCGCAGCCGGTCACGTACCGGGTACCGCTTGAATGTACGCGGCAATTGCACGGTTGGATAACGGGCATAGTAGCAGCCACTATCACGCGGCCCAATCGAGGCGTTGATGGCGCGTAAACCATCCTCGGCTATAAAGTCCTCTATCTGCGCTTGCGGAACGGGATCAACGGTATACCCCATCTCCCAGATGCCAGCCGACAGAAAACAATCGCCGCCGTACGTGCGAGCCTGACCCATTACTGGATCGTCCGCGCCCCACCAGCCAACGGTGTCACCCAGAGCGCGACGGAACATGCCCACTTGGGCGTATGTGACCATTGTTCGCTGTCCGTCGGGCGTGGTGGCTCCTATGCCTTCGGTGCGATAATCTTTGCCGTGGCCATGCACCAGCGACGTGCGATTGTCGGCAAAAGCCACAGCCCCGCACATAGGCGTCCGCTCCAGGTGAGCAAGCGCGGCTAAGATGCTATATGGCTTGAATTCAATATCATCGTTGGCGAGAATGACATACTCGCCACGGGCAGCCTTCGCGCCGTCACAGAACGCGCGGATTGCGCCGTGTAATCCGCCGTGTTCGATGAGGTGGATATCAGGCTGGCTCTGGCACCATGACACGGTGTTATCTGCGCTACCGCCGTCAACCACGATAATCTCATAAGACAGACCACGCGGGATTTCACGCCGGACAGACTCGACCATGCGAATGAGCATCGCTACGCGGTTATATGTGCCAGCGACCAGCGAGATTAGGGGTATCATTCTAGCCACCCCATTGCGCGGTATTTTTCGGAATTGTCCAGCACATATTGTGGCAGTGTGTCAGAAGTCGGTATATGCGTAACGATCAGATCGCGCCCGTACAGGTCCAGGCTGGCGCGGACCTTATCCGCGATGTACGTTGGATCATGGGGAAGTTCAGCGACGCCTGGATCGGCATGGTGCATGAACGCGGCGTGCTTCTCGATGATGGCCTGTGGGCCGCCAAAGTATGAGAAGTGCCAGCCTGATTTAATGTATTCCCCAAACACAGCGGGATTGATCATGTTTGATAGCGTTCGAATGCAATTGGGGTCTTTCTCTACCCCCCATTGGCACGCACCAATAGACCATCCCTGATCTACGCGGTGATTCATGTCGTAGTAGTACATAGCCAATTCGACACGAACGCTTTTAATGTTAGAGAAATGGTGTAGATTTTCGATAACGTTAGGGTCGGGTATCTCATCGCAATCCGAAACTATGACGAAATCGTCAGGTTGTGCGCTATGCAAGCCCTCGCTGATGCGGGTGCGGTGGTAACGCTCACGATCCCACGATGTACGCTGCCCGTTGCTTAGTTCGCCCGCGTTGACATAGATAATCTTGTTCTGCCATTGACGAAACCGATCATAGTTCGCTAGGAAGTTCAGCGGCTTTGGTTGACCTGAATGCGTTTCTTCGGCCTCGCACACGACGAAATAATCCACGACATCATTGAGGATATTGAAGCGCAGTTCGAGCATATCTAGTTCATTGAAGAACATTACACAATCGTAGATTTTGCTCATGTCACATGCTCCGGTTCTTTATGACGGAACATAACAGCCGTTCCTATGTGCGTAAAAAGCACGAGATCGACATAATGAGTGTCATCAGTCATGTCAAAAACTTCGTTCGCCTTCTCGTAGCTATTATATTGATAAGCAGCTCCTGACGGAGATTGTTTATCAATATAGATAAACCACAATGACTTAGCGCCGCTGGCGATATGTTCTTTCAATTGGATCGCTTCAATATCTGTTCCAGGTGTAAATTGTTCGGTATTCATTCTGCCGCCTTGCGCACTTCGCGCACTGAAACAACATCGTCGTCAAGGTCCGGTTCGCCGCGATAATCCGGATTCCACCAGTAACCGAGACCCGCTATACTGTCGTCCGTCAACACGCCCGTATCAACGCCGAGCGCGTCATGCATGGCCCGTTCCACGGCGAACTCAGCGCCGTAGGTCAAGTGTGTGTACATGTCGTGCGTGAGCATCACCTTCGGATTCAGCGCCTTGATGCGCGTGAACATGGATACAGTCCAGTCGTAGGTGTGCGGACCGTCCTCAAAGATGAATTCGGCGGTTGGCAGCGGTGCAGTCAACGCGTCGCCTACGTAAATCGTCCAGCGGTCACGCAGTTGTTGCGGGACAGCCGCGCCTACCTCAGCTTTGATATCTATGCTGTACAGTTCACCATGTCCGTTTCGTTCCAGTGCCGTGAGGATGTGCGTGCTAGTGCCGCCGCTATCTACGCCGATCTCAATAACGCGATTAGGCTTCATGGCACGCACCAGGGCGTAGAGGATTTGGCCCTCAGCGGCGAAGGTGCTCATACCGGGCCATTGGCCTGTATCGCGCCCGCCAATGGCGTCTTCTAGCGCGTAGGTCATCAGTTCATTGGCGTCAAAGCCGCCGTCGGTTGCGATCTGCTGTAATGCTTGTTGTAGGTTCATGACTTGAGCGCCTCATCAACGCATGTTCGGAATGGGTGCGTATTGCACAAGTAATCGTGTAGTGCTGTAGAGTTTTCGCGAAGCGTATCAGCGTGTTTCAATAACTTGTTAACAGCGCTCGGAATGTTTACATAACTAGCGTAATCTACAAATCCCTTAAGAAGCCCCGCGTCTCTCACAGTTTCGCTCACAACAGGCATATTATATGCAGCCGCGATTGCGATCCGCTGCGGTGCACAGTACGGCGGCCCGTTGTGTTGGTGAACGTGTAGCATAAGGCGTGTTTGCATAAGCGTTAATGTTCGCTGTGCTGTATCGTGACCGGGATAATCATCAGGCCAGTTAAGAGCGTTCAATTTGCCCTTAATTGACTGTCGTCGTGGTGTCATATAACCGAGCATAGTGACATCATAAGGCTTTAGCGCACCTACGGGAGCCAATGAGCCGCCGCCTAACATTGCGAGGTCTGGATGACTACCCATCAGCACGTACTTCGCGCCGTGTTCATCGGCCCACGCCTTTTCAGACGCCCACACTTCGCCCGCAAAACCATCGTAGTTGTGCGTGTAGTCGCCCGCATATTCAAGCTGCCAACAAATGACCCGCGCCTTGAGGCCGTTCAGATCAGGTATCGCTTCAGGCGACACGACGATCAACGGGGCACGGCTGAATGCGTCTATCTGTTTCACGGTCACAGCCTTAAAGCCCGACAATTCGACCAGCCGCCGAATGTCGCTGTATGACGGATATTCTTTTTCGCTGAACACGAACACCGGATCGCCTGTCGCCTTCGCCAGTGCCACAACGCGGGCCACGTTCGGCTTGGCGGTGACGGGTGGCGGCGGTGGCTCAACGAATGACACGTCAGCCTGGGTGAGTTTTCCTTTATGAATTATTCCGCCCATTGCAAGCTCAGCTATCTGAGATACCTGCGTCAAACCTTCGGGGCGATCAACGGGTGGTAGTTCGAGCCGTTTCCAAAGAGCAGGAGACTGCTGCACATCACGAGCATCGACCCAGGCTGTTTTAGGGAAACTCATGCGCGGGTACATACGTCCGGTAACGCGCCCATATTCGGCTCGGTTGCCGTGCCAGAGCGCCATTGCCTGAACATCCTCCGGTTGACGTTCGCCCGTTGGAGGCACTATCGTATTATCCCCGCCGCAGCATCCCATTTTCCCACCATACCTTTGTGTCAATTGTCCCATTACGTTGTGATAGTTCGGTCCTGCATGAAAGTCGCGCCCACGTGTCCCATCGGCTGAATAGTGGAACAGCGGTCTAGCTAGCCGATGTCCACAGTGAAAGGTCGTGCATAGCTTCAAATAAAACTCGGTATCTTCAACCGCTGGTAGGTTCTCATCGAACCCGCCCACGTCACGCACCCATTGTGTAGGCAGTAATGTTGTCAAGACGTGCCATGTACCGCCGCAGTACGGTTGTCGGTCTGTGGCGCTAATTACCGCGCCTTGAGGCCCATTCAGGCACGGCGCTGCGATAGGATTGTTCAGTGCATCTAACCAGTCGGTAAAGATGTACTTTCCGCCGCTGATGCGCTTGTACTCGGCTAGTGTTTCCTCGGCAAACGTTGGCTCTAGCCAGTCGTCTGCGTCGAGGAATGATACGAATTCGGTGGTTACCTTCGAAAGCATCTGATTGCGAAGGTAACCGGGTCCGTGACCGCCCATATCGTATGCGTCCAGCCAAACACACGGAAGGCTTTGTCCCTGTACGCTAGAAATGGCACGTGTTGCCAAATCCTTATGCGTCGGTCCGATGGGTATCACAAACGTTACATCTACCATTTATCACTCATTGCATATTCCCTTTATGCATCCCGTAAACTGGTAGTCGTGGCGGGATTCCCACTTCGTCATCTGCATTGCATGTGCAGATCAAGACTACCAGTATTTTCACTAGACTAGACAGCGCGTGGCGTGTAGTACGACGTGCCACCATTAACGTACATGCTGGTCCCAGGATATGGATCGCGGGTCTGAGCAAGGTACGAGAATTCAACGTTGTCGATGCGCGCGGCAAGGAACGGCGTCTCCAAGATAAGTCGCATAACACTTGCGAACAGATATTCGTCGCAGAATGACACGGTGTTATAGCCCATCGCATAGAAGCCGTTATTAATCACTCGGCGGCGATCTGGGTTAATAAATCCGTTCCATTCAGCAATATACTGGTTGCCGAGGTTGAAGTATTCCAACCGGATAAGCGGGCGTCCCTGCCACGACATCGGAACGAAGTACATATCTGCTGAATAGTTGTTAGCGCCACCTGTTGGAGTGAGCACAACGCCATCACTAAACACTACCGGCACGATCTCACCTTCGATAATGAGATACTGACCATTGAGCATTTCGATTCGTAGGTCATTCGTACGAGTCGCGTCCTGCAACAATGGAAGCCCTGCGCTATACGTGTTGCTCTGGAAACGTGTCGTTGCGTAGGTATTAGCGTAAATGTCGGTCAGGGCGCGGAATTGTTCCTTGCGGCACACAATCGCGATTTCAGTGCCGTCCATGCCAACCTGTGTCATGCGGTCTTTGAGCGCATACCACACGTCACTTATGACCGATGTGATAGTGCGCCCGTCACCACCGGGAACTGTGCTGCCAATGTTAGCGTTGGCGAAGTCTACAACGATACTGTCTGCGGCGGGACAAAGAACGCCAGACGTATCGGCGTACCCTTTCTTAATTTGCAGGTCCAGCCCTTTAAATTCTTTGATGAACCCACGCTGATTCTGCCCAGCGATACCCGGCGTACCAGCGTTGCTATTGAGCGGATTACCCGTGATGAGCGTGCGTTCAAGACTGCGCTCAATCATTGCTCCTTCCAAGTAAAGCTCATAGGCCAATTGGCTGCGAGTATCGACCAGCTTGTACATGATGTCAGGTACCAGCGGGTTGCCCTGTGGTCCTGAATTGAGAATTTGGCCTGGAATGTCGGCGCGGTTCCGCAGATAGCCTATGTCGTTAATACTGTTGACATTGGTCTTGCTGAACCACTTGCCGTAACTGTACTGCTGTTCGCATTGCTTTAAATAACCAGGTGTCGGTGCCGTACCGCAGAAATCAGCCGCGTTCGAGCCAGTGCCGTCGCTTGCGCCCGTGACAATCGAGATAATCTCGTTGTAGATGTCACTGGGCTGAGGCGTGAGCAACTTGGCGAAACTCCGCACGCGCGGAAAGGCTGAGAAGCGATCTGGTCTGACACCAGGAGCGCTGAACAGACCACCGAGTGCCGGGTTACCCTGCAATGGGCCTTGCAACGCTGGGGTTGATACCAGCGAGACTGACGCCGGATTGTTCTTGTAGGCTTCGAGTTCACCTTCTCGAATAGCCTTTACGATTTCTTTAATCTCTGAGGCATCCATGAGGCTATTCCTTCCTTAGCTTGATACCAGTGCCGGGGAACAATTCCTCGGTCTGTTCCAACATCTTTTCGGCGTGTTCGGTAATCTTTGTATTCTCAATTACCGTTTCCTCGGACAGAGCCGCACGCTTGGGCGCACCTTTGAGGCGGTCTTCAAGAGCCTTGAGGCGCTTATCCAGGTCGTTGACTGTCGTCACGACTTGCGACACAGGCTCAAGTGCTTTGGTCACACCTTCAAGGGATTTCAGGATCGTCTCGCTATTTTCCTTGAGTTCCAACTGTTCCTCAGCAAGCAAGCCTTGCGACGTGATGAGCCGATCCATGAGTCGGACCTGTGCGGCTTCTTTCTCAGCCAGCCCCTTGCCGCCCACGGCATCGGTTGTCGGATCGTCGCCGAGCGAGTTGTAGGCGACGCCAGTGTCCATGCTTGGATCGCCACTGTCTTCCATACCAGCACCGCTGGACATAGCAGAAACGATTTGCTGCAATAGTGTGTCGGCAAAGCCTTCTGGCACGCCCTCACCTAACTGTGACAATGCATCGGTGATGACAGTGCGTGCATCATCGAGCATTCCCTTTGTAGTGACTTCATCCTTAGCCGCTTTGTGCTCCAGACCGAGCTTGTCAAGTTCAGTTTTGACCTGACGAATACCCTTTCGGAACTTTCCAGCTAGACCGGGAATTTTGGTCATGTCGTCTAGCACTTTATCTCTGTTCATTTCGTTTATGACTCCTGCGAATGTGTACGGGTTGGCTGCCGCATCAAGCGGTAGCACGCTAGTCTCGAATTTCGAGATACGTTTGTAGATACCATCAGTAAAAGCGCTTTCAAGGAATTTAAATCCGTGGGATGCCCCCCATCGGTAGCGCTGTGGATTGCTTTCAATAAAGTCCCAGACTGCCTTAATCGTGCCGCGTACCTGCTTGCTAAGATTTATCCAGGCGTTGGGACGCTCTTTAATAACTTCGTAGAGAAATGGACCTTCCATATCAGTCCACACGACATCGCCAATCGGGTCGCCGCCGTGCCAGAACAACGCTTCGTTATCTGGCAGGCACTTGCCCTCGACTGACCACGCTTTATCGACATAGCTTTTAAGTGCTGGCGTGGCAATCGTTTCGTCGTCACGATCTTCGTAGCTGTTACTGGTCACGATAAACATTAAACGCAGACCATCGGAACCTTTGAATACATCTACACCGCCTTTGACGCGACTGAAGATGCCGACGGGCTTAGGCGATACGTAACCCTTGTTCATTGGCGTGTTCAGGTCTTGCAAGGCGTGGCGTGCGCTATGCTCATCAGTGTGGACGCTCACCGGATCGCCCATCGCGAGTTTGTCCTCACTGAGCTTATACACGAGCCACGAGCCACCCTGCTTAAAAGCGTCGTACTGCACTACTTGTCATCCTTTTTCAGTTCTTGCGGGGCGTAGAACACGGTCAACGTCGGATCGGCATATGGCACGCGCATATCCTGCACCACGACCTGAACGCGTTGCGGTGCCGAGTCGTAGTCGATATGCACGTCATGCTTGATGAGCTTGACTTCACCACCTGACGTTAGTTCGCCGCCGAAATATACGATGTCAGCCATTAGAACCGTCCTTGCGCGGGATTACTGGTCCGCATCAACTTACACTGGCAGTTAAACCCTTTACAGTCCAACCTATCGCTATTAGGAAGTAAATCTCTACTGTACCAGTCTCGAAATCTGTGGACTTGCCCTGCTAATCGTGGGCAAGGCACACCACCATGAGAGCCGTCACAGTGTTCTGCTGTCGGACCTAAGAACCATTCGTACATCGCGTTCTTATCCGCGCTGACCCTGCCAGCGTCATGGAATTGCGATAATGTCTTGTTGCTCCACATGAACGCTCGTATCTTCACCTGATCCGGCGCAATATCGCCGTTAAAAGCCGACTGTAACAGCGGGTCGAGGTAGTCAATGCTGTCGCTGATAATGTTCTGTATCTCTTGCAGGTCGCTATCGTCGGGCGCATCGTTTACGCCGCCCTCACGTAAGCCGTCCTGAAACGCCTTGAGGCCTGACGATTGCAGCAGACCAAGCATCAGGTTCTCTATCTGATTAGGTCGTGCGCCGCCCTTGACGGCACGGCCCAGAATGCGCGAGAAGTTGCTCTCGAAGTCGATACGGGTGATTGAGAAGGCTTTGGCGGCAGAACTATTGCGAGAATTTAGGGCGTGACGAGCGTATTTCTCGTTGAATCCACGATCTGAATTCGATCCCACAAATGAATTGTCAGATAAATTAAAATATCCAAGATCAGACTTGGTTTCACGCCCTCGATCTCGTGTCGAAACGCCACTTACATAAAGACGTGCGTCTTTTCCGTTAGGATGCTTCCATACATTCATATCGTATTTGTCATATACGCTGGAGTCTTTAGCGTCAACGCGCTGATACGTTTTGCCACCTTGCGAACGCAATATATCCGCCGCGTGCTGACGAGGTGTTTTTTCGGGAGACACGTTCGATCTGCTGGATAATGGCTCCCCTTCGCTAATGATTCCACGCGGAACGCGAGGCGCTTTAGCGGGCCAATCACCACTATCTGATGTGCGTGCGCTGCTACTAAATTCGGGATGCGTACCGAAGAAGCCTTGTTGCTGCTCGTAGCTGGCGAATTCTTTCCCCGCCAACTGCGGTGCGGGCGAACCCTGCCGTGGCTTCGCTGCCAACGGCGTATCGCTCTGGCCTGTCACCTGTCCAGTCGGCTTAGCGCCGGGTGCTGCGGGTGCGACTGGTGCGGGCGCAAGGGTGAGCGTCGTCGGATCGGGGGCTTGCACTTCGCTCGTGACGATAAGATTGCCCTTGTCATCGGTGAAGGCGTCCTTGTATGTCTGTGACCCTTCTACGAGGACTTTGGCGATTTCCTGCTTGGTAAAGCCAGCCGTAACGAGTGCAGCGGCGGTCTGGGCGTATTGCAAGTTAAGTGTTGCGGTAGACGATTGTTCTGATTCATCCTTCGTTTTAATCTCAAATTCACAATCATTGTCATTTTTAAAAACAACCCAATTCACAAAGCGCTCTAGAGCAGCGATCATCGTGCCTGTCGTTTTACCTTTGGCTTTCTCAGCCATGACTTGTGATTGCGAACCACTGCCGAGACCGCGCCCTGCAAGCTCCCAAATTTCTTGACGGTCAATACCGATGGCTAGACATATCTCGTCAACGTCCAGCGATTTATATGCTACAAGGTCAAATTTGTCGGGCGTTTGGGCAAACGAGGTGCTTTCAACCTTTACCCCGGCATTCGGGTCAACGCTAGTTACAACGATAGTTCGCCCAAATGGACCGAGGCCGTCGCTGCTGGTATCACGTTTATATTGAGTGACCCAAGCGTCCCATTGAGAACGGCTTGCGCCACTGACCGACAGCAAACCCGGTTGCGGCATGTCGTCCAGTCGTGCATCGACATACTGATTCATGCGCACTTCGCGCTGATTAATCGAGATGGCACGTTCCAACGCCGATGTACCGAGACCGAAATAGCGTTCGTCGGGGATCGGGTCGTCAACGATCTGGTACACGCGGCTGGCGTGCATTCGATGCAATTTTCCGTCCCACAGCGAGTAGTACAAGATAGGATAGGTCGTGTTGCCAGTTACATAACAACGCCCTGCGTCCAGATGGTTGACACTCACGGGATCGCCTATCAGTGGACCCGCCGGATCGCCATAGCCTGAAATCTCGAATATACCGCCGTAACTTTGGGTCAGATAATCACGGCCCCAGTTTTCAACAAGATATTCATAACCGCGTCCGAAGTGTGCATAACCAAAGAAATCCTGCCAATATTGAACTTTAGAAGGTGGCCCTTTAATTTCAAACGGAATGTGTGCGATCTTCTTAACCAGCCCAGACCGCGCACCCTGCCACATGCTATTAAAGTCAGCCTGATCCCAGATGCGCAATTGCCAGTCGCGCTCTTTCGTGCCACGCGGCGGAAGAATAGGTCCGCGCACGATGTCCACAAAGAGCGGGCCAATGGCTTCTTTTGGGGCATGGGATATAACGCTGGTTTCTAGTTGGCGGGTTGAAGGGAGCATTAAAGCGCCCCCATTCGATTATGCGACTTGGAATAAAACAAACGTTCCGGTTCGCTGTATCTTTCGATGTACCGCCAGATGACACGAACGGCATAAACTAACAAGATTACTTGTTTGATTATTGAATTTATTGCAGTCGATATGGTGTACTGATAAACCCTTTTGATGTACTCCACAGATTTGACATTTAAACTTGTCGCGCCGCCTGATCTGCAATCGAAGTTCATAACTGAATTCAGGAGGGTACTGGCTAGGCCCGCGCACTCTACCACGCTTGTCCCATCGTTCCAGTGCTGCGTCACGACTGACTGAACGCTTCCAATTAACGTTCTTAGACCGTCTAGCAATGCCATCAGCCAATGCAGCACGCCACGCGTCAGAATCGGGCAGTCGCCGATTAGACTCTTTGTTCTTTGGTGCGGCGGGTATACCGCGCTTGTGATGGTTGTGAACATACTGTCTTTCAAACCAATGACCTGCATTGCTATAAAACCGTTCGATGATTTGCCCGCAACCACAAGCGCATTCAATGAATTCTTGTTGGATGTTAGCATACTTCGGAATACCTTTGACTCTTGGATTATGTGTCATCGCGCATACCTCTATGCGTTACCTATTTCGGTATCGGCAGCCAGACGGTTAGGTTTACCGCTTTTCGGGAATGACCCTAGACTGCCAATTGTTTGCTTAAATATTCAAGCGGCGTGCCTCAGAATTGCTCATACTCAAACTCACCGCCGCGTCAATCTTTAGGTGCTGCGCCCGCTTGACAATCCTTAATTTATCTATATCGCCTTCTGATTTAGCGTTGGCGTTTTTGATATGTTCACTCAATGTCGGATCGCCATTGTGAACGATGCGCCGATCTCTGATAGCATCGTACAAAGCTTTATCGGCATTTAGCCGGGGATTTGCCTGTTTAAATTCGTATATCCATGTAATGCTATCTTTCCGTAGTCGTGTAGCCATATCATGGAGTTGATGAGGGTCATACGCTAGCATTACTATGTTGTAATTCTTAACCATCTCATTGCGGATAAAATCGTCAATCTCGCTAAAATCTATCTTCCCGCCTTGCGGGGGTTTCCATACACGACAGAACCGAACATACGTTGTGTCTCCGATGCGAGAAGTTCCGACAACAGCAAAAGTGTCAGATGAGACACCTGCATCCATCGCCGCAACCACCGGTTGATTATCTGGGAAATCGGGCATTTCTCCGTAGCACGCGTCCCACCACTCCGGTGGGACAAACGTCGCCTCGCTAGTAGCCCACTGATTGCGATGCACCCGCGCGAATTCACCCGGCGTAAGCACTGCCGACTCTTGCGCGTAGTAATCATCAGATTGCCACGGCAAACGCGGTTGGGTGTTCCACAGACACAGGAGTCGCGCCGTGTCATTGGCGTAAAGCTCCAACCCTGGAATGCCGACATCTAGCAGCCTACCGCTTTTAACGCCACTTTCGTACAATTGTTCCAACAGCGGGCTTTCGCCACTAAACCCGGCGTAAGTCTCGACCCAACGCTGCGAATAGCCGTATTTGGTGGGGCTGAGTGTCATCTCGGTCCACATGCGCTGTGCAGCCGTCTGATTAGCCGCCCACAACTCGCTAAAGATAATGAGATCGTCGTTACCTCCAGCTTCGCCCTTGGGGTCAACCGGGATGGCCTCGATTACTGTACGATCCGGCGTCGTGACGTTGTAACCCGACGGCTTGACTTTCCAGTTCGCAAACTTAGGGTTAAGTTCTAGCGCCCGCCGGGCATAGAACGCGACGCGACTATCCGCTTGCTTCAGGTCATTAGCTACAACCTTGATACTGCCATAACTCAAACGTGAGGCGCGTTCGATTGCGACAGCGGCGGCAATGCTGGACTTCGCAGACTTCTTAATATCAGACCAGACAATGACACTGTAAATGAACTTACCGTCTGCATCCTTGCGGTATGCTTCATTCAGGACGGCACGTTGATACGGGTGAAGAACAATTGGGCCGTGCAGCTCGGGAATGAAGAATTCGCGCTCTATCCATTCCGCGGGATTATCTGGATGATACGAATAATTATCGGAACTGGTCGGCGTCTTTCCAGTGATAGCGCCAACCATGTCATCCAGCACGCGGTCAACAATGGCGTTAGTCACCATTATTCACCTCTTGCTTGGCTTTGTGATACCTTTGTACAAAGTCTTCGAGAATGTCAGCGGCGCTTTTGCCAGCTTCATCGAACGTCGCGGCCCATTCTGGCTTGAGCTTGATAAACAATTTATCGGCGAATTGATCAGGGCGTTTGGCCTTGAGCATCAAAGCCATCAGTGAATCACTAGCTTCGCTTTCGAGGCCGACAATCTGACCCTTGTAGTACACTCCCTTGACCACGCCGTCTCTTGCGCGTCGATACGCTTCTTCTTCCAATCGATCTATCGACACTTCGATAGCTTCGTTCCATTCCGCAAGGAACGTGGGATCAGACTCCCGTAGCCGATAAGCAGTTGAGCGCTCGATCTCGGCAGTCTGGCAGGCACGGGTAATGTTGCCGTTAATGCGAAGCTGCGCAATGAATAGTTTGCGCCATGCATCCCTACGCGCATGTTGGACCGTTGCGGTCCGTTGCTTCGCTCCTCGCCGTGTCGCCATCAGTCGCGCACCTCGGTGCTTGGTGCGGTGTCGGCTGCGTCGTATGGCAACCGTGGCTGTACAGGCTGCTCATCATCATTGAAGCGCAAATAGAGCGCTTCACCCGTGGCCTTGCATTCACCGATATAGTTGTAGTTCCACCCGCTGATATCTATCGAGTCACGAAACCATTGAAACAACATGGCATCGTGATTAGCGCCACAAGCCGAACAGTCTTTAACGTCCACATATGCACTGGCACCCATCAGCGCACCCCCGCCACGATGGCGACGTACCACGCTGCGCACAACGCGACCAGGGCGATGCCGCAGACGGCGATGTCGATTGCTCGATTTGTTATACGCTTGTTATGCTGACTTTTTATTTTGCCTATTGACATACTATTCGTTATGCCGTATACTTTGAATATCGAACGGAAGCATAAATGAGGAATACGACAATGACCAAGAGTAAAAAAATCCAGACCGTAATCGTAGAGACCTTCGGAAATGTACTGAAGGCTACTCGGCCCAACGGACGCATTTGCAGCGCATGGCGCGAAGAAGACGGTACGTTCGTTCTTCAGGCTCAGACCGAAGGTATGCCAGCGGATTACTCCGAGAAGCATGAAACGGTTGAAGACCTTGAGAAGTCGATGCGTGGCTTTGCCGACCTGCGTAGCTGGGTTCCAGACCCTTACTATTTCGACTAAATCCCGTTTACTCCGAGCCGCTTGAGGATTACAGACAATGCTCACGACTGAAGAAGTAGCAACACGACTCGGCGTATCAATACGCCGGGTCCAGCAACTTATCAAATCAGGAAGACTTCCCGCGACCAAATTCGGCAGAGACTTCGCAATCAATGAAAGTGACCTACGCAGCGTGGCAGAACGCCCAAATGGATACCCGAAAGGAAAACCGCGAAAATGATCTACTTTGTTCAACATCCTGTTAGCGGCGATGTCACGGGCGCGGGGCGTAAGGGTCATCGCTAGTTGTTATCCCCATCAGGCAGTTCGTCAAATACCGCATTGCGAACCGCCGTAACGGCAGCTTCCCATGCACGTTGAATGCGTTCGGTCAGGTCGTCATAGGCAGGCATCGGCAAGCCCTGGTAGTTCTTAAAATCGGTTGTCTCGCCATACGCCACATAAGCAATTCGTGCTAAGTCGTTTGCAGTTAGCGTCATCGGTCTATCGGCTCCGTTGTCACCATAAAATTCAGGCCGGTCACGAATGCGCCAACCCGAATGAATGCGACGAATACATTCAGGCGCAATGCCATAAGGCGATGATTGGTGAGCTTGATGTGCGCGATCATCGTTGTATCGTTGAGCAGCGCATTCTCATCGAGTTCGCCATAGTAGGTGACTTTCACGGGATTGGTCATCGCAGCGCTCCGCACATCGCGCCGATGCTGGCGCACGACACGAGGAACGCGGCGATCAAGGTCAGTTGGTATCTCATGGGGTTGTAGTACGTGCCCCACCCAGATCGCCAATGACGCCGATGACGCCCGAAATAGCAAAGGCTATCCCGCCGATAAGGGCAACGGGAATGCTAATCACATCGATATGTGTGGCTGCCAGCGCAATTCCGCCGAAGATCAGCCCTACATGCCACCAAAAAGAAGTACTCACCAGGAAGCTCATCGTTAATTCCTTTCCTTGTCTCTGCTGGTTGCCAGTGCCTTGCGGAACGTGTCGAGATGGACCATCACGAACTCGGCTATCTCGTCCGTCACAATAGCGATTGTATTGTCGTAGGGCGTCTGCTGATTTGTGCCATTGATCTCCGCACGGATCGCCATGCGCTTAGCCTCGATATAGTCATTGCACAGTTCATCGAAGCGCTGGAGCGCTGTCGGGTTGCCGCTCATGCTAGGCCGCCTTCAACACGGTATCGGTATCCGCGTCTACGACCAGCGCTGGCGGGGTCGGCGCTGGGGTCGGCGGCGGCACTTCCTGCGGTGCGGCGGCCATCTTTTTACCAGCGGCGGTGGCGTCGGCGACGAGACTGCTCTCGTGTTCTGCATCGTCAGCCGCCGTCGCGCCCTTCGCTATCTTCAGTTCACGACGCAGGGCGGTAATTTGCTGGTTGAGCAGGTCAATCTGATTGTTGGCCTTGTCCAGCGCTGCCAGTGCCGTGTCCAGCTTGTTCTGTAGAGACGCCAGCATAACCAGACTGTCGCTCTTGTCTTTTGCTGTCGCGATTTCACGCACGACAGAAGCGTTGTACTGCGTCTGCAATTCGTGGTAAGCGGTGTTCAGTTCGCTCACGCGCTGGAGAATGTAGGCGCTCTGCCCGTTGTCGGTCACGCCCTGGTCAACCTTGAGTTGAGCAGCGTTATTCTTGATATTCGCAGCATTTACGCCCGATTTGCTCCACAAAAGGAACACGCCAATAAGCGCAGGTAACTGAGCTAGCAGGATCGTGATCAGTTCAGGACTCATCAGCCCGTTCCCGTCTTCGGCAACTTGTCGAGGTCGTCACGCATCTTGACCGCATCGAACTGGTTGAACTTCGGCACCGTTTGCGACGTTCGCCGGTCCAGTTCCCAGGCCGTCAGTTCGGCTTGTAGGTCATCGTTACGGTGGTCGCTGGCGTCCTGTTCAATCGCGCCCTTTGCGTTTTGCTCCAGGCAGTTTTCCAGTGCTTTGGTGATCTCAATGCGCATTCGCTCGAATTCGGCCTTGACCGACTCCGGCAAACCTTTGTTCTCGATACGGTCCAGCGCGGCCTGAAACTTGGCTAACGGCTCCTCTAGCAACATGACCGTGGCCTGGGGGACTTTTTGC